>Ga0105044_10000067_pt1 | contig 102565 bp, 98 predicted proteins | sample MAT01_FD_78092 | JGI IMG/M metagenome (GOLD analysis project Ga0105044, IMG submission 78092) | Freshwater microbial communities from Lake Fryxell liftoff mats and glacier meltwater in Antarctica - MAT-01 | ecosystem: Environmental > Aquatic > Freshwater > Ice > Liftoff microbial mat | place...
CGCGTGGGGGGGGGGGGGGGGGGCGCGGGGCGGGGGGGGGGGGGGGGGGCGGCGGGGCGCGGCGCCCAGGGGGGGGGGGGGGGGGGGGGGGAAAAAGGACCGCCCCCCCCCCCCCCCCCCCCCCCAGGCCGGCGCTCGACGGATGCCGATTTCATCATGCATCGCCGGCGAGACGAGCCTATCCCCGCGCGGACGGAGTTCCGTTGCCGAAGTGGCAGGTAGCTTAGGAACCTCTGCACAGATCGATGGGACTGGAGCATTTGCGAAAGACACGGTCGGTCTCCACCGCCTGGGCTGACGCCACTACGCGGTTCCCCGCCTGCCGACCCTCGGCTCTGCGCGGGAACGCTTGTTCGAATGCCATGCACGTCTGGCGCCTCCGAGGTGTGGCCTCCGATCCGCGACGATCAGGCAGCCCGGGGTCGCACCGAGACCCGCATGTTGAGGCCACTCGCGGCCAGCTCTTCTTCCAGCGCCATCTCGACGAGTACGGTGACCGAGTAACCCAGCCGCGTCGCGATCTGCGCCGCGCGTTCCGCGCTCACCTGTTTTCGTCCCATCTCGATGTCGCAAAGGTTCGCTCGGCTCATATTCAGCCGCCGCGCAAACTCCGCCTGGGACAGCTCCTGGCCCATCCGCCAAGACCGGAGGAACCCGCCGATGGTGCGCTTTCCGAGTCTGCGCTCCAGATCGGCGGAAGAATACGCCCGCTTACTTCGTGTAGTCATGCTTGCTGACCCTCGTCACTTGCGCGACCTGCGTAACGCCGTCCTTGGCTTCGAAATAGAGGACACGGTAGGCCTTGGTCAGCCGCACCGATCGCAGTCCCGTCAATTCGCCTCGCAGCTTCTCGTCGTGGTAGCCCGCGAGCTGTCGGACCGACCTCATCCCTTCGCGTTCGACAGCCCGAACCCAGTCGTAGAAGCTGCCGACCACGTGCCCCGGTAGCGCATCGAGCTATTTCTCCACGCGGCGATCCCAGCGAACGCGCCACGCCAGACAAGTGTACTCCCACGAGTAGTACGCGGCAAGCCGTAGTTCATAGAACCGGCGCCTCCGTAACGGCGCCATCCCAACGAATTGACGGAAAGCTCGTTAGCGGACGTTCGGGAAAAGGCCGCTAGCGGCCAGTGTCCCGTCCTGGAAGTTCGCTGCCATCGTTCATCAGTCCCATGCCTCCCTGGTACCGGGAGGCGCGCATGGCGGGACAGCGGGGGCGACCGAAAGCGAAGCTGATGATCAGTCCAAGCGAGCGCACGCAATTGGAGGTATGGAGTCGGCGACACAAGACGGCGCAGGCCTTGGCGCTGCGGGCGCGCATCGTGCTGGAGTGCGGCCGCGGTCGGGCCAACGGCGAGGTGGCCGACACCGTGCGGGGCACGCGGCAGATGGTGGGGAAGTGGCGCGGGCGATTCATCGAGCGGCGGCTCGAGGGGCTGCTCGACGAGCCACGACCGGGGCTCCGCCGCGCCGGCTGAGCGACGAAGCCTTGGAGAAGGTGGTCGTGCGCACCTTGGAGAGTACCCCGGCCGATGCCACCCATTGGCGCGTGCGCTCGATGGCGGCGGCGAGTGGGATCAGCAAGACCACCGTCCACCGCATCTGGAACGCCTTTGCGTTGCAGCCCCATCGCACCGAAACCCTCAAGCGCTCCACCGATCCCCTGTTCGTGGAGAAGGTGCGCGACATCGTCGGCTTGTCCCTCAACCCGCCGGCCAAGGCGTTGGTGCTGTGCGTCGATGAGAAGTCGCAGACCCAGGCGCTCGACCGCACGCAACCCCTGCTGCCGGTGCACCCCGGGCAACTCGAGCGGCGCACGCATGACTATGCGCGGCACGGGACTCCGGCGCTGTTCGCGGCGCTCGACGTAGCCAGCGGCCAGGTCATCGGCGAGTGTCATCGCCGACACCGGGCCATCGAGTTCCGCAAGTTTCTCGATACGACCGACGCCGCGGTCCCGGCCACCCTCGACGTGCACCTGATCCTCAAGGAGGGCTCGTGCGGCGCATCTGCCGGGCGCTCGGCGTGCCGCAGCCGTAGGTAGATGGCAAGCGAGTGCCGCGCCATCGGCATGGCCGTGCAGCGCCGCAAACGCCCGCGCCCGGCGCCGGTAGCTGTCAAAAGGCTGTCAAATCCGGCCGTAGCGTCGGCAAGCAAGGGGCCGAAAATGCGAAAGCCCCGGGAATCCCGAGGCTTTCGTCAGCGCGCCCAGGCTGATTCGAACAGCCGACCTTCTGATCGGTAGTTCCGTCGCCTGCCGTCCGTGGCGTGTTCCCGCGTGCTGCAGGCCTTGAAACTCAGGGGTTTTCGTCCGGCGCGTTCTGCGCCGTCCGCCCCGTGTTGCACCGGTGGCTGTCGAAATGGCTGTCAGCTATCCACAGCCTCGCCGTGTCGCCGCACGAACTTGTCGCAGTTTTTCGGCGGCGGCATCAACGCAGCGCGAGTCGCCGCTGGGGCCTACCGTCCATCGCCGGCGGGTTTGCCGGCCCTCCAGCGTGTCCAACACGGATGGGCTACCGGGCGGCCAACCATGTGGGGCGACGGCTTGGCGGCGGCGGCGCTGATGGCCACTGCGGACCGTTGCCGCCGTCCGGCGCGTCGTGGGGGTGTTTGACGGCGTCGTGGGAGTGACACACGCAGGCCCCATCCGGAGCGCTGCGGGGCGGGTCCGATCCGGGATGTTCCGTCACCTACTCCGGCTTATCCGGGCTATCCGCGATAGCGCGCCTTGAGCTCGTCGCTGCCGTACGACTCCATGTCGTGCGCCACGCCCGCCTGCAGCCCGACGATGGTCATCAGGCTCGAGTCGGCCCGCGCGATCATCTCGAGAAAGGCGCTGTTCACCAGGGACGGGAGGCCGTAGCCGCCATACGCAGGGCCGAGGGGCAACGACACGAGCCCGGCCGCTCGCAGCCGCGCGGAGCCGGCGGCGATGTGCGGTGGGACCACCACCTCGCCGTCCTCGAGGACGACGTGCTCGTGCCATTGGCTGCGCGCCCCGTCGTCGATCGCCTCGCAGATCTCGCCCGCGGTGCGCAGGACCACGTTGTACGTCTCCACTTCATCGGGCGCGTTCGCGTCCGCGCCGCAGGCGGAAATAGCGCCCCAGTCGACCCGCCGGTCGAGGAAGAACTCCATGTCCGCGTTGAAGAACTCCTCTGCCATGTCTCCCCCGTGGTCGGCTGCCGCGTCGCGGCGCCGATGTCGGCCTGAGATCGCGACCGGCGTCTGGCCTCTGTCACGGATGGCCGAACGCGTGGCCCGCCGTGCCCGCCCCCGGCGCCCACCCCCGCAGCTGGCCGCGGGCAGTGGGCACCGGTGATCGGCTCTATCGCGACGGTGGCCGGAGCGACCGGTTGAGCCTGTGCATCGCGGCAAAGGCGACGAGCGTCAGGAGCCCCATCAGGAGGATGGTCGCCCCGCCGGAGAGCGCGGGGACGGGTACGGGCGGAGGAACCAGGATGCGCGGGCCGACGGTCAGCGTCGTGACGATCGGGCTGGCGTTGTTGCCGTTGGTCGTCACCAGCACGTCGGCGGGCAATACGTTGATAAAGGCCCCGGCGGTCCCCGCCGTCACGTCCACCGTCACCGTACATGTGCCGGCCACGCTCCCGACGCCGGCAGGAATCGAGCGCCCCGAGGGCAAGGTCACCGTCGTTCCACCGGCGGTGGCGGTCACCGTGGATCCGCCGCCGCAGGTGGTGCTGGCGTTTGGTGTGGCCGCGACCACGATCCCGGCGGGCAGGGCGTCGGTGAGTTGGGAGCTCAAGGTCGCGGCGACCAGGCTCGGGTTGGACAGCGTGATGGTGAGGGTCGAGATGCCGCCCACGGTGATGGTGGCGGGGCCGAACGTCTTGCCGAGCGTGGGCGGACCACCGGGGGGGATCGTTGGGGCGACGGTCAGCGTCGCGACAGCCGGGGTGACGTTGCTGCCGAGACTGGTCTGCAAGGCACCGACAACCATCGTGTCGATGTAGCTGCCCGCGGCCGCCGCGGTGACGTCCACCGTCACCGTGCAGGTGCCCGCCCCGGCGCCGCCGCCAGCCGGGATCGAGCGGCCGGCGGGCAAGGTCACCGTCGTTCCGCCGGCTGTGGCGGTCACCGTGGATCCGCCGCCGCAGGTGGTGCTGGCGTTCGGTGTGGCCGCGATCACGACTCCAGCGGGCAAGGTGTCGGTCAGCGGGGCAGTCAGGCTTGCGGCGCTGAGGTTCGGGTTGGACAGCGTGATGGTTAGGGTCGAGACATCACCTGCATTGACGACGGCGGCGTCGAAGGCCTTGCCCAGCGTCGGCGCGAGCGCAGGCACCGACGCACAGACGGGGGTGGCGAGGATGTTGTTGGTATCCAGCGTCACGTCGGCGGTGAGCGCCACGGCTCTGCCGGAGATGCTGGCGTTGGTCACCAGGGTCACGCTCGTGTTCGCGATGAGGGTTCCCACGAACGTCGTGCGCGTCTGCAGAACCGCGGAACTGACGACGCGCCAGAACACATTGCAGTTCTGAGCGCCATTGATCAGCTGGACCACCGAGTCGGTCGCGGTGGTGAGGGCGCTTCCCACCTTGAAGATCCACACCGCATTGGGGTTGCCGCCGCCGTTGAGCGTGAGCGTTCCCGTCAACGCCGCCGTCGACCCGAAACAATAGACGCCCGGCGTTAGCGTCAACCCACCCAGATCCGTCGGCGCCGTGAACGTGGTGTTGCACGGTTGGTCCAGCGCCGTGAACGCCACGCCGGCATCGAGCTGCGCCTGCGCCGCCGTCGGATCGGGAATCACCGCACCGGCCAGTACCGCTCCGCCGGTGACGATCCCGGGAGGAAAGCCCATGACCGAGCTGGCGAGACCGGGGGCAATCCCCAGATCGCCGGTGATGACGCTGGTGCCGGTATTGCTCACCGACGTCGCGCCGAGGACCGCGAAGCTCTGCGCGGTCCCCAGTGATGGTGCCGTGGCGGCGTGGACCGCGCTGCCCTCAATGGACAGGAGCACGACCATCGAGACCTTCGCCACAACAAACCAATTGGATCGCTTCATCGTCAACGCCCCCCTCTTCCAGATGCGTAGCGGGCGGCACACCTTTCTTGCGGCCTTGTAAATGCACGGATTAGATCCTCAGGCTGCGATGAGAGCCGATCTCGTGCCCCGCACCCGGGGGACGCTGCGCGATCGCATCCATCGCCGGGGGGCACGCCGGCCCTCCAGCGTGTCCAACACGGATGGGCGAACGGGCGGCCAACAATGTGGGGCGACGGCTTGGCGGCGGCGGCGCTGATGCCCACTGCGGACCGTTGCCGCCGCCTGCGCGACTCCGCGTGGCAGGCTAGATCCGCCCGGCAGAAGCACATGAGCGGCCGACCGCGCAGCTCGGCCTCGACGCTGCGCACGAACGCCGCGTCCGCGAGCCGCAGGCAACAGAACGCGGCGACCGCCTCGCCGTGCGACTGCCAATCCCCGGGCATGCCGACCGGCGCCGGGTTGCCCCAGCGCGAGGGCCTGGCGACGGACACCGACCCGGCGGGTTTGCGCCAGCCGCGCGCGCTGCTGACGGATGCGCGGGGGAAGCGGCCTACTCATCGGCGCGGCCGTCTATCAAGGATGCTCTGGGCTGTCTCTTCGCTCCGGTCGAGCAACTCGCGCATCGCGCGCTTCTCAGCTCGCCATTCCGCCGTATCGAGCCCGTGCAACCAGGCGTTCCGGTTGCCACGCTGCGCCCCGCTACCGCGCGCGCCGCAGCGCGGCGCTGTCGACGGATCGCCGGGCGGGTTGCCGTGGCGTAGCCAGCCCCGTCGCGGTGCATGGGCTCGAACGTCAGGACTCATCGCCACCCCCCCGCCCTCGCGTGCCGACGGCGCCGACGATGGCTTGCCCGCCGGCCTGCACGGTGACGTGCTCGACGCGGACCGTCTGCTGGCCCGTCTCGCCGCGCTTGTGGGCGAGCGCTTCGACCTGGCGCGTGTAGACGCTCATGAACTTCACCGACAGCGCGCCGTTCTGCTGCATGCTGTCGACCTGCTCGCTCGGGCGCGCTCGACGCATGCAGCCGGCTGTTACCCAGGTTACCCTCCGCACCCATAGCGAGGGTAACAGCCTCGGCGCACCGCAAGTCGCCGGAATCACAGACGTTCGGCGACGCCGGTACCCGCGTTACCCCTGTTACCCTGGATTTCGGGGATGGTCTGAACCGCTCGAAGAGGGCACGCATGCGCAGTCCCTCGCGGAGACGCCAGCGCCATGACTTTGCGTGTTGCCGTGTCGCCCGGTCCGTTGCTACGCTCACCAGCGATGACGTTGACGGCTGTATTCGAGCCCGCCGAAGAGGGCGGTTCCATCGCGTACGTGGAAGAGTTGCCCGGCGCGAGTACGCAAGGCGAGACGCTTGACGAAGCGCGCGCCAACCTGCTCGACGCCGTGGCGCTGCTGACGCGCGAGGGCGCACCGGAAGGAACACAGCCGCATGGCTCGTCGCGCATCGGCGCGCACCCCGGCGGGCGGCGCGCCGCGCTCGGTTCCGCTCGACGATGAACCGATAACCGCGGCGGAGATTCGCGACGTGGCGGAAGCCCGCGCTGCGTTCGCCCGCGGCGACTACCGCACCTTGGACGAAGCCAAGGCCTATGTGACGCGTCTTCGTCGCAAAGCCGGCGCTCAAGTCGCTCGCCCGGGTTCCCGCACGCGACGCTGAGCGGTTGTGGGCGGCCCTCGATGCGCTGGCTCAGGACCCCTTCGCTGGCGACATCCGGGAGTAGGGCGACGCCAGCTAGCGGCGCCGGGTCGGTGCCTACCGCATCCGATTCGAGCCCGACGCGTCGACGCGGGTGGTGAACGTCTTGCGCTTCGACCGCCGCACCTCGACCACCTACCGCCGCCGGTAGCTCGGCGCGCCGCACGTCAGGCAGGATGAGATACTCTGCCGCTTCGCCGCCCTCGCCGTCACGCCCCCAGCCTGCCCGGTCGCGCGCCGTCTCGCCGTCGCGCCGCTCGAAGCGGCTGGCGCCGTGCTGCACGATATAGAGCCGCACCTGCTCGATACCCGCCGCCAGCTCGGCCGGCCCGGTGCCACCACGCGCAGTGATCCACGCGCCATAACAGGCCGCAGCCGCTCGGCTCGCCTCGCCGTCCGGCCAGGGCAAGATGCCGAGCGCCGTCGCCAGCTCGCCCGCCGCGGCGATCAGCCCGAGCCGGTCGGCGACGCGCTCGACTTGATCGTCGGCACCGGCCGGGTAGTGCTCGCGCACCCAGCGGCGCCGGCCCTCGGCGACCGCGGCCGCGATCTCGTCGCGGTCCGCGGCGAGGCGCGCCAGATACTCGCGTATGGCGACGCCGTGGAGCCGCCCTGTCGCGTCGGGCCGATGGCGGGCGAGCGCTGCACCGTCGGCATGGCCGTGCAGCGCTTCGAACACGCCGAGCGGAGCCTGTCGCCGGCGTCGGCGGGAAACCCTTAGCGGCGCCCGCCTGGGTGACACTGCCAAGTCTATTCACGGAGGACCACCAAGGCCCGAAGCCCCATGCAGTAGCTGGGCTAGCAACAGACACACGGCGTTTCTCAACATGGAGGCAGTCGCCACAATGCCTAGAGCCGTGGACGTCCCCGGGCGTTCATCGGCACGCCGCTCCCGGCCCGTCCTCGCCGGACCGTCGGGCTGACTTCGCCCCGTGTGCTTACCCAGTGCTTACCCAGCGACCGATCGGGGCAAAGCGATCCGGGCCACAAACGCACGAAAGCCCCTGATTGCGCAGGGGCTTTCGTCAGCGCGCCCAGGCTGATTCGAACAGCCGACCTTCTGATCCGTAGTCAGACGCTCTATCCAGCTGAGCTATGGGCGCGTAGGGGTTTCGCGAGACCCCGGCTCGTACCACGCAGCCTCGGGAGCCGCAAGGCAGGCGGCGACGGGGCGGCCTGTTCAGGCGAGATGCCGGTGCAGAAAGGCGACGGCGCGCTGGAACGCGGCGGCGGCGGCGGCGGGGCGGAAGGCGTCGGGGCGGGTGTCGTTGTAGAACGCGTGGCCGGCGCCGGCGTACGTCTGGATGTCGAAGTCCTTGCCGGCATCGGTGAGGATGGCGCGCAGGGCGGCGACGTCGGCGCCGGGGATCAACGCGTCCTCGCCGCCGAAGAGGCCGAGGTAGGGGCACCGCAGCCGCGGCGCCAGGTCGAGCGGACTGGCCGGCTTGCGCGCGTTGGTCTCGGCGTAGCGCAGCATGCCGTACCAACTGACGCAGGCGGCGAGGGACTCGACCGTACACGCGGCCATGAGGGCGTACTGGCCGCCCAGGCAGTACCCGGTGATGCCGACGGCGTCGCCGCGCACGGCGGGATGCGCGGCGAGGGCGCGCACGGCCGCATCGACATCGGCCAAGACGCGCGCGTCGGGAAGCGCGGCGATGCACGCGAACACCGCCGCCATGTCGGGCAGATTGGGCGCACCCTCGCGGCTGTACAGGTCGATGACCAGAGTAGCGAAGCCCTCCGCCGCGAAGCGGGCGGCGACGTCGCGGTAGTGCGGCGAGAGGCCGAAGACGTCTGGAATGAGCAGCAGCCCGGGGACGCGGTCGGCCGCCGCCGGGCGGGCGAGATGGCCGCGCAGGGTGTCGCCGGCGCGCTCGAAGACGAAGGGCTCGCTGTGGACTGAAATCGCCATGCGGCGGGCTTAGCGCGGCGGCGCGGAATCAGCCAGCCATCCCCGATCGCGGCCGCCCCGGCCGCGACTCAGGCGCGGTAGCAGAACGGCCGCAGCGGCAGACTGGTGCTGCCCTGCAGCAACCGCTCGGCGACCAGCTGCGCGGTGATCGGCGCCAGCAGCACGCCGCAGCGGTGGTGCCCGACGGCGAGCGTGACGTTGGCGAGGCCGGGCAACGGACCGATGATCGGGCGGGCAAGCATGGACAGCGGCCGCAGGCCGGACCAGACGCTCGTCACCGGCGCGTCGGCCAGCGATGGCACCATGCGCACGGCGCACTCGAGGAGGCGCGCCGCGTTGATGGCGGTGACGCGCGTGTCGCGCGCGCGCCGGTCGCTGGTGCTGCCGATCAACACCTCGCCGTCGGCGCGCGGCACCAGATAGCCGTCGCCCCACGACAGCGGCAGCGGCAGGCGCTGGCGCGGCCGCACGGCGAGCATCTCGCCGCGGTCGGCGCGCACCGCGATGCGGCGGCGCAGCAGGCGCCCCACCTCGCCGGCCCAGGCGCCGGCGGCGATGACCAGCTGCCCGGGCGCCAGGCGCGCGCCGTCGACGTCAAGCGCCACGACGCGGCCGGCGCGCGTCTCGATCCGCCGCACCGGCGCGTCGAGCTGGAAGGCGACGCCGCGCGCCACCGCCGCCGCATGCAGGGCCGCGACTAGGCGCGGCGCGTGCACCGTCGCGTCATCGGCGAACAGCGCGCCACGGCGCACCGCCGGGTTGATCTCCGGATGTTGCGCGCGCACGCCGTCGCCGTCGAGGAGCTCGACCCGCCAGCCCTGTTCGCGCCGGCGCCGCGCCAAGCCGTCCAGCCGCTCGACCTCGCGGCTGGTGAAGGCGAGGTCGAGGACGCCGCCGCGGATATACTCGACGTCGACGCCGGTCTCCTCGCGCAGCGCCGCGGCGAGTCCCGGGTGTAGGGCGGCCGACAAGCGCTTGAGGTCGGTGAGCGCGCCGCCGCGCGCCCGGCTGCTGGCGACGGCGAGCACCCCGGCGGCGGCGCCGGAGGCCTCGCCGCCGACCTGCCCGCGGTCGATGACGACGATGCGTCCGGCCCCGCCGAGCGCCAGGGCGCGCGCGATGGCGCAGCCGATGACGCCGGCGCCGATGATGGCGAAATCGGCGGTGGTGGACATGCGGGCGTACTAGCAGGCGGCGCCGCTGCACGGCGACCGGGCGTGGCGGTGGGCGGCGCCCATCATGGATGCCGGATGCGACGCGACAGTGGTCACGCCCCCCAGAGACGGTTCGCGCGGCGGCGGCGCTGCCCCCGCCGTCAGCGCCCGGTGATGTTGGGGCGGAACTCGGCCTGCCCGAACTGCACCGGCTTTTCCCCGGCGAGCATGCGCGGCTGTAGGAAACCGGGGCCGTTGGTCATGTACATGGTGTCGCGCGCGCCGCGCTTGTCGTCGAGGTTGATGAAGCCGACGAAGCCGCCGAACCAGGCGCTGAAGACGGTGACGCCGAGCCGCACCGGCGCGTAGACGACGTTGCTCGCCGCCGCCAGCAACGCCGAACCGGGGCGGCGTTCGCGCGGCGCCGCCGGATCCATTTGCGCCGGCACCGGCCGCACAGCGGCGAGGGTCAGGGCGGTGAGCAGCAGGGCGACGAGTATGGCACGCATGGAAAGGCTCTCCTCGGCGCAGGACTATAGCGCGCTGGGGCGGCGCTGTCAGCGCGTAATTTGACCCGCGCCCGCGCCGGTGGCAGTCAGAGGAGTCGCCCCGCACCCCACCCATGCTCGCCACCGATCGCACCTTCGGCCGCGTCACCGTTCTGGTCGGCGAGAAGACCGGCAAGTACCCGGACGGCAACTCGCTCTGGCTGCGCGGGCGCGACGCGACGGCCGTGGTCGACGCGTCCCTGAGCACGCGCCGGCGTGCCGCCGAGCTCGGCGACGTCGACCTCGTCGTGCAGAGCCATGTCCACGAGGACCACGTCGCCGGCCTCGGCGCCTTCCCGCGCGCCCGCGTCGCCGCGCACGCCGCCGATCTGCCCGGCCTGCACCACATCGACGGCCTGCTGGCAATTTACGGCTACGAGGACGCCGCCCTGCTCGAGCGCCTGCGCGGCTGGGTGGAGACGCAGTTCCACTACACGCCGCGGCCCGACGCCGAGCCCTATGTGGATGGCGCCGTCTTCGACCTCGGCGGCGTCCGCCTGCACGCCATTCACCTGCCCGGACACACGCGCGGCCACTGCGCCCTGCTCGCCGAACCGGAGGGGGTGCTGTTTCTCGGCGACATCGACCTCACCGGCTTCGGCCCCTACTACGGCGACGCGTGGTCCGATCTCGCCGACTTCGAACGCTCCCTGGCGCGCGTGCGCGCCATCGAGGCACGCGTCTGGGTGTCGTTCCACCACGCCGGCGTGATCGAGGATCGCGCGACGTTCGAGGCGAAGCTGACGCGCTTCGCGGCGCGCATCGGCGAACGGGAGACGGCGCTGCTGGCCTTTCTCGACGCACCGCGTACGCTGGCGGAGTTGGTGACACACCGATTCCTCTATCCGGCGCACGCCGCGCTCGACTTCGTCGACGCGGCGGAGACGCGCACCATCCGGCAGCATCTGGCGCGCCTCGTCGAGAGCGGGCAGGTCGAAGAATGCGCCGCCGCCACGTGGCGGCGGCGATGACCAGATCCTGTGTAGTCGTCGGCGCCGGCCCGGCCGGGTTGGCGGCGGCCAATCGGCTGGCGGCGCACGGCGTCAAGGTCACCGTCCTCGAGGCGGCTGCGGCGATCGGCGGGCGCACGCGCTCGGAGCGCGTCGGAGAGTTCGTCGTCAACACCGGCGCCGGCTTCCTGACGACGTTCTACGACGAGACGTTGAAGCTCCTGGCCGGACTCGGCATCGCCACCGCGGTGCCGACACCGCAGCTGGGTGTCATGGCCACGCCCTTCGGCAAGTTGGAACTCAACCTGAGCTCGCCGCGCCGCATCCTGCAGTTCCCCCTCATCACGATGGCGAGCAAGCTGCGCACCGCCGCGGCGCTGGCGCGTGCGGCGCTGCGCGGGCGCACGCACATGGCGCGGCCGGCACGCCTAGCCTGGCTCGACCGCGGCGAGACGATCGAGCAGTGGGGCCGCCGCGCCATGGGCGACACCGCCTACGAGTACCTGCTGCGCAGCGGCGTCGAACCGTTTTTCTACATCGGCGCCGAGGAGCTCTCCGCCGCGCTCGGCAAGGCGCTGCTGCGGCACGCGCGCGGCTGGCAGCTGCTGGTCGTGCCCGACGGCATGGGGGCGCTGTGCGAGGCGCTGGCGCGCGGCGTCGAGGTGCGCACCGGCTGCCACGTCGGCGGCCTCGATATCCGCGACCGGTCCGTCGAGGTGCGCCACGCCGGCGGCGTGCTGGAAGCCGACGCCTGCATCCTCGCCGCGCCGGCGTCGGCGATCGCGGCCCTGGAGGGCCCGCTGGCGAAAGAGGACCGCGCCGACGTCGCCGCCGTGCGCACCATGCCGAGCATCGTCCTCTACTTCGGCTACGAGCGCCCGCTCACCGTGCAGTATCCCCTCGTCACGCCCGCCGGCCCGGGGCGGCATCCGATCGCCCGCGTGCGCACCTGGTCGGCGCTCAGCCCGACCTCGGTCCCGGAGGGCAAGGAACTGCTCGCCATCCACGCCATGGGCTGGCGCAGTGCCGAGCTGCTCGATCGCGATCCCAGCCGCATCGCCGCGGCGCTGCGCGCCGACGCCGAGGAGGTGTTCGGCCGCCTCGCCGATCCCGACTGGATCCGCCTCTACCCGCGCGCCGAGGGCACCGTCGTCACCGCGCCCGGCCATTACCGGCGCATGCACGCGTTCCTGAAGCGGCCGCGCACGCGCCTGCTGTACGCCGGCGACTGGCTCACCGGCTCGACCATCGAGGGCGCCGTCTGGTCCGGCCTCACCGCCGCCGACAAGTTCCTGCGCGCCACGTCGTGAGCCGCCCGCCGTGCTCGCCTACCTCCATCCCATCACCGGCTTCCTCGTCCTCATCCTGCTGGTCTACTCCGGCTCCCTCGGCCTGCAGCTGCGGCGCGCTCGCCGCGACCGCGCGGCCCTGGCAGCGCGCCATGTGCGCTGTGCCCGGGCCACCTACATCCTGGTCCTGCTGAGCTGGCTGGCCGGCGCGGCGTCGGTGCTGGGGGCGCGCGACGACCTGCAGCTTGCCGCCTCACTGCACTTCCGCAGCGCCACCCTGCTCGCCCTGCTGCTCACCGGCAGCGCCCTCAGCGGGCGCGCCATCGAGCGCGGCAATGCCGGGGTCCGCGACTGGCACCCCTGGTTCGGCGGCACCGCCCTGCTCCTCGCCGCCGCACACGCGGTGACGGGGCTTCGTCTGACCCCATGATCGCGCCCGCGACCACAACGTCAGGAGGGCTCTCGTGACGGATCCATCGACCGCACTGCGCGCCCACCGCGACGCCATCGTCCGCCGCCACATGGAGTCGGAGAACGGGCACGACTTCGACACCACCATCGCCACGTTCAGGCACCCGCGTTACGAGATCATCGCCACCGGCCAGATCCACGACGGCGCAGCGGAAGTGCGCCAGTACTTCCGCGACTCGCGTGCCGCCTTCCCCGATCAGCGCAACGAGCTCATCGCCCTGTACCACGCCGACGACGCCGTCATCGCCGAGTTCTGGCTGCTCGGCACCCACCGCGGCCCGCTGCTGGGCATGGAGCCAACCGGGCGGGAGTTCCGCTGCCAGATGACGGCGTTCTTCCTCTTCGAGGGCGAGGGCCTGGTGTGCGAGCGGGTGTACTTCGACACGGCGACGATCCTGCGGCAGTTGGCCACGTAGCCGTGCCGCGCGGCCCAGCCGGCCCTTCGCCTGGAGGGCGCCGCCCTGCAGGCGAAGGTCAACTCCACGCCGTCTCGACGTCGCCTTTGCGCAGGCGGCCGGCGATGACGATCTGCTGTACCTCGCTCGAGCCGTCGTAGACGCGGGCGACGCGCAGGTCGCGCCACAGCCGATCGATCATGTACTCGCCCTTGATATAGCCGTAGCCGCCGAAGATCTGCATGGCGTCGTCGACGGTCTGCCAGGCGCCCTCGGCGGCGAGGAACTTGGCGGTGGACGACTCGCGGATCGACTGGCCGCCCTGGTCGAGCAACCATGCGGAGCGGTAGACGATCAGGCGCGCCGCCTCGGTGCGGGCGCTCATCTGCGCCAAGCGGAAAGCGATCGACTGGTGCTCGATCAGCGGCTTGCCGAAGGTCTTGCGCTGCTCGGCATAGGCGAGCGCCAGCTCCATAGCCTTCTGCGCCGAGCCGACGCAGCGCGCGCTGAGCGTCGTGCGCCCCTCGGAGAGACAGCGCTTGGCGTAGTCCATGCCCTTGCCCTCCTCGCCGAGCAGCGCCTCGGCGGGGATGCGGGCGTCCTCGAAGACGACCTCGGAGATCGACGAGCCGCGATGGCCGGTGGTGTCGAACACCTGGCCGATCGAGACGCCCGGCGTGTCGGCATCGACGATGAAGGCCGAAATGCCGGCGGCGGCGCGCGCGAAGGTGACGAAGTGGTGCGCGCGCGGCGCGTTGGTGATGAAGATCTTGCGGCCGTTCAGCACGTAGGCGTCGCCCTGGCGCTCGGCCTTGGTGGCCAGGCCGGCGGCGTCGGAGCCCGATTCCGCCTCGGTGAGGGCGAAGGAGCCGATCCATTCGCCGGTCGCCATCTTCGGCAGGTAGCGTTCCTTCTGCGCCCGGCTGCCGAAGCGCACCAGGCCGACGCAACCGATGCCGGTATGCACGCTGATGAAGCTCGCCAGACCCCAGGGGCCCCGGCCGAGCATCTCGTGGCAGAGGGTCTTCTGCACCACCGACAGGCCGAGCCCGCCGTATTCCTGCGGGATGGCGAGGCCGAGGAGGCCGAGGTCGCGGGCGCCGTCGAGCAGCGACTGCGGCAGCGTGTCGGTCTTCTCGATTTCCTGCCAGACACCGTTGGCGTGCGTCTCGGTGAAGTCGCGCACCGACTGCTGCAGGAGGCGGTCGTCGGGAGAGATGGTGAAATCCATAGCGCAGGGGCTTACCAGCGCCGCGCGCGCTGACGCAACGTAGTCCCGCCCAGGCCGCCTAGGCGAGGAAGGCGAGCAGCGCCGCGGCCAGCTGGTCGGGCTGCTCGAGGTGCGGGTGGTGGGCGCTGCCGGCGATGACGACCCGCGCGGCGCGCAGGGTCGCCAGCCGGTCGAGCAGCTCGGCCTCGGGGTAGCGCAAGGGGCTCTCGTCGCCCTCGACGTAGAGCACCGGACAGGCGATGCGCTGCCAGAAGGGGCGCGCCTGGGCGATGTAGAAAGGCTGCGGCGAGCGCGTCTGGTGCAGCGGGTCGAAGACCCACGCGCGCTGGTCGCCGGCGACGACGCGGGTGCCGTGCGCGGCGAGCAGGGCGATGGCCTCCTCCCCCATGCGCGGATAGCGCTCGCGCAGGCGCCTCGCGGCGGCCGCCAGGGTGAACGTCGGCCGCGGCCGCGCCGCGACCCGCTCGAGATCGGCACACCACTGCGCGTAGCGCGCCGGCGTGTCGGCCGGGTCGGCATCGCCGGGGCCGAGGCCCTCGATCGCGACCAGCCCCGTCACCTGTTGCGGCGCGCTGCCGGCATAGAGCAGCGCCGCATTGCCGCCCATCGAGTGCGCCACCAGCGCGACGCGCGTGCCGAGGGCGCGCACGACAGCGGCGAGATCGGCGACGTAGTCGGCGAAGTGGTAGTAGCCGCCGGCACCCACCCAATCGCTCTGGCCGTGGCCGCGCCAGTCGAGCGCGTAGACGTGCCAGCCACCGGCGGCGAGGCGCGGCGCGACCAGGCTCCAGACGTGCGCGTGCTCGAGGAAGCCGTGCAGCAGCACGACGACGCGCGCGCCGCCGCCCCACTCGAGGAGATGGTGCGTCAGCCGGTTGGCGACGATCTTCACCGGCCGGCGCCGCCGCGGCCGAGGGTGAGGTCGAGCGGGCGCGGCATCCACTTGTACCGGTCGCGGCGGTGCGCCATAGCGGCCTCCCTAGATGATCGGTCGGACGCGCGCCACGCGCCCCCTTGCACCTGCGACCGCGCGGGCTGCCGCGCGCGTCGGCGCCGTGGCGGCCCTGCTGGTGACGGGGCTCGGCGCCTGTACGAACAATCCCTACCCGGACGCCGACGCGGCGGCCAAGATCCTCTACCTGTCGTATCCGGTGGCGCCGAAGACGCTCGACCCACAGGTCGCCTACTCCACCGTCGACCACGTCGTCACCGGCGCCGTCTTCGACACCCTGCTCGAGTACCACTACCTCGACCGCCCCTACCGTCTCATCCCCGCCCTCGCCGAGGCGCTGCCGCGCCCCGAGCCGCGCGCCGACGGGCACGTGACGTATCGCTTCCACCTGCGCGACGGCGCGCTGTACCAGGACGACCCCTGCTTCGCGCGCGGCGGCGCCGGCCGCACGACGCGCGCCGTCGAGGCGGCCGACGTCGCCTTCGCCCTGGCGCGCATCGCCGACCCGCAGGTCGGCAGTCCGGTCATCGACACCTTCGCGCGCGTCACCGGCCTGCGCGACTTCTCCACCCGTCTCGCCGCGGCGCGCGCCGATGCCGCCGTCGCCGCCCTGCCGGCGCACGAACAGTACGCCCGCGCCGGCGGCATCGCCGGCGTGCGCGTCCTCGACGCGCGCACCCTGGAGGTCGAGCTCGACGCCCCCTACCCGCAGATCCTCTTCTGGTTCGCCATGCCCTTCACCGCCCCCCTGCCGTGGGAGGCGGTGGCGACATACGACGGACGCGACGGCCGCGATCGCCTCGCCGACCACCCGGTCGGCGCCGGCCCCTTCGCACTGGCCCGCTACGATCGTCAGGCGCGCATCGTCCTGAGCCGCAACCCCAACTGGTACGGCGTCCGCCACCCCGAGTGGCGCGCGCCGGGCGCCGTCTTCCCCGCGCCCGGCGCGCGCGACGACGCCGACGGCATGCTGCGCGCCGCGGCGGGGCAGCCGTTGCCCTTTCTCGAGCGCATCGAGATGCGTCGCGAGCCCGAGGCGGTGCCGGCCTTCATCAAGTTCATGCAGGGCTACTACGACACGTCGCCGATCATCCGCGAAAGCTTCGACCAGGTGGTGCAGCGCGGCGCACTCACCGCCGAGGCCGCCGCGCGCGGCCTGCGCCTGGAGACGGCGGTCATGGCGGGCGTCTACTACGTCGGCTTCAACATGGACGATACGGTCGTCGGCGCCGCCGCCGGCGAACGCGGCCGCGCCCTGCGCCAGGCGATGAGCCTGGCCGTGGATGCCACGGAGTTCCTGCGCCTCTTCAACAATGGGCTCGGCATCCCGGCGCAGTCGCCGCTGCCCCCCGGCATCTTCGGCTACGCGGCCACCTACCGGAACCCCTGGCGGCAGCCGGACCTGACGCGCGCCGCCGCGCGCCTGGCCGAGGCCGGCTACCCGGGCGGCATCGACCCCGCCACCGGCAAGGCGCTGCGCATCAGCTTCGACGTCAACAACACCGCCGCGCGCGCCCTGCTGCAGTTCCAGTTCCTGGTCGAGACGTGGAAGGGCCTCGGCCTCGACGTCGAGATCGCCGCCACCGACTACAACCAGTTCCAGGACAAGGTGCGGCGCGGCGCCTATCAACTCTTTCAGTGGGGCTGGATCGGCGACTACCCGGACCCGGAGAACTTCCTCTTCCTGCTCTACGGTCCGATGGGCCGCGCCCACAGCGGCGGTCCGAACACCGCCAACTTCGCCGACCCGGCCTACGATGCGCTGTTCGAGCAGATGCGCGCCCTCGAGAACAGCCCGCAACGCGCCCGGGTGATCGACGCCATGCGCGCCATCCTCGAGCGCGAGCGGCCGTGGATCGAGCTCTTCCACCCCGAGGACTACGCCCTGCACCACGGCTGGCTCGCCAACGTCGTGCCGACCTCGATGTCCCTGCCGACGATGAAGTACTGGGATCTCGACCCGGCCCGGCGCGCCGAGCGCCGGCGGGCCTGGAACCGCCCCTTCCCCCTGCGCTGACGCCGATGCTCGCTTACCTCCTGCGCCGCCTCGCCTTCGGCGCCGTCACCGTCGTCGGCGTCCTGCTGCTGCTGTTCGCGCTGTTCTTCCTCGTCGCGACGCCCGACGACGTCGCCCGCAAGGCACTCGGCGAGAAGGCGATGCCGGAGGCGATCGCGCAGTGGAAAACCAACCACGGCTACGACAAGCCGCGCCTGTGGAACGCCGCCGCCCCGTTCGACACGATGCTGGCCGAGCACCTGCGCCGCATGCTCACCTTCGACTTCGGGCGCAGCGACGCCGACGATACGCCGATCGTCGAGCGCCTGCGGGAGGGCGTCTGGCCGAGCCTGACGCTCACCGTGCCGCTCTTCGTCCTCGGCCTGGTCTGCGCGGTCGCCCTCGCCCTCCTCGTCGCCTACCGGCGCGACTCGGCCCTCGACCGCGCGACGCAGGTCGCCTGCGTCGTCCTGATGAGCGTACCGATCCTGCTGTGGATCGTCGGCGGCCAGTACCTGCTCGGCAAGATGCTGCGCTGGTTTCCGATCTCCGGCTTCGACCCGGCGCCGGCGGTGGTGCTGCGCTTCCTCGCCATGCCGGTGCTGATCGGCGTCCTCGCCCACCTCGGCCAGGAAGTGCGGTACTACCGCACCGTCTTCCTCGAGGAGCGCAACCGCGACTACGTCCGCACCGCCTACGCGAAGGGCTGCAGTCCGTCGCAAGTGATGCGCCGCCACGTGCTGCGCAACGCGCTGATCCCGATTCTCACCAACGTCGTCATCGAGATCCCCTTCCTGTTCACCGGCTCGATCCTGCTGGAGTCGTTCTTCGGCATCCCGGGGCTAGGGACGATGACGGTCGACGCCATCAACGGCAACGACTTCGCGACCCTGCGCGTCATGGTGTTCCTCGGCGCCCTGCTGTTCATCGCCGGGCAGGTGGCGACGGATCTCGCCTATGCGGCGGCGGATCCGCGCGTGCGGTTGGAATGAGGCGCGTTGCGCCCGCGGCGCCGCGCCGCTCGAGCCTTCGATGATCGAATCCCATCATCTCGCCAACGCCGCCGTCGCCGCCCTGGCGGCGCTCTGCGGCGTCACCGCCTGGCGCGGGCGCGCGCGGCTGGCGGCGCTGTGGACCCGCCGCCCGCTGGCGATGTTGGCGGTCGGACTCTACCTGCTCGTCGGCGCCCTCGATTCGATCACCTGGGTGGGCGGCAGCCGCGGCACCGCCCCGACGGACCTGGTGGCGTTGCAGGAACCGCGCAGCGTCATCGATCGCCTCTTCCCGCCCGATTTCCGCGAGCGCAGCTATTCGGCGCCACTCGCCGCGGTGGAGTTCTACGACGGCGGCGCGCTGCGTTTTCCCGGTCGGCACCTGCTCGGCACCGACATCCTCGGCCGCGACGTCCTGCTGCAGGGGCTCAAGGGGGTACGCGTGGCCTTGCTCATCGGCGGCGTCGCCAGCCTGATCGTCATTCCCCTCGCCCTCGCCGCCGGCATGGGCGCCGGCTACTTCGGCCGCCGCGTCGACGACGCCGTGTTCTTCCTCATCAGCACCCTGTCGTCGATCCCGACCCTGCTGCTGCTCATCGCGCTGGTGATGGTTCTCGGGCGCGGCACGCTGCAGGTCTGCGTCGCGCTCGGCATCACCAGTTGGGTCGGCTTCGCGCGCATCATCCGCGGCGAGACGCTGAAGCTGCGCGAGCTCGACTATGTCGCCGCCGCCCGCGCGCTCGGGGCCAGCGACTGGCGCATCCTGCGCCGCCACATCCTGCCCAACCTCACGCACCTGGTGGTCATCACCTTCGTGCTGCTGTTCTCCCGCCTGGTGCTCTCCGAGTCCATTCTCTCCTGGCTCGGCCTCGGCGTCGACGGCAGTTGGGGCCAGATGATCGACCAGGCGCGCGACGAGCTGGCGCGCGATCCGATCATCTGGTGGACCCTGGCTACCGCCGCCGCGGCGCTCTTCGGCCTGATTCTGGCGGTCAACCTGATCGGCGACGCCCTGCGCGATCAGCTCGACCCACGCACCACCCGCTGAGCGGCACCGCGCGGCGCCCGCCGGCGTCAGCGTGGCGGCGCGGCGACGAGGTGGTCGTCGACGGCGACGGCATAGGCGCGCACCGAGCGCGGCCCGACATCGTCGACGCGGGCGGTGAAGTCCACCACCGCCAGGGCGCGCCCGTCGCTCGGCAGCGGCTGCGCACTGGCGATGGCGATGGCCAGACGTCCCGGCTGCACTACGCGCGCCTGCAACAGGGCGGCGGCGCCGAGATGCACGCTGCGCGGGCTGCGGGGGACCAGGCGGTCGGGATCGAAGCGCAGCTCGACCTCCAGCGCGTACACCGATCCCGGCGCGCGCACGCCGACCGGGACCCGCCAGCGACCACCGCGGATGCGCCGCGGGGCGCCGAGCGCCAGCGCCGTGCCAGCCGGCGCCGGATCGTCCTCGGCAATGCGGGACCCACCGGGCAGCCAGTTACCGGTGCAGTCGCCGAGCAGGGCGGCGCGGAAGTCCTGCCCGCCGGCGTTGCCGACCAGCGGAGCATAGGTGAGGGCGCCACGGCGGCAGCCCTCGATGGTCAGACGCGGGGCCACCGCCTCGCGGTTGGCGGCACCGACGCCGACGGGAAAGAACACGAAGTCCGATGCGCAGGCGGCGCCGGCGGGAAGCTGGGCGATGGCGCCGACGGTGCGCTGCAGGATGCGCGCGGCGTCGAGCGGGCTGACGCTGCCGTTGCCGGTGACGTCGCAGGCGAGCTGGCGTTCGGCATCGAGCTGACGCAGGCCGGCGCTGGCCTGCAGGACCCAGGCGGCGTCGAGCGCGCTGATCGCGCCGGCGCCGACGTCGCCGTCCTTGCGCGGCTCGACGCTCCAGTCGCCGGCGGCGAGGTCGGCCACGGCCCAGGCGCCGTCGCCACCGCTGACCAGATCGATCGCCCCGGCACCGCGCAGGGCGACGCGCGCGCCGGGTACGGCGAGGCCGCTGGCGTAGTAGGTGACACGCCCGCTCAGCGCGCGCGCCCCGGGCAGGGCGACGGTCGCCGTCGGGAGCACGGCGGTGGCGCTGGGCGGCGCGGAGGTGGCGGTCGCCGTCGCCGGCAGCGTCGGCGTCGCCGGCAGCGGCGTCGCGGTCGGCGTCGCGGTCGGCGTCGCCGGCGCCGGGTAGAGGGCGCGCAGGCCGGCGATGTCGTCGGCGGCGAGCGCGGCGCAACGGCCGTCGAAGTGCGCGCTGGCCGCCATGGTGGCGGCGCTGTCGGTGGAGTGGCCGAGCCCCAGCGCGTGACCGACCTCGTGCGTCGCCACCTCCGCCAGGTTGCAGGCGTTCCAGCCCGGGCAGTCGGCCCAGCCGTCTGCGAAGGTGACCTTACCGACGCGGATGCGGCGAAAACTGGCGCCACCGACGACGCGCGACTCGTCCGTGTAGCAGAAGCCGCCGATGCCGAGGACGCCGCGGCAGCCGACCGGATCCTCGATCTCGTCGAACGGATCCTCGAAGACGACGCGGCTGGCGCCGCCGCAGCCGGCGAACGACGCCGGGGCGTCGAGCGGCGCGGCGGCGAGTCGCAGCGTCACCCCATCGACGCCGCTCCACACCGCCAGTGCGTCGCTGACGGCCGCCACGGAGGCCGCCGCGCCGAGACCGGCGGCGCCGGCGGGATCGATGCGGAAGGTCACCGCCTCGCCGGCGTCGGCCTCGAACCAGCGCGAGGGCGTGCCGAGATAGGTGAACGGCGCCGCCGCGACGACGGAGCGTGCCGTGGCCGTTGCGCCGGCGGCGCGCGGCGTCGGCCGCGCCGCGCCGTCTCGCGCCAGGGACGGCCGCCGCGCCACCGGCTTCGCCGCCAACCCAGCCAACACGTCCGCCAACCGCTCGGGCGCGGCGGCGGTGCCGTCGAGCACCGCGCCGCTGGTCGGATCCAGCACCACCACGTCGTCGCCGAACTCGCGCCGCGCCAGCAGCGCCCCGCCCGCGTCGGCGTCGAGCACGTACCGGCCCATGGCCATCGCCGTGGTGTGCCAGGCCCCATCGCGACCGCGGCGCACGAAGGCCAGGACGCGCTCGCCGGCGCGATACCGAGGCGTCCCGAAGACGCGCTCGCTGCGGCCGGCGAGGTCGCCGCCCATCTCCTGTAGCCGCAGCGGACCGGGCGGCAGCACGCCGAACACGACCTGCTCGGGCGCCAACTCGACGCGCGTGACGATGCCGCCGTCCGCCGTCGCGACCGCGGCCACCGCCGTCACCGTGGCGATGACGGCGGCATCGGAACGCACCGCCAGGTCGCCGGCCTCCATGCGCACAAAGGTCGTCGCCGCGACCGGCGCCGCCAGCAGCGCCAGCAGCCCTATGGCAAGCGTGCGCACGTACCTCGGCCCTGCCATATCGCGCGCGCAAGGCAGCCAATCGCGTGCCACGCGGCCTGCGCACGACGCACCGATGACGAGCGCAGGGCACCGTCAAGATCACGCGCGTTGGCAGATGCCATGCCCCAGCTTCGCCGCCACGGCCATTCGCGGCTTCGTCGAGGGATCCCTGCGGAACCCGCTGTGAAGACTCGACAAACGCGGACCGCAGCGACCGCCGCGGCCGGCGCGGCGGCGGCTGCTTCGGCAGGCGACCCGGCATCCTGGTAACGGCGCGCGGCAGCCCCGCGTCGTCGCCCCGGCCGCCAGCCGGGCGGCGGGCGCCTAGTCCTACGCCGGCACGCTGATCATCGCCGTGCAGCCCTGCCCGTCGCGCGACTCGAGCCGCAGGGCGCCGCCCATGGCCTGCACCGCCACCGCCACGGCGTCGAGCCCGATGCCGCGCCCGGCCAGGGCGTCGACCTCGGCGCGGGTCGAGAAGCCCGGCCGCAGTACCAGTTCCTCCGCCGCGCCGGACAGACCGGCGCGCGCCGCGGCAGCGGCGATGGCGACGCGGTCGAGGCCGGCGCCGTCGTCGGAAACCGCCAGCCGCAGGGCGCCGGGCTCGCGCGCGGCGGCAACCAGGATGCGGCCGACGCGTGGTTTGCCGGCCGCGGCGCGCGTCGTCGGCGCCTCGATGCCGTGCGCGACGGCGTTGCGCACCAGGTGCAGCAGCACGCCGCGCAGGGCGATACCGTGCGCGCCGGACAGCACCGCCGCGCCGCCGCCGATCTCCAGCGCCACCAACTTCCCTTCCGTCGCCGCCGCGACGGCGCAGGCGCGCGCCAGCAGCGGCCACAGCGCGCGCAGGATCACCGCGTCCTCGCCGGCCGGCGGCGCCACGCCGGCGACCTCGCCAACCTCGCCGCGGACGCGCTCGACGACGTGGCGCAGGCCGGCCAACTCTCCCGCCGCCTCGCCACCCTCGCCGGCGCCGCGCACCGCGTCGAGCAGCGACTCCGCGTCGTGCAGCACGCGCGCCGCGTGACTGAACCCGGCCGCCGCGGCGCCGACCTTCATGGTGTGGAACTCGCGGAACAGCGCTTCCAGCATCGCCGCGTCGGCCGGCGCCCGGTCCTGGCGGTCGAGCAATGATTCGACGCGCGCCAGGCTGCCCTCGGCTTCGTGCGCGAAGACCACGCGCAGCTCGATTTCGAGCTCCTGGCTGGAGATGCTCATCGACGTGCCTGGTCAGGAGGCAAGACTCCTGCCAGGGCGGGAGACGCCACGGCGCCTGGACCACCACGGCGGCGCCGCGGCGGCGAGCGTCACACAACGGCGGCTGCGGCGACCGTCGCACCGCAGCATGCCCGGCGTCGGGGTCGCCGCCCTCGCCGGCCGGCCGTCAGGCGGCGCGCGGCAGGTCCGGGGTCGCCGCCGCCTCCACCCGCGCCAGGGCCAGGAACCACGGCGCGGCGCAGGCGTAGATCGCCGCCGAGACCAGCCAGGCGGTGCCGATGTCGGTCGCTCGCGCCAGCCAGCCCAGGCACAGCAGTCCGAGGCCGCCGCCGAGGGTGAACGACATCGAGCGCACCGAGAGGATGGTCGCCCGTTGCGCCGCCGTGGCGTGCTCGCTCATCCACGCCTGCAGCACCGGTTCGCTGAAGCCGAAGCCGACCTCCTGCAACAGGAAGCCGACGCAGGCGACCGGAAACCCCGCCGCGGCGCCGGCGACGCCGAGCGTCGCCGCGCGCCACAACAGGGCCAGGGCGAGCGCGCTCGGTCGGCCGAGGCGCGCCACCAGGCGCGGGATCAGGGCGCTGCCGGCGATCGAGGTCAGATTGAGGAACAGCCACACCCAGCCCATCAACCACGGCCCCGCGCCGGAGAGGTCGGTCAACCGCGGCTGCCACATCTGGAAGGCCGGCAGGGTGGCGAAGGCGGTGAGGGCGGCGAGACCGCACAGCCAGCGCATCGCCGGCGCGGCGCGCACCAGGGCGACGCTCTCGCGCATGGTGGCGGCGATCGAATAGTGGCTGCCGTCGGCGGCGCGGCGGCGCACATGCGTCTCGCGCATCAGCAGCGCGGCGGCGGCGGCGCAGACGAGAAAGCCGCCGCTGCCGAGCAGCCACGGCAGGGCCAGATCGCGCGTCGCCACATACGCCGCCAGGAGGCCGCCGACCATCGCCATCGTCTGACCGAGCATCTGGCCGCGCGCGAACAGCCGGTCGACCGGTCGCTCGTCGCCATCGGCGCGCACGCCGTCCACCGCCCAGGCGTCGAAGGCGCCGGTGGCGAGCGTCGTGCCGATCGCATCGATCACCTCGGCGACCAGGAAATCGGTGAAGCTGTCGGAGACGTAGTAGAGTCCGAAGGCGACGGCGCGCACCAGACAGCTGAGCACGAACGACGCCTTGCGGCCGAACACGTCGGCGATCGCCCCGGTCGGGATCTCGAAGACGCAGATGGTGATCAGGTACACGGCCAACACGACGTTCAGCTGCAGCAGGTCGAGCCCGCGCGCCAGCAGGAACAGCGCATAGGTCGGCCCGAGCACCGCCCAGGCGATGCGGTTGAGCGCGGTGAGGAGGTAGTAGGTGCGTTCGGTGCGGGTCATGCGCGGCACCGGCGGGAAGCCGAGTCGCGGAGGTGTAACGCGCCGGCGGCGAGGCGTCCATGCAGACGTTCCCACGTCCGTGCGCGGCGCTTCGCAGCAACCCGCCCGGCGCGCTATTCTGCCACCTGCCCGAGTCGCACGCGCCGCCCGGCCACCGCATGGACACCCTGGACCTCACCCCGACGCTCTCCATCCCGCTCGCCGAAGTGACGCTGAGCTACGCGCGCGCCGGCGGACCGGGCGGGCAGAACGTCAACAAGGTCGCCTCCAAGGCGGTGCTGCGCTTCGACCTGCGCGGCACGCCGTCGCTGCCGGCGGCGGCGCGGGCGCGGGCGCTGACGCGGCTGGCGTCGCGGCTGACGCTCGACGGCGTGCTGGTGCTGTCGTGCTCCGAGCACCGCGAGCAGTCGCGCAACCGCGCCGCGGTCCTGGAGCGCCTGCGGCTGCTGCTGGCGGCGGCGGTGACGCCGCCGCGGCCGCGGCGGCCGACGCGGCCGACCAAGGCCTCGCGCGAACGGCGCCTCGGCGCCAAGAAACAACGCGCGCGGGTGAAGCGGGATCGTACGGCGACCGACTGACCGCACCGCCGCGACCGCTCCGACCCTCAGACGGCGTCCTCGACGACGGCGGCCCTCTCGCCGAGCACCAGGGCGATGCCCTGCGCCACTTGGCGGGCGGTGCACGGCTTGGTGATGTAGTAGTCGGCGCCGTGCTGGTAGCCGTCCATGACGTCGTCGTCGTCGCTGCGCGCGGTGACCAGAATGACCGGCACCGCAGCGGTCGCCGCCTGCGCGCGCAGCTCCTGCAGGACCTCGAGACCACTCATGTCGGGCATCATCACGTCGAGCATGATGAGGTCCGGAGCCTGCTCGCGCGCCGCCGCCAGCGCGGCGGCGCCGCTGGCGGCCAGGCGGACGCTGTGCCCCTGCGCGGCGACCATGGCGCGCATCAACATCCGGCAGTCCTCGACATCGTCTACCACCAACACGTCACGCGGCGTCATCATCGCTCTCCCTGTGCGGCTCCACGGACCCCTGCCCAAGCAAGCGCCGTGCCCGGCGTGGAGCGCACCAGCCGCGGGAGGCCGCGCCACCGCAGCGACGTGGCGGAGACCGTCGATACGTCAATTTCTGCACCGCGCCGCGCGTCGCGCCGGAGGACAGGCCGCTTGCGAAGCGCGCCTGCGCCGGCTTATGCGGCCCCTTCGAGTCGTCGATGCCGCCGCCACGCCAGCCACCCCGCCGCCCCGTGTCCCCGCCGCCGGCGGCGGCGCCGAGCTGGTTACCGGCGCTGCTCTGCGCCGCCCTCGCCGCGGCGGTCCTGGCGCTCTACGCGCAGACCGCGGGCTTTGCGTTCGTCCATCTCGACGACCTGCACTTCCTGATCGAGAACCGGCCGGTCGCCGCCGGCCTGACCTGGGACGGCTTCGTGTGGTCGCTGACGGCGCGGGCGCCGAACTGGCATCCGGTGACGTGGTGGACGCACATGGTCGACCGCGCCGCTTTCGGCGACTGGGCCGGCGGCCATCATCTGGTCAGCGCCGTCGGGCACGCGCTCAATGCCGTGCTCTGCTTCCTCGCCCTGCGCCGTCTCACCGGCGCGCTGTGGCCGAGCGCCCTGGCGGCGGCCCTGTGGGCCCTGCATCCGCTGCGCGTCGAGTCGGTCGCCTGGCTGTCGGAGCGCAAGGACGTGATGAGCGGCCTCTTCTTCATGCTCACGCTGCTCGCCTACGCCGCCTACGCACGGCGGCCGTCGCTCGGCCGCTACCTGCTCGTCGCCGCCGCGCTGGCGCTCGGCCTGGCGTCGAAGACCATGCTGGTAACGCTGCCGCTGATCCTGCTGCTGCTCGATGTCTGGCCGCTCGGCCGCCTCGGCTGGCCGGGCGGCGCGGCGGCGCCGGCGCGCGCCGCGCCCGCCTCGCTGCCGCGTCTGTGCCTCGAGAAGCTGCCGCTGCTGCTGCTCGCCGGCGTGGCGGCGCTGCTGACGCTGCAGGTGCAGGAGACGGTGTCGGGGCTGCGTACGCTCGACGAGGTGTCGCTGCCATGGCGGCTGGTGAACGCGCCGCTGGCGACCCTCGCCTACCTGCGCAAGAGCCTCTGGCCGGTCGACCTCGCCGCGCTCTACCCGCATCCGGCGCTGCTGGCCGGCGCGCGCCTCGAGGACTGGACCCTGCCCTCGGTCGGCGCCGTCTTCGTCCTCGCCGCGCTCACCGCCGCCAGCCTCGCCGGCGCGCGTCGCTTCCCGTACGTCGCCGTCGGCTGGCTCTGGTACCTGATCGCGCTGGCGCCGGTGATCGGCCTGGTGCAGGTCGGCCAGACGGCGATGGCCGACCGCTACACCTACCTCTCCACGCCGGGTCTGTACCTGGCGCTCGCCTGTGGCCTGCGCGACCTGATCGCCTGGCGGCCGCGCCTGCGCAGGCCGGTGCTCGCCGCCTGCGCGTTGGCGCTCGTCGCCGGCGCGGCGCTGACCTGGCGGCAGATCGGCACCTGGCGCGACAGCGAGAGCCTGCTCGCCCACGCGCTGGCGGTGACCCGGGACAACGTCCTCGCCGAGGCCAGCTACGGCGCCGTGCTGAAAGAGGACGGCCGCTTCGCCGACGCCGAGCCGCACCTGCGCCGCGCCATCGCCCTCAGCCCCGAGCAGCCGTTCCCGCACATGCACCTGGGCGTCGTCCTGCAGGACACCGGTCGCCTCGCGGAGGCCGAGCAGCACCATCGCCAGGCCCTGCGCCTCTCGCCGAACTATCCGCAGGCGCTCGCCAACCTCGGCGTCGTCCTGCTGCGCCAGCAGCGCCTCGACGAGGCGATCGCCGCCATCCAGGCAGCGCTGGCACAAAAGCCCGACTACGCGCTGGCGGAGAGCAACCTCGGCGCCGCCTATCTCCACCAGGGCCGCTTCGCCGAGGCGCGCCAGCATCTCGAACGCGCCATCGGTCTCGACCCCGGCCAGGTGCCGGCGCACAACAACCTCGGCGTCGCCCTGTACCGGCTCGGCGACGCCGCCGCGGCACGGGCGCAGTTCGCGCGCGCGCTGCAGCTCGACCCGGCCAACGCCATGGCCGCCGACAACCTGGAAAAGCTGGGCGGCGCGGCGGCGCCCTGAGCGGCGGTGGCGCGCGGCGGCGAGGTGTGTTTTGCGCTCCGGTATGCAGCGTGACTTCACCTGGATCGTCGTCGCTTACCTCGTCGCCGTCTTGGCCGCCGTCGCCGTCGGCGTCACTGTCGGCTGGCAGCATCCGTTGGCGGTAGCCTTCATCGCCGATGTCGCCGCCACCGTGGCGGTGTTCGGCTTCAGCGTCGCCTTCAACAACTCCAGCTTCTACGACGCCTACTGGAGCGTCGCGCCGCCGCTGATCGCGGTCTGGTTGTGGAGCGCGGCGCTGCCCGAAGCGAGCGGCCTGCGGCAGGTTGTGGTGCTGGCGCTGGTCGGCTGGTGGGCGGTGCGGCTGACCCACAACTGGGCGCGCGGCTGGAGCGGACTCGGGCACGAGGACTGGCGCTACGTCGACCTGCGCGCCGCGAGCGGCGGCGCCTACTGGCTGGTCAGCTTCGTCGCCCTGCACATGATGCCGACGCTGCAGGTCTTCCTTGGCTGCCTGCCGCTGTGGCCGGCGCTGGCGGTCGGCACGCACCCGTTCGGTGTCCTCGACCTGCTGGCGACGCTGGTCACCGGCGGCGCCATCGCCATCGAGCAGCGCGCCGACAAGGAGCTGGTCGCCTACCGCCGCTCCAACCCGCCGCGCCAGGCGATCCTCGCCAGCGGGCTGTGGGCGTGGTCGCGCCACCCCAACTACTTCGGCGAGATGGGCTTCTGGTGGGGCCTGTGGCTGTTCGCCGTCGCCGCCGACCCGGCGTACTGGTGGACCGGCATCGGGGCACTGTCGATCACCGTGATGTTCCGCTTCGCCAGCCTGCCGCTGATCGAGACCCGCATGCGGCAGCGCCGGCCGGCCTTCGCCGCGCACCAGCAGCGGGTGTCGATGGTGGTGCCCTGGCCGCCGCGGCAACGCTGACGGCGCGCCGGCCCCTGCCCGGGCGCACCGGGACGAAGTTGGTGGCCATACGGCGTCGGGTGTGCTTGATCGAACCGATGACGACATCGATCCGGGCACTCGTCCTTGTCTCGCTCCTCGTGGCGCCGGCTGGCGCCGCCAGCGATCCCACCGCACGCTGTATCGCGGCGCGCGTCGGCGCCGCCGGCAAGGCGGTGAAAAGCGTGCTTGGCTGTTACGCCAAGGCCGCCAAGAAAGGCGTGCTGGTCGACGTGCCCTGCGTCACCAAGGCGCGCGACAAAGCCGCGGCGGCGCTCGTCAAGGCGACGGCGAAGGGCGGCTGCCCGGTGTCGCTGTACGACGACGCGGCGAACGCCCAGTACATCGCCGATCGCGCCGCGGTGCTCGGCGCATCGATGCAGCCCATCGCCGCCAGTCCCTCCGGCTGCCAGAGCGGCAGGCTCAAGGCGGCCGGGAAGCGCGCCCAGGCGCTGTACAAGGCGCAGAGCAAGCACGCCAAGAAGCCAGACGCCGCCAAGGCCGCCGTGGCGGTGCAGAAGGCACACGACAAGTTCGACGCCGCCATCCTCAGCGCCGAGGGCAAGGGCGCGTGCAATGCGCTCGGCGGCGGCGCGCTGGTGGCCGGCGATGTCGACTCACTGCTCGACGGCCTCGGCGGGCGCCTGAAGCTGGTGACGCGCGAGACGGTCAGCGCCGTCAGCCCGGTGGAGCCGCCCAACACCCCCGGCAGCCCGAGCGTGCCGTTGACCACCAACCCCAAGCTCATCGCCCAGTTCGCCGGCACCGCGGCCTTCAGCCTGAACAACGTCACCTACACGCGCTGGCGCCTCGCCGGCCCGGCGCAGACGCCCGACGCGATCGTCGTGCTGGTCCCCGGCTTCGGCGGCGGCGCCGGCAACTTCGAGGCGCTGGCGGAGAACCTGATTCCGCGCGCCCTCGAGGACCACGGCCAGGTGCTCGAGGTGTGGGGCTACGACCGGCGCACCGAGCAGCTCGAGGACCGCGCCGGGGCGCTGCTCGGCGGCGCGCTCGACGATCCGCTCGTCGCCCTCGACTGGTACTACGGCAGCGAGCTCGGCCTGCCGCTGCATCCGGCCCTGGCCGGCGGCCCGAACCGGCGCGCCGTCTTCTACAACACCACCACCGACGTGCCGTTCATCGCCAACTGGACGGCGCTGCTGTTCTCACGCGACATCGACGTCGTCGTGCAGGCGGCGCGCGCCGCGGCGCGCAACCAGAACGTCTTTCTCGGCGGCCACTCGGCCGGCACCGGCTTCGCGGCACGCTATGCCGCCACCGATTTCAACCTCACCGGCGTCGGCGCGCCTGCTCCGGGCTACGGGCGCCTGCGCGGCCTGATGCTGTTCGAGGGCAGCGGCGGCTCGACGGCGACGGCGCCGTTGACCACCGACAGCCTCGACCGCATCGAAGCCAAGTTCGATGGCGGCCTCTACGGCGCCGTGCGCGACGGCGCGCCGCGCTGCGCCGACGGCGTCACGCCATGCACCGTAGCCAGCGAGGCGGTCGACTGCGCCGCCTGGACGCCGCCGGTGTGCACGCCGACGACCGCGGCGCACGGCGTCATCCTCGGCATCTCGCCGAAGATCCTCGCCGCCGCCGAGCCGTCCGGCGTGCAGGGACTGAGCGACCCCGACAGCGGCCAGGTGATCGTGCAGGTCGACCAGGGCGCGCCGGGCAACAACGCCGTCGACATCGTGCCCGAGTTGGCGCTCCTCACCGCGCTCCCCAACGGCACCGTCGAAGGCCTGTTCGGGTCCTTCCTCGACGACGAGGCGCTGACCACCGCCTTGTCGCTCGCCCTCGCCACCTCGGCCGGCGCCCCCGGCCCGACCGTCGGCGGTCTGGTCACCTGGGCCAGCCGCGATGAGCAGGGCCTGTGGCCCGCCTGTCCGGGCGCCGGTTGCATCCTGCCCTCCAACGGCGCCGCCCCGACCACGCTGCCCGGGGCGCAATGGGGCCAGGAGGTGGAGGCGGTGCGCATCGATCGCCTGCGCGGCGGCTTCGCCGGCATCGAGGGCGCCAATGCCTCGGACTGGTACTATCCGATCTCCGGCCTCTCGACGACCACCGCCGCCGGCGTCTGCAACACGGGCACCTGTAGCAAGGGCAACGTCGCCGCCGCCTGCACCAGCGACGCGCAGTGCACCCAGAGCATCTCGCTCGACTCCTCGGCGCTGTCGATCGGGCGCGGCCGCCGCGACATCGAGAACCTGACCCAGGCGGGCAACGTGAACATCCCGGTGCTCGGCGTCGGCGGCTCGAACGGCCTGGTGCCGGTCGCCGGGCGCTTCACGGCGATGGCGCAGAGCCTCGGCACCTGCACGGCGCCGTCGTGCAGCGGCGCCACGCCGCGCGTCGTCGACGCGGCGCTGCCGAACCCCGCCTTCCCAACCTTCGGGGGCGTCGCCGGCGGCTTCGAGGTCGTCATCGCCGAGGGCTACTCGCACGTCGACGCCGTCGCGGCCGAGGACGACGCGCACAACCCGATCGTCGCCGCGGTGGCGGCCTTCGTCGCCCGTAACGCCCAGTGAGCACCCGCCCCGCCAGCGCCGTCGCGATCTGCATCGCGCTGGCGCTGGCCGTCGGCGCCCTCTACGCGCAGACGGCCAGCTTCGGCTTCATCTCGATGGACGACCTGAACTTCCTCGTGCAGCGTCCGCTCGTCGCCGGCGGCCTGTCGTGGCCGGGCGTCTCCTGGGCCTTCACCACCGTACAGCCGAACTGGCACCCGCTGACCTGGCTGTCGCACATGGCCGACTTCTCGCTGTTCGGCATGGACGCCGGCCGCCACCACCTGGTCAGCGCCGGCCTGCACGCGCTCAATGCGGCACTCTGCTTCCTCGCCCTGCGCGCCCTCACCGGCGCCCTGTGGCCGAGCGCCTTGGTCGCCGCCCTGTTCGCGCTGCACCCGCTGCGGGTCGAGTCGGTGGCCTGGATGGCGGAGCGCAAGGATGTCCTCTCCGGCACCTTCTGGATGCTGACGCTGCTCGCCTACGCCGGCTATGCACGCCGCCCGAGCGGCGGCCGCTACGCGCTGGTCGCCGCCGCGTTCACCGCCGGTCTGCTCTCGAAGACCATGCTGGTCTCGCTGCCGCTGGTGTTGCTGCTGCTCGACGCCTGGCCGCTGCGCCGCTGGCGCGGCGGCGGCGGACACGCGACGGCGAAGGCGTTGTTGGTCGAGAAGCTGCCCCTGCTGGCCATCACCGCCCTGGCGGCGCTGCTGACCGTCTACACGCAACAGTCGGTGCAGGGCGTCAAGTCGCTGGCGGCGGTGCCCCTCGCGATGCGCCTCCTGAACGCGCCGATCGCCGCCGTCACCTACCTCTGGCAAACGCTGTGGCCGAGCGGCCTCGCCGCCATGTACCCGCACCCGGCCCTGATCGGCACCCCCGCCGCGGCGCTGCTGCCGGCGGCGCTCGGCGCGACGCTGCTGCTCGCCGCCATCTCCGCGCTGGCGTGGCGGCAACGCAACGCCCACCCCTACCTGCTGGTGGGCTGGCTCTGGTACCTGATCGCCCTGCTGCCGGTCGTCGGCCTGGTGCAGGTCGGCATGCAAGCGCACGCCGATCGCTACACCTACCTGCCGATGCTCGGCGTCTACCTGATGGCCGCCTGGGGCCTGCGCGATCTCGTCGCCGCGCGGCCGTCGCTGCGCCTGCCGGCGACCGCCGCGGCGCTGCTCGCCCTGGCTGGGTTCGCCGCCGTCACCTGGCGCCAGATCGGCACCTGGCGCGACAGTCAGACCGTCTACGAGCGCATGCTGGCGGTGACCGTCGACAATTACTACGCGCACCAGGTGCTCGGCGCCCTGCTGCTGTCGCGCGGCGAGCGCGACGCGGCGCGCCAGCACCTCGACGCCGCGCTCGCCATCCGGCCGCAGGAATCCTTCGCGCACACGCAGATCGGCGTCCTGCGCGAGGCGGAGGGAGACCGCGACGGCGCCGCCGCCGCCTACGAGACCGCGCTCGGCTTCAACCAGGCCGCCTATCTGCCGCGCGCCCGCGTGGCGTCGCTGCGCTTCAGGCAGGCCCGCTATGCCGATGCCGTGCCGCACATGCAGCGCGTCCTGGCGCTGACGCCCGACGACGTCGAGACGCGCCTCAACCTCGGCACCGCCCTGTTGCAGCTGGGCCGCGACGATGAGGCGGCGGTGGAGCTGGCGCGCGTCACCGAGCTGGCGCCCGACTCCGCCCCGGCGCACAACAACCTCGGCGTCGCGCTCGCCAAGCTCACCCGCTGGCAGGAGGCCGCCGCCCAGTTCGAGCGCGTCCTGGCGATCGATCCGACGCACCACGGCGCCGCCCGCAGCCTGCAGATGGTGCGCGCCCAGATCCCGCAGTAAGTGGCGGGCGCGGCCGGCGCCGCTCGCCGGCCATGGCCTTAACCGTGCCGCGGCGATCGGCTAGGGAACCCGTATGCCCGAGTTTCAGTTCCAGGCGATGTTTCCGCACGGCGAGGACGCGACGCCCTACCGCCGGATCGACGGCGACTGGGTCGCCACCGACCAGTTTCGCGGCGAGCGCATCGTCAGTGTCGCCGCGGCGGCGCTGACGCGCCTGGCCGCCGAGGCGGTGCGCGACGTCTCGCACCTCTTCCGCCCCGGCCACCTGCGCCAGCTGCGCACCATCCTCGACGACACCGACGCGTCGCCCAACGACCGCTTCGTCGCCCTGAACATGCTGAAGAACGCCAACATCTCCGCCGGCATGGTGCTGCCATCGTGCCAGGACACCGGCACCGCGATCGTCATCGGCAAGAAGGGACAGCGCCTCTGGGTACGCGACGGCGACGACGAGGCGGCGCTGGCGCGCGGCATCTACGATACCTACACCGGCACCAACCTGCGCTACTCGCAACTGGCGCCGTTGAGCATGTACGACGAGGTCAACACCGGCACCAACCTGCCGGCGCAGATTGAACTGTACGCCACCCCCGGCGACCGCTACGAGTTCCTGTTCATCACCAAGGGCGGCGGCTCGGCGAACAAGACGTTCCTGTTCCAGGAATCCAAGGCGCTGCTCAATCCGGCTTCCCTGCTGGCCTTCGTCGCCGAGAAGATCCGCCTGCTCGGCACCTCCGCCTGCCCGCCCTACCATCTGGCCATCGTCATCGGCGGCCCGTCGGCCGAGTTCACGCTGAAGACGGTCAAGCTGGCCAGCTGCCGCGCCCTCGACGACCTGCCGACGCGCGGCAGCGCCGTCGGCCACGCCTTCCGCGACGTCGAGCTCGAGGTCGAGGTGCTGCGCCTGACGCGCGAGACCGGCATCGGCGCGCAGTTCGGTGGCAAGTACTTCTGCCACGACGTGCGCGTCATCCGCCTGCCGCGTCACGGCGCCAGTTGCCCGGTCGGCATCGGCGTCTCCTGCTCCGCCGACCGCCAGGCGAAGGCGAAGATCACTGCCGATGGCGTCTTCCTCGAACAGCTGGAGACCAACCCGGCGCAGTACCTGCCGGACGTCAATGCGATGAAGCTCGACGGCGTCGTCGTCCCGATCGACCTCGACCGGCCGATGGCCGAGATCCGCGCCGAGCTGTCGCGCTATCCGATCAAGACCCGCCTGGCGCTGTCCGGCTCCCTGATCGTCGCGCGCGACATCGCCCACGCCAAGCTGAAGGAGCGCCTCGACCGCGGCGAGGGCCTGCCGCAGTACGTCAAGGATCACCCGATCTATTACGCCGGCCCGGCCAAGACCCCGCGCGGGTACGCCTCGGGGTCGTTCGGACCGACGACGGCCGGGCGCATGGATGCCTACGTCGATCTCTTCATGCGCCACGGCGGCAGCCTGATCACCCTCGCCAAGGGCAACCGCTCGCCGGCGGTCGCCAAGGCCTGCAAGGAGCACGGCGGCTTCTATCTCGGCTCGATCGGCGGCCCGGCGGCGATCCTGGCGCAGGAGAACATCACCCAGGTCGACGTCCTCGAGTACCCGGAGCTCGGCATGGAAGCCATCTGGAAGATCCGCGTGCGCGACTTCCCCGCCTTCATCGTCGTCGACGACAAGGGCAACGATTTCTTCGGCCGGCTGTAGCCGCCGGCACAGGGCCCGTGACTACACCCCCACCCACACCCCGGCCGCGTAGTCGAAGTAGCGCGCCACGCGCTGGCCGTCCCAGTGGTATTGCAGCATCTGCGCCGGGACCGGCGCGGTGACCGCGCGCGGGGTGAACGCGGCGAGGCACTGACCGCCGGCGTCGCGCACGCTCGGATAGACGATGCCGTTGCCGCCGACGCGGCGCAGTGCCGCGCCGTAGGGGCGGCTGTCGGCGTAGGACTCCGGGGCCAGCAGCGCCGCCTGCCGCGCCGCCGGCAGGGTGGCGAGATCGGCGAAGCGCGCGTCGATGCGTCCGACCAGGACGCGCATGTCCTCGTAGCGCGGCAGGTCGCGGCTGTCGGCGGCGCGGCGGGCGAAGTGGAAGGCGGTCTCGCGCACCGCCGTGCGCAGCGCGCGCGCCGCGTAATAGACCCCGTAGGCGCCGTCGCTGAAGCGCGAGCCGGCCGGGTTGGCGTGCGTGAAGGCGGCCATGACGTAGGAGGCACCCGGCCCGCTCATGCGCTCCCCGGGCGGCACGAGGTGGATCTCGCCGACCGCATCGCGCAGACGCGGGTTGACGAGTTGCTCCGCCGCGATCAGCGCCTCCCACACCGCCGGATCGGGGGACACGCGCTCGAACAGATCGATCGGCGGATAGCGCGCCGCGATGATGCGCGTCGCCCGCCCCCAGGCGACGCGCCGTTGGCGCGCCTCAGGACCAGGGCGCGCGCGCGGCATCGACGTAGGCGCGCACGGCGGCCAGATCGGTGACGTCGCCGGCCGCCATGCGCGCCAACGGCGTCTGATCGCCGAAGTGCCGGTTCGGGCGCTGCACCCAACCGTCCGCCTGCAGCGGGTCGGCGTAGAGGATCTGCAGCGCCTTGTAGATCCCGGCGACGTAGCCGATGCGCCGCAGGACGTCCTCGGGAAGGCGGCGCGCCCGCCCCGCCTTCCAGGCAAAGAAGGTCCGCGCCGCCGGCGACCCGAGTATCCGGCAGGCCTCTGCGTTGCCGACGCCCCACAGAGCCAGGATGCGAAAGCACCCTTCCAACGCCTTCTGCTGCGGCGCCTCGCCCCGCGCCGCCAGCACCGCGGCGCGCTTGGTTCCACCCATCATGGTGACTGCAGACTAGCAGTCATCGCCATTGAACTGCAAACCTGCAGCACTCATGAAACACTGCGGCGCCTGCAGTGTCGCGCATGCGGCGGGTGGCGCACAGCCCCCGCGCGGCGACGCGGCTGGCCCGGCACGGGCGTTGCTCCGCAGCGACCCGACTGCGACTGTCGCCGGGCAGCGCCCTGGCGGAGGGAGACGCGACATGCCGCGCGCACGGGAGATCATCGACGACATCGTATTCGCTGCCGAAATGGTGGCGCGCGCCGCCGCGGAACGGCTGCGCACGGGCGTGCTCTACAATCCGCGCCGCGCCGACCTGCGCAGCGATCCGTACCCGCTGTATCGGCGGTTGCGCGAGCGCGACCCGGTACACCGCAGTTATCCGGCCGGCGGGTGGGTGCTGACCCGCCATGACGACATCCTCGCGGTCTTGTCCGATCGCCGCGCCTCCTCCGACGAGCGCAACTGGAGCCGTTACGCCCGCGAGATGGGTCGCCTGACGCGCGCCGGCCTGCCCGATCCCTACGACACCGGCATCGTCTCGATGCTGCGCCGCGACCCGCCGGACCACACCCGGCTGCGAACGCTGGTCTCGAAGGCGTTCACGCCGCGTGCCGTGGAGCGTCTGCGGCCGCGCATCGTGGCGACCGTCGAGGCGCTGCTCGACGCGCTGCCGCGGCGTGGCGCCTTCGAGTTGATGGCGACCTTCGCCTCGCCGCTGCCGGTGGCGATCATCGCCGAGATGCTCGGCGTCTCCGTCGCCGACCGGACGCGCTTCCGCCACTGGTCCGCCGAGATCAGCCGCCTGCTCGGCGACGGGTCGCGCGACGACCGCCGCCGCGCCTGGGCGGCGGTGGAGGAGATGGCGGCCTGGTTGACCGTCGAGGTGACGGAGCGACGGCGGCAGCCGCGCCAGGATCTGCTCTCCGAGTTGGTGGCGGCCGAGGAGGCCGGCGACCGGCTCGACCAGAAGGAACTGCTCGGCACCTGCGCGCTGTTGCTCATCGCCGGCAACGAGACGACGACCAACCTGGTCGGCAACGCCGTCATCGCCCTGCTGCGCAACCCCGACCAGCTCGCCCTGCTGCGCCGTGAGCCGGCGCGCATGCCGGCGGCGATCGAGGAGCTGCTGCGCTTCGACAGCCCGGTGCAGCTCACCTCGCGCCTGGTGGTCGAGGAGCGCGCCCTGCACGGCCGGCGCCTGCGCCGCGGTCAGCAGTTGGTGTTGGTGCTCGGCGCCGGCAACCGCGATCCGGCCCGCTTCGCCGATCCCGAGTGCCTGGACCTGCGCCGCCCTGACCCGCGCCCGCTCTCCTTCGGGCACGGCCTGCACTACTGCCTCGGCGCGCAATTGGCGCGTCTGGAGGCGCAGATCGCGCTCGACCGCCTGTTGGTCCGCTACCCCGATCTGCGCTTCGGCGGCGGCGCGATCGTCTGGAGCGACAACACCGTGCTGCGCGGCCCGCGCGTCCTGCCGTTGGCGGGGTGACCCCGCGCCAACGGCCAGCGACCGGCGTGGCGCTCAGCGATACAGCAGCACCGCCTCGCGCTCCTCGCGCCAGCTCGCTTCGTCCGGCAGCGCGAGGGCGTCGAGGTCGGCCGGCGTCGCCGCGGCATCGTCGACCCACTCGCGCAGGGCCGGGCCGCCATTGATCAGGTCGATCGCCAGGCGCGCGCGCTCGTACTCGTACGGGAAGTCGCGCCACAACGGGCGTGCCGGCGCCAGGCGGCGCAGCGCCTTGAAGGCCAATGCCTGCAGACGCCACGGGCGAAAGGCGATGTGGTCGTAACTGCCGTCCTCGACGTGCACCTGGACGCCGGCGCAGAGCTGTCCGGCGTGTTTGTGGAAGGTCGGCTCGAACCAGCAGGCGCGCAGCCGGCAGCCGGCGAGCCACTGCGGCGCCAGCGCCTGCATCTGCGCCGTGAGCGCCGGCGCGTCGAGGCCCGGTTCGCCGAACACCTCCAGCGGCCGCGTCGTGCCGCGCCCTTCCGACAGCAGCGTCCCCTCGAGCATCACCGTTCCGGGGTAGCAGCGTGCCATCGCCAGGTTCGGCGCGTTCGGGCTCGGATTCACCCACGTGCGTTCAGCGAGCGGCCACCCCCAACCGGGCGCCTGCGCCGGCGCCCAGCCGTGCATGGGGACGACGTCGAGGGCGACGTCGAGTCGCAGCGTACGGACGAACCACTGCGCCAGCTCGCCGAGGGTCAGGCCGTGGCGCATCGGCAGCGGACCGGCGCCGACGAAGCTCTCCCAGCCGTCGCGCAGCCGCGTCCCCTCGATCGGCCGGCCGATCGGGTTGGGGCGGTCGAGCACCCACACCGCCTTGCCGTGCCGCGCAGCCTCTTCGAGCACGTAGCGCAGCGTCGTGAGGAACGTGTACACGCGCGTGCCGACGTCCTGCAGGTCGACCAGCAGGACGTCGAAGCGGTCCATCATCGCCGCCGTCGGCCGCCGCACCTCGCCGTAGAGACTGAAGACCGGTACGTCGTGCGCCGGGTCGCGGAAGTCCGCCGACTCGACCATGTTGTCCTGCTTGTCGCCGCGCAGGCCGTGCTGCGGTCCGAAGGCGGCGGTCAGGCGCAGGTCGTCGCAGGCGGCGAGCGCGTCGAGGGCGTGCGTCAGGTCGGCGGTCACCGAGGCCGGATGGGCGAGCAACGCGAGCCGGCGGCCGGCGAGCGGGCGGCGCAGCGCGGCGTCGGCGAGGAGGCGATCGAGCCCGGTCTGCAGCATAGCGGTATCAGCGCGGCGGCGCGGGGACGCGCAGGGTACGCGTCTCGCGATGGTGGAAGTCGGGCTGGCCGGCGGGATGGGCGAGGGACCAATACGAGAGCGCCCCGTCGACGGTTTCGATGACGGCCGACAGGCCGACCAGCAGCGGCGCGGCGAGGTGCGCGGACGAGAGCTCGCCCAGAGCAACGCTGGCGTGCAGGGTGAGCGAGTCGGGGGTGGACTCGACGCGGATGCGCGGCGGCGAGGGCTCCGGGTCGAGGATGCCGATCTCGCGGTAGTCGGTGAAGGCAAAGGCGGCCCATTCGCCTGACGGAGAGAGATTGAACTCGCAGTACGCGGTGTCGCCTGCGGTGGCGATGAAGGCCTCGAAGCAGGTGTGGTTCCACAGCCCGACGACGAAGCGCGGCGCGACCGGGGGTGGGACACGGATGCCGGCGAGGTAGCCGTCGAGCCGGAAGGTCAGGTGCAGCATGTCCGCTGCCTCGCGGCGCGCCGTGGCGCCGATGGCGCGCACCGGCGCGGCGGCGGTGGAGGGATGCGGGACGAGGATCGTCATGGCGGCCGGATCTAGCACAGCGGCGCCGGTAGACGCAGGCTGACGGACAGGGAAAATGCCGCCGCCCGGGCGAGGTGGTGCCTGGGACCACGCAGCGTGCGTGTGGCGGCCCGACCGGTCGACGTGGCATGAGGAGGGCGATGGACGTCTTCTCCCCTGCCCCGCTCGGACCGATCACGTTGCGCAATCGCATCGTCAAGTGCGGCACCAACGAAGGCATGGCCAAGGGTGGGCTGGTCACCGATCAGCTCATAGCCTGGCACCGCGAGTTTGCCGCCGGCGGCGTCGGAATGACCACCCTCGCCTACTGCTCGGTGAGCGCCGACGGGCGCACCTTCGCCGACCAGATCTGGATGCGCCCGCAGGCGCTGCCCGGTCTGCGCCGCTTCGCCGACGCGATGCATGCCGACGGGGCGCGCGCCGCCATCCAACTCGGTCATGCCGGCTGGTTCGCCAGCCCGCGCGCCAGCGGCAGCGCGCCGCTCGGGCCGTCGCGCCAGTTCAGCCCGCACGGCATGGCCTTCTCGCGCGCCGCCACGGCGCACGACCTCGGCCGGCTCACCGACGATTTCGCCGCCGCGGCGCGCCTCGCCGTCGCGGCCGGCTTCGACGCCGTCGAGGTCCATGTCGGGCACGGCTACCTGCTCAACCAGTTCCTCAGCCCCTACAACAACACCCGTACCGACGCCTGGGGCGGCGACATCGCGGGCCGCGCCCGCTTCCCGCGCCAGGTGCTGCAGGCGGTCCGCGAGGCAACCGGCGGACGCGCCGCGGTGTACGCGAAGCTGAACATGGACGACGGCTTCAGCGGCGGCCTGCGCATCGAGGACTCGCTGCAGGTCGCCGCGTGGCTCGAGCGCGACGGCAGCGTCGATGCGCTGCAGCTCACCGGCGGCCACACTACGCGCACCCCCTTTTTCCTGATGCGCGGCGATGTGCCGGTGCGCGAGATGGCGCGCAACCAGGACCACTGGCTGCGCGGTCTCGCGCTGCGCCTCTTCGGCCGCCGCATCATCCGCACCTACCCCTTCAGCGAGGCCTTCTTCCTGCCCATGGCGCGGCGCTTCCGCGCCGCCGTGCGGCTGCCGCTGATGCTGCTCGGCGGCGTCACCCGCCTGGACACGATGCAACAGGCGGTGGCGGAGGGCTTCGACTTCCTGGCCATGGGGCGCGCCCTGATCCGCGATCCCGACCTCGTCCAGCGGCTGCAGAGCGGCGAACTGACGGCCGGCCGCTGCGTGCCTTGCAACCTGTGCGTCATCGAGATGGAGCGCGGCGGCACGCGCTGCGTGCGGCGATAGAGAGTAGAGAGGGGACGTAGGGGCGATTGTGCCGAGTTGCGTGACCACTCGGCACAATCGCCCCTACGTCCCCTGCTCGTCCGACGTCCCCTGCTCGTCCGAGACCTTCACCAGCAGCTTGCCGACGTTGCTGCCGTCGAAGAGCATGTTGATCGCCGTCGGGGCGTTCTCCAGGCCGTCGACCACCGTATCGCGGTGTTTGAGTTCGCCGCTCAGATACCACTGGGCGAGCTGCATGACGCCTTCGGCGAAGCGCGGCATGAAGTCGATGACGATGAAGCCCTGCACGCGCAGACGCTTCATCAGGATGAGGTCGAAGCGACCGCGCATCGGCGCGCTGTCGTTGTACCCAGAGATCATGCCGCAGAGAACGACGCGGCCGCCGAGGTTCATCCCCGACATGACCTCGTCCATGATCTCGCCGCCGACGTTCTCGAAGTTCACATCGATGCCCTTCGGGCAGGCGGCGCGCAGCGCCGCTTGCCAGCCGGGCGCCTTGTAATCGACCGCGGCGTCGAACCCGAGGTCGGCGGTGAGCCAGCGGCACTTCTCGGCGCCGCCGGCGATACCGACGACGCGGCAGCCCTTGATGCGCGCGATCTGTCCGACCACCGAGCCGGTGGCACCGGCGGCGGCAGAGACGACCACCGTCTCGCCCGGCTGCGGCTGACCGAGCTCGAGCAGGCCGAAGTAGGCGGTCAGGCCCGTCACCCCGAGGGCGCCCATGAATGCCTGCGGCGGCACCGGCAGGCCGGGCGGCAGCGCTTGCAGCATGGCGGAGCTGCCGGCGTCGAGGACGACGTAGTCCTGCCAACCGGTCAGTCCGGTGACCAAGGTGCCGACCGGGTACTCCGGCAGCTGCGACTCCACGACGCGCGCGATGCCGCCGCCGCGCATGACCTCGCCGAGCTGCACCGGCGGCATGTACTGCTCCATGTCGGTCATCCAGATGCGGTTGGTGGGGTCGAGGCTGAGGTAGAGCAGCCGCGCCACCGCCTGGCCCGGCCCGGCCGTCGGCACCGGACCCTCGACGAGTTCAAAATCGGTCGGCTTGATACGCCCGACCGGGCGCGCCTTGAGGCGGAACTGGCGGTTGGTCGTCATCCCCAGTCCGCTAGCACGCCCCTCCCGGCGTGACCATGTCGCGCCCCGCCGCCCGCGCGACGCCGCCGCGATGCGGCGCGGCCGGGGTCGCGGCTGCCGATCAGCGCGCGTTGGCGTCGGCGACCTTGCGCCCCCACTCGAGAAGTTGGCGGCTGCAGTCGTCGCGATCGAGGAGGCACTCGATGAGCACCGGGCCGCCCTGATGGTCGCGGGCGCGGACCAGCGCCGCGGCGAGCTCCCCACCGCTGCGCGCACGCAGACCCAGCCCAGCGCCGTCGGCGGCGTTGAAGACGTCGATCAGGCCGGCGTAGTCCCAGTTCTTGATGCGGTTGTAAGGCCCGTCGTGGATCTCCACCTCGATCGTGTAGCCGCCGTTGTTGATCAGCAGCAGCAGTGCCGGCAGGCGGGCGCGGATCAGCGTCGACACCTCCTGCGCGGTGAGTTGGAACGAGCCGTCGCCGACCATCGTCACGACGCGTCGCTGCGGCCCCAGGCCGAGCGCCAGGCCCAGCGTCGCCGGCACCGACCAGCCGATCGAGCCCCACTGCATCTCGATCTCGAACCCTCCCCCGGTCGGCAGCGCGGCGTACATGCCGTTGAACCATGAGTCGCCCGTCTCGACGACCAGCGTCGTGCGCCCGTCGAGCTCGGCCTCAACCTGGCGGGCCAGCTCGGCGCGCGTCAATGGCGCCGCCGCCGCGGCGACCGTGACGGCTGCCGGCGGCGGGCGCACGCGCGCGAACTGGGTCAGCGTCGCCGGCCGCGGCGCCACGCGTGCCGCCAGCGCGACCAGGAACTCGGCCAGCTCGACGCCGCTGAGATCCGCGTCGGGCAGGCGCACGCGCCCGATCTCGGCGTCGATCGTGCGCTGCGGCCGCGGCTGCGCCGTCCAGCCGACGGTGCTGTAATCCGTCCACAGCGGCCCCGCGGCGAGCACCAGGTCGGCCCAGTCCACCACCTCGCCGCAGCCGGGGCTGCTGACCGGCCCCCAGGCGACGCCGATGAACTGGGGATGATCCTCGGGAAACATCCCCTTGGCGCTCGGCATCACCGCCACCGCGCAGCCGAGTGCCTCGGCGAGCCGGGCGAAGGCCGCGCCGGCACCGGCCGGCCGCAGGCGCGGTCCGGCGAGCAGCAGCGGCTTGGCCGCCGCCGCGAGAAGCGCTGCGGCGGCGGCGACGGCGGCGTCCAGGGCGCCCGGATCGCTGCGCCGCAGCGGCCGCAGCGTGGCGAACGGCGACGGCGCGGCGCAGGGCGCCGCCGCCAGGTTGCAGGGAATCTCGATGTAGGCCGGACGCTGCTCACGCAGCGCCGCGGCGATGGCGCGGTCGATGAGATGCGGCGCGTCCTGCGCGTGCGCGATCTGCACCGCCTCGCAGGTCACCTGACGGAAGATCTCGTACTGATAATGCAGGTGCTCGGTCCCGAGCGTATGGTGCAGACGATGGCCGGCGCCGCGGTCGTTGGTGTTCGGACCACCGGAGATGAGCAGTACCGGCAAGTGCTCCGCGTAGGCGCCGGCGACGCCGTTGAGCGCCGAGAAGGCGCCGACGTTGTACGTCACCACCAGCGCCGCGGCGCCGCGCGCGCGCGCGTAGCCCTCGGCCGCGTAGGCGGCGTTCAACTCGTTGCAGCAGCCGACCTGCGTCAGGCGCGGGTTGGCGAGCAGCTGATCGAGCAGCAGCAGGTTGTAGTCGCCCGGCACGACGAAGTGGTGCGTCAGGCCGAGCTGCTCGAGGCGGGTGGCGAGATAGGCGCCGACGGTGGAGGGCATTGCGGCATGCTGACATGACCGCGTGGTGAGGCAAGCGGGATCGGCGCGCCGCCGGCGTCCGGTCAGGTCAGGCGGCGGCGCGGCGGCGCGGCGGCGGCGCGGCGGCGGGCTGGGCCTCGCCGGGCAGATGCACCTGGAACGTCGATCCGCGCCCCGGTTGGCTGCGCAATGTGATCGAGCCGCCGAGCAGACCGAGCAGGCGGCGGACGATGTAGAGGCCGAGGCCGGCGCCGCCGAAGCGAGCGTGGACGCTGCGATCGGCCTGGCGAAAGGGCTCGAAGACGATTCCCTGCGCCTCGGCGGCGATCCCGACGCCGGTGTCCACGACCGTCAGCGCGACGCCGGCGCCGTCGGCGGCGCTGCGCACGACGATGCGGCCGCGTTCGGTGAATTTCACCGCGTTGCCGATCAGGTTCTTCAGCACCATCTTGAGCTTCACCGGGTCGGTGACGATAGGCGGCGTGTCGGCGGCCACCTCCCAATGCAGCTGCACCCCCGGCCGCAGCGGCAGGGCGCGCGCCTCGCCGGCGAGTTCGTCGAGCAGTGCGGCGAGATCGACCAGGCGCAGGTCCATTGGCAGCTGGCGCGCCTCGAGGCGCGACAGGTCGAGGGTCGCCTCGATGAGATCGAGGAGCTCGCGCGAGCTGCGCGCGATGCGGTACAGGGTATCGGTCTGCTCGCCGTGCAGCGCCCCGAAGGTGCCGTCGAGCAGCAGGTCGCTGTAGCCGATGATGAGATTCAGCGGCGTGCGCAGCTCGTGTGACATCGAGGCCACGAAGTCCGACTTGAGCCGGTTCGCCGACTCCAGCTCGTCGACCAGCTTGGCTTTGGCGAGCGCCATCGAGGCGAGCTGCGCCAGACCGGCGGCGATGCGGCGCCGGACCGGATCGAGGACGCTGGCGTCGCCGCGCCAGGTCGCCACCTGGGCGCCGATCACATGGCTGCCGCGGCGCAGAGCGATGAGGACGTGATAGCGGGGGCCGTCGGCCGACGCGATGCGCGTGATCTCCGCCGGCGCCGCATCGCCCTCGATCAGGTCGCCGCCGCCGAGGGTCGCGAAGAGGCGCTCCAGCCGCTGCCGCGGCACCTCGACGACCTGCGCCTCGTCGCGCTGCTCGGCGGACAGACCGTGGCTGGCGACGGTGACGTACACGTTGTTCTCGCCGCGTCGCAGCAGCGTGTGGCTCGACTCGCAGCCGAGTTCCTCGGTGGTGATCTGGCACAGGCGCTCGAGCAACACCGGCCCGTCGAGTGACGAGATCAACTCGCCACCGATGCGCGCCAACCCCGCCGCCACCGCCACCTCGCCGCGCAGCTCTTCGGTCCGCTCGTGCAGTGCCACCTCGACGCGCCAGCGCTCCTCGTCCACCGACTCGGCGCGGCCGCGCTCGCTGCGCGTGCGCTCGACCTGGTAGCCGTAGAAGGCAGCCGCGGTGAAGAGAAACGGGATGCGAATCAGCGATGGCGATGACCACAGCTCCCAGCTCCCGCCGGTCGCCGTCAGAACATAGATGTAGGCGCCGCAGACAGCGACCGCGCCGACGACGATCAGGCGCAGGTTCTCGCCGATCGCCGCCAGCAGCAGGACAAAGAAGTACAGGAAGAAGAACTCGGCATTGAAGCGGCCGCTGTGCAGCAGCAGGGCGGTGATCCACACCGTGTCGACGAGGACCAGGGCGGCGCCGAAGGAGGTCGCGCCGGTGACGCGGGCGGGGAGCTGGGCGATGACGACGTTCGATGCCAGCGCCGCCACGACCACCAGGATGGTCCAGATCGGCGGCAGGGCGAAGTGCTCCTCGACCAGCAGCAGATAGGCGGTGGCGACAATCAGCGTATAGCGGAGGAGTAGGAGTGCCCGCTGTCCCTGTGATTGCTCCATCGCGCCACTGCGCACAGCAGGAAGCTTGCCAAGTGAAGTCCGGTCGCCCGCCCGATGCACGGTCTGCCGGCAGCACCGCCAAGTTCTCGCCCGGGTGGCGAAGCGATGGCGCTGGGCGTGGCTCAGCGCGGCGAACGCACCGGCCGGTTGAGGACTTCCTGCGCCACCGTCGCGACCTGGCGGCCGCTGCGGTCGAGGATCGAGCCGAAGGCCAGGCCGCGACCGCCGAAGAGGCCGCGGCCGCTGAAATCGTGCAGGTGCCACTCGTGCGCGCGTACCGGCCGATGGAACCAGATGGCGTGGTCGAGGCTGGCGTTCCAGAAGCGTCGCTCGCCGCTGTTGGGCGGTGGACGGTCCGGGTGCAGCGAGATGGCGGCGTCGGTGGGCAGGTCGTCCGAGAGATAGGCGAGGCCACAGGCGTTGAGGAGCGGGTCGTCGCCGAGGTCCTCGGTGAGGCGCATCCAGGCGCCGACGCGTCCCGGCGCGATGTCGGTGGGGAGAAAGCGGCGCTCGATCAGCGGGCTCCAGGCGTCGCCGGGCAGCCCATCGGGCCCGACCACCGCCGGCAGGTGCTCGGTCTGCACCTCGGCGGCGGCCTCCGGCGCCTGGAACGACGAGGACATGTTGAGGATGGCGCCGACCGCCTGGCGCGCCACGACGCGGCGGGTGAGAAAGGTGCGGCCGTTGCGGATGCGGTCGACCTCGAGGCGGATCGGCTCGGCCGCGTCACCGAGGCGGATGAAATAGGCGTGCAGGGAGTGCAGGTGGAAGTCGGGCGCGACGGTGAGCGACGCCGCGCGCAGCGCCTGGGCGACGATCTGGCCGCCGTAGAGGCCGCCCCACGGATACTGCGGACCGCTGGCGACGAAGGTGTCCGGGCCGTGCGGCTCGAGGGTCATCATGCGGCGGAAGTCCATCGCGGTGATGCCCTAGCACGCGGCGGGACGCGGAGTGGAGCGTCGGTGACGGGACTGGAACCCGGCCATGGCGGCCAGCCGCGCGACCATCGGGGCAACACCTGGTGCCCGCCTGGGTTCGGCCTCGCGCCGCACCAGGAACGCTGGCGCGGGCTGGTGGACTTCGCGTACGAGTACCAGGAGGACTGATCCCCATGACGGCAGTACACCCAGCGAAACCCCCACGCCGCGATCCGGTGCCGATCATCGCCGCCGCCGACGCCGCGCGCCTCGGCGCGGCGCTGGAGTTCGCCGCCGCCAAGCACGGCCGGCAGGCGCGCACGGGCACGACGGTGCCCTACGTCAGCCACCTGCTGCACGTCGCCGGATTCGTGCTCGAGCACGGCGGCAGCATCGACGAGGCCATCGCGGCGCTGCTGCACGACGTCGTCGAGGACTGCGCCGTCTCGCACGCCACCGTGCGCCGCCGCTTCGGCGCCAAGGTCTCCGCGCTCGTCGACGGCTGTACCGATACGCTCGCGGGCGACACGTCGACGCGCAAGAGTGCCTGGCGCGCGCGCAAGGAGCACTACCTGACGCGGCTGACGCACGACACGCACGGCCACGTCCTGGTCTCCGCCTGCGACAAGCGCCACAACCTCAAGGCCATCGTCGACGATGTGCGCCGCATCGGCCCCACGTACATGGACCGCTTCAGCGCCGCGCCGGACGAGCAGATCTGGTTCTACACCACCTTCCGCGCCGCCATCGCCGGCCGCGTGCCGGCGGCGCTGGAGGAGGAATTGGACGCCCTGCTGGCGGACCTGCGGCGGCTGCTGACCTGACTGGACGGGCGCCCCCCGGGAGCCGGTGGACCGAGGAGATGAGCGCATGGATGACCGCGCCGACCTCTTCGACGCCATGCGCACGCAGCGCGCCGTGCGGCGCTTCCTCCCCGACCCGGTACCGGACGACGTGTTGGTGCAGATTCTCGACGCCGCCACCCGCGCCCCGGGCGCGCGCAACGCGCAGCCGTAGCATTTCGTCGCCGTGCGCGACGCGGCGCGGCGCGCCCGCATCGCCGCCCTCCACGGCACCGCCTGGGAGCAGGCGCGCCCGTACGCGGCGCGCGCCGATGCCGACATCAGCCAGCGGCCGGACTATGCGCCGATGATGCGCGACGTCGACCACCTGGCGCGCCGCCTGGAGGCGGTCCCGGTGCTGATCCTCGCCTCTCTGGACACGCGCCAGCTCGGCCCTCTGGTCGATGCCGCCGGCGCCATCGTCTCGCCGCTGGCCGCCTAAGCCTCGATCTTCCCCGCCGTGCAGAACCTCATGCTCGCGGCGCGCGGACTTGGCCTGGGCACGACGTTGACCACCCTGGCCAGCACGGCGGAAGCCGAGGTGCGCGCCGCCGTCGGCCTGCCGCCGTCGCTCCACGTCGCCGCGCTGATCCCGCTCGGCTACCCACAGCGGCCTTTCCGCCCGAATCGGCGCCGGCAGGTACAGCAGGTCGCGTCGCTCGACTGCTACGGCACGCCGCTACGGCGCCAGCCGCCCGGCGACTAGGACGCCGCGGTCGAGATACGTTCAAGATGCCGATAGTGTCAGCCTGCGAGAAGCCGGGCAGGTTTGGGCTCCTTGAGCACGATCAGGTTGAGGCCATCTGGACGGCGGTGCACTAGGACGCCGCGGTCAGCCGACCGCGCGCGGCAGCTTGGCGCGGGCTCGCCGCCGCAGCAGCTCGTAGCTGGCGATGGTGGGCACGTAGAAGGCCAGATCGGCGGCGAGCTTGCCCACCAGCACCCCGAGCGCCGGATGCGGCGCATTGAGCATGGCGATGTAAATCAGCGCCGGCCGCAGCAGCAGGCTGTCGAGCGCCTCGGCGGGCCCGAACTCCAGCGTCAGATCGCGCAGCGCGGCCGGCAGGGCGCTGAGGCCGCCGCGACGGCGCAGTTCCCGAGCCAGCAGCAGCCCGTAGAAGCCGAGGTTCTCACCCCACGTCGCCGCCACGGCCGCCGCCGCGGTGCTGCCGGTCAGCCGGTCCACCGCCCAGGCGCAGAACAGTGCCGACGGGGTCCCCGCCAGCTCCGCCGGCAGATAGCGGCGCAGCCAGTCGGCCAGTCGGGGCAGGACGCGCTTCATCGCAACCAGTACTCATGACCCGGCGGTCGCGGAGAAGGCAAGGGCCTCCTTGCCCTTCGCCTCGTCGGCGCACAGCGCCTGCAGAGTCGGCCAGCGCGCGGCGCACATGGCGGCGACGCGGTCGGCATCGCCCTGACGGCCGGCCAGGCGATAGGTGCGGATGCGCGGCACGGTCAGGCTCGGCGGTTGTTGCAAGCGGGCGTAGCTGGCCTCGATGACCTCGACAGCCTTGTCGCCCTGCCCGGTCTGCAGATAGACGGCGCTGGCCTCGGCGTAGATGGCAGCAGCTGCTGCCATCAGGCCTCGAGCCGCGAACTCGAACGCCGAGCGATGAACACCGCGCCGCTCAGCGCCGGGAGCAGCAAGTCCGGCAGCGACACGTCGCGCAGCGGCACCGTGCGCTCGCCGTGGCGCAACGCGTCGGGGCCGAGTGTCACCAGGTTGTCGAACGCGGTCGAGTGCAGGAAGACGGCCGGCAGGTCGTCGTGCAGCGGCGTGCTCATGGCGTCGGCAGCGCCGTGGCAGTAGGCGCCGTAGAACACCACGCCGTCGGCGATCATCACCTCGATCGCCGCGTCGTCGGCCTCCGTCGGCTCGAGCAGAATGCGCGCCGGGATGGTCGGCGTCGCCGGACAGTCCTCGCGGAAATCGCTGCCGCGGTCCTGCACGATCCAGCAGGGAAACGGGGGCCGGCGGCGGCACTCCAGCCAGCGGTCGTTCCAGCTCTGCTCCGGCAGGGTCGGCCAGAAGACGCGGATCGGGTCGTCTCCGCAGCCTGGCGCGCCCTGACCGCCGCCGCAGACATCGCGCCAGGCCCTCGGCACCGCCGTCAACTGCGGCTGCGGCGGACCGGTCGTGAGATCGGAGAAGCGCGCCACGCGGTCGAGCGGGTCGATCTGCTTTGGCACCTGGACGGACGTGACGCGCGCGCCGACCTCCGGCCGCAGTGGCCGGTCGCGGCCGGTCGCGGCCGAAGGACGCGGCGTAGACGGGGATCCCCGCCGCCCGGTAGCGATCGAGCGCGGCGGCGAGCGCGGCGATGGTTGGATCGTCGCGGCGGTCCTCGAAGACGATGTCCATCATCACCGCCTTCGGACGGTTGGCGCGGATCGCCTTGAGAATGCGGGCGTGGAAGCCGTAGCGCGGCGGCCACGGCTCATCGAAGGCCGCCAGGTCGGCGTCGCGCAACAGCACCACCGCCGACTGCGCCCGCCCGTCCCTGGCGCAGGGCCCGTCGGGCGCCTCCGGCTAACACCCCGCCATCGCCGCCGCGAGCAGGTCCTGCGAGCAACACTTCGTCAGCCGCGAGAAGCCGAACGGGTCCATGCGCAGCAGCAGGACGCCGCCGGCGAGGAAGACGAGGTACGTCGCCAGTGCCCGCCACAGCCGGCCGACCGGGCGACGGCGCAAACCCGCCGGGCTCATGGCAAGGCCGGGCTCATGACATGTCCCGCCGCCGCCCCGCCACTGGCGGTCGAACACTGCACGTCAGGATTGCCCGAGCCCGGCTGACGATTGCCGCACTGTAGGCGCTGCGGGTTGAAATGTCAGCGCGGCAAGGACGGTCAATTGGCATCCGCCAGTGCCCGCCCCCGCACGAGAGGGGAACGGTGCGTCACGCATTCGGCCATGCCCCGCTCGCGGTCGCACCTCAGCGGCGCTCCTCGTCCCAGAGATCGCGGCGGGTTTCGTCGACGATGACGTGCGTCAGCACCAGAAGTGAGATCAGGTTCGGAATCGCCATCAGCGCATTGGTGATGTCGGCGGCCGACCACACGACCGGCAGCGGCAACACCGAGCCGAGCATCACCGCCGCCACCCACAAGATGCGATAGACCACCTTCGAGCGCGGGCCGAAGAGATACTCACACGCCTTCTCGCCGTAGTAGGCCCAGCCAAGAATGGTCGAGAACACGAATGTCAGGAGACCGACCGTCAGCACGATCGGCCCGATGACCGGGAGATCCTGGAACGCCGCACTCGTGAGCGTGGCGCCGCCCAGGCCCTGCCTCCACTCGCCCGACTGCACCACCACGATGCCGGTCACGAGACACACCACGACCGTGTCCCAGAAGGTCCCGGTCGACGACACGAGGGCCTGGCGAACGGGGTTCTTGGTCTTGGCCGCCGCCGCGACGATCGGCGCGCTGCCGAGCCCGGACTCGTTGGAGAAGAGCCCGCGCGCAACGCCGTAGCGCATCGCCTCGCGGACGCCGGCACCGAGGAAGCCGCCGACCGCCGCTTGACCGGTGAACGCCGAGCTGACGATCAGCGCGATGGTGGCGGGGATCTCCGCCGCGTTCAGCGCCAGGATGATGACGCAACCGGCGACGTAGAAGATCGCCATGAACGGTACCAGCCGCTCGCAGACGGCCGAGATCGACTTGATGCCGCCGAGGATCACCAGCGCGGTCAACGCCGTCAGGACTGCACCGGTGATCCATGGGGAGAGGCCGAAGGTCTCGTGCGCGAGGGTCGCGACCGAGTTGGCCTGCACCGTATTGCCGATGCCGAAGGCGCTCACCGCTGTCAGCGCCGCGAAGACGATCGCGAGGGGCCGATTCCGCATCCCGCGCTCGAGCACGTACATCGGACCACCTGCCATCGTGCCGTCGGCCGCCGTCACCCGATACTTCACCGACAGGAGCGCCTCGGCGTACTTCGTCGCGATGCCGAACACGCCGGTGAGCCACATCCACAGGACGGCACCCGGCCCGCCCGCCGCCACCGCCGTGGCGACCCCGACGATGTTGCCGGTGCCGATCGTGGCGGCAAGCGCCGTCGTCAGCGCCCCGAACTGGGACACGTCGCCCTCGCCCTCCGAGTCGCGCTGCAGGGAGATGCGAATCGCCCGACCGATGTAGCGCTGGATGAAGCGCAGCCGGAAGGTCAGGTAGAGGTGGGTCCCGACGAGCAGGATCAGCATCGGAGGGCCCCACACAACCCCGGCGATCTGATCGAGCAGCGTGGTCAGGTCATCCATGCGTTCCTCCCCCTCAGCCCCGTGCGCTCTTACACCACAGCGCAGGCGTCAGGCGAACATCGTTGGGGGTGGACGGCGACTCAGGGCATGTCGTCCGGGTGCGCCGCGATCCGCGGCACCAGAATGGGCACCAGCGGCTCGGAGCAACCGACGCGGGCAGACGCGACGGCGCAAGTCGTTGTGGCGCCGCTGGAAAAGAGTGAGCTGTCGGCGCGGTTCACCCGCCGACAGTCTTCGTCGCCTCCTGCCGGCTAGGTTCGCGCGCCGCGCACCAGGCCGCCGATGACGATCGCCAGCACGATGGCAAAGGCGCCGATCAGCACCGCGTAGAGCCACCCCAGGATGCCGAGGACGAATGCCTCGGTCAGCAGGGTCGCGGCGACGAGTCCGCCGCTCAGCAGCAGCAGCGCGCCGTTCAGACCGGGCCGGTGAGCACGGCGATCGGGTCGCCGCCGTCGATCACTCCGTCGTTGGCGCCGTCGGCCAGGAAGGCGAAGGCGACGGCCTCGGCCGGCAGCATGGTGATGGCGAAATCGCCGTCGGCGTCGATCGCCGCCACCGCCAGCGTCTCGCGGTCGGCTCCCTCCGGTGCGGCGCCGGCCAGGGCGAAGACCAGCAGCGATCCCTTGGTGCCCAGCGCCGCCACGTGACCGCTGACGACCACCAGGTCGGGCACGCCGAAGGCGGCGGTCCCGCTGGCTGGTGCCGACGGGTTGCCGCAGGCGGAGATATACGGACTACCCGCCGACGCCTCGGGAGCCCGGCCACCGGAACGTCCGATACCGCGCGTTAGGAGAAACCCGCAGCTCATACGAACGACCCGCACCGACAGACTCCTAGGCCGGGCAGCGGGTGCCGTCGGGCGGCAGCACGCCGTCGAAGAAGAAGCCCTCGATCGCGCTGTCCACGCACGCACTGCCGCGGCCGTAGGCGATGTGCCCGTCGCCCTGCCACTCGAGCAGCCGGCCATGCGCCAGCGCGCCGGCGAGGTCGCCCGCCCAGCCGACCGGGGTCGCCGGATCGCCGGTGACGCCGATGACCAGGATGTCGCCGGAACCGCGCGCCTCGATCGCCGCCGGCGGGACGCCGGACCTGGCGCGCCACTCGGTGCACGGCAGCACGGACCAGGCGCGGCCGCCGCCGGTCAGCGGCGCATCCGGCGCCCACGCGGCGGCATAGCCCGGGATGACGCTGGGGTCGCGCCCGACCTGCAGGTCGTGGCACATCACCGCGAGGTAGGCGCTGTCCGCCGGGTTGACCAGTTGGCCGGGGCCGTAGGCGTCCGCGAGCACGGCGGCGAGATCGCCCGCCAGCGCGGATCCGAGCGCCGCGCGTAGGGTCGGCCAGCCGGACTCCGGCGTGTACATCGCCGACTCGACGAACTGCAGCAGACGCGAGCCCGACAGGACGCGGCCGTCCGCGCCGACGAAGGGCTCTGCATCGAGGGCGTGGATGATGGCGGCGATCTGTGCGAGCGCCGCCGGCACGTCGGCGGCGAGCGGGCAGTTGGCGTGGGCGGGGCAGTCTGCCGCGAAGCGCTCGATCGACGCCTGCTGCGCCAGCGCCTGGCCGTAGCGCAGGCGTTCGTAGGAGTTCGCCGGGTTCATCGCCGAATCGAGCACGACGCGGTCGGTGCGGCCCGGGAAGAGCTCCGCGTCGACCGCGCCCAGGTAGGTTCCGTATGAGAAGCCGAAGTAATCGAGCTGCTCCTCACCGAGCACCGCGCGCAAGACGTCCATGTCACGCGCGACGTCGCGCGTGCCGAGATGGCCCAGCGAGTCGCCGAAGGCGCGATCGCAGGCAAGCGCGTGCTCGCGGCCGAGATCGAAGGCGAGCGTCTGCTCCGCCGCGGTCGCCGGGTCGCTGACCTGATTGCGGATCGCCGTCGCCTGCTCGGCGCTCAGGCAGTCGAGCACCGGTTCGGTCGAGCCGACGCCGCGCGGATCAAAGCTCAGGACGTCGTACCGCTCGCGCAGGCGATCGAAGTCACCGTCGCTCGCCAGCAGCTCGGCGACTCCCGAGATGCCGGGGCCGCCCGGATTCGTGACGATCGTCCCGAGCCGCGGCGCCTGCCCGGTGGTCGGTAGTCGGGCGACGGCGACCGTCCAGGTGGCGCCGCGCGGATCCGCATAGTCGCGCGGGACGCGGATTCGTACCGCACTGCGCGTCGGCCGGAGCGGATTCCGCACACGCCCCCCACTGCAGCGTCTGCTCGTAGAACGGACGCAGCCCGACGTCGGTCTGGTCGGAACTCTGATCGGAGCAGCTGGTCAGGACGAGGAGCGCGGCAACGATGAGCGGGCGCACGGCGGAGATCATGGGATTCCTGTCGTCGATGGCCCAGCGGGCGGATGGCCCGTGCGGAGGGGGATGGGACGGCATGCCGGCACCACGGGATCGGCGAGCGGCGCTTCCCATTCGATGACTTGCAGCCGGCCAAGCCCGGTGGTGCGAGGGGATTTTCGTCGCCGCGGCATCTTCAGCGTCTGGGTCGTCCGCGGCCTCTGCATCCTGATGGTTGGCGCGATCGCGATGCACCTGAAGGTCAACGACCCCCTGCAGAAGTTCCTGCCTGCCTTCGGCATGCTCGCGCTCTGCGTTCTGATCGTGCTCGGCGGCTAGCAGCGGCCGAGGCGGCGCCGACGCGCAACACCTCCACCTCACGCTCGAGGCGACGGCTTCGCGGCGGCGGCGCTGATGCCCACTGCGGACCGGTGCCGCCGCCCAGCGCGTCGTCGGAGTGCTTGACGGCGTCGTCGGAGTGCTTGACAGCGTCGTGGGAGTGCGCGCAGCCCCCATCCGGACCGCTGCGGGGTGGGTCCGATACGGGATGCTCCGTCACCTACTCCAGCTTATCCGGGCTATCCGGTATGACCGTTCCCGGCAGGTGAACCCAGGGGCGCAGCTCCACGCCGTCGGGAACGCGGGCGTCAAAAGAGTGTGAGGTTCTTCTTTTCCACCAGGGTGAAGCCGACCAGGCACTTCGCGCCGCCCTGCCCGGGCTGACTGGTGGGCTTGATCGTCATCTTCTTGTTATTCTGCGCCCCCTGCAGCGCTGCAAACTGCGCCTCCGTGAGAACCCGGCTTCCACAGGATGTTCCACCCCAGCGGTACTCGCCGAGGGCGCCGTTCGTGTTCTTGACGTATATCCGGCCGTGGTTGATCAGGGAGGTGTCTGCCGAGGCCGTGTACACATCCAAGGAGGCGATCGAACCGACCAGACCGATGTCGTCGGCGCGCGCGGCGCCGGCGCAGGCGATCAGGGCGCAGCCGCAGGTGAGCAATCCGATTCTACGTCGCATGGTGTCCCCACACGGTGTCTGGCAGGCGCCAGACATGACGTCTCCGCCTGACGGTTGTCGCTGGCCCGCATTAGCGGAGAATCGCGCCGAACCGCAAGGTATCGGACGTCGGATATGGGGATCCGGCGCCGCGAGGAGGCGCAGCGTCAACGAGGGCAATCCGCGGCGAGCTCGACCGATCGCAGGCGCGCGCTGACCTTGGGCGACGGGTGCACGGTGATCAGTTCGCCGGCGGCGACGTGCGTGGCGAACTCGGCGAGGTAGTCGCGCCCCTCGCCCACGGTGCCGACAGCGGCGTAGCGGCCCATGTGCCGCAGGTGTCGGCCCCCGGGCGCGTCGAGCAGCGCGTCCGCTTCGCCGGCGCTGAGGGTTCGGCCGCGGCCGAGCAGCGCGCGGACGCGCCAGCGTCGCACGGCGGCGAACTGCGCCGCCGCGTCGTCGGCGCTGTCCGCCGCGACGACGTTGACGCCGGCGATGACGGAGGGCTGCGCCAACTGGGCGGAGGGGCGAAACTCCTTGCGGTACAGTGCGACGGCCTCCTGCAGCGCATCTGGCGCGAAATGCGACGCGAAGGAGTAGGGAAGGCCGACCGCCGCGGCGAGCTGCGCGCCGAACAGCGACGAGCCAAGAATGTAGAGCGGAGCGTTGGTCCCCTTGCCCGGCGTCGCGTCGATGCCGGGAATGCGTCACTGAGTGCCGAGGTAGGCCTGCAGCTCGAGCACGTCCTCGGGAAATGTGGCCGCACCCGGCGGGCGCCGCAACGCCCGCATCGTGGCCTGGTCGGCGCCGGGCGCGCGCCCGAGCGCCAGATCGATGCGCCCCGGATGCAGACACTCGAGCGTGCCGAACTGTTCCGCGATCGTCAGCGGGGCATGGTTCGGCAGCATGATGCCGCCCGCGCCCAAGCGGATGGACCCCATGCGGACCGCGACGTGCGCGGTGAGCACGCTGGTCGCCGAGGACGCGATCGTCTGGATGTTGTGGTGCTCCGCGTACCAGATGCGCCGATACCTCAGCGCCTCGGCGCGCTGTGCCAACGTCACGCTGGCGAGGAAGCCACCGGCAGGCCGCCGAGGACGCCATCGACCAGGTGCGCGGCGACGCCCATGCGCCGCCCGCCGCACGACGGACAAATGTGCCCTTTACACGAGCAGGCGACCAGGATCGCGCGCGCGCAGCCCGCGCAGCGGACGCGGGCGAAGCCGCGCGCCATCACGCCGCAGGTCAGGAACTCGCGCCGCTCGCGCGCGACGAAGCGCGGCAGCCCCTCGCCGCCGCCGCGCGCGCCTCGGCCAGGAAGGTCTCGAGGTGCTCGCGCACGACGCGGCGCAGGACGCTCTGCTCGGGCGGGCGGCGCACGCAGGGCTGCCGCCCGCGGCCGAGCCGCTCCCCCGCCTGGGGGCTGAACCGCCCGCCGATCTCGTGCCCCGGACCGGGGGACGCTCCGCGCTCGCATCCATCGCCTGTGGGACGCCGGCCCTCCAGCATGTCCAACACTGATGGGCGAAGGGGCGGCCAACACTGTGGGGCGACGGCGTCGCGGCGGCGGCGCTGATGTCACACTGCGGACCGTTGCCGCCGTCCGGCGCGTCGCCGCAGTGCTTGACGGCGCCGTGGGAGTGACACACGCAGGCCCCATCCGGACCGCTGCGGGGTGGGCCCGATTCGGGATGTTCCGTCACCTACTCCGGCTTATCCGGGCTATCCGCCGTCGCGATCCACCCGATCAGCCACGCTGCCAGGAAGAGCATCAGGCAGAGTTGCGGCCAGAGCGCCGAGTGCGCCTCGGGCGCGAGAGCGACGCCGAGCGCTCTGAGCTGCGCCGCGACCGTCTGCATCGCCGGGAGGGCGCCGTCTTTGTCGGGCGATGCCAGCAGGGCGAGTGTCGCCACACCCATGTAGGCCCACCCAAAGGGATTCTTCCACTGGACCGCGCAGGCGATGAGCGGAATCGCGAGGTACTGATTCGCGATGGCCCTCGGTGGGGAGATCACTCGACTCTTCAGGGACCACGACACCCAGCGAGGGGTGCAACCGACGACTTGACGTTGGCGAACCTCACATGGCTAGATGTAGCCATGAAGCAGATCAAGATCGCCGAGTTGAAGGACCACCTGTCCGAGCATCTGCGCGCGGTCGAGGCCGGCCTCGAGATGGAAGTGACGGATCGCAGGCGGCCGATCGTTCGACTGGTGCCGATCAGCCCGCCGTCGGCCACGGTCATCGTTCCGGCGTCGCGCCCATTCCGGGACGTGCGCGACAAGCGCTATCGGCCAGCGCGCTGGGGCATCTCCTCGAGCGATCTGCTGCGGGAGGAACGCGGCAAGCGATGACGGTCTATGTCGACTCGTCCGTCATCTTGCGAATCGTGCTGGGCGAACCGGGGGCCCTGCGCGGATGGCGCCGCATCCGTCGGGCGGTGTCGAGCCAGCTCGTGCGGATCGAGTGCTTGCGCACGATCGACCGAGCGCGCGTCCGGTTGACGCTCGCGGAGGCCGACGTGGCGGAGCGCCGCGCCGCCGTACTCGAGGTGCTCGAGGGGTTCGACGTGGTCCCGCTGGACGCGGCCGTTCTGCGACGCGCCGCCGATCCCTTCCCGACCACGCTGGGATCCCTCGATGCTCTTCATCTCGCGACCGCGCTGCAGGTCCGCGAGACGATCACCGACCTGCAGCTCGCCACCCACGATCGGGAACTCGCCACCGCCGCCCGCTCGGTTGGTTTCCAGGTCTTGGGCACGGCCGCCCGCTGACGAGCCGGCATCATCGCCCGACCCCGATGGATCCCCGAATCCCATGTAGTGCCGCGAAAGCCAGCGCCAGTCCCCAGCCGGCGCTCGGCGTGAATCGGCGCCGATTCACGCCCAGGCTGTAGATACGCACCAGCACATCGCGGCCATTGCGTCGGCAACCCGCCAGGTGAAGCGCGCAAGTTCCCTTGCGCGGTCCCTATTCGAGCCTCTCTTGTCGGTAGTGCACGAGCCGGTGCCGACCGCCCGCGCTGATCAGCGCGGCTCGGTGACGACGACGGCGGGGAAGCCGGCGTTGGGGACGTCCACCGGGATGCTGCGGCGGTCGCTACCGCCGAAGGACACCTCGACGGTGTGCGTGCCGGCGGCGACCGGCAGGCGGGCGACGAGCACGCGGTCGGGCAGCATCGTCCAGGAGCGCGTGTCAGCATGATCGAGGGCGACCATGCCGGTCTCGACGAGAATGCTGAGCACGTCGCCGAGCGCTCTGCTCTGCTGATTGCCGGCCGCGCGCACCCCTTCCGCCAACTCGGCGCGCGAGGCCATGCGCACCAGCGCGGCAGCCAGGATCTTGGGCTTCGCGTCGTCGTACTCCTGTCGGATGGAGGCCCCGAGGTCGGTGAGCGGATCGACGGCGAGGACCTGTCCATCGACCGTCACCGCGGCGGTGCCGAGCGAGCTCTCCGTCGCGACCAGTTGCGGGTAGACCACCACCTTGCCGGCGCCATACTTGAGCTCGTGGGAGTGCTTGACGGCGCCGTGGGAGTGACACACGCAGGCCCCATCCGGACCGCTGCGGGGTGGGTCCAGTCCGGGATGTTCCGTCACCTACTCCGGCTTATCCGGGCTATCCTGCCGGCGCGGAAGCGAGCCGGCATCGAGGACTTCCGCTGGCACGACCTGCGGCACACCTTCGCCAGCCGTCTGGCCATGGCCGGCGTCGACCTGCGCACCGTGCAGGAGCTGCTGGGGCACCAGGGAATCGCGATGACGCTGCGGTACGGGCACCTGTCACCGGGTCACACACGCTCGGCAGTGCAGCTTCTGGTGCGGCCAAGTGGCACCACAAGTGGCACCGGCGGCGCAGGCCAGCAGGCGGGCGGTGGGGAACCAGCGCAAGTCGCCGTGGCACCGAGGAAAAAGAGTGAGCCGTCTGGGGCTCGAACCCAGGACCCTCTGCTTAAAAGGCAGATGCTCTAACCACCTGAGCTAACGGCTCGTCATGCTTGGCTACCACATGCCGGGGCGCGGTCGCCAGGCACGCGAGGGGCGTTCACAGGGAGGCGCCGGCGAGGGAGGTGATGAATTGGATGCCGGAGACACGCTTGCGGCTCAGGCGGTCGTCATTGGTGATGAAGAGATCGACTGCCGAGCCGGCGGCGCACGCCAGCTGGATCGCGTCGGGAGGCCGGATGGCGCGGTCCTGGCGGAGGCGGGCATACTCGACTGCGGCGCGCCGATCGAACGGAACGATCTCAGCGCTAGCGGCCAGGGCCTGCTCGTAGGCGCGGCGCAGGTCTTCAAGGCCGGCGGCGACCGGCTTCACCAACACCTCACCGACGGTGAAGATCGAGGTCGCCAGAGCATCGCCGCGTGCCAGCATCCGCTCGCGCAGGGCCGATACCCGGTCAGACAGTGTTCCGTAGTCCTCGAGCAGCTAGAGAAACAGATTGGTGTCCGCCCGACCGCGATCGCAGGGATCGCCGGGTCGGTAGAGCCGGCGCCGCGACCGACCGGTCGCGTACAGCATGCACAGACGCGCCGGCTTCGGCTCACGATTCGCCACGCAGTGTAAGATTGCGAGCACATACACGCAGGGCCGCCGCGGCAAGCAGATCGCCTCGCGCCGCGCCCGACCCTCGATCTCCTTGGCCGTGAAGTCCTCGCGCTCCGGGTGCTCCCGATGCAGCAATGCCGTAGCGATCCAAATCTCGTCGGCAACCGCCAGCGACGACGTCAGGCGCAGCTCAGCGAGCGACTCTGCTACCGTGCCATGGCCTTCTCCGTGCGCGATCTTCCCAGACATGGATACTGTACACTGCTTGCTGAACAGCGCGGTCAGTATCGCGGTGCCGCACCCTTAAGCGCGAAAAGGCCCGCGGCTTTCGCCGCGGACCTTCCGCGTGGAATTCGACGACGGAGTGGTTCGCTCCGCAGTGCGAAATTGGCTCGCTTACGGAACCAGGACGCCCGAGATCGCGATGTTCGACGTGCCGGACACGATGCCGACCTCGCCGATCACCAGGGCCGTGTTCTGACCCGCGGTGATGGCGCCAGGGATCAGCGTGTTGAGAGTCGTCTTGATCTTGCACTTGCCGCTGGAAACGGTGCAGGTCGCGCCGGAGATCACGAAGCCAGGCAGATCAACCGTCGTGCAACGCGCGCTCACGGAGCAGTTGTTGGTCGTCGACTTCGTGTCGGCGGTCAGCTGCAGGACCGTGTTGTCCGGGCAGTTCTCGAGGCCACTGAGCTGGGCCTGCAGGGCCACGTCGGTCTTCGTCTTCGCCGCGACCTTACCCTTGCCCTTCACACCGAACGTGCAGAGCGCGGCATCGGTCGCCGGGCAGGCGGGAATCGGCAGCGCGCCGAGGGTGATCTCAGTCGGCGCCGTGCAATCGCCCGAGGCGTTGACGACCGACGCCTGGTACTTACCGGCCTTGCCCGGCTCGCCGTCGGCGCCCAGCGCCATGGTGGCCGACAGGCAAACGCCTGCGACGATCAATGCAATCTTCCGCATTTTCTCCCCCTTCATTGCTGCGGTTCGCGCCACCGCGAACGCTGTCCGTCGAAGCGAAACCCCACGCGCATAGCGCGTACCCACGCTTATGAACCAAATCGTGCGCCTGAGTCAAGACTTAATAATCCACCACGACCGCATCGGACGGCTCGTTGCCGACGGCGATCCGGGTGACCGCCTGATTGGCCTCGGTCTCGATCTTGACGAGGTTATCCGACTCTTCGTTCACGACATACAGGAAGCGCCCATCTGCGGTCATGGCACTGTAGGTCGGCCACTCGCCGCACTCGATGGCCGCAACTTCCTTACCCGCCTGGTAGTCGAGCACGGTGATCGTGTCCTCCATACCGGCCATGGAGTAGGCGAGCGGACGATCCGGGTGGAGCAGCAGGCCGGTGCCAGTCTCAGCCGGGTAGGCGCCGAGCACCTTGAACGAGGCGGCATCGATGACGGTGATCGTGCTGTCGTCGAAACTCGGCGCCAGCACGCGGCTGCCGTCACGGCTCACCGCCACGTCTGTCGGGTACTTGCCCACCGGCGCCGACGCCTCGACGGCGTGGGTCTCGGTGTTGATGGCCTGGACGACGCCCTGCGCGTCACGCAGGACCACGTACAGCCGCTTCCCGTCGGGCGACACGGCGATCGGACCGGGCTTCAGCGCCAGCTTGATCGGCTCGCCCAGCGGCGCCCGCTGCGCCACGTCGATCACCGTCACGGTCAGGTCGTAGGGGCTGGTCACGTAGAGGCGCGCACCGTCGGCGCTGCAGGCAACGAACTCGGGCCCCTTGCCGGCCGCCACCTTGCCAACGATCTCGAGGCTGACCGCGTCGATCAGGGTCACCGTCCTGGCGGTGGAATTCGCCACCGCGACCGTCGGCACGGCGCCCCGGCAGACGGTGATGCCGAACGGCGAATCACCGATCGGAAGGACCTTGATCTCTCGATCCAGGGCTGTGTCGACCACCGAGACGGTGTCGTCCTTGTAATTGGATACGAAGACCCGCGAGGCCGGCGGCGAGCCGGCGCCACGCAGCAACAACAGCACTGCGCCGCCGACGGCGAGCAGGACCGCAGCGGCGAGAAACAATCGGGATTGGGTGGTCATGGTCTCCGAGTAGTACGCGTCGCCCCTGGGGGAGAGTCAAGGGAAGTGGCCGATCCTCGTCGCGAGAGGGGCACCGTGCGCGACCGGGGCCCTACGAGAACACCGCCCGGCCGGTGGCGCGCATCGCCAGCAGGGCGGTGGCATGGACGGCCGTGAGCAGCGGGTCGCGGCCGTACGGGACGGCACCGATACGCGTCTTCGCGCGCGACAACTCGGCAATCACCGCCTGTTCGACCGGCAGCCGGTTGAGCGCCACCAACGCATCGCGGACCAGGAAAACGTCGTCGCGCTGCGGGCTCGCCAGGGCTTCGGCGAGGCGCGCGTCGCCGGTGAGGTCGTAGTACTGGATCAGCGGCAGGTTGACGCCCGAAAACGCCGGCAGCTTGATCCACGACCAGGCGCGGCCGTTGATCTCGAGCAATTTGTACTGGTCGTCGCGCGCATCGTATTTGAACTCGACCTGGCTGATGCCGTGGAATCGCGCCGCCTCGAGGATCACGCGCGCCTGCTGGGTCACCACCTCGGGCAGCGCGACGCTCTCGGCGATGCTGGCGTCGCCGTGCGTGTAGGGGCGCTGCGAGCGCTTGCGCCCGGTATAGGTGCGCAGCACGCGCCCCTCGCGATCGGCGTAGGCGCCGACCGTGCACAGCGTCGAGGGATCGCCGGGGATGTTCTCGGCGAGCTGGAACTCGCGCCCCGCATGGTCGCGCGCCAGCTCCGCGAGGAAGGCCTCGAGCCCGGCGCGATCCTCGACCACCTGCAGTCGGAAGGCGCGCCCGCCGACCGCTTCGGTGCGCGACGAGGGCTTGATGATGTACGGCAGGCGCAGACCGGCCAGATCCGGCTCGTCCCCGGCGACGAACTTGATCGAGGCGGGAATCGGCACGCCGACGCGCCGCGCCAGATCGTACTGCCAGTTCTTGGCGAAGATGTCGGCCCCGATGTGCGGCGCCGCCGGGACGTGGTAGCGCGCCTGCAGCGCCGGCGCCGCCAGCAGGATGGCCTCGAGATCGACGTCGATTGCCGGAAAGAGCACCCCACGCCCGTCGAACTCGCCGCCGACGCGCCGCAGACACTCGGCGAGCGTTTCGCGATCAGGATCGTAGCTGACGTGGCGACGGGGGAAACGCGAGAAGCGCCCGAGCAGCGGCGGCCAGCGACGGCCGACGGTGAGAATCGGCACGCCGCCGAGACTGAGCGCGTGGATGAGCCCGACCCCGGCGGTGCCGGGATTCGGAACGATGGCCGGGTTCTTCACCGGACGAGCATGGTGTCGGCGCGCAGCCCCTGCCGCATCGTCTCGAGTGCGACGACCTCACCTGGCGGGATGTTGCCGAGGTTGACGTTGGGGCCGAAGTGCTTGATCAGCCACACCTGCTGCGCCTTCTGCGGCGCCTCGAACATCAGCCGGCTGGTGTCGATCTGGGTCTCGATCTCGTCGATCAGGCCGGTGCGGATCTCACCGCTGCCGCGGTAGAGGCCGACGGTGCCGGACTCGCGCCCCTCGGTGATGACCTTCCAGGCGCCGGCATCGAGCTCGGCCTTGATCTGCTTGACCCAGCGCGTCGGCGACACGACCACCGCCTCGTCCTTGCTGCCGACTTCCGACAGGACTTTGAAGTCGCGCGCCAACGTCTCGATGTAGCGCAGCTTGTCGGCGATCGGCAGCTCGATGACGCCGTCGGAGATCTCCAGCAGGCGGATACCGCGGTCCTTGAGGTAGGCGGTATACTCGTCGACCTTGCCGCGCTGCAGCGCCAGCTCGAACAGACTGCCGCCGCAGTAGATGTCCATCCCGTGGCGCTGGCAGAGGGCGATTTTGGCCTCGAGGTTCTCGGTCACCACCGAGGTGCCCCAGCCGAACTTGACGATGTCGACGTAGGGCTTCGCGACTTCCAGCATGCCCTCGACGTCGGCCAGCGACATGCCCTTGTCGAGCACGTGTGTGAGACCCGCCTCGCGCGGTCGGCACGTCCGAGACGGATCCTGAAACAACTCCTGCAAACGATTGGTATACGCCACACAGCCCCCGACAAAATCGGCACGCTACCATCCGCTTCTCCGTTACTCAAAGCTGATTTTGGCCGTGGCTCGCGCGCGCCGCCGGTGCTATGGCAGCGCCGGTCATGCGCTACCCCGTCCTGCTGTTCGATCTCTTCCGCACCATCTTGCTGTTCACCCGCCACGCGCCGACCGGCCAGGTGAAGGAACCGACCTGGCGGCCGGCGATGCAGGAGCTGCGCGGCCGCGCCCGGACGTTGCTCGGCGCCGTCGAGTTCGATTTCTTTCTCGACGCGCTCTACGACGTCAGCCTGGCGATCGCGAAGGCTCGCCCCCCCGAGCACCGCGAGACGCCGATCGCGGTCCGCTACGCGCGGGCCCTCGCCCGCCTCGGCCTCGAAGGCGCAACGGCGATCAGCACGGCGGCCAAGCTCGCCCGCCTGCAGCTCGACGCGCAGGCGGCCAACACCGAGTTGCCCACCGCCCACCTGGCCCTGTTGCAGTCGCTCGCCCGCCAGCGGCGTCTGGCGGTGATCTCGAACTTCGACGATGGGCCGACGGCGCATGCCCTCCTCGCCCGCCACGGCCTCGATCACCTCCTGACCACGGCGGTGATCTCGATCGACGTCGATCGCCGCAAGCCGCACCCCGCCATCTTTCACGAGGCCCTGCGGCGCCTCGACGCCTCCCCCGGCGATGCGCTGATGATCGGCGACAGCCGCGGCGACGACGTCGGCGGCGCCGCCGCCGCCGGCATCGACAGTGTCTGGGTGAACTGGCACGGCGACAGCACACCCACCGCCGGCCCCCAGCCGACCCACGTCGTGGGCGCACTGGTCGAGGTGGCGGAGCTGCTGGCGTGAAGGTCGTCGCCCTCAACTTCGCCGCGTACGCGGCGCGTCTGGCGGCGCTGACCCGCGACCTCGACGTCGCGATCAGCCACCTCGACCTCGCCGTCCCCTGGGACGAGGTCGCGGCGCGCCGCGCCGGACGCCGCGTCGGCGGCACGCGCGCGACGCCGGCGCTGACAGCGGCGCTGGCCGACGCCGAGGCCCTGCTCGCCTTCGCGCCGCCAATCGACGCCGCCGCACGGGCGCCGCGCCTGCGCTGGGTGGAAACGCCGGCAACGGGCTTCGACCAGCTCGCCGGCACCGGCCTGCTCGAGGCGCCGGGCGTCGCCGTGACCACCATCGGCGGCCTCTTCGCGCCGTGGGTGGCCGAGCACGTCTTCGCCCTGCTGCTCGGCCTGTGGCGCCGCCTCGACGTCTTCGTCGCGGCGCGCGAGCGCGGCGAGTGGGCGGGACGCGGCGTCGAACTGCGCGCCCTGCGCGGCGCGACGATGGCGATCGTCGGCCTCGGCAACATCGGTCAGGCGACGGCGCGCGCCGCCGACGCCTTCGGCATGCGCGTCATCGGCACGCGCCGCAACCACGAGCAGACGCCGCCGCACGTCGCCCGCGTCTACCCGCGCCGCGCCCTGCACGAGATGCTGGCGGCGGCCGACGTGGTCGTGCTCGCCGTCGCCGGCGCGCCCGACACCGAACGAATGATCGGCGCGCCGGAACTCGCCGCGATGCGGCGCGATGCCTGTCTGATCAACGTCGCGCGCGGCATCGTCGTCGATGAATCGGCCCTGGCGACGGCGCTGCGCGACGGCACCATCGCCGGCGCCGGGCTCGACGTGTTCGTCGACGAGCCGCTGCCGGCCGCCCACCCGCTGTGGGCGGCGCCAAACGTGCTGATGACGCCGCACATCGCCGTCAACGTGGCCGACAAACTGCAGGCCTGCGTCGAGCACTTCGCCGCCAACCTGCGACGCTTCCGACACGGCCAGGCGCTGCAGGACGCGATCGCGCGCTGAGCTGGCGGGCGCGCCGACCGTCGCACCGTCCACGTTCGCTGCCCCGCCCGGCAGGCGCGGTCCAGGCCGCTCGCCTAATACGGCTTGCCGCTGGCGGCGCGGACGCCCTCGTAAATCGGCCGCAGGAACGACGACGACTCGTCGCACCAGGCATTCCACGTGGCCTGGTCGATGCGCGGCGCCGACGTGTCCGTGGCGCAGTCCTGGCGCAGCTGCAGGTCGAGGTACCCGTCGCGACACACGTCGTCGCCGTGGCGAATCCAGTCGCTCGCCAGGCGCCACCACAGGCGCGTCACGATGGCGCCTTCGCAGGCCGGCGTCATCGGCGCCGCCGGCGACTCGTAGGCGCGCAGGTGCGCCAGCTGCGCCCGCAGCAGGGGCGCGACGAAGTGTTCTTCGTAGCAGGCGTAGACGCCCCAGAAGCCGGGAGCGAACGCGCCGACGTCGCAGTCAGGCGGCGCCGCCGCGCCGGCACGCGCCTGGATCCACCCCCACACCAACTGCCACTGCGCCAGCGTGCACTTGCGAATGAACTTGTTCTCGGCGTGCCAGGCAATGCGTCCGAGCGAATGGTCGCACTCGCCAACCTGTGGGCAGACAAGCGACGGCACCGCGTCCGGTACGTCGGGGTAACTCGAATCGCCCGGGAAGGCGACCTCACACAGCATGGTCGAGGAGCCGTACTCGGCGAGGCAGGTCGTCGCCCACTCGGTGCCGCTGCGCCGCAGTTGGGCGCCGATCTGCTCGGCGATGCTACCGTTGTCGCCGCTCTTGTTGCAGAGGTCTTCGAGGGGAATGGTGCCGGCCGGCGACGGCACGCTGGCGCGGGCGTCGGCCTTGAAGCGATCGGTGCGATTGGCCTCAGCGTCGGTGGCGGCAAAGCTCGACTGCAGGCAGAGGGCGCCGTCGTCGCGCCGCAACTGCACCGTCACGGGCGTCGCGAGCGGCAGATCCGGATCGGGCAGACCACTCCCCTTCCCTTTCGCCATCGCGCTCGAGCCGCCCAACGCCCCGGGTTTGAGCGCCGCGTAGCGCATACCTTCGCCGCTCGGCCCGGTGTAGAGGACGCCGCCGGAGTCCAACTCCCGCCATCCCGACCCCGCCGGCAGCTCCGCGGCAGCGACCAGCGCCTGGGCGCTGCCCGCGTACAAGCAGAGGGCGTAGCGCGCGGTGCCGGTTGGATCGGCCAGCGCCGCGGCGGCGAGCGCCTCGCCCTTACTCCACTTCCACAGGAGCTGGTCCTTGGCGTCGTCGGCGCGATTCCAAACCGACAGGCGGGACTCGCGCCCCATCAGGCACCCTGAGGCCGGCGCCGGCGGGCACTGCGCCGACGCCGACGCAGACGCCAGAAGACTCGCGATCGCCACCACCGCCGCCTGCCGCCACAATCCGTGCGAACTCATCGCCGGACACTGCGTTGATCGCAGAGGCAAATGCCATCTGGGATTTACACCTAATCCCCTAGGGGTATTCCCGTGGTCGCCCTGTTGGGTCAGCGCGATCGGCCGCGCGCCAGACCGCGCGCCGCCACGTCGGCGAAATAGACGAGATCCTCGCGGGTCGGCACGATGACGCTGCGCAGCGGCAGGCCGGACTCGCGTTGAAAGGCCGCGACGAGAATGACGCAGGCGCCGCTGTAGGCGATGGCGGTGGCCATCGAGGCGCCGACGATGCCGTAGGTCGGGATCAGGTACAGGTTGAGCCCGACGTTGACCACCAGCGCCAGCAGCCCGGCCGCGGTATTGACGCGCTGCTTCTGCCGCGAGGTGAAGTTGCGCGTGATGATGACGAAGATCGACATCATCGCCACGCCGACGGCCGCCCACGGCAGCGGCGCTCCCGCCGGCGCGAAGGGTTCGCCGTACCACGCCCGGATCACCCACGGGCCGAGCAGTGCCAGCGCCGCCGCGGCGGGGACGGTGACCATCAACGTGCGGCGGCAGGTCTGGGCGGTGAGACGGTGTACCTCGGCCTCCGGCAGTGCGGCGAGCTTCGGATAGAGCACCAGGCCGATCGCCTGCGGCACCTCGAGGACGAGCTCGGTGAAGTGCAGGGCGAGGGCGTAGAAGGCGGTCGCGGCCGGGCCGAGGAAGGCCTGCACCATATAGACATCGATGCGCAGCAGCAGGTGCGCGGTGACGACCTGCACGTACGACCGCAGGCCGAACGACAGCATGCGGCGCAGCAACGGAAGGTCCGGCGTCGCCGAGAAGCGCACCGTGTGGCGCATGCTCCACAGCAGCCAGCCGATATTTAGCGCCCCGATGACGGTGTAGATCGCCACCGCCGCCGGCAGGCCGAGGCCGAGGCCCATGATCGCGCCGACGACGAGGACCAGGCGCAGCGCTTCGCTCTGCAAAAGACGGCGGTTGTAGATGCCGAAGTGTCCGGTCGCCTGCAGGATGCTGTACAGGTAGTTGTCGAGCAGCAGCATCGGCACACGCAGCAACGCCAGCACCAGCGCCCACGGCGGCACGTCGGCGAGGATGGTGTGCAGCAGCGAATCGCGCAACCCCCAGACGATCAGTCCCGACGCCGCCCCGAGCGCCAGCGCGAGCAGTAGCGAGTTCGAGGCGACCTGGTCGACCGTCGCCTCCTTGCGGTTGATGAAGAAGATGGTCGCCTGCGAGACGCCGAGCTTGACCAGCGTCACCACCGTCGACGGGACCAGCAGCACCACCGCCAGCAGGCCGCGATCGTGCGGGCCGAGCCAGCGTGCCAGGATGATGCCGCTGATGACCCCCATTGCCGACCAGGCGACGCGCGTCCCGAGGATGCCGAGGGTGTCGCTCAGCGCCGCGCTGGCCTTCACGCGCCGCCCCGCGCTGCCGGGCGCTCGCCGCGGAACAGCGCCGCCAGTGCTTCAATGTTCACGTCACGGTCGAACATCCGCGCCACGGTCGCCGCACCCTCGTGCGCCAGGCGCTGGCGCTGGGCCGGGTCATCGAGCAGTTCGCCGAGCACGCGCGCCAGGGCGGCGGCGTCGTTCGGCGGCACCAGCCGCCCGCTGACCCCGTCGGTGACCAACTCGGCGATGCCGGAGATGGTGGTCGCCACGACCGGCACCTGCATCGCCATCGCCTCGGCCAGGACGTTGGGGATGACGTCGCGCTTGCCTGACCGTTCGAGGATGACACTGGCGAGGACGAAGACGTCGGCTTCGGCATACGCCTCGGCCAGGCGCGCCTGCGGCAGCGGACCGGTGAAGTCCACCCGCTCGGCGATGCCGAGCTCGACCGCGAGTTGCGCCAGCCGCTGCCGTTGCGGCCCCTCGCCGACCAGCACCACCCGCACCGGCCGACCGAGCTGCGCCACGGCCCGCAGCAGGATGTGGTGACCCTTGTACGGCTCGAGCCGTCCGCAGGTGACCAGACACGGCAGCGCGCCGCGCGCCCGCGATGGCTGCGGCGCGAAGCGCGCCCGGCTGACGCCGTGGTAGTTGACGATCACCCGCTCGCCCGGCGCCGTGCCGGCGAGGCGGTTGAGGAACTCGGCGTTGACGCGTGCGCAGGTGACGGCGAACTCGGCCTCGCGCACCTTCACCCCGAGCAGGCGCGGCACCAGGTAGATGTCGTACGCATGCGCCGTGAAGCTGAAGGGAATGTCCGTGAGCCAGTGCACGACCAGCGCCACCGTCGCCGCATAGCTCGCCCAGTGCGCATGCAGGCGCGCAATGCCGCGCCGCTCGAGATCGCGCGCCAACCAGACGGCGAGCGGGATCAGCCACAGCGACTTCAACAGGTAGAGCACCGGGCTGCGGTTGAACCAGCCGCGCAGCGCCTCGGCGAGCGTGCGCTCGCGGTCGGGCGCATCGGCGCTGACCTGCTGCGTCTGCCAGGCGCGTCCGGCGGCGCGGTCCTGCCACCACCCGCGCACCACCCCGACGACCGCACCCAGATAGCGTCGCGGCCGGCGCGCGAGCAACGCCAGATTGGCGACCAGCACCGGCCCCGAGAGGGTCGACGGGAGGTAGGTCACCTGCGCCTGCAGCGCCTGGCCTTCGGGCTGCTGCGTCTTGGTGACCGGCCGCTTGATCGAATACAGCGCGATGTCGATGCCGCGCTCCCGCAGCGCCAGCACCTCCCACAGCACGAAGGTCTGGTGCAGGTTGGGGAAGGCGGGAAAGAGAAACGCGATCATCGGCGGTGCCTGTCGGGTGGCAGGCGCCCACGGGAGGCGCCCTCCACACGTACGCTCATGGACGCACCGCACGCAACCGCGCGGTCAGCAGGGGCACCAGCAGCGCCCAGTCGCCGACCAGGCCGTAGTCGGCGCTCTTGAAGATCGGTGCCTTGGCGCTGCGGTTGACGGCGACGATGATGCCGCTGCGCCGCACGCCGACGGTGTGCTCGAAGGCGCCGCGCAGGGCGATCGCGACGTAGAGCTGGGGCGCGATGGCGCGGCCGGTGATGCCGACCTGGTACTGTTTCGGCAGCCAGCCGACGTCGGTGACGTCGCGCGTCGTGCACAGCGCGCCGCCGAGCGCGTCGGCCAGGGCCTGCACCTGCGGCAGGTGCTCGGGCCCGCCGATGCCCTTGCCGAAGCCGACCACGACCGCCGCCTCCTCGAGTTCGGCGGCGGCCGCGCAGGTGGTGCGGCGCTCGAGCACGCGCACGCGCTCGTGCACGGCGCGCGGCGCGAGGCGCACGAGCGTGGCCATACGCCCTGATCGCGGCTCGCCCGGAGCGAGCATGCCGGGGCGCACGGTCGCCATCTCGGGTTGCGTGCGCGAGGCGATCAGGGCGACGACGCTGCCGCCGAAGGCCGGCTTGTGCTGCAGCACGCGGCCGTCGGCATCGAGGCTGAGATCGACGCACTCGCCGGTGAGCCCGAGGCCGAGGCGCGCCGCGACGCGCGGGGCGACGTCGCGGCCGAACACCGTCGCCGGCAGCACCACCAGCCCCGGTCGCTCGGCCGCGATGACGCCGGCGAGCAGCGCCGCGAAGGACTCGGGCCCCGCCAGCGGTGCGTCGTCCGCGGCGAGCAACACCCGCCCCGCGCCGTGCGCCGCCAGGGCGTCGACATGCGCCGCCGCGTCGGCGCCGGCGACCAACGCGTCGACACGGCCGTGCAGCGCCGCCGCCAGCAGCGTCGCCTTGTGCAGCAGCTCGAACGTCACCGGGCGCAGCGCACCCGCCCGCGTCTCGGCGACCACCAGCACATCGCGACCGCCGCGGCGCGTCACGACGTGCGGCGCCGCCGGCCGGTGCGGCTGCGGCCGCTCGACCGTCCAGGTGCCGAACAGGCCGTGCCCGAGCAAACGCTCGACCAGCAGCTCGACCTGCGCCTGCGGCGTCGGCGCCTCGATGATCTCGCGCCGGCGGTGCTCCTCAACCGCCTCGAGGCCGAGCACCCAGGTGGGCGAACCGGCGGCGCCGACATGCGCCGCCGTGACGTCGAGGTCGACCGCCGTCAGCACCGCGATCGGCTTCGCCTGCGCCGCCGCGCGCTCGGCCGAGCTGGTGAAGCGCTCAGCCGCGAGATCCTCCGCCGCCGTGACCACCGCCGGCAGCGGCGCCGTGACGACATCGATCCCGTCGTCGGTCTCGCGCTCCGCCGTACACGTGCGGGCCGCGGGGTCGACCGTCAGCGTGCGCGCGATCGTCACCTGCGGCAGGTCGAGCAGCTCGGCGAGCTGCGGCCCCACCTGCCCGGTCTCGGCATCGACGCTGTTGCGGCCGCAGAGGATCAGGTCGACCGCTTCGCGCCGCAGCACCGCCGCCAGCACCCGTGCCGTCGCCAGCGTGTCAGCGCCAGCGAAGGCGCGGTCCGACACCAGGACCCCCCGATCCGCCCCCAGGGCCAGGCACTCGAGCAGCGCCTCGCGCGCCGGCGGCGGCCCCATCGTCACCACCACCACCTCGCCGCCATGCACGGCGCGCAGGTCGACCGCCTTCAGCAGGGCGCGGATGTCGAAGGCGCTGACCTCGCTGCGCACCCCCTCGCGCCGGATCGTCTTGGCGACCGGATCGAACTGCAAAGCGGAGACGGCGGGAACCTGTTTTATGCAGACGGCGATGCGCACGCGTTCACATGTGCTTGACCACCGCCTCCGCGAACTCCGAGCACTTGAGCAGCGTCGCGTCCTCCATCAGGCGGTGGAAATCATAGGTCACGGTGCGCGCAGCGATGGCGCCGTCCATGCCCTTGATGATGCGGTCGGCGACCTCGTTCCAGCCGAGGTAACGGAACATCATCTCGCCCGAGAGGACGACCGAGCCGGGATTGACCTTGTCGAGGTTGGCGTACTTCGGCGCCGTACCGTGCGTCGCCTCGAAGATGGCGTGCCCGCTCAGGTAGTTGATGTTGCCGCCGGGGGCGATGCCGATGCCGCCGACCTGCGCCGCCAGGGCGTCGGACAGGTAGTCGCCGTTCAGGTTCATCGTCGCGATGACGTCGAAGTCGCGCGGTCGCGTCAGCACCTGCTGCAGCGTGATGTCGGCGATGGAATCGCGCACCATCAGCTTCTGCTTCCACTGGCCGCCGCCGTGCGTCGGCCAGAGGGTGAGGGCCGCCTCGATCTCCGCCCGCACGGCGCCCTGCTGGGCGGGCGTCATCAGATCGTAGCCCGGGTCGATGGCGCGCGCGTTGCCCTCGACCGAGATGGCGGCGTCGGCGTCGCGGTTGCCGAGGATCCAGCTCTCACGCTCGGTCACCACGTCGGCGCGGAAGTCGCGCGTGGCGACGGCGTAGCCCCAGTCGCGGAAGCCGCCCTCCGTGAACTTCATGATGTTGCCCTTGTGCACCAGGGTCAGGCTACGGCGCTTCTCGCGCAGGGCATAGTCGATGGCCGCGCGCACCAGGCGCTCGGTGCCCTCGCGCGACACCGGCTTGACGCCGATGCCGCTGGTCAGCGGGAAGCGGATGTTCTTCACCTGCATCTCGTTCTGCAGGAAGGCGATGACTTTCAGCGCTTCGGGCGACTCCGCCGCCCATTCGATGCCGGCGTAGATGTCCTCCGTGTTCTCGCGAAAGATCACCATGTCGACCAGCTCGGGGCGCTTCACCGGGCTGGGGACGCCGGCGAAGTAGCGCACCGGGCGCAGGCACACATAGAGATCGAGAAGCTGGCGCAGGGCGACATTGAGGGAGCGGATGCCGCCGCCGATCGGCGTCGTCAGCGGCCCCTTGATGCCCACCAGATAGGTCCTGAAGGCCTCGACGGTCGCATCGGGCAGCCAGTTGCCGGTCTGGTTGAACGCCTTCTCGCCGGCCAGTACCTCGTGCCAGACGACGCGACGCTTGCCGCCGTATGCCTTCTCGACCGCGGCGTCGAAGACGCGCTGCGCGGCGCGCCAGATGTCGGGCCCGGTGCCGTCGCCCTCGATGAACGGCAGGATGGGCGTGTCCGGGACCTGGAGCACGCCGGCCACCATGCGGATCGGCTGCCCGTGTGGAACTGCGGTCGAGTTAGCCATGCGATGTCTCCTTGCGCGCTGAACGACAAGAGGGGGCTGTACCGCAATCGACGCGGACGGGGAAGCCAAGGTGCGCGGCCCCGATGCGCGTGGCCTTCGTCACGGTTCCCGCGGCGTGGCTGGCCGAGCGGGCGCCTTGGCGGGACCGACAACCGCCGCGGAGTCCCAGCCAGCGGCAAGCAATCGCGCCATCGAATCGGCGTTGCACCTCACCACGACGAAGGGTAGCGTCCCTGGTTATGGACCGCCTGCACTTCGCCGCCGTGCCCGCCCTGCTCCTCCTCGCCGCCTGTGGCGGCTCCGGAACGACGTTGAGCGAGACCGCGACGGCCGATGCAGCCCGCGAGGTGGCCGTCAGCGGCACCGTGACGGCGCCAGGCACCAAGGGCCCCCTGCTGATCTTCGCGCTCACCGGGGCCGACGGCGACGTGGCCGCCCGCGAGACGTTGTCGGTCGCGGCGGTCGACGCCGACGGCAGCTTCGCCTTCACCATGCCGCCAGCGGAGTCGTTCACCCTGGCCTTCCTCGCCGACGGCGCCAACGACGGCGTCATCGACGGCGGCGACCCGGTCGCCGTGCTGAGCGGCCCGGCGCTGGCGAACCTGCGCGGCGGCGAAACCATCGTCGCAGGCGAGGTCAGCCTCGACTTCCGCGCCGGCAAGGCGACCGCCGCGACCCTCGATGTGCAGCGCACCGGCGCGGCGGCCGAATCGACGCGCACGCCGACCGCGGTCCCGGTGGGCTGAATACCTCGGGCGGCCCTTCCGCGTTGCGATCGAAGTTGACGGCCGCCGCGAGCGACGGGCGGCTGGCGACAGCGCCTGCACCCGGTGCATCAGCCGGCGGCGCCGCGTCGAAGCCGATCGCCGGGCCGCCGTCGGTCATCAGCCGCAGCAGCCTACGCACCGGGTGGATATCGTCCACCGGCTCGCTGATCACCAGCCCCGCGCCGCGAGCCCTTCGGCGAGCTGGCGCGCATGCGCCGTCAGGCCAGTCCAGTGCGGTCCGTACTACGTGAGGACCGAGAGGACACGCATCGCGCCGCGATCAGGGCGCGGCGGGGGCCACCAGGCCGGCGCTGAGCACGAGGCGCGCGCCGGTCGGGATGTGCAGGCTGTACAGATCGACCGAGCCGCCGTCGGCGACGCCGGCCACCCCGACGCCGCCATCCGACAGACACGCGTCCCCGGCGTCGCTGCGATACGCGTAGCCGACCGGAAAGGCGAAGGCGCACAGCAAGCGGTCGCCGGCGCGCAGGTCGCCGACGCGACGCGGCACCCCGTCGACCGCGAGGAGCATCTGCTCGGGACCGAGGCGCACCGCGCGGCCGTTGTCGAGCGTCACGCGCAGCACCGGCTGCGCCGCGGCGACGACCCGCACGTCGGTGCTCATGGTAAAGCGATGTACGCTCTCCGCGTCGAGCACCATCACCGGTGTCGGCGAGACGCCGACCGTCTTCACCGTCAGCGGGCCCTCGGGCGTCTCCAACTTCGCATCCGCCGCCAACGCACACGGCATCGTCATCCTCCCCGCTCGATCACCAGGCGCTTCGCCGCGCCGTTGACCGCCCCCGGAACGTTCTTGCTCTTCGCCAGCGCGCGCAGGTCGCGCGGCAGCAGCGACGGCACCAGGCGCACCGCCAAGGCCATCGGCGTCTTCGGATTGGTCGTCAGCGCCAGCTTCACCTGGTAATTCGCCAGCCACTCCTTGTGGCGGCAGATCTGGTCGAGCAGTTCGCGATCGATGCTGCGGTTCTTCGCCAGCCCGACGATCTCGTCCTCGCTGATGCGCGGGTTCATCAGGACGAAGCGCTGCACGACGCGGTTCGAGTCGCGGATCAGGATCGTGCGCGCGTCGCGGTTGCCCTTCAGCGCCAGCTTGAGGCGCTGCCCGACGGTCATGGCCTGGATCTGCCCCCCCAGGCCGCCCGGCGGCTTGTCCTCCGGCGGCCGCTCGTCGATGCACTCGGCGGGAACGACGATGGCGTCGCGGTCGAGCTGGATCTCCTCCGCCAGGTGTTCAAGTTCGGTCTCGTCATCGGTCATACGTCCATAGCCATCCGCCTCGCTCAGTGCGCCGCCCTGCGGCTCTCGGATTCCTTGACGATCTTCTCCGCCAGGTGCCCTGGCAGCTCGTCGTAGTGGTCGAACTGCATCGTGAAGGCGCCGCGGCCGCTGGTCATCGAGCGCAGGTCGGGTGAGTAGCGTAGCACCTCGGCCATCGGCACCAGGGCGCGAATGACCTGCGTGCCGATGCGCGGGTCGACGCCGAGCACCTTGCCGCGGCGGCTGTTCAGGTCGCCGATGACGTCCCCCATCGCCTCGTCCGGCACGGCGATCTCCAGCGCCATGATCGGTTCGAGCAGGATCGGCCGGGCCTGCTGGACGGCGCTCTTGAACGCCATCGAGCCGGCGATCTTGAAGGCCATCTCCGAGGAATCGACGGTGTGGAACGACCCGTCGTAGAGCTTGACGCGCACGTCCACCACCTCGCAGCCGGCGAGGATCCCGTCGTGCAGCGCCTCGCGCACGCCCTTCTCGACGGCTGGGATGAAGTTTCTCGGGATGACGCCGCCGACGACGGCGTCGACGAACTCGAAGCCGGTGCCGCGCGGCAACGGCGAGACCTCCACCCAGGCATCGCCGAACTGGCCACGCCCGCCGGTCTGCTTCTTGAGGCGCCCCTGCGCCTTGGCGCTCCCCTTGATCGTCTCCTTGTAGGGTACCTTCGGCGCCTTGAGCTCGACCTCGACGCCGAACTTGCGTTTGAGCTTCTCGACCGTGACCTCGATATGGAGCTGGCCGACCCCGGACAGGATGATCTCCTTGGTCTGCGCGTCGCGCTGCATCGCCAGCGTCGGGTCCTCCTCGATCAACTTGTGCAGCCCATGCACGACTTTGTCTTCGTCACCCTTCGCCTTCGGCTCGACGGCGAAGGCGATCGCCGCCGCCGCCGGCACCAGGCCGGGGTAGCGGATCGGCGCCTTCTCGTCGGCCAGCGTGTCGCCGGCGTCGGTGTCTTTCAACTTGGCGACGGCGCCGATCTCGCCAGTGGTCAGCCTGTCCACCGGCAACTGCTTCTTGCCCTCCAGGCGCAACAGGTGCCCGAGGCGTTCCCGGGCGTCCTTGGCCACGTTCAGCACCGTCGCATCGCCCGCCACCTCGCCGCTGACGACCTGGAAGATCGACAGCTTGCCGGAGAACGGATCGACGACGTTCTTGATCACCACGGCCGAGAACGGCGCCGACGGACTCGGCGGCCGCTCGATCGGCTCGCCGCTCTTCGGCTCCTCGCCGCCGGCGTCGCCGCGCTCGGCCGGCGACGGCGTGTAGTCGACCAGGAAGTCGAGCAGCGGCGCGATGCCGAGGCCCTTCGCGCCGGCGCCGACCAGCACCGGCAGGAAGCGCCGCTCGCGCACGCCGAGGCGCAGCGCCGGCAGCAGTTGCTCGGTGGTCAGCTCGCCGTGCTCGAGGTACTGCTCGACCAGCGCGTCGTCGGTCTCGGCGGCCGCCTCCATCAACTTCTCGCGCGCCGCCTTGGCGGCGTCCGCGAGCTCGGCGGGGATCGCGCCCTCCTTCACCTGGCCATTCGGCTGCGCCAGCAACGCCTTCATGGACAGCAGGTCGATGGCGCCCGCGAAACTCTCGGCGCTGCCGATCGGCAACTGCACCGGGATCGGCTTGGCTTGCAGATGCGTGCGCAGATCGGCGAGCACGGCGTCGAAGTCGGCGTTGTCGCGGTCCATCTTGGTGACGAAGGCGACCAACGGCAGGGCCAGCTGGTCGGCGCGATCCCAGATGCGCTCGGCCTCCACCTTGACGCTGCCGGCGTGCGCCTCGCAGACCAACACCGCCGCCGTGCAGGCGCGCAGGCAGTTCAGGCCGTCGGTGAGGAAGTTGATGTAGCCGGGCGTGTCGACGATCGTCAGCGCGTGCTTCTTCCACGTCGCGTGGTGGAAGGCCGTGGTCAGGGTCAACTTGCGCCGCGTCTCCTCGGGCTCGAAGTCGAAGGCCGAGGTGCCGTCGTCGACGCTGCCCTGTCGCGTCACCGCGCCGGCGGTGAACAGCACCGCGTCGGCCAACGACGTCTTGCCGCCGCCGCCCTGCCCGACGATTCCGATGTTGCGGATCTGGCTGATGTCGTGTGCCATGCGCCCTCCGCCGTCACTCCTGGTTGCGCTCGTAAATGAGCCGCAAGCCGGCCAGGGTCAAGAACTCATCCACCTCTTCGATGGTGCTCGACTCGGCGGCGACGATCGCCGCCCAGCTGCCGGTGGCGATGACCCGCGCCTTGACCTTCTGCTCGCGCTGGATGCGTTCGACCAGGCCGTCGACCATGGCGACGTGGCCGAGCACGACTCCGGACTGCATCGCGTGGACGGTGTTGCGGCCGATCACCTGCTTCGGCGCCACCAGCTCGACCTCGTAGAGCTTGGCCGCGCGCGCGAACAGCGCCGCGCTCGAGACGCCGAGGCCGGGGGCGATGACGCCACCGGCGTATTCGCCGCGCTTGGTGATGTAATCGAGCACCGTCGGGGTACCGAAGTCGACGACGATGGTGGTGTCCTTGGTGCGCTCGTAGGCCGCGATGGCATTGACGATGCGGTCGGCGCCGACCTCCTGCGGCTTGTCGTAGAGGATCGGCATGGCGGTGCGGATGCCGGGCCCGACGACCAGCGGCTCGAGGCCGAGATGCTTGCGGCACAACGCGGTAATGGTGACGTTCATACCCGGCACGACGCAGGCGACGGCGGCGCCGCCGAGCCCCGCCGACTCGGGTCCGCTCAGCAGGCTGCGGAACAGCACGCCGTACTCGTCCTCGGTGCGCCCCTCTTGGGTCTGGATGCGCCAGTGCTGCACCAGCGTCGGACCATCGTAGACGCCGAGCACCGTGTGCGTGTTGCCGACGTCGATGACCAACAGCTTCCCCATAGTCCCCAATCCTCAGTGTGTACCGCGGTTGCGCTCGTAGATGATACGCAGGCCGTCGAGGGTGAGAAACTCATCCACGGTCTCGATGGTCTCAGACTCCGGCGCCAGCAGGCCGCAGAGGCCGCCGGTGGCGATGACGCGCGCCGCGACGCCCTGCTCGCGCTGGATGCGGCGCACCAGGCCGTCGACGGTGGCCACATGACCGAACAGCATCCCGGACTGGAGCGCGTGTGCGGTGGTGCGTCCGACCACCTGCGGCGGCCGCTGCAACTCGATCGACGCCAGGCGGGCCGCGTGCGCGAACAGCGCCTGGCTGGCGATGCGCACGCCCGGGCAGATGACCCCGCCGAGATAGGCGCCGTCGGCGCTGACATACTCCAATTTGGTGGCGGTGCCGAAGTCGACGACGATGGTCGCCGCGTGCGTCCGCTCCCAGGCGGCGACGGCGTTGACCAGCCGGTCGCTGCCGAGCGTGTGCGGCGTCTCGTAGCGGATCGCCAGTCCGGTCCGCACGCCCGGCGCCACCACCAACAGGTCGAGGGCGAGGTACCTGCGGCACAGGGCCCGGAAGGTCGGCGTCAGCGCCGGGACGACGCACGACATCGCCGCGCCGGTCAGCGCCGCGTCGCGCAGCAGATCGCGCACCAGTACCGCGTGCTCGTCCTCGGTGCGCGCCGGATCGGTCTCGATGCGCCAGTGCCGCGCCAGCCGCCCGTCGTCGTAGATCCCGAGCACGGTGTGCGTGTTGCCGACGTCGATGGCGAGCAGACTCATTCGCCCCCGCGTGAAACCACAGATCGAGCCGCAGGGCCACCTGGCGGGCGCCGCAGGCGCGGCGCCCGCCGCGGAGGAGACGGGGCGGCGCCATCCCGGGAGGAGATGGACACGGTCAGCGTCCGTACCCGTCGATCACCGTGACGTCGCCGGCGATGACGCGGTACAGACTGCCATCATCGCGCCGCAGCCGCAGCGCGCCGTCGTCGTCGAGATCGACAACGTCGCCCTCCACCACCCCGCCCGGCTCCTGCACCTGGATACGCCGCCCGATGAGCGGCGCCAGGGCGCGCCAGGTCGCGGCGATCGCTGCAAACCCGTCGCGGCGCCACTCGTCGTAGCGCGCCTCCAAGCGCGTCAGCAGCAGGCCGGCGAAGTGCGCGCGGTCGACGCGGTCGCCGGTCACGAGGTGCAGGGAAGTCGCCTTGTCGCGCAGCTCGTCGGGGAAGTCCCCGGCGCCGCTGTTCAGATTCACGCCGATGCCGAGGACCACCGCGCGCCCGCCGCCGCCCTGTTCCAGTTCGGCCAGGATGCCGGCCACCTTGCGCCCGTCGATCAGGACGTCGTTCGGCCACTTGATGACCGCGGTCGAACACCAGGCACGCACCGCTTCGCAGGTGGCGACGCCCGCCAGCAGGCTGATCTGCGCCAGGCGGTCGACCGGGACATCGCACCGCAAGACGACGGACAGGTAGAGATTGGTGCGCGCCGGCGACACCCAGGCGCGACCCAGGCGACCGCGGCCGCGGCGCTGTGCGTCGGCGATCACCACCACCCCGTCTGGCGCCCCCGCCACCGCCATCTCGCGCGCCGTCAGGTTGGTCGAGTCGAGCACCTCGAAGCAGTGCAGGTCGCGCCCGAGCCAGGCGGTATCGAGATGCGGCTGGATGCGCTCGCGCGACAGCGGCGTCATGGTCGTCCTCCATGGAGGGCACGGCTCCCGCCGCGCCGCACCACCTACGGCGCGGCGACGCCGCGCCCATCGTCTCAGAAGTGGATCTTCATGCTGATGTCGACCGCCGGCGCGGAGTGGGTCAGGGCGCCGACCGAGATGAGGTCGACGCCGGTGTCGGCGACGGCGCGGAGGGTGGCGAGCGTGACGCCGCCGGAGGCTTCGACCAGGGCGCGGCCGGCGATGCGGCGCACCGCGTCGGCGATCTGCGCGGTGGACATGTTGTCGAGCAGGATGGCGTCGGCGCCGGCGGCAAGGGCCTCGTCGACCTGCGTCGGGGTCGCGCATTCGACCTCCACCCGCAGACCGTGCGGCGCGCCGCGACGCGCCGCGCTCACCGCGGCGGCGACACCGCCGGCCGCCGTGAGGTGGTTGTCCTTGATGAGGATGCCGTCGTCGAGGCCGGCGCGGTGATTATGGCCGCCGCCCATGCGCACGGCGTACTTCTCGAGCGCCCGCATCCCGGGCGTGGTCTTGCGCGTGTCGACGATGCGCGCGCGCGTGCCGGCGACGGCATCGACGTAGCGCCGCGTCAGCGTCGCGACGCCGGACAGTCGCTGCACCAAGTTGAGCGCCACACGCTCGCCGATCAACAGATCGGCGGCCGGCCCGACGACGGTGGCGAGGCGGGTGCCCGTGGCGAACGCGGCGCCGTCGGCCGCCAGCGTCGTCACCGTCACCTCGGCGGCGCCGAGCACGGCGAAGACGCGCGCCACCAACGGCAGGCCGGCGAGGACGCCGTCCTGTTTGGCCAGCAGCGTGCCCGTCGCGCGCACGCCGGGCGGCACCGTCAGGCGCGTCGTCACGTCGCCGCGCCCGACGTCCTCGGCCAGCGCCGCCTGGAGCAGCGCCGTGACCTGCGGCAGCGCGAAGACGGTCATCCGCTCACCGGGCCCGCAACACCGCCAGGTGTTTCTCGAGCGTCGCGCGGCGCTCGCGCAGCGCGGCCGCCTTCTGGCGTTCCTTGTCGACGATATCGGGCGGCGCCTTGTCGACGAAGTCGGGACGGCCGAGCTTGGCGTCGACGCCCGTGAGCTCCTTCTCCGCCTTGCCGAGGTCCTTCTCCAGGCGCTCGCGCACCGCGGCCGGGTCGACCGCGCCGCGCAGCGGCACGAACACCTCGCCGAGACCGGGGACGACGGCCGAGGGCTCGCCGCTCGGGCGTTCGGCGCCGAGCACCTCGACGGCACTGGCCTTGGCGAGCGTGCGGATGAAGCCCTCGATGGCGCGCACGCGCTCGCCGCCGCCCTCGGCGGCGATGCGCACGGTCACCGGCAGGCTGGGTGGGATGCCGAGCTCGGCGCGGATGTTGCGGACCGCGGTGACGGCGGCGATCAGCTCCCCGATGCGCGCCTCGGCGGCGGCGTCGCGCTGCGCCGCGTCGGCGACCGGATACGGCGCGATGCAGATCGACGCAGTCGGCCGCGTCATCGGCAGCGCCTGCCAGATCTCCTCGGTGAGAAACGGCATGAAGGGGTGCAGCAGCCGCAGGGTCTGATCGAACACCGTCAGCAGCGTGCGCCGCACGTCGGCCTTGGCCGCCTCGTCGTCGCCGTAGAGGGCCGGCTTCGAGAGCTCCAGGTACCAGTCGCAGACCTCGCCCCAGGTGAAGCGATAAAGCGCGCTGGCGGCGTCGTTGAAGCGATAGGCGGCGAGCGCGCCGCGCACCTCGTCGATGACGCCCTGCAGGCGCGAGCGGATCCAGCGATCGGGCAGACTCCCGGGGCTGTCGGGCGCCGCATCCGGAGACGAACCCGCCTGTCCCGCCTCCAGGTGCATCAACGCGAAGCGCGCCGCGTTCCAGATCTTGTTGGCGAAGTTGCGTCCGAACTCCGTGCGCTCGGTGTCGAAGCGCACGTCCTGTCCGACCGGCGCGATCGAGACCACCGTGAAGCGCAGCGCGTCGGCGCCGTAGTGGTCGATGACGTCGATCGGATCGGGCGAGTTGCCGAGCGACTTCGACATCTTCCGCCCCTGCCCGTCGCGCACGATGCTGTTCAGGTAGACGTCGCGGAACGGGCACGCGCCGAGCAGCTCGTAGCCGGCCATCACCATGCGCGCCACCCAGAAGAAGATGATGTCGGCGGCGGTAACCAGCGCGTCGGTCGGGTAGAAGCGGCGCAGCAGCGCCGTGTCGTCCGGCCAGCCCATGGTGGAGAATGGCCACAGCCAGGAGCTGAACCAGGTATCGAGCACGTCGGGATCCTGCTCGAGCGTCGGCGAGGCGCAGACCGGGCAGATGCTGGGGTCGGTGCGGGCGGCGAACTCGTGACCGCGGTCGCAGTACCAGACCGGGATGCGATGCCCCCACCACAACTGGCGGCTGATGCACCAGTCGCGGATATTCTCCATCCAGTGCAGATAGACGCCCGTCCAGCGATCGGGGATGAGGCGCAGCGTGCCGTCCTTGATCGCCGCCACGGCCGGTACCGCCAGCGGCGCCATCTTGACGAACCACTGCAGCGACAGGGCGGGCTCGACGATCGTCTCGCAGCGGTAGCAGCGGCGCACCGGCACGCGGTGCGGCTCGGTCTTGACCAGCAGGCCCTGCGCCTCGAGGTCGGCGACAACGCGCCGGCGCGCCTCGAACCGGTCGAGTCCGGCGTAGACACCGCCGGCGGCGGTGATGATCCCCTGCGAGTCCATGATACACAGTGGCTCGAGCTGGTGGCGTTGGCCCATCTCGAAGTCGTTGGCGTCGTGCGCCGGCGTCACCTTGACGGCGCCGCTGCCGAACGCCTGGTCGACCAGGGCGTCGGCGAAGACGGGAATCGGGCGCAGCATGAGCGGCAGGATGACCCGCTTGCCGAGCAGCGCCTGGTACCGCGTGTCGTCGGGATGCACGGCGACGCCGACGTCGCCGAGCAGCGTCTCGGGGCGCGTCGTCGCCACCACCAGCCCCTCGCCGCCGTCCTCCGCCGGGTAGCGGATGTGCCACAACGAGCCCGCTTCGCCGCCCTCGGTGGTGACGGCCTCCTCGTCGGCGAGCGCGGTGTGGCAGCGCACGCACCAGTGGATGATACGCTGGCCGCGGTAGATCAGGTCCTTCTCGTAGAGGCGGACGAAGACCTCGCGCACGGCGCGCGACAGGCCCTCGTCCATGGTGAAGCGCTCGCGGTCCCAGTCGCAGGAGGCGCCGAGGCGCTGCAACTGGCGCCGGATGACACCGCCCTTCTCCTCTTTCCACTGCCAGACGCGCGCCAGAAAGGCCTCGCGGCCGAGGTCGTGGCGCGTCAGGCCTTCCTTGGCGAGCTGCTTCTCGACGACGTTCTGGGTGGCGATGCCGGCGTGATCGGTGCCCGGCATCCACAACGTCGCGCAGCCGTCCATGCGGTGGAAGCGGGCGAGGATGTCCTGCAGCGTATTGTTGAGGATGTGCCCCATATGGAGCACGCCGGTGACGTTGGGCGGCGGGATGACGACCGAGAAGTGCGGACCGGTGCTGTGCTCGTCGGCGTGGAAGTAGCCGCCCGCCAACCACGACGCGTACCACCGTTCCTCGGTGGCTTTCGGGTCGTAGGTCTTCGCGAGTTCGGCCATGAGGGAATGGTGTTTCTCCCCCATCGCCGTCCTCGCTTCAAGCCGCCCGGAATCCCCGCGCTCGCCGGCGGCCGGCCTCCGGCGCCGGCGAACCCTACGGCTGCGGCGGCTTGCGCCACGGCAGCGGCACCGGGATCGTCGCCCGGCTCGCCGCCACCCACCACTGCCCGTCCTCGAGCAGCATGACGCTGGTCAGGTTGCCCTTGCGGATGGCGATGGCGTTGCCCTGGCCGTCGCGCACATTGGTCACCGCGTAGACGCCGTTCACCAACGCGACGTTTGGGGTGATCATCCACACCGCGGTGATCTTCAGGTCGATCGTCGCGTTCTCGAAGCCGCTGGCGTGCTCCGCCGCGAACATCTGCGCCACCGCCGGGCGGCCTTCGGCGAAGCTGCCGTCGGGCTCGTAGTGATCGCCCTGCGGCGCGTACATCGCCGCCATCGCGGCCGTGTCGTGCCGGTTGAACGCGGCGGTGAACTCCTCGTAGCGCTTGCGGATCTCGGACTCGCCGGCGAGGTTGCGGCGACTGGTCTCGACCCCGGCGCCGATCGGCGCATCGATGGCCGCCGCGCTCGACGCCAGCGCCATCACGAACAATGCGAAGATGAGTCCTCTTCTCATGTCGCCCCCCTTCGGCAGGCGCCGGCCCTGCGGCGCGCCCTCCTCGTACTGCCGACGGGCCGCGCTCGTCAATCACGCGTGGCCGCGGTCGGCCTAGCTTGACCTCCCCTGCCCCTGCCGCTATCTCCCGCGGGGCCGCACAACCCATGCGAAAGTGGCGGAACTGGCAGACGCGCAGGACTCAGAATCCTGTGGGCTAAACACCCGTGGGGGTTCAAGTCCCCCCTTTCGCACCAACTACGTGAGACGCGGACGTCCCGCCTCACCCGGTCGTCTTCCAGGGTACGGTTGAGCGCGGTCCCTGCGTCGCTGTCGTGACCCGCGGCTGCCCGGAAGGACCGCCCCCTGGCCAGCCAGTTGCGGGCGGCCCCGCATCCTTTCGCGGACCTCGGCATCCGACGCCGGGCGCAGGGTCCGAGACGCGGACGATCGTCCTGATCTGACCGGGCTCCCGGTATTCCCTTGACCTAATACCTATGGGTCCGATAGGAATTTCCGATCCGGACAGCAGACGTTTTCGACACGCTCAGGGGGGGCAGCTTTATGAAGTCAGTCCGCACGATCACCGTTTCACTTCTGGCGTTGGGGGCGTTCGTGGCGTGGGCGCCCGCGGCAGCGTTGGCGGCTACGCACACGGTCAGCGCCGGCGAATCCATTCAGGCGGCGATCGACGCCGCGGCGCCAGGCGACACGGTCAAGGTCAACCCCGGCGATTACGTCGGAGTGCCGGCGGGGTCGTCCGCGGCGGCCATCCGCATCACCAAGCCCCTGAAGTTGATCGCCAAGAGCAAGCCGTCGAAGAACGTGCGGGTGCGCATCCTGCCCGATGCGGGCAATGTGCTGAAACACGGCATTCTCGTCGAGCCGGCCAACCCGGGTGATCCGGACGTCGACGGGGTCATGATCAAGGGCTTCACCGTCGAGGGCTTCCCGAAGAACGGCATCTGGCTGCGCTACGTGAACAACTTCAAGATTCAGGGCAACGAGTCGATCAACAACCTCGAGAACGGGATCTGGCCAACCCTGTCGGCGAACGGGTCGGTGAAGAAGAACGTCGCCTACGGATCCGAGGACGCCGCGCTGTGGGTCGAGGCGTCGGAGAACGTCCGCGTCCTCAAGAACGAACTCCATAGCAGCCCGACGGGTCTGGAAATCACGATCTCCAAGAACATCACGGTGATGAAGAACGACGTCCACCACAACACGGTCGGTATCGGCCTCTACCACCCGGCGGCGGCGGGCCTGCCGCCGCTCCAGCCGCTCTCGGAGAACGGCTACTGGACGATCAAGAAGAACCACGTGTACAACAACAACGCGCCCAACACCGCGCCGCCGGGCTCGCTGTCCGGGGCCCTGCCGCCGGGCGGTGGAATCCTGGTTCTCGGCGTCGACAATGTCGAAGTGAGCAAGAACACGATCGAGAACAACAGTTACTTCGGAATCGCCATGATCGACTACTGCTTCGCGGTCGATGGAACGCCGTTCGACTGCGTCACGAATCCACCCGAAGTGGCGGACACGGCGCCGGACAACAATCAGATATTCGGCAACACGTTGGTCGGCAACGGCACGACCGCGCCGCCCGGCTATCCCGCGATCAATGCGGACATTGTGGCGCTCCTCGGGACGAACAACTGCTTCAGCGACAATACGTTCATGACGTCGACCTTCTTCCCGGCGCCCGTCGAGTGCTAGGATTATTGCCGCGCTCGGGCGGGTGTCCGGTGCGCGGCCGGAACATCGCGCGGGGGTGACGTGTCACCCCCGCGCGCCAACTCGGTCGTCCTCCGGCGCCACGCCGGGCCGGAGGCGACCGAGTTGGCGATCCTCTGTCGCCCACGCGACCGATCCCCGGATGTGGTCCGCCAGGCGGAAGAGGTCTACCGGGCGCTGAGCGCGCTCCTTGCCGCGGAAGCGGCAGGCTTCCGCGATCTCGCCACCGAGACCCTGTTCCTGCGCGACGTGCGGCGCGATCTGCCGCTGATCCTGGCCGCCAGGGCGCGCCTGCTGACGGACATCGGCCAGAGCGCCGGCGCGGTGTCCCCGGCGTTCATCCAGCAGGCCCCACTCGATGACAGCGCGGCCTTCGAGCTGGCGGCGTCGGCAGTGGTGCCGCGCGATCGCCACGCCTGGGCGGTGCGCGACGTTCGGGCCGCGCCGGCATGTGCGTGCGAGGGATGCGCGCGATCCGCGGCGCGGACACTGCGCCTCGGCGACCAGACGTCGCTCCATACGACGAACGTGTACGGCTGCGGGCGCGACGCGTTCGCGCAGGCGGTGAACATGTTCGAGGTGGCGCAAGGCCTGCTCGAGCGGTGTGGCATGGGATTCCACGACGTCGTGCGCACGTGGATCCATCTGCGCGACATCGACCGGGACTACGATGCCCTGAACAGCGCCCGACGCGCATTCTTCGCGCGCCAGGGGATCGAGCTACGGCCCGCCAGCACCGGCGTGCACGGCGTGCCGTGTCCCGACGCGCACGACTTCTCCCTGCGCCTCGACGCACTGCAATCCCCGCGACCGCGTGTCGTCATCCCGATGTCCACCCCGACGCTCAACGAGGCCTGGAGCTACGGGGCGGACTTCTCGCGCGGCCTGCGGGTCACCGAGGCGAACAAGGTGGCTCTCTACGTCTCGGGCACCGCGAGCATCGACGAAGCGGGGCGAACCGTCCACGTGGGCGACGTCGCCGCGCAGGTCGATCGCATGCTGCACAACATCGAAACGCTGCTCGCCGGACAGGGTGCGAGCGTCGCGGATCTGGTCTCCGGGGTGGCATACGTCAAGCACCCCGCCGATGCGCCGCTGCTGCGGTCGATCTGCCGCCAGCGCGGCTTCGACGGCTTTCCCTGCGCGCTGGTCGAGGCCCCCCTCTGCCGGCCCGAACTACTCTGCGAGGCGGAAGTCGTGGCCATGCTTCCGCTGACGCCGCCGAAAGCGTAGAAAACCCGCATGCGGGTGGCGCGTCGTTCGGTCCTGGTCGTGGCCGCCGTGATGTCCGTCGCGCTCGTCGCGAGCATGTTCCTTGCCGGCTGCGATCGCGCCCCCACCACGCCGGAGGTCATCGCGGCCGCCGACACGGCCGCCGCCCGGCTGCAGATCACCTATCCGCAGGAGGGGGCGCTGTTCCCGCCCGAGATCGTCGCGCCGACCTTTCTGTGGGAGGACAAGACCGCCGGCGCCGATCGCTGGAACGTCGTGGTGCGTGACGACAGCGGCGCCGAGGTGCTGCGCGAGGTGGTCGACGCGCCGCGCTGGCGCCCGTCCGCGGAGCGCTGGAAGCAGATCAAGGAGCGGAGCGCGGAACGCGATGCCGAGGTGATCGTCGCCGGCGCCAACCATGCCTCGCCGGGCAGCGTGCTGTCGTCGGGACGCGTGCGCATCCGCACCTCGAGGGACCCGGTCGGCGATTCGCTCTTCTATCGCGAGGTCCCCCTGCCGTTCCTGACGGCCGTGCAGGATCCGTCGAAGATCCGCTGGCGCTACGGCACCATCGACCAGGAGTCCGGCCCGCCGATCGTGCTGCAGAACCTGCCCGTGTGCGGCAACTGCCACTCGTTCGCGGACAACGGCAGCGTACTCGGACTCGACGTCGATTACGGCAACGACAAGGGCGCCTACGGCATCATGCCGGTGGCGAATCACATGGTGATGGACGACGAGAAGATCATCACCTGGGCGGACTACAAGCGCGAGGACGGCGAGCTCACCTTCGGGTTGCTGTCGCGCGTCTCGCCGACCGGACGGTACGTGATCAGCACGGTCAAGGACCGGTCGGTGTTCGTGGCGATCCCGGACCTCATGATCTCGCAGCTCTTCTTTCCCATCAAAGGCATTCTCGTCGTCTACGATCGGGAGACCAAGACGTATGCGGCACTACCCGGTGCCGACGACCCGCAATACGTGCAGACCAATGCGGTGTGGAGCCCCGACGGCAAGGAAATCGTGTTCGCGAGGGCGAAGGCGCACCGCTCGGACCATCTCGAGCAGCGCAACGCCGCCCTGGTCGACGAAAAGGACGTCCCGGAGTTCACCGTCGAGAAGCAGCCCTTTCGCTACGACCTGTACCGAATCCCGTTCAACGACGGCAAGGGCGGCACGCCGCGACCGATCGAGGGGGCCTCGAACAACGGGATGAGCAACTACTTCCCGAAGTACTCGCCGGACGGCAAATGGATCGTGTTCACCAAGTCCAAGAGCTACATGCTGCTGCAGCTCGACAGCGAGCTGTGGATCGTGCCGGTGGCGGGCGGTGAGGCGCGCCGCCTGCGTCACAACACCCCGCGCATGAACTCGTGGCACAGCTGGTCGTCGAACAGCCGCTGGCTGGTCTTCTCGTCGAAGGCGAACGGCCCCTACACGCAGCTGTTTCTCACCCACATCGACGACGACGGCAACGACAGCCCGCCGGTCCTGCTCGAGCGCTTCACCTCGCCGGACCGGGCCGCGAACATTCCCGAATTCGTCAACCTGCCGGGCGACGCCATCGCCGACATTCGCGAGGAGTTCCTGGACGCATACTCGTTCCTGCGCGCCGGCATGGCCAACGAGCATACGGGCGACCACCAGGGGGCGGAACGCGCCTTCCGACGTGGGCTGGAGATCGCGCCGGACAACGTCGAGCTGCGCAACTCGCTCGGATGGACCTTGTTCCAGGACGGACGGACCGCAGAGGCGGTGGCGGAGTACCGGCGGGCCCTCGCCGGAAAGCCCGATCACGCCAAGTCGCACAACAACCTGGCGCTGGCGCTGGTCGAGCTCGGCGAACTCGAGGAGGCGGCCAGTCATTTCAAGGCGTCGCTGGCAATCGAGCCCAAAGCGGAGATTTACAGCGACCTCGGATTCATCATGGCGCAGCTGGGCAACTCGCAGGAGGCGCTGGCAAACTACGAGAAGGCGCTCGACCTCGATCCGCACTGCGCGTCGGCGCACTTCAATCTGGCCGTGACCTTCGTGCGCGCGGGCGCCTTCGCGGAAGCCGAGACCCACTACCGTCAGGCCCTTCCGGGACGGCCCACCGCGGAGACCTACAACGGGCTGGGCTATGTGCTCGCCCAACAGGGTCGAGAGGACGAGGCCGTCGCCGCGTTCGGCAAGGCGATCGAGGTCGATCCGAAGTTTACGCCCGCCTACAACAACCTCGCTGGCACGCTGGAGGAGCAGGGCAAGCTCGCGGACGCCGCCGAGTACTACCGGCGCTCTCTGGCAGAGAGGCCGAGCGCCGCCGTGTACAAGGCGCTCGGCACGGTCCTGCGCCAGCTCGGGAGGACCGACGAGGCGACAGAGCAGTTCAGCAAGGCGCAGGCCCTGGACTCGGCTCGATAGACCGGCGTTCCAGCGCCCCCCATCGAGACTCGGTCAGCGCTCGTCCGGGTATCGTGATTCGGGTCGGGGGGGCCGGACGCTGTTTCTCTTGACAATAAAGGAATGCAACGGGAATGTTCCGGTTGGTGGTGCGCCCCGAGGGGCCTGCGGAGCGCCCGTCCACACACGCAAGTCGGCAGCGTCGTTGCGCGCCCTAATGGCCGCGGAGTGAGGGGGATCCATGACCAGATCTGCTGAGACAGCGGTGACGTCCGTGCGCGCGAGTGCGCGGCATCTCGCCGGCGTCGCCGGCCTCCTCTGCGTGATGCTGTGGGCGTCGCACGCAGGCGCGCGCCCCGAGTACGACGATGGCGCGGGAAACGGCTGCGTCTCGTGCCACAATGGCTTCCAGGGCGGAAACGGCGCGTTGCACGTAAGACACCGGGTCGAATTCAACATTACGCAGTGTAACCTGTGCCATCCGAACGGCGGCGGCAGTACCCCGGTTCTAACCTACTCGAGCGGCCCCGGCGGGGGATTCGGCTGTGCCGGGTGCCACGGTCAGAACTATGGTGAGACGTCATCGACCAGCGGTCAGCCGAAGGCGACCGCGTACGGTCTTCGCGAATTCCACGTGGTCCAGCAGGGCGTCACCGCGTGCGGAACCGCCTCCTGCCACGCGCCAGGACAGCTCGGCCACGCCAATCCTTTCCCGCCGCTCTTCGGTGAGAATGTGGCGCCTCCTTACTACGGCCAGCCGACCAACAACCTTACGGACCCGTGCTCGAGTTCGCAGGAGGACATCACCACCGATCCCGACTCCCTCGGCCTCGATAATGACGGCGACGGGCTGCGCGACTATCCGGCGGACCCCAACTGCGCGGCCCCGGTGGAGACCGACACGCCATCCCCCACCCCCACGAGCGCACCCAGTACGCCGACACCGACCTTGGGAATCAGCTGCGGCACGGCTCCCGCCCTTGCCTGCATCGCTCCGGGGAAAGGCAGCCTGATCGTCGATGAGAAGACGGCGGGCAAGGAGAAGCTGAAGGTCGCGCTCACCAAGCTGCAGCCAGCCGTGACGCAGGGCCAGTTCGGCAACCCGGTCACCGGCAGCACCGCCTACAAGATCTGCATCTACGACGCGGCGAACCAGCTGCAGGGCGACTACACGGTCGCGCGGGCCGGGCAGGTATGCGGCGACAAGCCGTGCTGGTCGGCCATCTCAGACAAGGGCTACAAGTACGGCGACAAGGACACCACCGCCGACGGCATCCTGAAGATCCAGCTGAGCGGCGGCGACGCCGGCAAGGGCAAGATCAAGGTGAAGGGCCAGAACAAGACTTCGCACTTGCCGACGGGCGTGGCCGCCTTGCTGCAGAACCAGAGCAGCGCGACGGTCCAGATCCTGACCACCGATGCCGCATGCTTCGGGGTCGAACTCACGCAGGTGAAGAAGGCGGACGGCGCGGTCTTCAGCGCTGTCGGGCCCTGAGAGGCCGTTCGCCGTTGCGCCGCACCGGCGCGGTTGATTCGCACCGAGCCAGATGCGACACGGCTGCCGTGACCAACCCACCGGTGTTCGGGTTGCGCAGCGGCGAGACGTGGCGCAACCCCTTCGACATGTACGCGGCGTTGCGCGACCGCGACCCGGTGCACCATGTCGCCGCGGGTGACTTCTATGTCCTGACCCGCTTCGCCGACGTCTGGGCGGCGGCCGGGGATGCGGCAACATTCTCCTCCGCCCAGGGTCTGACGGTCAGCTACGGCGAGTTGGACGCCATCGCCATGGGCGACGCGACGCCAATGGTCTTTCTCGACCCGCCCGAGCACACCGCGTTTCGCACCCACGTGACCAAGCAGCTGACGGCTCGCAAGGTGTTGGGGCTGGAAGGCGACATCCGCCGCTTCGTCGTCGAACGGCTGGATCGCGTCGGTGCGTCAGGCGAGGTGGACATCGTCGCCGAGCTGTTCAAGCCGCTGCCGAGCTTCGTCGTCGCGCACTACCTCGGCGTCCCGGCCGAGGATCGAAGTCTGTTCGACCGCTGGACCGAAGCCATCGTACAGGCCGCGGCGAGCGGCTCGCCGACGGCGGCCGGCAATCGCTTCGCCGAGTTGCTCGGCTACTTCGCGACCCTCGTCGAACGCCGGCGCGTCGCCCCCGGCGACGACATCGTGTCGGACCTGACCCGGCTCGGCGAGGACACGGTGACGACGGCGCGCATCCTCGGCTTCGCGTTCACCATGGTCACCGGCGGCAACGACACCATCACCGGCATGCTCTCCGGATCGGCCTGCCTGCTCAGCCAGCATCGCGACCAGCGCGCCGCGCTGGCGGCGCATCCGGAGCGGATCGCGAACGCCGTCGAGGAGCTGCTGCGCCTGACCTCGCCGGTGCAGAACCTCGCCCGCACGACGACGCGCGACGTCGCGCTGCACGGCGTCCGCATCCCGCGCGGCAAGAAGGTGTTGCTCGGCTACGCGGCGGCCAATCGCGACGAGCGGGAGTTCGGCCCGACCGCCGCCGACCTCGACGTCGCGCGCAAGATCAACAAGATCCTCACCCTCAGCTACGGCACCCACTACTGCGTCGGCGCGGCGGCGGCGCGCCTGCAGGCCCGCGTGGTGCTCGAGGAGCTGCTCGCCCGCTGCCCGCGCTTCCAGGTCGATGTCGATGCCGGCGTCTACGCGCCGGGCTCCTACGTCAGGCGGCACCGGTCGCTGCCGTTCACGGCGGCGTGAGCCGCGGCTGGACCGCGGCGCCCGGAGCGGGCAGTGTCGCCTGCCGATGGCGCAGCCGTGGACCATTCTCGATCGGGTCGAGACCAGCGCCGGGGTGCTGGAGCTGCGCCGACGCGGCGTCGACGACGTGCTGCTGACCGTCGCCGGCCGGGTGCTGATGAATAGCCGCGCCAACCGCTCCGAGATCGCCCTGGCGCAGCTCACCTGCACCAACCGCGCGCCGGGCGCGGCGGTGCTCGTCGGTGGTCTCGGGCTCGGCTACACGTTGCGCGCGGCGCTCGACCTGCTGCCCGCCGATGCGCGCGTCGTGCTCGCCGAGATCGACCCGGCGATCGTGCACTGGTGCCGCACGCACGTGGCCGACCTCAACCGCAATGCCCTCGACGACCCGCGTCTCGAGCTGCACGTCGAGGACGTCGCCTGCACCCTCGGTCGTGGCGCCGGCGGCGGACGCGACGGGCGCTTCGACGCGATCCTGTTCGACCTCTCCGAAGGCCCGAGTACCAAGTCGCGGCAGGCCGACCATCCGCTCTACGGGCCGAGCATGCTGCGCACGGTGCGCGCCGCGCTGCGCCCGGGCGGCGTCTTCGCGGTGTGGTCGGAGCAGCCGTGCCCGCCGTTCGAAACCCGCCTGCGCCGCGCCGGCTATCGCGTCGAGCTCACCCGGCCCGGCCGCGGCGCCCTGCGCCACGCGGTGTATCTCGCGCACCCTGCCGCGTGATCCGGCGGCGCGCCCTACGGGCGGCGCGGCGCGCCGCGCGGCGCCGGGCGGACCGGACGCGCGGTCGGCTTGTCGCCGAGACGGATACGCCGCGGCCCGGCGCCCGGCGGCGGCGCCGCCGCGACGGCGCCGGACTGGTGTTCCGGGCGGACCGCCAGCTTGCGGCCCTTGATCTTGCACCCCTGCAGCGCGTCGACCACGTCGTCAACCAATTCGTCCGCCACTTCGACCAGCGAGAAGCGATCGGAGATGGTGATGACGCCGATCTGCGAGCCGGCGATGCCGGCCTCGCCGGTGATGGCGCCGACGAGATCCTGCGGCCGGATGTTCATCTCCCGGCCGCCGCCGATGAAGAGCCGCGTCATGCCGGCCTGCGAGCGGAACGGGCGCGCACCGCCCCGTTCCGCCCCCGGACCCGCCGTCCGCCCGCGCGGCCACGCCTGCGGCGCGCGGCCGGACGGCGCCACCTCGAAGCGCGGCGTCGCCGCGATGGCCGGGATCTCCTCTTTCGGCTCCGGGCCGGCGGCGTCGACGAGCAACTTGACCGCCGCCATGGCGACGCGCACGGGGTCGAACTCCGTAGCCAAGGAGTCGACGACGACGCGGAACGGCTCGCCGTCTCCGGCGTCCAGCACCTCGCGCAGCGAGGCGCTGATCGCCTCGAGCCGCTTGGTGCGCAGATCGGCGACGCTCGGCACCGACGCCGTGGCGATGCGCTGCTTGGTGAGCTGCTCGATGTTACGCATCAGCCGGTGCTCGCGCGGCTCGGCGAGGGTGATGGCGACGCCTTCGCGGCCGGCGCGACCGACGCGGCCGATGCGATGCACGTAGGACTCCGGCGCCGACGGGACGTCGTAGTTGATGACGTGCGTGAGCTGCGGGATGTCCAGACCGCGCGCCGCGACGTCGGTGGCGACGACGAGATCCGCGGCTTCGCTGCGCAGCTTGGCCATGACGCGGTCGCGCTGCTCCTGCGACATGCCGCCGTGCAGCACCTCGGTACGATAGCCCTGGGCGCGCAACTTCTCGCCCAGCTCGTCCACCTCGTTGCGCGTGCGACAGAACACCAGCGCCGCGGTCGGGTCCTCGAGATCAAGGATGCGGCCCAGGGCGGCGATCTTCTGCGCGCGCGCGACAACATAGACCGTCTGGCGCACGCGTGGCGTCGCTCCCGCGCCCGGCAGTTCGCCGGCGACGCGCAGGACCAGGGGGTCGCGCAAGTGACGCTTGGCGATCGCCATGATGCGCGCCGGCATGGTGGCGGAAAACAGTACCGTTTGCCGCTCCGCCGGCGCCGCGGCGAGGATCGCGTCGAGGTCCTCGGCGAACCCCATGTCGAGCATCTCATCGGCCTCGTCGAGGACGACGACCTGCACGTTGCTCAACGCCAAGGTGCCGCGCCGCAGATGATCGAGGGCGCGGCCGGGCGTCGCGACGACGACGTCGACGCCGCGCCGCAGGGCGCGCAGCTGGCTGCTGAAGGGCTGGCCGCCATAGATCGGCAGCACCGCGACGTCGAGCACGCGGCCATAGCGATGCACCGCCTCGGCCACCTGCATCGCCAGCTCCCGCGTGGGGACCAGGATAAGCGCCGCCGGATCGGTGGAGCGGCCGCGACGCTCGGCCAGGCGTTGCAGCAGCGGCAGGGCGAAGGCCGCAGTCTTGCCGGTCCCGGTCGCCGCCTGCCCGACGACGTCACGCCCCAGCAGCAGCGGCGGAATGGCCCCTTGCTGGATGGCCGTGGGCTCCTCGTAACCGAGCCCCGCCAGCCCCGCCACGAGGCGCGGATCGAGCGACAGGGTAGAGAAGCCGCTGCTGTCGGGTGGGACCTTTTTTGTACTCATCTGCGGGAGCTTAGCCCGCGCCAGCCCGGCGCACACCCCGGGGGGTAGGTACCGGACCCAGGCCCCGGAGGATCACCGGGTCAGGCGCGGACGGCAGGGCGCGGCGCGGCGCCTTGACGGGATCGCGCCGGCAGGCGAGGAAGAACGCGGGGGTTCGGCGTGCTGATTCGCGACATGACCGAGGATGAATGCCGGCACGCGCTGGCGCGCCTGAGCTTGGGCAGGCTGGGGTGCGCGCGCGACAACCAACCGTACGTCGTGCCGATCTACTTTGCCCACGATGGACCGCACCTCTACGCATTCAGCACGCCCGGGCGCAAGATCGAGTGGATGCGCCTCAATCCGCTGGTTTGCCTGGAGGTCGACGAACGCACCAGCGTCGAGGATTGGTTGAGCGTCGTCGTCGACGGCCGGTACGAAGAACTGACGGATACGCCGGAGTTCGCCGAAGCCCGCGCCCACGCGCTGCAGGCGCTCCAGAAGCACGCGACGTGGTGGGGCTACGCGGCGATCCCGGGCGCCGAATGGCGGCGCAAAGCGGGTCCGTTCACGCCCATCTTCTACCGCATCCGGATCGACCGACTGACCGGCCACCGCGCCACGCCGGTGAAACCGGCATAGGCACCGCCGCTGGCCGCTGTCAGATCGCGTCGCTGACGTCGCGCACGAACAGCGGCTCGATGCCGAAGCGCGCCGCGTCGCCAGCCAGGGCGCGCTCGGACGGCGCCTGCGCCACCTCGCTTGCGGCCGCGAGAATGGTCGGCAGCAGCGTCGCGTCGCTGGAGCTGTTGAGGAACAGCCCCGGTCGCGCCAGGACGAAGTGCACCGCCCGGCGGACGGCGTCGGCATCGCGCAGGGGCTCATACCAACTGAAGCGGCGCCCCTCGTCCCCCTGCCAGCGCCGCCGCGCCACCGCCTTGATGGTCTGCACGGCGACGCCGCGCGCGGCGCACAGGGTCATCAACGCCTCGAACTCCGCCCGGAACACCGGATCCTGCATCATCGTGAAGCTGTACGGCAGCAACACACTGTCGAAGGGAAAGCGCTCGAGGCTGCGGCGGTGCATCGCGGCGGCATAGGTGCCGTGTCCGGTGACGCCGAGGAAACGCACCTGGCCGCGCTGGCGGGCCTCGATCAGCGCCTCCAGCGCGCCGCCCGGGCCCATCGCCACCTGCCAGCCGTCCTCGTCGACGAGGTTGTGCAGCTGCATCAGGTCGAGCTGTGCGACCCGCAGCCGCTCGAGCGAGCGGGCGATGCTGTCGCGCGCCCCCGCCGCCGTGCGCTCGCCGGTCTTGCTGGCGAGGAAGAAGCGACCGCGATGCGCCGCCATCCATGCCCCGACGCGCAACTCCGAGTCGCCGTACGAGGCCGCCGTGTCGATATGGTTGACCCCGTGCCCGAGCAGCTGCGCGAGCACCTGGTCGGCCTTCTCCTGCCGCATGCCGCCGAGCGCGGCAGCGCCGAAGAGCAGGCGCGAGCTGGGATGTCCGGTGCGACCGAAGGGGTGGGTGTCCATGGCGGGGGACAGAACCACAACCGGGCGGAGGCGGCCAGCGCCGCGCCGCATTTGGCGCGGTGCGGCGGGACCCGCGCCCGCCACTCGTGGAATCGCCCCGGCGGGCGCGGCTGGAGATACGCGGCGAGGCATCGTAGAGAAAGTCGATCATGCGACGCGACATCGTGCATCAGGGGGCCGGCAACCTCACCTACGAGATCCGCGAGATCGTCGCCGTCGGGCGGGCGCTGCGCGACCTCGGCGTCGAGATGACGTGGGAGAACATCGGCGATCCGGTGCAGAAGGGCGAGGCGCCGCCGGAGTGGATCCGCGACATCGTACACGGCCTGGTCGACGAACCGCAGTCGTGGGCGTACTGCGACACCGAAGGCGTCGCCGAGACGCGCGAGTTCCTCGCCGCGCGCGTCAACGACCGGCCCGGCGGCGTGCAGATCACGCCGAACGACATCCTCTTCTTCAACGGCCTCGGCGACGCGGTGTCGAAGGTCTATGGCCAGCTGCGCCGCGAGGCGCGCGTGCTCGGCCCGTCGCCGGCCTACAGCACGCACAGCTCGGCCGAGTCGGCGAGCAGCGGCTACCCCCACCTCACGTACACGCTCGATCCGTACAACGGCTGGATGCCGGACGTCGACGACCTGCGCATGAAGGTGAAGTACAATGACGCCATCGCCGGCATCCTGCTGCTGACGCCGGATAACCCGACCGGCGCCGTCTACCCGCGCGCGCTGCTCGAGGAGATCGCCGAGATCGCCCGCCAGCACGGCTGCTTCATCATCACCGACGAGATCTACGCGCACATCGTGTACGGGAGCACCCGTCTGCATGCCAGCGAGTGGGTCGGCGACGTCCCGACCCTGGCGTTGCGCGGCATCAGCAAGGAGTACCCCTGGCCCGGCTCGCGCTGCGGCTGGATCGAGATCCTCAACCGCGGCCGTGACGAGAACTTCTCGCGCTACTGCACCAGCCTGCTGGCCGCCAAGCGCCTCGAAGTGTCGAGCACGACGCTGCCGCAGATGTCGATCCCGCGCGTCATGGGCGACGCCCGCTACGCCGGCCACCTGCGCCGTCGCGAGGCGCTCTTCGCCGGCCGCGCCGAGGAGGCCATGGCGGCTTTCGCCGGCTGCGAACACGTGGTGGTCAACCCGCCCGGCGGCGCCTTCTACTTCACAGTGATGTTCCGCGACGGCACGCTGACCAACCGCCAGACGCTGCCGATCGAGCGCGCTGCGGTGCGCGCGCGCATCGAGCAGATGGTGCAGGGCGTCGCTCCCGACAAGCGCTTCGTCTACTACCTGATGGGGGCCACCGGCATCGTCGTGGTGCCGCTCACCGGCTTCCAGAGCGAGCACCACGGCTTCCGCATCACCCTGCTCGAATCCGACGACGCCAAACGTGCCTGGATCCTGCGCACGCTGCGCGGCTCGATCGACGCCTACCTCGCGAGTTGACGCGCGGCCCGGCGGCGCCTAGTCCGCGGCGCGCGGGCCGGGCGCGCGGCCGAGGCGATACTGGCCGACGCCGTCGGGCCCCTCCTGGCGCGTCGCCAGGTGCAACAGCACCGGCAGGGCCACCGCCCAGGTAACGGCGAGCGACAGCAGGCTCGGCCACGTTTCAGGGTGGAACTCGACGACGCCGAGCCGCCGGCCGGCGAGAAACGCCAACGGACCGCCGACGGCGCCGAAGGCCGCCGCGGTCCAGGGCCGCCCCTTCAGCCACCCCATCGAGAAGTGGAAGGTGGCGGCGAACTGCGCCCACAGGACGATCAGCCACGGCGGCGGCAGCCAGGCGACGACGGACCCGACCGGGAAGCGCAGCGCGCCGAGCGCGATCTGCGTCGTATCGAGGACGGTGCCGAGGGCCATCGCCCACACCATCAACGCGACCTCGTCGCGCCGCCGCCGCGCCAGCGCCAGGTGGCAGCCGATCAACGCCACCGCGATCGCCGTGCCGGTCCAGGGGTAGCCCCATGCCGGCCCGAGGATGCAAGCGAACCAGCCGGCGTAATAGAGCGCGAAATTGAGCGCCGGCCCGCTGACCTTCATTGGGTCGGCGGCGCGAGGCGCGACTTGACCAGCCCGGTGAACCAGTTGAGCAGCGGCACGCGGTCGTACACCTCACCGAGGTCGAAGTAGTCGCGCTCGGCGGTGATGCGCTCGCCGACGCGCATGTGGCTGACGCCGTCGATCGAGGACGCGCCATCGGCGAAGGTCATGGTCCAGAACACGACGGCGTTGCCGGGCTCGACGACGGTGTCGGTGATGACGAAGCGGGCGCCCGGCGCGGTGGCGCCGAAGTGGCGCAGGTAGTCGCGCATGGCGTCGATGCCGGTCAGGGTGGTGACCGGATCGCGGAAGACGAGATCGGCGGCGTAGAGGTCCTCGATGCCGTCGGCCATCTGCGGCGAGACGGTCGCGAAGCGGGCCCCAAAACGCTCGACCATCAGCGCCGTCTGCTCCAGGCTGCCCGCCGGGTGCTCCGCAGCGGCGGCGGTGCCGGCGAGGAGGAGCGCGGCGGCGATGGCGATAGCTCTGTCCATAACCGCCATCATGCACGTCGGCGGCCAGTTGAACAGCCATGGAGGGCGCGGCCCGCGCTGCGCCCTCCATGGCGGCGTCGGACGCCGGCGCGCTCAGTCGCGCGACAGGTGGGCCGGCAGGGGCGCGCGCAGCGTGCCGCCGCCGCCGCGCGTGGTGGACGAGTTGTTGGTGACCTGCTGCAGCGCGTTCTTGATGATCTCCAGGTCCTTCCACCACGGCGGTTCGGCGCCGCGCCCCTCCCAGCGGATGTCGGGATCGCCGAGTTCGGCGAGAACAGTGACCCCCGCCCCACCGCGGTCGACGACGTAGACGCCGAAGTCCTGCGCGGCGCGCGCGATCACCTCGCCCTGGCGCGACAGGCCGAGCTGGCGGATGTCGACCGTCGGCGGGATGGCGAGCAGCGCGCCCATCGGCAGCGTACCGCTGTAGCCGGCGTTGCGATCGAAGGCGTAGGCCGGCCACACCGCCCGTTCCTTCAGCAGCCGCGCCGGCACCTGCGCGGCGAGGGCGTGCGGGATGCGCCCGCCGGCGATCTCGCCGCTGCGGATGAGGCCGGCAAAGGACGGCAGCATGCTGGCGCGGCGCCCGTTCCACCAGCCGGTGCCATCGCCGCGCGCATCGATCCAGCTGGCCATGGTGCCGACCACGTCGCCCGCGGCCGTCACCACCGCGGCGTAGACATCGAGCACCCAGCCGTCCGGCTGGAAGACCGCCAGCAAGCCATCGGAGTCGGGCGACGGACAGGTACCGGTCGGCAGATGGAACGACCCGCGCCAATTGCGGCTGGCGGCGTGGAACTCCCCGGGCAGTTTCCACAGCCCGTCGTTCGGCGTCGACAGGGTCGAGTAGTAGTTGCCCTCGGTCGGCGGCATCGCGCCGGTCGCCGCGTGCAGCAGATTGTGCTCCGCCGCGGGCGGGTTGCCACAGTTGCGGTTGCCGCGCTCGAGAAAGCTCCAGCTGGAACTCCGCCCCCAGTTGGGAGTGAAGCGCATGACCGCCACCGGGTCGCTGGCAGCGGCGACGGCGACCGCCGCCGTCCAGCGCTCCTCGTAGTTGATCCCCGCCGGATAGCTGGCCAGGCGCGGCACCGGCGCGTAGCGCGCGCCGCTGCCGATCGGGTGGTTCCACGGCGAGCGGCGGCTGAACGGCCAGGTACGCCAATCGCGGCGCGGCGCCGCGGCGGCGCGGACCGGATCGCGCTGCGCCGCGCTCGGGAGGGGCAGCGCGGCGACGACGGCGGCGAGGAACAGCGCGACGGCGGCGCGCCGGGTCATCGCAACGGCGGCGCCTGCGGGACGGCGCCGACCAGCCGCGCATAGGCGCCGCGCAGGACGCGCCGGCCCAGCCGATACGGCGCCGTGCGGGCGCGCGCCGGCAGCACCAGCGCCAGCGCGTGCAACCCGGTCATGGCCAGGGCGCGCACGTCGCGCACGACGATGCTCGGCGACAATCGCAGCGCCTCGCCAAGCAGCGCCCGCGACAACTCGATCTGCCCGCTGGAGAAGGCCTTGCGGCTCAACACCCGCAGGTGCAGCGCGTAGGTTCGATCGGCGTCCTTGCGGGTATAGCCGGGCACATAGCTCAGATAGCGATCGAGATAGGTACGGCTGCCGGCGATGTAGGTCTCGAAGGTATGCATCTGGCTGCCCGGGCGGACGCGGTAGCCGGTGAGCGGTTCGGGCACCAGACGCAGCGGGTGCGGCGTCCGCACCGACAGCCGCGTCCACATCTCGGCGTCCTCGCAACTCGCCAGCGACTCGTCGAACAACCCGGCGAGCGCGAAGCACTCCCGCCGCACGATCGCCGTACTGCCGTTGCCGATGTGGTTGCGCCGCACGAGATCGCGCGTCGTCGGCTGCCGGCAGCGGGAGACCAGCAACTGCCCGGTCGGCGCGCCGCGTTCGTCGAGATAGGCCGAGTGGGAGAAGGTGAGACCGATCGACGGATCCGCCTCCATGACCGCCAGATGGCGCGCCGCCTTGTCGGGAAACCAGACGTCGTCGCCGTCGCAGAAGCCGATCAACGGCGCGCGCGCGTGGCGAATGCCGGTGTTGCGCGCTGCGGCGAGGCCGCGGTTGGCCTGCGTGACGACGGTCAGTCGGGGATCGGCGATGGCGAGCAGATGGCGCAGGGTGTCGTCGGTCGATCCGTCGTCGACGGCGACGATCTCCAGGGCCGAAGCGGTCTGAACCAGCAGCGACGCGATCGCCTCGCCGGCCATGGCCCCGACGTTGTAGCAGGGCACGACGACCGACAGCCGCAGCGTCGCGGCCGCCGGCTCGGCCTGGCGGATGAGGCCGGCGTCGCTGGTTGGCGCCGCCGGCAGGGCGATGGCGGCATTCATCGGCGTCCCTCCCGAGCCGCCTCGCGCCGCACGCCGGCGCTGAAGTCGGGCCGCAGGACCGCCGCGGCACGGCGGCGGCGGCGCTGCGCGACCCGATAATAGAGGCGTTCCGTCTGCTCCGCGATCGCCGGCCATGAGTGGGCGCGGCGGATGTGCGTTTGCACGCGTCGCGCCACCGCGCGGGCGCGCTCGGGCTCGGCCAGCACTCGCGCCAGCCGATCGCGGAGGGCCGCGACGTCGCCGGCCGGGAAGAACAGATCGTAGCCGGCGCGGCCCTCGAGCAGTTCGACGTGCACCGGCAGGTCGGAGACGATCGACGGCACGCCCATCTCGAGCGCCTGCAGCAGCGCCATTGACATACCCTCGAGTTCCGAGGGCAGGACGAACACGGCGGCGCCGCGGAAGAGCGTTTCGACGTTGGCGCGGGGCTGCACGCCGGTGAAGACGATGCGCGGGTCGCCGGCGGCAAGCCGGTGCAGCTCGGCGACGTAGGCATCGGTGTGGCTCGAGTCGCCGACCATGGCCAGCTTGCGCGGCGTGTCGAGGGCGCGGAAGGCGCGGATGAGGTCCTCGGCGCGCTTCTCCGGCACCAGGCGGGCGACGAAGAGCACATAGTCGTCCGACGCCAGCCCGAGGCGCGTCAGCAGCTCGCCGTCGAGCGGCGCGTCGGGGGTCAGGTCGGTGCCGTTGGGAATGAGCGTCGTCGGCCGCGCATAGGTGCCGCGATAGTACTCGTCGAGATCGCGCGAGACGGTGATGAGTTCGTCGACGTGCTTCACCAGCCAGCGTTCGGCGTGGCGCAGGACGCGCGCCCCGGCGCCCTTCCACTTGGCGCGCTGCCAGTCGATGCCGTGCACCGTCGCGACGGTCGGCACCGACAGCCAGCGGTAGAGCGGGGCAACCAGGCCGGGCGCCAGCGCGTGCAGATGGACGAGGTCGTAGTCGCCGCGCAGCGTCGCGTGCAGGCTGCTGGCGATGACGTGCGACACGGTGCCGAGGCTGCGCCCGTTCAGCGCCGAGGCACGGCGCAGGCGGATGCCGCGGTAGAAGGTCGGCCGCCGGCCGACGTACTCCGGTCGACTGTACACCGTGATGTCGTGGCCGCGCTCGGCGAGCGCGCTGTAGAGACTCTCGGTCACCCGTTCGATGCCGCTGTACGAACTTGGAATGCCGCGCGGGCCGATGACGGCTATGCGCAGGGGCTGTGGACTCATGCGATCCTCCTCCTCACCACGTCCCGGTCAGGCGTCATCGCGCACGTAGTGGCGCCAGTGGCGCCGGTAGTAGTCGGTCGTCTGCTCGACGCCGACGCGCAGGTCGACCTGCGAATGCCAGCCCGTCAGTCGATGCATGCGGCTGAGGTCGGCGACCACGTCGCCGGTCTCGACCTTCTCGTAGTCCTGCGGCCAGGGCACGTACTCCACCCGCCCCTGCCCGACCACATCGACGACCGTCTCCACCATGTCGCGGAAGCGCGTCGCGACGCCGGAGCCGACGTTGACGACGCCGCCGAACGCCTCGCGCGCCAGGGCGCAGCGCAGGAAGGCCTCGGCGAGATCCTCGATGTACACGTAATCGCGCCGCTGCAGACCGTCGCCGAAGATCTCGATGGCGCGGTTCTCGAGCGCCTGGCGGATGAACCATCCCACCATGCAGTAGCGATTGTGGTGGATCTGCTGGCGCGGCCCGTACGGGTTGGTGATGCGCAGCGACAGCGTCGGGATGCCGAAGTTCTGGTGGTAGATCGACAGGTAGCGCTCGGACGCCAGCTTGTGCACGCCATAGAGGCTGACCGGGTTGGCGATCGAGTCCTCGCTGACCAGGCGTTCGGCGACCTTGCCGATCACCATGCGGCTGGAGGCGAAGACGACGGTCGGCTTGACCGTCAGCCGGCGGCACTCCTCGAGCAGTTGCAGGGTCATGCCGGCGTTCATCAGCAGGTCGTCGATCGGCATGCTGAGGCTGTCGATGTAGGACACCTGCGCGGCCAGGTGGAAGACGTAATCGGCCGCCTCCAGGTGCGGCCGCACGGCGCTGATGTCGCGCAGGTCGTGCACCACCGCGTTCAGCCTGCCGGCGAGTTCGTGGACGTTGAACCAATTTCCCCCGTAGCGGGGGTCGAGCGAGTCGACGACGGTCACCTCGGCCCCGTAGCCGCACAGGCGCTGCGCCAGCGTGCTGCCCAGGAAGCCGAGCCCGCCGGTGATCAGCACGCGCTTCTTGCGATAGGCCCGCGCCAGGTCGGGAAGCCGCGGTGCCGCCGTGAGCGGCCCGACGGCCGGGGCGGCGGCATCGCCGCCGCGCGCATCCATCCGATACCCTCGTTCCATCATCCAAGCACCTCCGCGCCGACGATCGATCGGCGATAAACGGCCTCGTAAGCGAGACCGGACACCAAGGAGCAGCAGGCCAATGCCGCGACGGCGCC
>Ga0105044_10000068_pt1 | contig 101306 bp, 108 predicted proteins | sample MAT01_FD_78092 | JGI IMG/M metagenome (GOLD analysis project Ga0105044, IMG submission 78092) | Freshwater microbial communities from Lake Fryxell liftoff mats and glacier meltwater in Antarctica - MAT-01 | ecosystem: Environmental > Aquatic > Freshwater > Ice > Liftoff microbial mat | place...
CACACAGGTCAGGATGGTAAACACATACGCCTGCACCACTGCCACCAGCAGTTCCAGACCATAGATTGCGGCAATTGCGGCGATCGGCACGACCGAACCCACCCCCATGACGCCCGCGAACCCGGCAAACACCTTGATCACGGCGTGGCCCGCCATCAGGTTGCCGCCAAGACGGATGGAGTGCGACAACGGCCGCACGAAATAAGAGATGACCTCGATCAGCGCGAGCACCGGGCGCAGGGCCAAAGGCGCGGCAGACACCCAGAACATGGCAAGGAAAGCCGGCCCTTTGCGGACGAAACCAACGATTGTCACGGTGCAGAACACCAACAGCGCCAAGGTTGCCGTGACGGCGATGTGTGACGTGGTGGTAAAACTGCCCGGGATCAGGCCGAGGATGTTGGACAGGAACACGAACATGAACAGGGTCATCACAAAGGGAAAGAATTTGGCGCCCTCGTGGCCGGTCACTTCCTCGACCATGTTGTGAATGAAGCCGTAGAACAATTCGGCGACCGACTGGGTGCGCGACGGGATGATCGCGCGACGGTTGGTGCCCACCACCAGCAGAGCCGTCATGGCCAGCACCGCAATTGCCATCCAGAGTGTGACGTTGGTTGGGGTATACCAGGCAATGTGGTCGCCACCGAACAGCGGTTTGACAATGAACTGATCCATCGGGTAAATTTGCAATCCACCGCCGGCGCTGTCTTCGGAGCCCGTTGCCATCGTCAACCCTTGTCCTTGTCCGCCGCCGCGTCATTCAGGGCACGCGCCGTGCCCAGCATCGTCTTGACCCCTGCGGCAAACCCGATGCCCGCAAAGATCACCAGAAAGATCGGCAGAGTGCCGAACAGCACATCCGCCCCGTACCCGATGCCCAGCCCCAGGATCATCCCGGTGCAAAGCTCGATGATCATCCGCCACGCGACTTCGCCCTGCGAGAACCCGCGGCCGACCTGCGGTCTGACCTGCGGCGGTTTGGCCCTCACCCTTGCCAGCTTTGCCTCGAGTGCGCGCAGCCGGTCAGGATCGGGTTCGTCCGCCATGGGTCAGGCCCCTTTCGGTTGCCGGGGTGATAGGGGCGGATGCACACGGAGTCAAGCAGGGATGCGGGTGCAGAAAGTTCCATTAAGTCCATGAAACCGCTGAAAGATCAGATACACCGCGCCGAACCGGATGCGGCGTGGATATTCAACCATCCGGTTGACGATCTGCCGGTTCCCCGCGATACAGCAAGAATGGCGGGTATGCTCGATCTGGTTTTCGCGGCTTTGGTCGACCCGACGCGTCGGGCGATCCTGACCATGCTTCTGGAAGACGACATGGCGGTCACCGACGTCGCCCAGCCGTTTGCGATGTCGCTGGCCGCGATTTCCAAGCATCTGAGCGTGCTGGCCGAGGCCGGTCTGATCAGCCGCGAGCGCCAGGGCCGGGTGATCTGGTGCAAGCTGGAACCGGATGCGCTGCGCGGAGCGTCGATCTGGATGCAGGGCTTCGGGCAGTTCGAACCGGTCGATCTGGACGCGTTCGAGCGGTTTCTGGCGGGGGAGTTGGCAGAGGCGGGGGAATTGGCACAGGCCGGGGAGCCGGCACAGGACAATGCCGGGAACGACCCTTGAGGCTTCCGAGGTGCCGGCGTCCTTGCCGGTCACTTTCCGAACCAGGCCCGATAGGTCTCGCGCAATGCTGCCTTCTGCACCTTGCCCATGGCGTTGCGCGGCAGCTCGGCCAGCACCACCGCCGCCTTGGGCTGTTTGAACCGGGCAAGGTTCGGGGCAACCGCTGCCAACACCGCCGCCGTGTCGAGCATCAGGCCGGGGCGGGGGGACAGAACGGCGAACACCGCCTCGCCAAAGTCGGGGTGCGGCAGGCCCACCACGGCGCTTTCGGCCACGCCCGGCACGGCGTCGAGCAGCAACTCCACTTCGCGCGGATAGACGTTGTAGCCGCCGGTGATGATCAGGTCCTTGGCTCGCCCGACGATGGTCAGATCGCCGTCGGCCCCCAGCACCCCCAGATCGCCGGTGCGAAACCAGCCGTCGGCGCGCAGTTCCTCGGCGGTCTTGCCGGGGTTCTGCCAATAGCCGGCAAAGACGTTCGGGCCGCGCACCTCGATCTCGCCGACCGCGCCCGGGGGGGCCTCGGCTTCGCCCGCCATCAGACGCAGACTGACGCCGGGCAGCGGCAGCCCCACGGTGCCCGCCCGACGCGGCCCATCGTAAAGGTGCGAGGTGTTCATGCCTGTCTCGGTCATTCCGAAGCGTTCAAGGAGGCGGTGGCCGGTGCGCTCGGCAAAGGCGGCATGGGTTTCGGCCAGCAGGGGCGCCGAACCCGAGATGAACACGCGCATATGGACCGTGGCGGCGCGGTCGAACCGGGGGTCGGCGAGCAGGCGGGTGTAAAAGGTCGGCACCCCCATCATCGCCGTCGACTGCGGCAACAGGCGCAGCACCGTTTCGGGGTCGAACGCAGGCAGGAACAGCATCCGCCCGCCCGTCAGCAGGGCAATGTTGGTGGCGACGAACAGGCCGTGCGTGTGAAAGATCGGCAGGGCATGCAACAGCGTGTCGTGCGGCGTGAATCGCCAGAGCCGGGCGAGGGTTTCGGCGTTCGACAACAGGTTGGCATGGGTCAGCATCGCGCCTTTCGAGCGGCCCGTGGTGCCCGAGGTGTACAGGATCGCGGCAAGGTCCGAGGGGGCGCGGTCAACCGGAGCAATCCGGTCGGGCTGGTGCGCTGCGGCCTCGGCCAGGGTGCCGTGCGGGCCGTTCAGGCTGAGAACGCCCGCCCCGTAGCGGTCGGCCAGCGGCCGCAACGCGGCAACCCGGGCGGGATCGCACAGCAGCAGGCGCGGGCGCGCATCAGCCAGAAAATGATCGAGTTCCGCCGCCGTATATGCGGGATTGAGCGGCAGATACACTGCCCCGAGCGCGCAGGCCGCGCCATAGGTTGCCAGCGCTTCGGGGGATTTGTGCACCTGCACCGCAAGGCGATCACCAGGACCGAGGCCCGCCTCCCGCAGCGCCCGGGCGGTCCGGGCGATCAGGGCAAGAAACGCAGCCCCGCTGACCGGCGGACCGTCGGGCGGGATCAGAAGCGGCGTCTCGCGACCGGCGAGCGGGGCAAAGAGGGCGTCGTACAGCGGGTTGGGCATCGCGGAGCCTTCAGCGGAGGACTAGGAAGGGGGGGGGCACATTCCCGGTCGCCCGGGGACTGATCCCAGCAGGACAGCAGATCTGACATCGTGCTGTTCTGGCATGACGGGTTCGCCTTGGAAACGGAGTGTTTCGCAAACGGGTGCAAAGCCGCACCTTGTTGCCGCGATTTTGCCGAACTGCTGCGGCACCTTGGCTGCAGCACATGTCGCAGGAGGCGGCTCATGAACTTCGGTAGAATCCTGTTTACCCGGTTGGGGTTGTTGTCCCGCAAGGTCGAGGCGCCGGATGCCTTCGATCTGCGGTTGCAGCGGATCGGCCTGCGCGAGCGGCGCTGCGATGCGCGCGCGGTGCTGTTCAGAAGGTTATCTGCACGTCTGGCAGCCTGAGTTCGCGCAACAGATCGCGGACCTCTTGCCGGGCGGCGATGTTGGACAGGTTCAACTGATCGACACCGGTATCCTTCAGGTCCATGACCGTGAGCCCGCGCGGAAACAGCTCGCGAAAGATCACCCGTTCGGAAAAACCCGGCGATACCCGAAAGCCGATGCGCCGCGACAGGTCTTCCAGTGCGGCGCCGACCTTCTTCTTGTTGTGCATCTGCTGGGCGCCAAGCCGGTTGCGCAGCACGATCCAGTCGATCGGTTTCAGCCCGGCCTGAGCGCGCAACTGCCGGGCGCTCCACACCATTTCGGAATAGATCGACGGGCCCAAGACGCGCCCGGTCTCGGAGTCAACCCGGGCCAGAAGGTCGAAATCGACGAAACTGTCGTTCAGCGGCGTGATCAGGGTATCGGCCAGCGAATGCGCGACCTGGGAAAGCCGGGTGTGCGAGCCAGGGCAGTCGATCAGGATGAAATCAAACCGGAATTCGAGGTCGGCGACCGCTGCCGAAAGCCGTGCGTCATAGGGGTTCTGGCCGGGTTGCGCTGGGGTGTCGGGCAGGTCGGCGTAATGCGGGCTGGGCAGCGTCAGCCCGCTGCGCGCAAGGTAAGCCAGCCGGTTTTCGATGTAGCGGCCAAAGCTGCGCTGCCGCAAGTCGAGGTCGAGCGCGCCAACCCGGTGGCCCATCCGCACCAGCGCCGTGGCCACATGCATGCAGGCGGTCGATTTGCCCGAGCCGCCCTTTTCATTGCCGACCACGATGATGTGCGCCACGGCTTTGCCCTTGATGACCGCCCGGAAAACCGATGAAAAAGGCGCGCCACGGGGCGCGCCTTGGGGACTTGCGAGCCGCCCCGCCCGCGCGGGCCGGCAGGCTGGCTCAGAACCCGAGGCCAGCGTATTTGTTCTTGAACTTGGACACGCGGCCGCCGGTGTCCATCAGCTTGGCATTGCCTCCCGTCCACGCGGGATGCGCCAGCGGGTCGATGTCGAGCGCCATCTGGTCGCCCGCCTTGCCCCAGGTCGTCTTGGTCTGGAAGATCGAGCCATCGGTCATCTTGACGTTGATGACGTGATACTCGGGGTGAATGCCGTCCTTCATCACGCCTCTCCTTATGCCGATTTGGGTTTGTAGGTGGTGTCTTCGACGATCCGGGCCGATTTGCCCCGTCGCGTGCGCAGGTAATACAGCTTGGCGCGGCGGACGCGGCCCCGGCGGACGACCTCGATGCTGTCGATGTTGGTCGAATAGAGCGGAAATACCCGTTCCACGCCTTCGCCGAACGAGATCTTGCGTACGGTGAACGACGCCGAAATGGTCGCCCCGCCCTTGCGGCCGATGCACACGCCCTCATAGGCCTGCACGCGGCTGCGGGTGCCTTCGGTCACCTTGTAGCCGACGCGGACCGTGTCGCCCGCGCGGAAATCCGGAATGGTCTTGCCGAGGGCGGCGATCTGTTCCGCCTCGATGATTGCGATCAGGTTCATGCCTGGTCCTTTACGTTTCGCGGGGTTTGTTCCCCGGTGTGGTGCCGCCCCAGAGCTTCCGGTCTGTCGTCGGGTCCCCGCCTGGATAGGCAAGCCCGCCGGGAGGTTGGGCAACCAAGTTTGTGATCCGATGTTTCAGCCTCGTCCGGGATAGCGTTCGGGCGACGGGGCCAAAAGGAATCGTGTCCGATGGGTGAGTGGACCCCGGACAGATGGCGTATAGGGCGTGGGGGGACGCGGGTCAAGAGGAGAGCGGTTCTAACGCCGAATCGTTCTGAAGGCAGGAAATTCAAGGGGTTAGTGGGGTGTGTTTAAGGAAGTGTTGACCTCTGGGGTCAGAGTCGGACAGGCGGCGGGAAAGCGGTTTGTCAGGGGGTTTGTGGGGGAGCGGCAACCGGTTTGACGGCGGGTCGCGAATGCCGGGATTGGCGGGTGGCAGCTGGTGTCTCGCGATTCGGGCGCAGCCGTTCGACATGGGAATATGTCCAGAAGCGGTGGATCGAAGAGAGGGACGCGCAGCGGTACGGCGGGAAGGTCGCGGCCACGTCGAGGGCGATTGGCTCGAAGGTCATCGTGGCGCGGCGGGCGAGGAGGAAGGCGCGCAGTTCGGGGCCGCTGCGGACCTTTGAGGGGTTGGCCGCTGCGATTGCTACGGAAGTGATGTTTCTAGACGCCCGAATGACATGACCTCCGGTTTGGGCTCATGACCCGCATCACGACAACCGCGGATCGCCTTTGAACTCGACAGTCAGGAAATCACAGAATGGCCGAAGTCTTGGCGGGACCATGCGGCGCGAAGGGGTGACGACCTGGGTCGGCATGGGATCGGGCTCGCAATCGACAGGACGCGCTGCAGGATGCCGCGCTCGATCTCGTCGGTGAAAAGCCAGGTCTGCACCCCGGCAACGCCCAGCCCCTCCAGCACCGCCGAGCGCATGCCTTCGGACGCGCTGACCCGGATGCGGCCTTTGACCTTGAGGACCTGTGGCGATCCGTCCATCGTTCGAAAATGCCATCTGACGACGGTGGCAAGGCGCGCGAAGTCGTGAACCTGGTTGTGAGCCAGGTCAACACCTGCGCCTGTTGCCTGGCCGCGCACACCGTCATCGGCGGGATGGTCGGTTTCAAACCCGAGCAGATCCTTGAATTCCGTGGCGGCCGAGCGTCGTTCGATGCCAGGCTGGACGCGCTGGCGAAAGTGACGAAAGACATCACCGTGAACCCCGGTCATGGCGATCAGACTCTGGTCGACGCCTTCTTTGCCGCAGGCTGGACGGTCGAGAACCTGGTCGATGTGATCGTGACGATCGGCGACAGGACGGTGACCAACCTGTTGCACGGGACCACGAATTGCCGGTCGACTTCCCCGCAGCACCGGCACTGATTGCCGACATGGCTGCCTGATACACAGGCGCCACACTGCCGGACCCACACCGGCCGCGACGCCGCCAAGGGACCACACCCATGCCCCGCGACACATTTCCATGTCCGACACGGTGCCATCCATGCCCCGCACCGCATCCGCGCCACAGGACGGGTACAGCGCCAGCGGGCCGGTGCGGGACTGATCGGGTGGGAGGTTACGCAAATCTCGCCGCAAGGCAAAGTTGATGCGGGCGCTCCGGGCATCCGTTGCACCCGGCCCCCGAGAGGGTCGCCGCTGGACGACAAATCGCGCGCCCGCGCTGAACGGCTGCTGATCATCGACGTAAAGGCGCTCGACCGGAACTGCCCGCAACACATCGGGCAGCGCTGCACCACCGCCGACTTCACCGCCGCGATCACCCGCCTGCAAAGTCGGATCGCCAGACTGGAGGCGCAACTGGCCCTGCGCCGATGCAAAAAGGGCGCACCTGCGGGTGCGCCCTTGCTGTGATGTGCGGCCACGTCAGACGACTTGCGAAATCGCCTTGGCTTCGACGTCATTCGCCCGGGTAATCTCGATCCGGCGAGGCTTCAGCGCCTCGGGCGTCTCCCGCACCAGGTCGATATGCAGCATGCCATGCTCATGGCCCGCGCCGGTCACCCGCACATGATCGGCCAACGCAAACCGGCGTTCGAACGCGCGGGTCGCGATACCGCGATGCAGATACGCAGCAGTGCCGGTATCCGGCGACTTGCGGGCGGCGATGTGCAACGCGCCGTCGCGGACCTCGACCGTCAACTCGTCCGGGGTGAAGCCCGCCACCGCGACCGAAATGCGATAGGCGTCGCCTTCCAGCTTTTCGATGTTGTAAGGCGGATAGGTCGGCTGGGCCACATCTGTGGTCAACACCCGGTCCATCAGATCGGCGATGCGGTCAAACCCGACCGTGGCCCGGTAAAGGGGTGCAAAATCATAAGTACGCATGATCATCCTCGTTTCAAGCGATGTTGGGGGGCCCGCCCGAACCGGGCCGGGCCTGCTGCGCCGGCGGACCCGTCCTGGCGTCCGTCGGCCTCAGACATTTGGGAACCCGGTCAGAACCTGTCAAGTCCCTTGGTTGTGCTGCCCTCAGGGCTTTACGAACTTCGCGCCCCCGGCCACCCCGCCCGACAGCAGGCGGACCCGCGCCGTGCCGGTTTGGCCGCGCCCTGCTTCGGCGGCCAGAGCCGCCTGCACCGCTGTCAGCGGCTCTTGCAGTGCTGTGCCGAGCGCGACCCGCACCCCGTTGACCTCGGCCTTGGCCGACACCACCGAGACAACCTTGGCCACCCCGTCCTGCACCACAAAGATCGGCGCCCCCGAAGACCCGAAATCGACGTTGCACGACAAGACCAGCATTCCGGGCCGGTGGTCCAGCACATGACAGACTTCCTGCAGGCTCGGCGCGTCGGCCCGGTCCTGCGCATACGACACTATGCCGACCTTGTCGCCCTTCTGCGGGCGGGCATCGGTCTGGAACGGCGTGACTGACGGCAGCCGCACCGGCTGATCCAGTTGCAGCAGCGCCACGTCAAAGGCCACCCGGTCCAGACTGTCGACCCCGGCATAGATATAGTCGGGATGCGCCACGGCCCGGCGCACCCCACGATAGGCAATCGCCCGGCCATTGCGCCAACCCGCCAGAAACTCGATCTCGCCCGACGCGATCCGCGCCCCGGTTTCCTTGTCGAACAGGCAATGCGCCGCCGTCAGCACCAGATCGACCGCGATCAGCGCTCCGGTGCAGAACCCGCGATCCCCGAGGTTGATCCGCCCGACCGCCTCCCAGCCGCGCGTATCATCACCGGTCTGCAACGCCACCAACGGCGACTCCTGTGCAAGGGCGGGCAACGCCAGGGCCAACAGAACGACACCCAGGACAAGACGCATCATCGCTCCAAACCCGCCGGGCCGTGTCGGCATTTCCTGAATACCGCACGTCGCCCCGGGGGTGTGGTGCACCCCGCCCGCCGCGCCCGACATCCCGGCAGCCTGGCCGGTCCGCCGGGGCTAGTAGGCCATTGCGGCAAATCTGTGGCCTGCCCTACGATACCTCTCGCAACGCCCGGGGCTGTGGCCCGCCGGTCGCCCAGTCAAGCAATTCGACAGTATGCACCACCGGCACCCCGATCCCGAGGCCGATCTGGATCATGCAGCCGATATTGCCCGCCGCAATCACATCGGGCCGGGTCGCGGCCAGCGTTGCCACCTTGCGGTCGCGCAACTGGCCCGAAATCTCGGGCTGCAGCAGATTGTAGGTTCCCGCCGACCCGCAGCACAGATGGCTGTCCGCCGGCTCCACGACAGTGAACCCGACCTGTTCGAGCAAATCCTTCGGGGCTGACCTGATCTGCTGGCCATGCTGCAGCGAACACGCGGCATGATAGGCCACCCGCAACCCGCGGGCCCCTTTCCCCGCCGCAGGCAGACCCAGCCGCACCAGCACCTCGCTCACATCCCGAGCCATGCCTGCCACTGCAGCCGCGTCCGCAGCCAGCGGATCGCCCTGAAACATGTGCCCGTAGTCCTTGACCGTGGTCCCGCAGCCCGAGGTGTTGATCACCACGGCATCCAGCCCGGCCCCCCGGGCCTCGGTCATCCAGGCCCGGATGTTCGCGGCGGCAAAGCCGTGCGACGCCGCGGTCTTGCCCATGTGATGCGTCAAGGCCCCGCAACAGCCCGCGCCCCGCGCCACCACCACCTCGCAACCCCTCCGCGTCAGCAGCCGGATCGTCGCGTCGTTGATGTCGGTGTTCAGCGCCTTTTGCGCACAGCCGGTCATCAGCGCCACCCGCATCCGCTGCTGACCCTGCGCGGCGAACACCTGCGGATCGTCGTTCCGGCTGACTGGCGGGATCACTTTCGGCACCATCGCCAGCATGGCCTGCAACCGGGCATCCCGCACCCAGCCGGCAAAAGGCCTGGCGATCTTTGCCCCCAGCAGCGCCAGCCGGAACCGCATCGGATAGGGCAGCACCGCCGCCAGAAGCGCCCGCAACGCCCGGTCCGGCAGAGGCCGCCGGTAGGTTGCCTCGATATAGGCACGGGCCTGATCGACCAGATGCATGTAGTGCACCCCGCTGGGACAGGTCGTCATGCAGGCCAGACAGGACAGACAGCGATCGATGTGCCTGACCGTCAGCGCATCGGCGGGCCGCCCGGTCTCGAGCATGTCCTTGATCAGATAGATCCGGCCGCGCGGGCTGTCCAACTCGTCGCCCAGCACCTGATAGGTCGGGCAGGTCGCCGTGCAGAACCCGCAATGCACGCAAGACCGCAAAATCTGATTGGCCCGCGCCAGCCTGGGGTCCGCCAGTTGCTCCGGGGTGAACAGGGTCTGCATCAGTTCATGGCTCCTGACCGGAACAGGCCGCGCGGGTCGAAGGCCGCCCGCAATCCGGCTGTCAGCGCCGCCACGGCCGGGGCCTCGGGGCCAAACGCGGCCCCCTCTCCCCGCATCAGGGTCGCATGCCCACCCAAACCCGCCACCCGTGCCCGCACATCAAAACCGGGGTCGCGCAGCCAGACCAGCCCGCCACCCCAGTCCAGCACGACATCCGCGGCCGCCGTCCCCGCTGCCAGCCGTGCGGCATCCGACGGCTTGACCACCACCCGCCACACCGCGCCGCCCCGGCCCTGAAACGCCGCCACGTCCCGCACTTCCCGCCACAACGCCGCCGAGCCGTCGCCCGTCGCCACGTCCCAATCCCCTCGCAACCGCGCCACCAACGCCCCGGCCCGGTAAGCCACCGACCCCGGCATCCCCTCGATCCGCAACCGCACGTCCCCGCCAACCCACGCCGCACCCGAAACATCAAAGGGCGAGCCCAACGCCGCCGCCATCGCTGCAACCCCGGGCACAGCGTGCATCGCCCCCACCAGTGTCGCCTCCGCCTCGGGCACCGCCTGCACCTTGAACGAAACCTCGCTGATCACCCCCAGTGCCCCCCGCGACCCTGCCATCAGCTTGACCAGATCGTAGCCGGTGACGTTCTTCATCACCCGCCCGCCGTTCTTGATCACCGCGCCGCACCCATCGACAAACCGCACGCCCAACACCGCATCCCGGCACGCCCCCACCTGCACCCGCCGTGGCCCGCTCGCATTCGCCGCCACCACCCCGCCAAGGGTCGAACCGCCCTGCCGTCCCAGCAACCCGCGAAAATCCGGAACCTCGAAGGCCAGCCGCTGGCCCTCCCCCGCCAGCAATGCCTCGCCCTCGGCCAGCCGCGTCCCCGCCCCCGCCACCAGGGTCAGCGCCCCCGGTTCGTACAGCGAAATCCCCGTCAGACCGGCCGTGTGCAGACCCTCGCCCGACCCCCAGTCAATCCCCCGTGTCCCGCCCCCCACGACCCGCAGCGCCCCCCGAGCCCCGCGGATCGCCTCCGACAATTCCGCCTCATTGCCCGGACGCATCCCGTCCCTTTCATCTTGGCACAAATATCCCGGGGGTCTGCGGGGGCTGGCCCCCGCGTCTCTCAGCCAGCCCGCCGCCCGGCGCTCAACGCCAGCGGAAACACCTTTGCCGGGTTCAGCAACCATCCCGGATCGAACACATCCTTGACCCGCATCTGCGCCTCCAGATCTTCGGGCGAGAACTGCACGCCCATCAGATCGCGCTTCTCGATCCCCACTCCGTGCTCGCCGGTCAGACATCCGCCGACCTCGACACACAGCTTCAGGATCGCCGCCCCCAACGCCTCGCAGGTTGCCAGATCGCCCGGCTTGTTGGCGTCATACAGGATCAGGGGGTGCATGTTGCCGTCGCCGGCGTGAAACACGTTGCCCACCCGCAGGCCATGCTCCGCCGCCAGATCGCCGATCCGCCGCAACACCAGCGGCAGGGCCGACACCGGGATGGTCCCGTCAAGACACATGTAATCCGACAGCTTTCCGATCGCCGAAAACGCCGATTTCCGGCCCAGCCAGATGCGCTTCGACTCTGCCTCCGACCGGCTTTCGCGCAGCGCAACCGGGTTATGGCGCCGGGCAATCGCCACGATCGCCGCCAACTGCTCGTCGATCTCGGCCTCCGAGCCTTCGACCTCGACAATCAGCAGCGCTTCGCAATCGGGATATCCGGCTTGCGCGAAATCCTCGCAAACCCCGATCAGCAGACGGTCCATGAACTCGATGGCGACCGGCAGGATGCCCGCCTTGATGATGTCCGACACGCACGCCCCCGCAACCTCGGAACTGTCGAACCCGATCAGAACCGGGCGGGCACCCTCGGGCTTGGGCAGGATGCGCAGCACCGCCTCGGTCACCACGCCCAACTGCCCTTCCGAGCCGCACACCAGCCCCAGCAGATCAAGCCCGCCGGCGTCCAGCCACGGCCCGCCAAGCGTGACGACGGTGCCGTCCATCTGCACCAGCGTGACGCCCAGCAGGTTGTTGCTGGTCACCCCGTATTTCAGGCAATGCGCCCCGCCCGAGTTCATCGCGATGTTCCCGGCAATCGCACAGGCCAGCTGGCTGGATGGGTCGGGCGCGTAAAAGAACCCCTCCGCCTCGACCGCGCCGGTGACCGAAAGGTTGGTCCGCCCGGTCTCCACCCGGATGAACCGGTTGGCCAGATCGGTTTCCAGCACCGCCGTCATCCGGCTGACCCCGATGACCACGCAATCCGCAGTCGGCATCGCCCCCCCGGCCAGCGAGGTGCCCGACCCGCGCGGCACCACCGGCACCTGCATCGCATGACAGACCTGCAACGCTGCCGCGACTTCGGCCGTCGTGCGCGGCAGAACCACGGCCAGCGGCGCGCAGCGATACGCCGCCAGCGCGTCGCACTCGTAGGCCTTCGTGGCCGCAGGCTCCGATATCACGGCATCCGCAGGCAAGACCGCCCGCAACGCCGCGACGATCCGCGCCTTGGCCCCCAGCACGGCCGCATTCGGAATCGGCATGTCCATGGCAGCCCTCCTGATCTGGTAAGAAACTATGACCAATTCCGCCCACTGGCAAGACCCGATCTGCCGCGCTACTTTGAACAGATGAACCCGCTTGCCCGTCTGGACCCCAGTTTCACTGCCTTGGACGCTCTGGCGCTTGGCCTGCTGGTCGCAGGCTGGATCGCGGTCGGGCTGCTGATCGAGCATTCGCCGGTCGGCTGGCCGTCGGTCACCACCCTGATGCAACGCTACCGGCGCGACTGGATGCGGGTCTTTGTCACCCGGGTGCCGCGGATCTTCGACGCCACGCTGATCGACAGCCTGCGACAGGGCACCGCGTTCTTCGCCTCGGCCTGCCTGATCGCGATCGGCGGCTGTCTTGCACTGATCGGCAACGTGTCAGCGGTCGAACGGCTGACCCGCGACCTGATGGTCGGCGGTGCGAATGTGCTGCAGATCAAACTGGTGCTGGTCACGGCCTTTCTCGCTGATGCGCTGCTGAAATACCTCTGGGCGCACCGGCTGTTCGGCTATTGCTCGATCCTGATGGCGGCGGTGCCGAACGACCCCTCGGACCCCACCGCCTTTCACCGCGCGGCCCAGGCTGCCGAGATCAACATCACCGCCGCACGCAGTTTCAACCGTGGGTTGCGCTCGATCTATGTGGCGCTCGGCGCACTGGGCTGGCTTCTCGGGCCCTATGGTCTGCTGACCACCACGACGCTGACGTTGGCCGTGCTGATCCGCCGCGAATTCGCCTCGGCCTCGCGTCAGGTTCTGTTGAACGACACCAGCCGTTGATCCGGATTCCAACCGGCCCACGGGTTCTGATGGCCCGGGGGTGGCCTCCGGCCCTGCCGCAAGACCGCCGCAAGACCGCCGCGTCACACCCGCCGCCCCCGCCCTTCGCGCAACCAGGCCGCCACCGCAAACCCCGCCGCCAGCAGCAGATACAGCCAGCCCGGCATCAGCGCCGCGACCCGGATGTCTTCGGTCACATAGGCCCCGCGCGGGGTGATCCCGATCCAGCCGCGGCCCCAGGCCTGACGGCCATCGCGCACCTGCCGGATGTCCGGGTTTCCCGCCTCCAGAGCCAGAATCCCACCATTGGTCGCGGCGACCGGACCGGCCAGCAGATCGCCTGTTGCAATGGTCGCCTCGAACTCGCGGGGCGACCGGGGACCGACCGCCACCACCCGGACAAGGTCATCCTGCGCCAGCCGATACAGCCCCAGCAGCGGCGCCTGCCAGTCGGCCTGATACTTGCCCGGTGCCACTTCCGGCAACACCAGCACAGCCTCTGCCCCGTCCGGCCCGGTGATGACCAGATCGCCGGGCGGCACCTCGGCAACCGACCGCCGGGTGATGGTCAGCACCGGTCCCTTGGCCGTGGCGGTCAGGCTTTCCTCTTCCAGTTCCGGCTCTTTCAGCATCCAGTGCGCCAACCGCCGCAGCAGTTCCAGTTGCGGCCCGCCCCCCTCATAGCCCCGGCCCCACAACCAGGCCTGATCCGACGCAAGCACCGCAATCCGCCCCGACCCGACCCGGTCGAGCACCAGCAACGGCCGATCGCCCGGACCCGACATCACAACCTGACCGCGCACGGGGTTCACTTCGACCAGCCGGTGCCAGCGGCCCCAGCCCCCCTCGGGCGCCAGTGCCTCCAGCCCCTCGGTCACCGGATGCCGCCGCCCCAGTTCGGTCAACGCCGGCCGAAAGCCCTGTTCGATGACCCTCGCGGTCGGCTCCACGGGTAAAATCTCGGACAGCGGTGACCGCCACAGACTGTCGACCGCACCATATTCCGGCCCTGCTGCGACCAGTACCGTGCCGCCGTCCTTTACATATTGCACCACGTTGTCGATGTAGCTCATCGGCAGGATGCCCCGCATCCGGTAGCGGTCAAAGATGATCAGATCGAACTCGCTGATCTTCTCGATGAACAACTCGCGGGTCGGAAAGGCGATCAGGCTCAGTTCGGTCACCGGAATCCCGTCCTGCTTTTCCGGTGGCCGCAGGATGGTGAAGTGCACCAGATCGACGCTGGCGTCCGATTTCAACAGGTTGCGCCACACCCGCTCGCCCGCATGCGGCTCGCCGCTGACCAGCAGCACCCGCAGCCGGTCGCGCACCCCGTTGATCTGCACCACAGCGGCATTGTTGCGATCGGTCAACTCGGCCTCGCCCACGGCGACCGAGAACTGCAGCACGTTCATCCCGCCGTGCGGCAGGGTCACCGGCAGTTCCAGATCCTCGCCCACCGGCACATCAAAGCTGACCGGCGCATCGGCATCGACCGCGATGGTCAGTTGCGCCATCGCCCCTGCAGCGGCGGGCACCGCGCCCTGATCTTCGACGCGCAGGGTCAGCATCACCTCTTCGCCCAGAATCGCAAAGGCGGGCGCATCGACCACCACCAGCCGCCGGTCCCAGTCGGTTTCCCGGCCGGTCAGCAACACTTGCAACGGTGCGGGCAGCGCGGGCACCAGCCCGAGATCATGCACCTGCCCGTCGGTGATCACGATTGCCCCGGCAACGCGGGCGCGCGGCTCTTCGGCCAGCGCCTCGGCCAGCGCGGTCATTGCGAGGGTTCCGGCATCTTCGGCGCCGTCGGCAAAGCGCACCACCCGCAATTCGGTGTCGGGCAGTACTGCTATCTCGGCCTCTACCTGTGCGACTGCGGCGGCCACCTGGGCCGGCCGGTCGCTCAGCCCCTGACTGGCGCTGTCGTCCACCACCAGCAGAACGATATCGGTCAGCGGCTTGCGGTCCTCCTGCTGCAGTGCGGGACCGGCTAGCGCCAGCACCAGCACCCCGACGGCCACAGCGCGCAGCGCCCAGCCCGCCAGCCCGCGCCACACGGCAAAGGCCAGAAGAGCGCCCGCAAACGCCGCAAGCGCCCAGATCGCGGCCCACGGCAACAAGGGGGCAAAGATCACGGCGGTCATTGCCCCAGCCTTTCCAGCAATGCGGGCACATGCACCTGATCCGATTTGTAGTTTCCGGTCAGCACATGCATGATGACATTGATCCCGAACCGGTAGGCCAGCTCGCGCTGCCGCTCACCGGCATACCCGCGCCCCACCGGAAACATCGGCATCCCCTTGTCGTCGGTGGCCCAGGCCGCGGCCCAGTCGTTGCCGCCAAAGATCACCGGCGTCACCCCGTCGTTCAGATTGCGGAACGGCATCCCCTCGACCTGTTCGGCATCGGGGGGGGCGGCCTCGACCCACAGGTTGCGGGCCCCGAACCGCCCTGGAAAGTCCTGCAACAGATAAAAGGTGCGGCTCAGAACATGGTCGGCGGGCATCGGCTCCAGCGGCGGGATGTCCAGCCCGGCGGCCAGACGCTGCAAGGCCTGGGCCTCGGGCGTGGCCCCGCCCGCGCCCGCGCCCGCGATATCGCCGTCGCGGGTGTCAAACAGGATCATGCCGCCGGTGCGCAGGTATTTGTTCAGCCTGGAATAGGCCTCGGGCGACGGCAGCGCCTGCGCTGTGGTGACCGGCCAATAGAGAAACGGAAAGAACGCCAGTTCATCGGTCTCGATATCGACCCCGATCGGCAGATCCGGTTCGACCGAGGTGCGCAGCCACAACTGATCGCCCAGACCGCGCAGACCCGCCTCGGCCGTCTGATCGACCCAGGCGTCGCCGGTCAGCACATGCGCCAGCACAACCGCCTGGGTCGCCAGCGTGGCGCGGGCATCGTCCAAAGCGGCATCCTGCGCCTCCGCTCCGCCCGCACAGAACCCGGCCAGAACGACCGCCAGCACCGAAATGGGCGCGCGAACAAGGCCTGTCAGCCGCCCCGACAGCCACAGCGCCGCCAGAATGTCACAGGCCAGCAGCACCAGCGCCGCAGCCAGAAAGCCGCCCTTCAACGCCTGTTCGCGTGCTGTGTCCATTCCTTCGATCACGGTGCCTGCGGGCCAGATTGCCGGGGCCAGCACCACTCCCGCCCCCACCGCATTCAGCGCCACCTGCCGGTCGAACCCGGCATAAAGACCCGGCGGAACCGCAAACCCGGGACCGTCCGTCAGCGCCGCCGCCAGCGCCTCGCCCGGCACCCCGCCCACTTCGCCGGCATCGCGCTCCATGCCGAACCCGTCCAGCAGCACGGCGGGCATCCAGGTCTGCCCCACCAGATCGCTGCCATCGGGGGCCCGCTCCCGGGTCGATACCGCCAACCGCTCCAGCATCTGCACGAACAGGCCCGACAACGGCAGGCTCGACCATTCGGCATTGGCCGTCACATGCACCAGCACCACCTGCCCCTGCCCGATCTCCTTGCGGGTCACCAGTGGCGTGCCATCGGCCAGGGCAGCAATCGTGCGCGCCGAAAGCGCGGGGTCGGGCTGCGCCAGCACCTGCGCCGACACCGTGACATCCGCCGGAATCACCAGCCCGTGAAACGGGCTGTCCTCGGCAAACTCGGCAAGCGCCTTGGGGGCACCCCAGCTCATCGCGCCGCCGACCGCCCGGCCGCCTTCGCGCAGCCGCACCGGCATCAGGGGATCCTCGTCGATCCGGCTTACGTCGCTTGCCGCCAGCTTCGGCCCGGCAAAGCGCAACAGCAACCCGCCCGCGTCGGCCCATTCCGTCAGGCCCTCGGTCTCGGGTCCGGTCATCCGGGCCACATCGGTCAGCACGATGACATCGGGATTGGCCAGCAGCACATCCGACAACCCGCCCTCGATCAGTTCGGCCACCGGTTCCAGCGCCTGCCGCAGATAGTGGGTGGGCGACAGCAGTTGCAGCGCCTCGCGGTCGGCCCCGCCGCCGATCAGCGCGATCTTGCGGCGCTTGAGGCTGTCGTCGGTCAGGCTGACCGCCCCGGCGCTGCGTTGGCCCACGATCTCGAACCGCTTGATCCGGTTGCGCAATTCGGGCGGCATCACAATCGCTGCTTCGGCCAGCCCCGCCCCTTCGGCAAAGGCCAGCACACCGCGTGCCAACTCCCGGTCGATGCCCGAAGGATCCGGCCCGCGCGCCGTCACCTCGACCTGCACCGCAGCCCCGGCGGGCACCCGCTGACCCGCCACCTGCACCGCACCGTCGGCGAAACCGGGCGGCGTCAGCGCCAGCACCGGGCGCGGCGAGGCGGTGACGGTCAGCCGCCCACGCGCCGCAAGACCGGCGGCGAGGTCCCCCCGGCCCGGATGATCGAGCCCGTCGGCAAGCCAGACCGTATCGAACCCGCCGTCGGGCAGCGCGGCCTGCCAGTCCATCACCGGGGCCCAGGGCTGTGGCACCAGCGCCGCCACCCGCCCGGACCAGGCTTCGGCGGCCTGAAACACCACCGGTTGCACCGGATCGGCAAGGGTCACCACGGCCACCGACCGCCCGTCGCGCCCGGCCTCCTCGACCAGCGCCACCGCCCGGTCGATCCGACGCGGCCAGTCGCGCGCATCCGCCCATCCGCCGTCCAGCACCACCAACAGCGGCCCGGTCCCCGGGGCGTCGCTGCGCGGGTTCAACACCGGGCCGGCAAATGCCACAATGGCCGCCGCAACAGCCGCCATCCGCAGCAGCAGCAGCCACCACGGCGTCTTGTCCGCCTCGCGGTCCTCGTCCTGCAACCCCAGCAGCAGCGCCACCCCCGGAAACCGCCGCCGGATCGGGGCGGGCGGCACCGCGCGCAGCAACAGCCACAAGACCGGCAGCGCCACCAACGCCAGCAACACCCAAGGCGCCGTAAAGGCGAGCGCGATCATCGACCGCCCTCCAGCGCGCGATAGGCCCACAGCAAGGCAGGCTGCGCCGCCTCGCCGGTATGAAAACAGCCATAGTGCCAGCCCACGGCCCGCGCAAGCCCGGCCAGCCGGTCCTTGCGCTCTGCCAGACGCGCCAGATAGCGGGCGCGCAAATCGCCGGCCCGCTGGGTTTCATGCCGCACCCCGCCGCCCATCGACTCGAAAATCGTGCGGCCGTCGAACGGAAACGTCTCTTCTGCCGGGTCCAGCACCTGCAGCAGGGCGCCGCGCACCCCGCGGTCTGACGCCCGCGCCAGTGCCGCCTCGACCCCCGCGATGTCGCCCAGAAAGTCCGAGACGAACAGGGCGCGGCCATGCGCCACTATGCCGCCCACGTCCGGCACGCCGTAGTCGGCGGCGTCCTCGACCATGTCCTGCGCCAGCCGCATCAGTTGCGCCCGCCCGGCCCGCGGAGTCTGCCGGATGCCCACGCGCTCACCGGCGCGCAACAGCAGCACAGCCAGCGCCAGTGCCAGCAACCGGGCACGCTCGGCCTTTGGCGCGCGGTCGCGGTCACCGGAAAAGCTCATCGACTTTGCCCCATCGACCCACAGGGTCACCGATTGCGCCGCTTGCCATTCCCGTTCGCGCACAAAATGCTGATCCGACCGGGCCGACCGGCGCCAGTCGATCATCCGCACCGGATCGCCCACCCCGGCCGGGCGATACTGCCAGAACTCGTCACCCATTCCGGCCCGCCGCCGACCGTGCTCGCCCAGCATCACGGTTGCCGCCAGATGCTCGGCCTGCGCCAGAAGCGCTGGCAGCGACTGCCCGAGCGCCTCGGCCCGGGCGCGCAGATCGGCAGTGACACTCACGCGGCGGCCTCTAGCCGCAGCACCCGTGTCGCGACCCGGTCGATCAGACCGCCCAGGGTCTCGCCGCGTGCCCGCGCCGCAAACGACAACGCCATCCGGTGCGTCAGCACCGGCCGCGCCAGTGCCACCACATCCGCAAGCCCCGGCACCAGCCGCCCGTCGAGCAGCGCCCGCGCCCGTACGCACAGCATCAGCGCCTGCGCCGCGCGCGGCCCCGGGCCCCAACTCAATGCCCCTTCCAGATCGCGCCCTTCGGGCTCGCCGGGCCGGCAGGCGCGCACCAGATCAAGGATCGCCTCGACCACCGCCTCGCCCACCGGCATCCGACGGATGATCGCCTGCGCGTCCAGCAACTCGCCTGTCGAGAACACGGCTGACGCGCGAGCCTCGACCGCCCCGGTGGTCGCCATCAGGATATCGCGCTCGGTTGCCCGCGTCGGATACTCGACATCCACCTGAACCAGAAAGCGGTCCAACTGCGCCTCGGGCAGCGGATAGGTGCCCTCCTGTTCGATCGGGTTCTGCGTGGCCAGCACGTGAAACGGCCGCCCCAACGCGCGGTGAACCCCGGCGACCGTCACCTGTTTTTCCTGCATCGCCTGCAACAGCGCCGATTGGGTACGCGGCGAGGCGCGGTTGATCTCGTCGGCCATCAGCAACTGGCAGAATACCGGGCCTTCGATGAACCGGAACGCCCGGGCACCGTCCGCGCCCGAATCCAGCACCTCGGACCCCAGAATGTCGGCGGGCATCAGGTCTGGCGTGAACTGGATGCGGCTGCCCTTCAGCCCCATCACGGTCGACAGCGTATCGACCAGCAGCGTCTTGCCCAACCCCGGCAGACCCACCAGCAACGCATGCCCGCCGCACAGCATTGCCGCCAGCACCAGATCGACCACCCGGTCCTGCCCGATGAAGCGCTGGTTGATCTCGCGCTTGGCCTGCCCAAGACGCGCGCCCAACGCCTCGATCTCGGCAACCAGTGTGGTGGGATCGGCCATGACATTGCTCCTGCTGCGGTTATATGTGCATTAGAACCAACTAAGACGGCGGGCACAAATGCCAAAAACCGAAACGGGACAAATGATCGTGAAACCGTCGGCAGACGGGCTGGCGGCGTCCGTAAAGGCGGCATCCCGCAAGGGACCGCCGCCGGTGCATCTGTGGAACCCGCCATTCTGCGGCGAGATCGACATCCGGATCGCCCGCGACGGGACCTGGTTCTATCTTGGCACCCCGATCGGCCGCGCCCCGCTGGTCAAGCTGTTCTCGTCGATTCTGCGGGCCGAAGGCGGCCGCTATGTGCTTGTCACCCCGGTGGAAAAGGTCGGCATTCAGGTCGACGACGCGCCGCTGCATGCCATCGACTTCACCGCCGAGGGGACCGGTCGCGCGCAGAGCCTGACCTTTCAGACGCGCACCGACGACGCGGCCACGCTCGGCCCCGACCATCCCCTGCGCCTGCCGCGCGATCCGGTGACCGGCGAGCCGTCGCCCTATGTGCTGATCCGCCCGGGGCTGGAGGCGCGGATCGACCGCAAGTCGTTCTACCGGCTGGTGGACCTTGGGGTTCACGAACCGCTTGACGGGTCAAGCTGGTTCGGCGTCTGGTCGGGAGGGATGTTCTTTCCGATGATCCCCTCGCAAGAATTGCCCTGAATGCCCCGCTTCGCCGCCAATCTGACCATGCTGTTCACCGAAGTGGCCGCGCTTGACCGCCCCGGCCTTGCAGCGCAGGCCGGGTTCGACGGGGCCGAAATCCTGTTTCCCTACGACCATCCCGCCCGCAACTGGCAGGCGGCACTGGCGGGCCTGCCGGTTGCGATGATCAACACGCCGCCGGGCAACTGGATAGCAGGCGATCGCGGCCACGCGGCCGTGCCGGGCGCGCAGGCGGCGTTCCGCGAGCATTTTCTGCGGGCAGCGGATTATGCCGCGCGGTTGGGAGCGTCGCGGCTGCATGTGATGGCGGGCGTCGCGCGCGGGCCGCTGGCCGAGCAGACCTACACCGAAAATCTCGCCTGGGGTGCGGCCCAGGTGCCGGATCAGCGGCTGTGCATCGAACCCCTCAACACCGAAGACATGCCGGGTTACTTTCTGAACGATTTCGATCAGGCAGGGCGGATCCTTGACGATCTCGGTCTGCCCGGTGTGGGCCTTCAATTCGACCTGTGGCATGCCGCGCGCATTCACGGCGACCCGGCAGCGGTCTGGGCCAGCCACAAGACCCGTATCACCCACATCCAGATCGCGGGCTTTCCGGGGCGGGCAGAGCCGGGCGGCGGCGGTTTCGACCTGACCGGCCTGTGCAGCGACCTCGATACCGCAGGCTATGACGGCTGGGTCGCCGCCGAATACCGGCCGGCGCGGGCCACGGTCCACGGCCTGGGTTGGCTGTCCGCGCTCAAGTCCCGCACCCGGCTGATCGGCATCTGACGCACCTGACCTCGAGTCGCGTGTACCCCGGTCCGGTCGGCGCCGGATCAACCCGAAAATTCCCGGGGTCTGCTGATTCTGCGGCGGTCCCGGCGTCACGCGTTTCTTCCGCCCTTGCCGCCGCTGCCGCTGCCGCTAGACTTGGTGCATCATCGCAGGAAAGAGACCGCCATGCCGATCGCCGCCCCGGAAACTGAGGTTGTCACCCGCTGGAAAGTGGCTTGCGACGGGGGTGAAGGGGCTTTGGGCCACCCCCGCGTCTGGCTGAGCATTCGCCAGGACAGCGGTTTTGTCGAATGCGGCTATTGCGACAAACGCTTTGAAATCGACCGGGCCCACGCGCAGGACGACCACTAGCGCCGCCGGACCGCCCGGATCACCCCCGCGACGCGCCCCGCAATTGCCCCCAGCGGCACCCGGAAGACCGCAACCCCCATCGCGTAAGTGCCTTCTGCCCGCGAAATCGGCATGACGTCGGGCAAGGCCGGTTTGCTCACTGCCGCCAGCGGTCCGCCCGCCTGAAACCCCGCCACGCCTCACGGCACCACCCGCATTGCCCCTCCGCACCCGCTGGAACCGGCGACCCGATCATGGCAATACTCGCGGAGCAACGCGAGGGCAGACGATGACATTCGGCAAGGGCCACCACCTGCACCTGATCGACGGGTCGGCCTACATCTTTCGCGCCTACCACGCGCTTCCCCCCCTGACCCGCAAGTCCGACGGACTGCCGGTCGGGGCCGTCGCCGGGTTCTGCAACCTGATCTGGGGCGAGCTGAACACCACCCGCAAGGCCGAGGCCCCCACCCATATTGCCGTGGTGTTCGACCATTCCGCGAAAACCTTTCGCAACGATCTGTTCCCCGCCTACAAGGCCAACCGCCCGCCGTTGCCCGAAGACCTGCGCCCGCAATTCCCGCTGACCCGCGACGCCACCCGCGCCTTCAACATCGCCTGCATCGAACAGGCGGGTTACGAGGCGGACGACATCATCGCCACGCTGGCCTGCATGGCGCGTTCCGCCGGTGGCACCGCCACCATCATCTCGTCCGACAAGGACCTGATGCAACTGGTGGGCGGCGGGGTGAACATGTTCGACCCGATGAAGAACCGCCCCATCGGTCTGGATGAGGTGATCGAGAAGTTCGGCGTCGGCCCGGAGAGAGTGATTGATGTTCAATCGCTTGCCGGCGATTCGGTTGACAATGTGCCGGGTGCCCCCGGGATCGGCCTGAAAACCGCCGCACTGCTGATCCAGGAGTATGGCGACCTCGACACCCTGCTGGCCCGCGCGGCCGAAATCAGGCAGCCGGCCCGGCGGGCGGCTCTGATCGACAACGCCGACCAGATCAGACTGTCGCGCGATCTCGTCCGGCTGAAATGCGATACACCTGTCATAGTGGGGCTCGACGATCTCGTCGTCCGCGCGCCCGACCCTGCGGCGCTGATGGCGTTTCTGAACCTGATGGAGTTTCGCACCCTGACCAGACGGGTGGCCGAAAAGCTGAACATCGCCGCCCCCGAGATGGAACCTGCCCGCGGGTTCGAGGTGGCAGGTGCCCATGACGCCGCTGCCCCGGACCCGGAGCGGTTGCCGTTCGACCACGCCGCCTATACCTGCATCCGCGACGCCGCGACGCTGCGTACGTGGATCTCGCGCATCTACGATCGGGGCTATGTCGCGGTCGACACCGAGACCACGGCGCTCGACGAAATGCGTGCGGACCTTGTGGGGATCTCGCTGTGTGTCGATCCGGGCAGGGCCGCTTACATCCCGCTCGGCCATCGCAGGGGAGGCGGCGATCTGTTCGGATCGGCTGACCTGACCGAAGGGCAGATGCCCATGGCCGAGGCATTGGCGCTGCTGAAGCCGGTGCTTGAGGATGCAAGCATTCTCAAGATCGGCCAGAACATGAAGTACGACGCGAAGATCTTTGCCCGTCAGGGGGTGCAGGTCGCGCCGATCGACGACACGATGCTGATGTCCTATGTCATGCAGGCCGGGCTGAACGGGCATGGCATGGATGCCTTGTCTGAAAGGTATCTGAACCATTCGCCCATTCCGATCAAGCAGTTGCTGGGCTCGGGCAAGGCGCAGGTCACCTTTGACCGGGTTCCGATCGACACGGCGGTACGCTATGCCGCCGAGGACGCCGACATCACCCTGCGCTTGTGGCACCTGTTCAAGCCGCAGTTGCACCGGGCCCGGGTGACCACGATCTATGAGACGCTGGAACGCCCGCTGGTGCCGGTCTTGGCGCGCATGGAGATGGCCGGGGTGCAGGTGGACCGGCAGACCCTGTCGCGGATGTCTGCCGCGTTCTCGCAAAAGATGGCCGGGCTGGAGGCCGAGATTCATGCGCTGGCGGGCGGGCCGTTCAACGTGGGCTCCCCCAAGCAGTTGGGCGAAATCCTGTTCGACAAGATGGGTCTGCCGGGCGGCGAGAAAGGCAAGACCGGGGCCTATGCGACGGGGGCGGATATCCTCGAGGATCTTGCGACCGAACATGAATTGCCCGGCCGCGTGCTGGACTGGCGGCAACTGGCCAAGCTGAAATCGACCTATACCGACGCGTTGCAAGACCACATAAACCCCGAAACCGGGCGGGTTCACACGTCCTATTCGCTGACCGGCGCGGTCACGGGCAGGCTTTCGTCCACCGACCCCAACCTGCAGAACATCCCCATCCGAACGGAGGAAGGCCGCCGAATCCGCGAGGCGTTTGTGGCACCTGCGGGCAAACTGCTGGTGTCGCTGGACTATTCGCAGATCGAATTGCGGATACTTGCGCATGTTGCCGATATTCCCAGCCTGCGGCAGGCGTTTCTGGACGGCATCGACATTCACGCAATGACCGCCTCCGAGATGTTCGGCGTGCCCCTGTCCGACATGACCCCGGACATCCGCCGCCGGGCCAAGGCGATCAACTTCGGGGTGATCTACGGCATCTCGGGGTTTGGCCTTGCGCGCAACCTGCGGATCCCCAAAGCCGAGGCGCAGGGCTTCATCGACCGCTATTTCGAGCGGTATCCGGGGATCAAGGAATATATGGCCTCTACCATTTCTTTCGCGCAGTCAAAGGGTTATGTGCAAACTCTGTTTGGGCGCAAAATTCATACGCCCGAGATCAACGCCCGCGGTCCCGCCGCCGGGTTTGCAAAACGTGCGGCGATCAACGCGCCGATCCAGGGCACCGCCGCCGACGTGATCCGCCGTGCAATGATCCGCATGCCGGTCGCGATTGCCGGGTTGCCCGCAACGATGCTGCTGCAGGTCCATGACGAATTGCTGTTTGAAGTCGAGGAAACCGCCGCCGACGCCCTGATCAAGGTGGCCCGCGACATCATGGAAGGTGCCGCCCACCCGGCCGTCACGCTGACCGTGCCCCTGACGGTCGAGGCGGGCAGCGGCGGCAACTGGGCGGCAGCGCATTGATGATCACCGATTATACCGGACTGCGCGACCTTGATCTGCCGCAGGTGACCGAGGCAGCCCCCTGGGGCCATCCCTGCCTGAAAGCCCATGGCAAGATGTGGTGCTGGTGGTCGCCTTACGTCGATGCCGCCGTTTTCAAGGCCGACAAGGACGAACGCGAGATGCTGATGGCCGCCGACCCGGACAGCTTCATCCTGCACCCGCACTATGCCGCTCACGATCTGGTCCTCGTCCGCGCGGGCCACATCGAGCCGGGCTGGGCCCGCGCCCGCCTGTTGCGCGACTGGCGGGACGCGGCGCCAAGGCGCTGGCTGCAGGCCTGGGATGTCGCGCACCAGGGACAAGCCGATGGGTGCTGCCGACAACGCCCCGATCCTGACAATCCGCGCTCGCGGCGACCTGCGGAACTGGCTTGGCACCAATCACGGCACCTCGCGCAGCGTCTGGCTCGCGAGTTGCAAACGGCACCAGCCGGACTATGCGGCCATCATCGAGGACCTGCTGTGCTGGGGCTGGATCGATTCGGTGACCCGGGCACTAAACGCCGATCGCAGCATGATCCTGATCGCCCCGCGCAAGGTCACTTCGGGCTGGTCGGCAATCGACAAGGCGCATGTCGAACGCGCAAGGACCAGCAGCGCTATGACCCCGGCCGGCGAGACGAAGATCGCCGCAGCCCTCGCCAACGGGATGTGGGACTTCGTGACCGATGTCGATGGCTTGCAGGTGCCGGGCGATCTGACCGGGGCGCTTGGGCAGGGGGTTGCGGCGTCCGGATGGGACGCCTACCCGAAATCCGTCAGGCGCGGCACGCTGGAATGGGTCAAGACCGTGCGAACCGCCGCTACCCGGTCGGCCCGCATCGCCGATGTGGCGTCCAGCGCCGCAATGGGTTTGCGCCCCAAACCCTATCGCCGCTGAGCTTCAGACCCGGTCGATCCGCAGGTGATAGCAGGTGTTGCTGGCCGAGCGCACATGCAGATAGTCGATGCGCGGATCGTCCAGCCGTGCCGCCGCATGGCCCGGGATCTCTGCCAGGGGCACCACCGCCCCGGTGTCATAGACGATCCGGTGTTCGGCCGGACAGCCCCGCACGATATAGACCGGAGAAATCAGAATCTCCGGCATCGCAGGGCCGCCGCCGGCCGGGCAGGGGTGGGCGCACAGGAAGACCGGCCCGACTTCTGCATAGGGCTGCGGTCCGGGGAACGGTCGGTGCGCCAGCACCAGCACGCCAGCGCCGGCCGGAATCATCCGCAGACAATGGCGGCAGGGATAGCCATCGCCGTCAGACACATGGTGCTCGGGCGGCTGGCCATGCGCATCCGGCCCGCCCGCCTGACAGGCGCGCACGGTTTTGGTCGGGACCGGGGTGAACGTCACGGTCAAGTCCGGCGCCTCTTCCAGAGGATGCTCGCCCGGAAACGTCGCCGCCGCGACCCGAAAGCTGCGAGTTCAGGCGGGGTCCGCCAACCGCTCCAGCATGCGGCCAAGCATCCGCCCGGCCAGGATATGCAGGTGGTAATGCGGCACTTCCTGCATCCCGTCGCGCCCGGCGTTGGTGATGCAGCGATAGCCTGCTTCGCCCGTCATCGCACACACCCGGGCGGCGACGCGGTGAAAGTCGATCAGTTCGTCGGCCGTGGCTTCGGCCGCAAAATGGTCAAAGGTCACATAAGCGCCCTTGGGGATCACCAGCACATGAAACGGGGCCTGAGGGCGGATGTCATGGAAGGCAAGGCTGTGGAGGGTCTCCAGCGCCGTCTTGTTGGGGATCTCGCCGCGCAGGATACGGGCAAAGATATTGCCGGGGTCATAAACATGGAGCATCGGTCAATCCACGAACAGATATTCGGTCGCTGCAATCTCGCGCGCCTTCTCGACCGGAATATCAAGAAAATCGGCCAGCGGCACCGTATTTTCATCGACGCTCGCCGACTGCCGCAGCCGCGACATGCCGCGAAAGCCCGCGTCGCGGATCCGGTCGGATTCGAACTTCACATCATAGCGGATGGTCGGCAGCAGGCGGTCGATGGTTTCCTGCGGGGTGCGGTCGCCGGCAAGGCCGACCCGCCGCGCATGGCCGATCAGATAGTCATCGGTGAACAGGCATTCGATCTCCAGCAACCGGACCCGCGCCTTGTCGTTGTAGAAATCCTGCATCAGATCGACGTTGGCCGGGTCGATGCAGACAATCAGCTTGTCGGTCTGCCAATAATCGAACAGCATCCGCATCAGGGCGCGGCGGTGGCGTGTGCGCTTTTCCAGTGTGGTCTGGATACCGCCCAGATCGGGCAGCGGGGTGGACGCCTCGTTGAACAGATAGTCGATGGCGGGCAGGTTGGTGACCTGTCGCACCCGTTCGACCAGCCGTTTGGCCACATGCCATTTCTTGCACGTCACCATCAGCAAGGTGCGTTCGCGGCCGAGCGAGCTTTCGGTCTCCCAGAACCGCGGCGCGAACCGCCGACCGACGCGGCCCCGCCCGGTCAGAAACTTGAACAGGCTGCGGCCTTCGTTCGAAATTCCGAACCGCACGCCGGTCGCGGCATAAAGCTTGCCCAGCCTCTCCTTGAGGTCCTTGGCATCCGGGCTGATCTTGCGGGCGAACAGAAAGTCCTGCGACAGCAGCAAGTCATAGTGGTCATTGTGAAAATTGACCGGCATCCCATAATCGGTAAACATCAGGAAGGTCAGCGTCCGGGTCCGGATTTCATGCTCGGGCACCAGATGACGCACAACGGTCTGAAAGAACGTCTCATCCGGAATCCAGGTCGTGCCGAAAAACCGCATCACATCGCGGCGGTTGCGGGTGAAGTCCAGCACCCCTTCGATCGTCCGCCGCCGCAGACACCACCATTGACTGCCGATCTGCATCTGAATGTCGCCCGGCACCTTGCGCGCCAGACCAAGCCGGCGCTGCACGCTCATCGAGGCATAGAACAGCCGCTTGCGGCTGCGTTCGTTGAAGATGTGGCGATAGATCAGCCGCTCTTCCTTGATGCCGGTCTTGATCCAGTCGGAGTTGAAGAAATCGAAGCTTTCGACATAATCCACCTCTTCGCGATCCAGAAACTGATGCGCAAATTCGGCGGTTTTGGTCGGCATGCAGTCACCCGACAGCATGTAGAAATGCGTGGCGCGCGCAAAGGCCTCGACCGCCGCACGCACGGCCATCAGGGTCGCCTCGACCAGACTCCATTCCCCCCAGCCACAGCGGATGCGGGTGGCGGCGAAAGCCACCGACGGGTTCTCCGCCAGCGCCATGCAGATTTTCTCGAAATCCTCCCGCCTGGCGCGCCCGTCGAAATGGATGGCGATGAAGTCGCCCGCCGCCGTCAGACGCTGTGCCTGGGCGATGATCCCTTCGGGATCCTTGTGACACAGCAGGATATACGCGATTCTTGCCATTTTCCGAACGGTCAGCGGTCAACTTGAGTCATTGTTTCTCTGAATACCTTTATCACACATTGAAAAGACAGCGTTTCTTTGCTTTTTTGCGAGTGAAAGATCCCGACGGTCGGGCGCGGCAGCAAGGAGGCGCAACAGATGGGATTTCCGGGTACCTGGATGACGGAAAGCGAAAGCATGGTGTACCGTGTGGTGCCGAAATGCGCCTGCTCGACCATCGGCCAGATCATGTTCTACTCCGACCACGGGGTGTTCTTCGACGGCGACATTCACGACAGCACGACAGGCCTGCACAAATGGGCGCAAGAGGCCAGCCAGCCGCTGATCGAACGCAACGTCAAACAGCACAAGTCCTACGCGTTTACCTGCGTGCGCAATCCTTACACCCGAATCCTGTCGTCGTTCTTCGACAAGATCTGCGGCATTCAACGCAACGGCAAACGCTATCGCGGCAACCTCGTGCCGCTGCTGACCCAGAAATACGGGGTCGAGGTGGGGGGCGACGACGGGCAGGCTGCGTTCGACCAGATCGCCAGCTTTCGCCGGTTCCTGCTGTTCGCGCGCGACACGATCCGGTGGAAGAAACCGATGGAACCCGACATCCACTGGTCGGCCATGGCGGGGCATGTCTCGACCTTCATCGTGAACGGTGGTCGCTATGACCATATTTTCTTTACGGAAAAGTTCGACGAAGGCATGGGCGTGGTGCTGAAGAAGACCAAGACGAAAAACAAGATCGACCTCAGGAAGATCCCGCGTTTCAACGAGAGCGAAGGCCACGGCCCCAAACGCGCCCATCCCGTCGAGGCGTACTTCGATGACTTGTCGATGCATCTGATGTGGGAAATCTACAAGCGCGATTTCCAGATGTTCAAGTATGATTTCGAAAACCCCGCCAACAAGATGCCTGTCAGCGAAATCGACCTGGCCGAGGTTCACGCCAAACTGGGCGATTGATCTGAAATGCCGCCTTCGCCGGGGGTGCGAGATCCCCGGCCCGTCCGCGATCCGAAACGCCGCTCACCGTGCCAAAGGCGGCGCGCGATGGCCCCAGCGGAGCCTGGGCGCGCCGCCCCCGCGATCTCAGATCAGCGCTTCCGCCCGGAACAGCGCCTTCAGATCCGCCTCGGGTCGCGCGCCGAAATGGCTGATGACCTCGGCGGCCGCAACGCAGCCCATCCGCCCGCAGATCTCCAGCGGTTGCCCGGTCGCCACGCCATAAAGGAACCCGGCAGCAAACTGGTCACCTGCCCCCGTCGCATCGACCGGCACCACCCGTCGCACCGGGACCACCGCCCGTTCGGTGCCGCGCATCACGAGCACATCCTGCCCCGACCGCGTGCACACGACCAGTCCTGCATCTGCCGCCGCCAGTTCAAGTGCCTCGGTCAGGTCGGTCTGATACAGCGCCGACCATTCGTGTTCGTTGCCGATCACATAGTCGAGGTCCTTGACGAGGCGGCGGAAATCGCCCCGGTGCCGGTCGACGCAAAATGGGTCCGACAACGCGATTCCGGCTTGGCCGCCCGCGGCACGGCACAGCGTCGCCGCCCGTTCGAAGGCCAGTTTCCCTTTGGGCTTGTCATAAAGATAGCCCTCGAGGAACAGCAGTCCGGCCCGCCCCGCGACCTCGTCCGCCACGTCCCCCGGCCCCAGTTCCGAGGAAATCCCCAGATAGGTGTTCATCGACCGCTCGCCGTCCTGCGACACGAAGATCATCGACCGCGAGGTCGGCAACTCGCCGCCCGGCACCGGTGAATTGACGAAATCGGTGCCGTTTTCGGCCATGCTGCGGGCATAGAACCGGCCAAGGGCGTCGTCATGCACCCGCCCGATGAACCCGGTTGTCAGGCCCAGATTGCCAAGTCCCGCCAGCGTGTTGGCGACCGACCCGCCGGGGGCCTGCACCCGGTCTTTCATCGCGCCGTACAGCAGTTCGCCCCGCTCGCGCTCGACCAGTTGCATCACGCCTTTCTCGATTCCCATCATCTCTATGAAGTTGTCGTCGGCGCTGGAAAAGACATCGACGATGGCATTGCCGATGCCGACGACCTGATAGGTTTTCATGCAGTTTTTTCCTCGAAAAGACACCATGCCGCGATCGGGCAGATGGCACATTTGGGTTTGCGCGCGGTGCAGACGTAGCGGCCGTGCAGGATCAGCCAGTGGTGGGCGTGACGCTGGTATTCGACGGGGACGTGGTCTTCGATCGCCCGCTCGACCGCGATCTCATCGCGGCCCGGTGCGATACCGGTGCGGTTGCCGACGCGGAACAGATGGGTGTCCACCGCCTGCGCGGGATGGCCGAACCACATCGACAGTACCACATTCGCGGTCTTGCGCCCCACGCCGGGCAGGGATTGCAGCGCGGCGCGGCTGGAAGGCACCTGGCCGCCGAACACCTCGATCAGCCGCTGCGACAGCCGGATCACGTTGCGAGCCTTGGTGCGGAACAACCCGATGGTGCGGATATGGCCGATCAGCGCCTCTTCGCCAAGGGCCAGCATCGCCTGGGGCGTGTCGACCACCGCGAACAGGTCTTTCGTCGCCCGGTTCACCCCCAGATCGGTCGCCTGGGCCGACAGCGCCACCGCGACCAGCAGGGTAAAGGCGTTGACATGGGCAAGTTCGCCCCTCGGCTCGGGCTCGATCGCCTGAAACCGGGCAAAGATCGCCTGCATCGCCGGATAGTCCAACTGCCTGATCATCCGCCTCTCTTGCCAGCGCCCGCCGCCGCCGACAAGCAGAAGCCGCAGATTCCGGGTCGCATCGCGGCGGGTCAGCCCCTAGGTTCGGCCTCCAAGGAGAGCAGTATGACCGGCCAGACCCCCGCCCCCTACCATTATGCCGTGATCGCCCGCGCCTTGCGCCAGATCGACGATGCCGGCCCCGGCCTGACCCTTGAGGCGCTGGCCGAGCGGATGGCGATGAGCCCTGCACATTTCCAGCGGGTGTTTTCGCAGTGGGTGGGCGTGTCGCCCAAGCGCTATCAGCAATACCTGACGCTGGACCACGCCCGCCATCTGCTGGCTGACCGCTTTACCGTGCTGGATACTGCCCTGTCCGCCGGGCTGTCGGGCGGCGGGCGGTTGCATGACCTGTTCCTGACCTGGGAGGCGATGAGCCCCGGCGACTATGCCCGGGGCGGCGCGGGTCTGACTGTCTTCTGGGGCTGGTTCGACAGCCCGTTCGGCCCGGCCCTCGTGATGGGGACCCAAAGGGGTATCTGCGGCATCGGTCTTGGTGCCGAGACGGGGGCCGAAGCCACCATGGCGGATCTGGTGGCGCGCTGGCCCAAGGCCAGCTTTGCCGAAGACCCCGCGCGCCTGCTGCCCTGGGCGCTGTCGGCCTTCGGGATGTCGGGTGCGCAATCCGAAACGCCGCTTTACCTGATCGGGGCCCCGTTCCAGATCAAGGTGTGGGAGGCGTTGCTGCGCATTCCCACGGGCCATGTCACCACCTATGGGCAGATCGCCGGAGCGATCGGCCACCCGGCGGCGGTGCGTGCCGTGGGCACCGCCGTGGGCCGCAACCCGATCAGCTATCTCATCCCCTGCCACCGCGCCCTGCGCAAATCCGGCGGGTTGGGCGGGTATCACTGGGGCTTGCCCGTCAAGCGCGCCATGCTGGCATGGGAGGCGGCGCGGCAGGAGGCGGGTTGACGGGCAAAAGGTGTCGACGGAATGCACCACGGTCGTTCGGCGAGCCATCGCTGGTGCTGGCGGACTGCAGCGGCGGGCATTGGCGGCTTCGACCGGGTGCTCATGCCTGCAACGCGAGACCCTCCGGTCATGGTCCGTGGTGCAGGGGCTGTGGATCGGGCAACTTGGGCAACCCCGCTACCGGGTCGTTTGCCTGATCCGGCTGGTGATCACTGGCGTAGGGCGACCCCTGGCGCGAACCTGGCGCAGAAAGCGGATACCCCGGCCGTCGGGCAGAATCAGGTCAAGCCCGATCAGATCGAAGGCTGCGCTGGCGCCCGCATCCGGCGTGGCGCTCAAACCGCCAGGCACGCTCTCGGTGCCCCTCAGGCCGGTGTCTTCCCCGTCCTGCGATCCCACCCGAGGCCGGGACTGGACACTGGCACCGGTCGCCTTGCTCCGGCCAGCCCCGGACCGAACCCGAACAGGCTTGGGGAACAGCATCATTGTTCAGCGTCGGGATCCTGGCGGTGCCGCTCGGCTATCGCTGACGGAACCTTTCCGGGTTTCCGACGTTTATTTCGGCAATCAAAGGAGAGTCCCCATGAAAGGCATTGTCGCCTGGTTCCTCGGCATCCCGGTCGTCGTGATCATCTTGCTGTATCTCACGGACGTCTTCTGACCCGGATCGTCACAGTCCTGACAGGTCGAACCGCCTGCAAGGCAGATGAGCGCAGACTTGGCAGGAGTTGGGGGACTCGAACCCACGACCCTCGGTTTTGGAGACCGATGCTCTACCAACTGAGCTAAACTCCTAGGCCTGAGGGCGGTGCTACGGTAGCTTGCCCGGGAAATCAAGGCCGAAATCGGCCCCACCGGGGAGAGTGACATGCAAACCATCGACTGGGCCAACCGCCCGTGGGTCGCGTTGAGTGTCGCTGACATGGCGGCCGGTCTGGCGGTCCCTTCGATGCTGTCATATGAAGAATCTCAACTATATCATTGGCTTGGCAAACGTGCGACGGGGATCGGCGCTGTGGTTGACATCGGCGCATTCGCAGGTGGTTCAGCCGCACGTCTGCTCAGCGGCCTGGCTGTGGGGGCAAGCACCGCTACTCTGCACGCCTTTGACCGCTTCACCGCCCACCGCCCTGCTCGCGAGGCGCATCTGTATCCTCACGGCATGCCGGTGACCGAAAGCGACGATATCCTGCCGCTGGTGGAACAGTTCCTGTCGCCGTGGCGGCATCGCCTCAAGCTGTGGCGCGGCGATATCGCAACCCAAAGATGGACAGGCGAGCCGCTTGAAATCATCGCGATAGATGCCGGCAAGTCGCCGCGATTGACCGATCATATCGCCGCCGAATTTCTGACCTGCGCGGTACCGGGGCACAGCGTGATCGTGCATCAGGACTTCCTGCATGCCAGTCAGCCCTGGCTGGCGGTTCAGATGCTGGGCCTGCAGGATCAGTTCAAGCCGGTGGCGCTGGTGGCCAAGGACTGCGTTGTTTTCGAATGCGTTCAGGCTGTTACCAGCCGGGCCCTCGCCAACAGCGCCGTCGAAGGCAAGACGGATGCCGACCTCATCGAGGGTTTGCGGCGCGCGAAGGCGGTTTATGCGCCGCTGGTGCCGCCCGACCGATTTCTGGCGATGATCCGCAAGATCAAGGCCAATCCCGGGGTGAGGGTCGCGTGGAAGATGACGCGCTGACCGGGCCGCGCCGTCAGGGTCGACCCGGCCCGCAACAAGCCTTTGATCACGCGAGGATCTTCGACACCACGCCGGCGCCTACAGGGCGGTCGCCTTCGCGGATGGTGAAGCGCGGTTTTTCCTGCATCAAAGCGCGGATCGAAGACTCGCCGATTTCCGGGCGCAGGCCGATCATCGCCTGATGCGCCGAGCCCTTGATGATTGGAATATCATCGCAGGGATACTCGCACAACGAGAACAACGCGCGCAGTTCCATCTCGACCAGTTCGACCGGTTCCTCGTCGTCGACGAGGTCGATCTTGTTCATGTAGCACACCATGTAGGGGATACCCACCTGGCGGCCCAACAGAATGTGTTCGCGGGTTTGCGGCATCGGGCCGTCAGACGCCGCACAGACCAGAATCGCCCCGTCCATCTGCGCCGCACCGGTGATCATGTTCTTGACATAATCGGCGTGGCCGGGGCAGTCGACATGCGCATAATGCCGCGCTTCGGTCTCGTATTCCACATGTGCCGTCGAGATCGTGATCCCGCGGGCCCGCTCTTCCGGCGCGCCGTCGATCTGGTCATAGGCGCGGAACTCGCCGAAATACTTGGTGATCGCCGCCGTCAGCGTCGTCCTGCCGTGGTCGACATGGCCGATCGTGCCGATGTTGACGTGCGGTTTGTTCCGTTCAAACTTTGCCTTTGCCATCATGGCCGCCCCTGGATCGCGGGGCCGCGACGGCCTCGGCCTCGCTGCGGCGCGAATTGATCGCCGCCCCGGGGAAAATCAAGCGCTACTCTGCGGGCGTCGGTCCGGCGGTTTTGGGCAGCGGCGGCAAACCGAACCATTCGGGATTTTCCAGAAACCAGTCTTCAACTTTCTTGGCGGCGTTATAGGCGAGTATCTCCATCTGGCGCTGCTTTGACTGGGTCAGGCCGGAGCCCACCAGCGTTTCCGCCGAAGCCCGTTCCCAGACGTGGAACTGGCGGCCCTCGGCGTTCAGTTGCTTGCCTGCCGCATCGTCGAACACATTGGCGGTGATCACCAGGATGGAGCGCGGCTTCAGAACCACCGGCACACCGGGTGGGGCCAGCGCGTAGGCTTCGATCGCAATACCGATGTTGTACAGTTTGGGGCCCTGATAGCGGCCAAAGCGGGCGTCGATCGCCTTGATCATCGCGGCTTCCCACTGTTCCGGCGTCGCTTTGCGGGAAATCGGTACCATCTGCAGCTTGTCGGTGACCGAGATGTTCAGACCAAGGGCAAAGTCGCCCAGGGGCACGGGCGGCTCTGCCAGATCGTTGGTCTGGCAGGCGGCCAACAGCATCAGACCAAAGCCCATGGCCATTCGGCGGAACAGCACCATCCACGCTCCTCCAGCAACCGGCGTTGCCGCCATTGGGTGGGCATATCCGCAACGGCCACAGGGCGCAATCCCGCGACCTTGGCCGCAGGGGGGAGCAAGATATATGTGATCAGACCAAAGGGGACCGCCGATGACCGAACCGAATGTCGTGACAGAAACCGCGCGCCCCGTGCCCGCCCGCGTGCCGCTGTCCAAAGCCCCTTTGGGCATCTGGGGGTCGGCGCGGGCCGGGCGACGAAATGTGCTGGAACTGATCCCCGAGATTGCGACCCATGCCCCGATCATCTCGGGGCGGACCGGCAAGCGCTGGCACATGCTGATGGACCCGGGCGGATTGCGGCACGTATTGCGCGACCGGGTCGAGGATTATCCCAAATCGCTGGTGACCAAGCTCATTCTGGAACCCGCCATCGGCGACAGCCTGTTCATTGCCGAGGGTGCAGAATGGATGTGGCAGCGCCGCACCGCCGCACCGGTGTTCTCGCACCGCAACGTCGCAGCGCTCGCCCCGGTCATGACGCTGGCGGCCGAACGCGCCGCAGACCGCATCGGTCGCGGGGTGGGGCGGGCGGTCGATGCGTTTGACGAGATGGTGACGGCCACGTTCGAGGTGATTTCCGATGTCACCTTCTCGGCCGGGGCGGGGTTTGACCGCGCGGCCGTGCACCGCGGCATCGAGACGTATATCAGCCAGACGGCCCGGGTCTCCTTGCTGGATATTCTGGGACTTCCCGCCTGGGTGCCGCGGCCGCACCGGCTATTTCAGGGCCGGGCGATGCGCGAGATGAAACGGGTGTCCGACCGCTCGATCAACGCCCGTCGCGCAGGAGGGCCCAAGCCGGTTCCCGATCTGCTGGACTTGTTGCTGGACGGGGAGGACCCCAAGACCGGCCGCAAGATGACCACGTCGGAATTGCGCGACAACCTGTTGACCTTCATCGTGGCGGGCCATGAAACCACGGCATTGACCCTGTCATGGGCGCTGTACCTGTGCGCTTTTGACCCAACCGTGCAGGTCGCAGCGCAAGCCGAGGCGCAGGGGGTTCTGGGCGACCGGCCAGCGGGGGCTGCGGATGTGGCCGCCCTGCCGCTGACCCGGGCGATTGTGGACGAGGCGTTGCGGCTCTACCCGCCGGCCGCCTTTCTGTCGCGCACCGCGAAAAAGGCCGATATCCTGTGCGGGCACGAGGTACGGCCCGGCGACACCGTGGTGCTGCCGATCTATGCTCTTCACCGCCACCATGCGCTGTGGCGCGACCCCGACGCCTTTGACCCCACCCGCTTCGCCGACCCCAAGGCTATCGACCGGTTTGCCTACCTGCCGTTCGGCGACGGCCCGCGCATCTGCATCGGCGCGTCGTTTGCGTTGCAGGAGGCGGTGATCATCCTTGCGACCCTGCTGGCGCGGTTCAAGTTCGCGCTGGTGCCGGGCAAGGCGCCAAAACCCGTGATGATCCTGACGCTTCGGCCGGAAGGCGGGGTGTGGCTGGGGGTAGAGCGCGCGTGACAGGTCAGCCCGGGGTCAAGATCAATGCCCCGCTTCGGGGTCCGGGCCGACCGCGCCCGACCAGGGTCCGGTCAGGTAAACCGGTTGTCCCGCGGAAACCCGCGCGGGGCCATCCGGCCGGCGGTGGCGCGCGGGGCGAGCCATTCCGTCAGGTCGGCTTCGGTGCGGGTCCGCCCCGCCGGGTCTTTCCACGTCAGGCCTTGTGCCAGCACAAAGGTCATCGCGTCCGACAGACCGCCATCCTTGTACCTCTGCAACCGAACCCCCTTGCCGCGCAGCATGTCGGGAAGGTCTGTCAACGGAAAGATCAGAACCTTGCGATTGTCGCCCACCACGGCCACATGATCGCCCCGCACCGGACGGCACAGGGCAACCCGCGCGCCGGAGGCCAGCACCATCACCTGTTTGCCGGCCCGGGTCTGTGCCAGGACATCGTCCGAAGCGACGACAAAGCCATCCCCGGCGCTGGACGCCAGCAGCAGCCTTACGGCGGGACGAAAGATCATCAGATCCAGGATTTCACTGTCGGTTGGCAGGTCTACCATCAGGCGCACCGGTTCGCCGGTGCTGCGCCCTCCGGGCAGGCTGTGGCCGCTCAGGGTAAAGAACCGTCCATTGTCGGCCACCAGCAGGATCTTGTCCGTCGTCTCGGCATGAAACGCAAAGCGCGCCGCATCGCCATCCTTGAACTTCTGCTCGGCCGTCAGGTCAAGATGCCCCTTCAATGCCCGGATCCACCCCATCCGCGAACAGATCACGGTGATCGGCTCGCGTTCGATCATCGCCTCATAGCTGACCTCTTCGGCCTGTGCCGCCTCCGTCAACTGACTGCGCCGCGCCCCACCCGGCGCAGTCTTGCCAAAGCGGCGGCGGATGTCGTCCAGATCGGCGCTGATGCGAACCGATTGCAGGTCGCGGCTGGCCAGCAGATCGGCAAGCCCGGCGCATTCGGCCTTCAGGGCATCGCGTTCGGCCCGCAACTCCATCTCTTCCAGACGCCGCAAGGAGCGCAGGCGCATGTTCAGAATCGCCTCGGCCTGCACCTCGGTCAATGCGCCGTCACCCGGTTTCGGCGGCATATAATCCTTTTCAGAACTCGCCCGCCTGTGCGGCTTGCCCCAGCGTTCGGCCATCAGCGCGCGCTTGGGGTCGTCGTCATACCGGATGATGTCGATCACCCGGTCGAGGTTCAGGAAAGTGATGATGAAGCCTTCCAGAACCTCCAGCCGGGCGTCGATCCTTTCGATGCGGTGCGCAGAACGGCGCTGCAGAACATCCCGGCGATGGTCCAGAAAGGCGTGCAGCACTTCGGGCAGGCTGCAGACCCGCGGCTCTCGCCCGTCGATCAGCACGTTGAGGTTCATCGAGAACCGGGTTTCGAGATCGGAATTGCGAAACAGCATTCCCATCAGCATGTCCGCCTCGACCGTCCGGGCGCGCGGATCCAGCACGATCCGCAGATCATCGGCGGATTCGTCGCGCACATCGGCGAGCAGCGGGATCTTCCGGGTCTGGATAAGATCGGCCAGCTTTTCGATCAGCCGGGATTTCTGCACCTGATACGGGATTTCGGTGACGACGATCTGCCACTGGCCACGCCCCAGATCCTCGATCCCCCATTTCGCCCGCGTCCGGAACGCCCCGCGACCTGTGCGGTAAGCCTCGACAATCGCGGAACGGCTTTCGACAATCACGCCCCCGGTCGGAAAATCCGGTCCCGGGATCAGATCGACCAAAGCCTCCAACGGCAGATCGGGCGTGCGGATCAGCGCCTGACAGCCAAGGATCAACTCATCTAGGTTGTGCGGCGGGATGTTCGTGGCCATGCCCACCGCGATCCCGCTGGACCCGTTGGCCAGAAGGTTCGGAAACGCGGCGGGCATCACCACCGGCTCTTCCAGCGTCCCGTCGTAGTTGGGGCGGAAGTCGACGGCGTTTTCCGCCAGCCCTTCCATCAGCGTCTCGGCAATCGCGGTCAGTCGCGCTTCGGTATAGCGGCTGGCCGCCGGGTTATCGCCGTCGATGTTGCCGAAATTGCCTTGCCCGTCGACCAGCGGGTAGCGGACGTTGAAATCCTGCGCCAGCCGCGCCATCGCGTCATAGATCGCCACATCGCCGTGCGGGTGATAGTTGCCCATCACATCGCCGCTGATCTTGGCCGATTTGCGAAAGCCCCCGGTTGCCGTCAGCCGCAACTCGCGCATCGCATAAAGGATGCGGCGATGGACCGGTTTCAGCCCGTCGCGCGCGTCCGGCAACGCGCGGTGCATGATGGTGGACAAGGCGTAGGTCAGATAGCGGTCGCCGATGGCCCGGGACAGCGGCTCTGCAACGGTGATGGGCTCGATCTTGGGGTTTTCAGGCTCGTCCGACATGGATGTGGTGTAAGTTGGACCGCGCAAACGGTCCAGTCGAAATCCGGCGCGGCGGTGGGGCGGGGCGGGAAGATTGCGCGAATTTTCCCGCCGAATCCTGTTCAACCGTGCTAGAACTCGATCTGGTTGAGTTTATCAGGTGTGACATGCTCCGTTTGACGGCCCTGCTGTGCGTGGGCATTTTTCTGGTTCTGATGATCGAGGGTGAAGACAACGGACAAGTCCGGCAGGGGCTGCTGTTTCAATCCGAACCCGCGAACGACCCGGTCAGGATTGCCTCGCCAGAGCCGGTGACGCCGCCCCCCGCGACCGGCGGGACCGAAGCGGTCTTTGTGCCGGCACAGCCTGTGCGCGTCTTGCCTCCGCCGCAAACGGAGCGCGTGGCCAGACCGGTGGTGGCGACCCCCGCCCCGGTTCCCGCCGAAATCTGGGCTGTGGTGAATGCCCGTTCGATCAACGTGCGCTCCGGCCCCTCGACCAACGACGCCGTGATCGGGCGATTGGTCGATGGCGAGGCGGTTCTTGTGGTGTCATACGACACCCTCGTTCAAGGGTGGAGCCTCGTGCGGATCGAAGGAGACGGCATCGAAGGCTATGTGGCAAGCCGTCTGTTGACCGAATTGCAGCCCTGAGCCGTTCTCAGATGGCCCCCCGGCCGCCGGCACGCCCGGTGCACCCAGCAGAAAGCGGCGCGTGGCACAAAAGTCTGTCCTGATCACCGGGTGCTCGTCGGGCATCGGGCTTGACGCGGCAAGGGGCCTTTCCGCCCGCGGCTGGCGGGTGTTTGCCACCTGCCGCAAGCCCGCCGACAGCGCCCGCCTGATCGCCGAGGGGCTGGAAAGTTTCTTGCTGGATCACGACGACGAGGCCAGCATCGCCGGTGCCGTAGCCGAGGTGACCGCCCGCACCGGCGGCACGCTGGACGCGCTGTTCAACAACGGTGCTTTCGCCTGCCCGGGGGCGGTCGAGGATCTGCCGCGCGGCGCGCTGCGGGCGATCTTCGAAACCAATCTGTTCGGCCCCCATGACCTGACGCGGCAGATCATTCCGCTGATGCGGGCCCAGGGCCATGGGCGGATCGTCAACTGTTCCTCGGTTCTGGGTCTGGTAGGGGCGAAATGGCGCGGGGCTTATGTCGCGACCAAGTTCGCGATGGAAGGGCTGACCGACGTGCTGCGGCTGGAAATGGCCGACACCAACATCAAGGTCATCCTGATCGAGCCCGGCCCGATCGGCACCCGTATCCGCGAGAACGCCATTCCGCATTTCGAAAAATGGATCGACTGGCAATCCTCGGCGCGGCGCGCGCAGTATGCCGCCCTGCGGACCCGGCTTTACGAGAAATCCGGCCCGGACCAGTTTGAACTGCCCGCCTCGGCAGTCACGGTCAAGTTGGTCCGGGCGCTGGAACACCCCCGCCCCGCCGCGCGGTACTTCGTGACGACGCCAACCTACGTGTCGTCGGTGCTGAAACGGCTGCTGCCCACCCGACTGCTTGACGCGGTCCTGTCGCGCGGCTGAAGATTGCGCTTCGCTTTTTCGGACAAGCCCCCTAGATCAGGGTTTCACGACAAGGGGTTTGCCGATGCTGCGCGACGATCCGATGTTCATTCTGGCGGCGCTCGCCAGTCTGGTGGTTCTGATCATCCTGATGCTGGGCATCGGCAGCTTTGCCAAGGGCGGCGAGTTCAACCGCAAGCATTCCAACCGCCTGATGCGGTACCGGATCGCGGCGCAGGCGGTGGCGGTGATCCTGATCGTGGGCTTTGCCTGGATGCGCAGCGGAGGTGGCAATTGATGGTCGTTCTGTCGAGGATCTACACCAAGACCGGGGACGCGGGCGAAACCTCGCTCGGCAACGGCGCGCGGGTGGCCAAGCATGCGGTCCGGGTATCGGCCTATGGAACGGTCGACGAGACCAACGCGACCGTGGGGTTGGCCCGGCTGCATTCGGCGGGCGAGATGGATGCCGCCCTTGCCCGCATCTCCAACGACCTGTTCGATCTGGGCGCGGACCTGTGCACCCCCGACATGTTCAACGACGCAAAGGCAGAATATCCGCCGTTGCGGATGATCGCGGGCCAGGTTGACCGGCTGGAGAGTGAAATCGACGCAATGAACGCCAGGCTGACGCCTCTGCGCAGCTTCATCCTGCCGGGGGGAAGCGCGCTGGCGGCACAGATGCACCTGTGCCGCACGATCTGCCGGCGGGCGGAACGGCTGGTGGTGGAACTGGCCACGATGGAAGAGGTCAACGTCGAAGCGGTGAAATACCTGAACCGCCTGTCGGACTGGTTCTTCGTGGCGGGCCGGATCGCCAACAATGACGGCGCGGATGACGTGTTGTGGGTACCGGGCCTGACGCGCTGATCAGGCGCCCCGGACGGCAGACCGGGACGCGACGTCGCGACACATCGGAATGTCGGATTTGGTCTGTCGCGCCGATGCATCCCGCTGTAACACCAACCAACGCCGGGGATGCCCCCGTGGGCTTGGATGAGGGATTTGCGCCGATGAAGGTTCTGGTGCCGGTCAAACGGGTGATCGACTACAACGTCAAGGTTCGCGTCAAGGCCGACGGCTCGGGCGTCGATCTGGCGAATGTAAAGATGTCGATGAACCCGTTCGACGAAATTGCGGTCGAAGAGGCGATTCGGCTGAGGGAAAAGGGCATCGCGACCGAAGTGATCGTGGTGTCGATCGGGGTGAAGCAGGCGCAAGAGACATTGCGCACCGCGCTGGCCATGGGGGCGGATCGCGCCATTCTGATCGAGGCAACAGACAGCGTGCAGACCGATATCGAGCCTTTGGCCGTGGCCAAGCTGCTGGCGGCAGTGGTGGCGGCCGAGGGGCCGGAGCTGGTGCTGTGCGGCAAGCAGGCGATCGACAACGACATGAACGCAACGGGGCAGATGCTCGCCGCCCTGCTCGGTTGGGCGCAAGGCACGTTCGCCTCGCAACTGACGATTGCGGGCGACACGGCGACGGTGACCCGTGAAGTCGATGGCGGGTTGCAGACCATCATCCTGAAACTGCCCGCGATTGTCACGGTGGACCTGCGGCTGAACGAGCCGCGCTATGCCAGTCTGCCCAACATCATGAAGGCCAAGGCGAAACCCCTCGCTGCCAGGACGCCCGCCGATTACGGGGTCGACGTCACACCGCGCCTGCATGTGCTGAAAACCGTCGAGCCGGCGGGGCGCAAGGCCGGGGTCAAGGTGGCGTCGGTCGCCGAACTGATTGCGAAACTCAAGGATGAAGCGGGGGTGATCTGATGGCGGTTCTGCTGCTTGCCGATGTGAACGACGGTCAGCTTGCGACCGATGGCGTGGCCAAGACGCTGACCGCGGTCAAGGGTCTGGGCGAGGTGCATGTGCTGGTGGCCGGAACCGGCAGCGACGCCGCGGCCGCCGAAGCCGCGACGCTGGACGGGGTTGCAAGGGTGTTGTTTGCCGAGGGACACGCCTATTGTCACGGCATGGGCGAGCCCACTGCCGCTTTGCTGGCGGGGTTGGCCGGCGGGTATAGTCACATCACCGCCGCCTCGACCGCGTTCTCCAAGAACGTGCTGCCCCGGGTGGCGGCGCTTCTTGACGTGATGGTGATGTCGGACGTGACGGCGGTGATCGACGCCGATACGTTTGAGCGACCGATCTATGCCGGGAATGCCGTGCAGACCGTGAAATCTGCGGACCCCGTCAAGGTTTTCACCGTGCGGACCGCCAGCTATGCTGCCGTGGGCACCGGTGGGTCTGCCCCGGTCGAAAAGATCGGCGGCCCCGGGGATGCAGGGTTGTCGACCTGGGTGGAAGACCGGGTCGCGGCGTCAGACCGGCCCGAACTGACCAGCGCCGGGATCGTGGTGTCGGGCGGGCGCGGTGTCGGGTCCAAGGAAAGCTTCGATCTGATCGAGGCACTGGCCGACAAGCTGAACGCCGCCGTCGGGGCCAGCCGGGCCGCGGTCGACTCGGGCTATGCGCCGAACGACTGGCAGGTCGGGCAGACCGGCAAGGTGGTGGCGCCCAACCTGTATGTGGCCGTCGGAATTTCGGGGGCCATCCAGCACTTGGCTGGCATGAAGGACAGCAAGGTGATCGTGGCCATCAACAAGGATGAAGAAGCCCCGATCTTTCAGGTCGCTGATTACGGGCTGGTGGCCGATCTGTTCACCGCCGTGCCTGAACTGATCGAAAAGCTCTGACCCTGACCGGCCGCCGGTCCGTCAGCCGTCACCCGTCGATCACGGCGCGCAGAACCGGGGCCAGCGCGCGCGCCACTTCGTCATGCACCGCCGGACCCGGCAGCCCCGCCGCCGCCGGCGCGTCAAGCGGGCTGAATGCCATGCCCGCAATTCCCTTTGCCCGCGCCTCGGGGCTGCTGATCGCCTCGACATATGCCGCCGCCATCGGACGGATCGCCGCCACCATCTCGGCATCGACCAGCAGCGGCTCCATTGCGAGTTGTGCCTTGCGGTCAACCTGCGGCGGATGCTGCCCTGACATCCACAACAGCACCACTTTGGTCGGCAGGCGGTTCAGCAACTGCTGCATCCGCCCGATCCAGGCAGCGCGCAGATCAGCGGCCAGCACCTCGAACCGTTCCTCCGACACCGATTGCAGCGTCATCAGCATGTGGCGGGTAAAGTGAAACTCGGTAAACTCCACGTCGCGAAACATCGACCGCAAGAGCGGCGTCGCCCCGAGAAACCGGTCGTTGCGGCGGGGATGCACCGCATAGAACCGGTTCGTCAGATTGTGCGCCCCCACCAGTTGCACGACGGCGACCTCGGCCCCGGCGGCAATATCGGTCACCGCAGGCTCATTCAGATAAACATCCAGCCCGGCATTGATGCAGCCAAGGTTGACCATGCGCAGCCCGGTCTCGGCCTCGACCAGCGTCGGATAGGGCCGCGGCACGTATTTGCCATAGGTCTCGGTCCCGCCCAGCAACGCGACATAAGGCCGGTCCAGCACCCGTCGCGGCCCGCGAAACAGCAGCCGTGACGTGCCATACCGGCATGGAAAATAGTCGAGCGCCCCCGCGCCCGGAAAAGCATAAGCCATTGCCACACACCCACTTGTCTTCTCACCCACTGGTCAAGGTGCCGCAAACCCGTTTCCAATTGGCTAAATCCGGCTTTCGTCGCAAATCCTCCACATTTCGCCGCAGTGCAGCGTCTGGTGCGGCAGCGCTCTTGCACCGACCGGCCGGCGCTGCGTAAGGTGCCGCGCAAGGCCGTCAGGAGGGCGATCATGGAAATCCGGACAATCGGGATCGTCGGTGCCGGCCAGATGGGCAGCGGCATCGCGCATGTCTTTGCCCTTGCGGGCTATGACGTGCTGTTGAACGACATCGCGCAAGACAGCCTCGACAAGGCCCTGAGCACGATCGACCGCAACATCGACCGCCAGGTCAGCCGCGGCAAGGTCACCGCCGCCGACAAGGCCGCCGCGATGGCGCGCATCCAAACCACGCTCGACCTGACAGCGCTCGGCCCGCGCGATCTGATCATCGAGGCCGCAACCGAGCAGGAGACCGTCAAGCAGGCCATCTTTGCCAAGCTGGCGGCGCATCTGGCACCGCACACCATCCTGACCTCCAACACGTCGTCCATTTCGATCACCCGCCTCGCCAGCCGCACCGACCGGCCGGAAAAGTTCATGGGGTTCCACTTCATGAACCCGGTTCCGGTGATGCAACTGGTCGAACTGATCCGCGGCATCGCCACCGACAAGCCGACTTTCGAGGCGTTGAATGCCGTCGTCACCAAGCTGGGCAAGACCGCCGCCAGTTCAGAAGATTTCCCGGCGTTCATCGTCAACCGCATCCTGATGCCGATGATCAACGAGGCGGTCTATACGCTGTACGAGGGGGTAGGTTCGGTCAAATCCATCGACGAGTCGCTGAAACTCGGGGCGAATCACCCGATGGGGCCGCTGGAACTGGCCGATTTCATCGGGCTTGATACCTGTCTTGCGATCATGAACGTGCTGCACGACGGGTTGGCCGACACCAAGTATCGTCCCTGCCCGCTGCTGACCAAATATGTCGAGGCAGGCTGGCTGGGCCGCAAGACACAGCGCGGCTTTTACGACTATCGCGGCGAGGTTCCGGTCCCGACCCGCTAAGCCTGCTTGGCCAGGTTCAACGTGTGCTGCCGCAGCCAGGCCAGAAAGCCGCGCGGATTGCCTTCCCAAGTCTTCAACACGTCCGCCGACAGCGGCTCTCCGATCACCGGACGCTGCGCCTTGAACAGGCTGCGCTTGATTTCGTACAGCAGCAACCCTTGGCGGACCGTCGCCGACACCAGATTGGCGATCTGATACAGGCGCGAGTTCTGGCCGGGAAAATAGATCGGCAGAATGGTTGCCCCCGACAGATGGATCATCTTGTGGGTGAACAGGTTCCATTCCGCCTCGATCGCCGGGCCGAACCAGGTTTCGGAACAGGCCACCCGGCCGGCGGGAAACAGGATGATCACCCCGCCCCGCTTGAGGTGCTGCATCGTCAGACTGCGCATCTCGAGCCCCAGTTCGCGCGAGTTTTCCTCGTGCGGAAACGGCACCGGGATCATGAATTCCTCGACCTCGGGGATCCCGGTCAGCAGGGACCGGGTCAGAATCCGGAAATCCGAGCGGACCCGGTTGATCATTTCGGCCATGATCATCCCGTCGACCAGCCCGGAGGGATGGTTGGCCACCACGACCACCGGACCCGTGGCCGGGATGCGGGAGATCTGCTCGGCCGGGGTATCAATACGGATGCCCATATGCTTGACCGCCTTGGGCCAGAACGGCGAGCCGTGCGGCGCACCCGACTGCTCGAACGTCCGGATCAGGCGGAGCAGCCGGATTTTCGCCGTCAGCCATTCGATCGCCCGAATGCTGCCGGCCTTGAACGGATTGGTGAACGTTCCGGCGTACGACAGCCGCCGCATGTCGTATTTTCGCCCTGCCGCTTTGGCGGCGACGGGCGGGATGGCCGGGCGGGTCTGCGGAGTGTCGGTCACGACGCGTCAGCCTTCCTGTCGTAGCCGTTCAGGTATCTTCCCCGAACCGGTCGGCTACAAGTGCCACCAGCGCCGCAGCAAGCTCTTGCGCCTGCGCACCACTGGTTCGCACCTCAATAGAGGTTCCGCGTGAGGCTGCCAACATCAAAAGGCCCATGATGCTGTCGCCCGATACCGTCATCCCATCGCGCGCCACTTCGGCCTGTGCGTCAAAGCGTTCGACCACCTCGACGAATTTCGCCGAGGCCCGGGCGTGCAAGCCCTTTTCGTTGACGATCCGAAGCGTCAGTTCGGCCATCGCGTCAGGCCCCTGTGCCGAGGTCCAGGCTGTTGATGTATTTTCGCCCCGCATCCAGTGCCACGCGCACCGCCTCGGGCAGGGGCAGATCGCGCGACTTTGCCAGCTTGATCAACATCGGCAGATTGGCGCCGTAAATGATCCGCCGTTCCGACCCCCCGGCGCATGCCATCAGCGACAGATTGGCCGGAGAGCCGCCGAACATGTCGGTCACGACCACTACGCCGCTGCCCTGATCGACCGCATCGGTGGCGTCATGGATCTCGCGCTGCTTCTTGCCGCGGTCGTGGTCATCTTCGATGGCGATGGCGCGCATCCCCTGTTGCGGGCCCACCACATGCTCGACCGCCGACAGGTATTCCCGCGCCAACCCGCCATGTGCGACGATCACGATCCCGATCAAGCGCGTTCCTCATCCATAGGTTGCGGCGCGGCCGCGGCCCTGCGTTCCAGTTCCCGGTGACGTTTTGACACCTGCCAGCCGTGCTCCGCAAGCACCTTGCCCAAGATTTCTGCAACTGCGACAGACCGGTGTTGCCCGCCGGTGCAGCCAAAGCCGATCGACAGATGCGCACGCCCCTCTTCGCTGTGCGCCGGCAGCAACATCTCGATCAGACCCAGCACCCGCTGGAAGTATTCGGCAAACCGCGGATCGTCCCGCACATGATCCTGCACCGCCGGATCGCGGCCGTCGAGCGCCCGCAACCCCGGCACCCAGTGCGGATTGCTCAGAAAACGGCAGTCGAAGATCATGTCGACCCCGCGCGGCACGCCGCGTCTGTAGCTGAAGGAATGCAGCGCAACCGCCAGCCGCTCTTCGCCGCTTCGGTCGAACCAGCGGCCGATGTCGGCCTTCAGATCGTGCGGGGTCATCTCTGTCGTGTCGATCAGGTGGTCGGCACGGGCCTTGATCGGGGCCAGCAGATCAATTTCGCGCTCGATGCCCTGCGCCGGGGTTTCGGCCGGGGCCAGCGGGTGCCGGCGCCGGGTGTCGGAGTAGCGCCGGATCAGTTCGGTCGGGGCGCAATCGACATAAAGGACCTCCAGACTGACGCGCGGATCGCGGGTCAGCCGGTCGATCAACTCGATCAGCGCTGTGGCCGCGAAATCGCGGTTTCGTACGTCGAGCCCCAGCGCGATCGGATGCCCCAGCGACGGACCTTCGATCAGCCGGGGCACCAGGGTCAGCGGCAGGTTGTCGATCACTTCGTAACCGAGGTCTTCCAGTGCGTCGATCGCGGTCGACCGCCCGGCCCCCGAAGGTCCGGTGACCAGAAGCAGCCGGTGGTCCGGCCCATGCTCCAGTGCCGCCAACATCGTGCGCACGCCCTCATGCCCGTCGCCCATGCCGCAAATAGCACAGGACCGCAGCAGGGAAATGGTCACTGCGCGACGCGAGGACAAGGTCGAGCGTCGCTCCGAGCAGGATCACGCTGCGTTGCGGCGGAAGCCGGTCGGATTCGGGGTGGCCCAGATCGACAACCAGCCGCACCGGCACCTCTGCCAGGGCTGGCGCGCGCAAAAGGCCGATGCCGCGCGCCTCGATCAGTCCGCTCAGCCTGTGCGGGCACCGGGCGATCACCGTGCCGTCAGCGAGGCCGATCTCGGTCCGGTCGTCGGCCACCAACGCCGCGCCGAGCGCCATCAACTGCAAGGCCAGACCCGATTTCCCCGAACCGGACGGGCCAAGGATCAGCACACCCCGTCCCGCTGCCGCCACGCAACTGGCGTGCAGGGTGGCATGTGTCACACCGGCAGACCCACCACGAACCGCGCGCCGAGCGGTTCTGATGTAATGTCGGCATGGGTCGGCCGGATGTTCTCGGCCCAGATCACCCCGCCATGCGCTTCGACGATCTGCTTGGAAATTGCGAGGCCCAGACCGGAATGATTGCCGAAATCGCCCTGCGGCCGTTCCGAGTAGAACCGGTTGAACACCTTTTCCAGCGCCTGTTCCGGAATGCCCGGCCCGGTATCCTCGACCACCACCAGCACCCGGTTTTCCCGCCGACGCGTCCAGACCCGCACAGCATCGCCCTCTTCGCAGAACGACACCGCATTGGTGATCAGGTTGACAAAAACCTGCGCCAGCCGCGCCTCAAGCCCGCGGATCAGGATCGGGTCAGGCGGGAAATCGGTGATGAACTCGACCCCCTTTTCGCGCGCCTGTGCACCAAGGTATTCCGACAGATTGACCAACGTCCTGGAAAGGTTGAACTCTTCTTCCTCTTCCTTGACCAGTTCGCTGTCCAGTCGCGATGCGTTCGAGATGTCCGACACCAGCCGGTCCAATCGGCGCACGTCATGCTCGATCACGTCCAGCAGCTTGTCGCGCTGATCGTCGCGCTTGGCCACCCGCAGGGTGACGACTGCCGAGCGCAGGCTGGCAAGCGGGTTCTTGATCTCGTGGCTGACGTCCGCGGCAAATTGCTCGTTGGCGTCGATCCGGTCATAAAGGGCAGCCACCATGCCGCGCATCGCCACGGACAGCCGACCGATTTCATCTGGCCGGGCCGCCAGATCGGGGATGCGCACCCGGCCCGGTGCCATCTTGCGTGCATCGCGGTCGCGCCCCAGTTCGGCCGCCGCCGCAAGGTCGGACAGCGGATTGGCAATTGTCGAGGCCAGCACCAGACTGAGCCCGATCGACACCAGCAGCGCGATCACGAACATCTGCAGGATCTGCTCGCGCTCATACCGCACCAGCCGGTCGATCTCGCCCTCGGCCGAGGTCAGCGCCACGACGGCCAGCACCTCGCCCGCGCGGGTCACCGGGGTCGCCACGGCAAACTGGGCGCCGCCTTCGGCCCCTTGCCCGGTGTTGATGGCGGTCTGCCCGCCCCTCGCCTCGGCGAACAGGCCGCGCGCGCGCTCTTGCCCGTCAACCCGCTGACTGGACGCCCGGCCCGACGACAGCACGCCCGACACGGTTTCCCAGACTCCGTTCAAAAAATCGGTGATGATGGTGGACCGGCCTGCAACAGCGGGTGCCGGGCGGTCCGCGCCCATGCCGGACCCCAGCAGCCCGCCGTACGCATCGTACAGGAAAACCTCGACCCCCGGGGCAATCGCGATATTCGCCAGTTGCCGGGGCAGGTCCTGCGCAAAGCCGGGCGACAAGGCACCCGTCGCCGGCAGGCTCGCCTCGAACACATCGGCGATCAGATGCGCCTCGGTCACCAGACCCTGTTCGCGCTGCAGCACCAGACTGTCGCGGAACGGATTGAGAAACAGCACCCCCGCCACCAACACGACCAGCGCCATCAGGTTGAAGATGATGATCTTGCGCGCGAGCGGAGAGCGGTTCAGCGCCACGATACCCCGCCTGCCGCGATGGTCGCGCACTGCGGGGTTCGCCGCAGCCTGAGGCGAAACCCAGTCTTCGCCCAGCAGGACGTCACCGCTTTTGGCGCGGCTGTCAGACATGGCAAGGCGCGACAGGGCGGTCATTCTTCGTTATAGCGATATCCGATGCCATACAAGGTTTCGATCGCCGAAAATTCTTCGTCCACGGCGCGCATCTTCTTGCGCAACCGCTTGATATGGCTGTCGATCGTACGGTCGTCGACATAAACCTGATCGTCATAGGCCACGTCCATCAACTGATCGCGCGATTTCACGAAACCCGGCCGCTGCGCCAACGCCTGCAGCAGCATGAATTCTGTCACCGTCAGCGACACGTCATGGCCTTTCCACGACACCGAATGGCGCAGCGGGTCCATCCGCAGATGCCCGCGCTCCATGATCTTGGTTTCTTCGGTGACGGCGACCTCACCCGTCGCGATCGCATCCTGCCGGCGCAGCAGGGCGCGGATCCGCTCGACCAGCAGGCGCTGGCTGAACGGCTTTTTGACGTAATCATCGGCCCCCATCCGCAGACCCAGAACCTCGTCGATCTCGTCGTCTTTCGAGGTCAGGAAGATCACCGGCATGGTGGTTTTCAGCCGCAGGCGCTGCAGCAGATCCATCCCGTCCATCCGGGGCATCTTGATGTCGAGGACGGCCATGTCGGGCATCCGGCGGCTGAATGCATCAAGAGCGGACTGGCCGTCGTTGAACGTTTCGACCTCGAACCCCTCGGCTTCCAGAGTCATCGACACCGACGTCAGAATGTTCCTGTCGTCGTCCACAAGGGCGATCCTTGCCATGTTGGGTTTCCCTCTGCTGCTCGGCTTTGCCTGATTTTTGACATATGATCGGGTTTCCGGCCCGGAGAATCAACCGGAATGTGCGAATCGAACCGGCCTGCCGAATCATTGGGTCATAAATTCCCCAAAGAATGACTAATTTGCCGCAGTCGGCTGTGGGCTGCCTATTGGTTGCGCTAACCTGCGGATGGTTGCGCTAACTGTGGCAGGTGGCCCTGTTCCGCTTTGAAAACCGCGTGTTATACCCGTTGAAGGGGAGAGGCCGGCCCCTTGCCCTGCAGGCCGCAGCAGACCCTGCGACCCGCCCCAACCGAACTGCACCGGCAGCCCATTGCTGTCGAAGGGAGCTTGCACAATGACCCACGGACGTGTCAACGCCGCGCATCGTCTTGAAGATCAAGGGTTTTCGGGGTTGGGGCAAGTGCATTACAACCAACTTGAGCCCAGCCTTGTCGAGGCCGCCGTGGCCCGCGGCGAGGGCAGCCTTGGCAAGGGTGGAGCGCTGTTGTGTTCAACCGGCCAATTCACCGGGCGGTCGCCGAAAGACAAGTTTGTGGTGCGCACGCCGTCGGTCGAACACAGCATCTGGTGGGAGAACAACCGGGCGATGGCCCCTGCAGCGTTTGACCGCTTGCGCGCGGACATGGTGGCGCACATGCAGGGCCGCGAGTATTTCGTGCAGGATCTTTATGCCGGCGCCGACCCGCTGCACCGGCTGGACGTGCGGGTGGTGACCGAACTGGCCTGGCACGGGCTGTTCATCCGGCATCTGTTGCGCAGGCCCGTCCGTGCCGAACTGGACCGGTTCGTGCCGGAATGGACCATTGTCAATTGCCCCGGGTTCAAGGCCGATCCCGCCCGACACGGCTGTCGCAGCGAAACCGTTATCGCGATGAATTTCGACGCGCGCGAGATCCTGATTGCCAACACCGCCTATGCCGGGGAAACCAAGAAATCGGTGTTCACCCTGCTGAATTATCTTCTGCCGGAAAAGGGCGTGATGCCGATGCATTGCTCGGCCAACCATGCCATCGGCAACCCGGTGGAAGCGGCGGTTTTCTTTGGCCTTTCGGGCACCGGAAAGACCACGCTGTCGGCCGCCCCCGACCGCACGCTGATCGGTGATGACGAACATGGCTGGTCGGATCGCGGTACCTTCAATTTCGAAGGCGGCTGCTATGCCAAGACCATCAACCTCGATCCGGCGGCCGAGCCGGACATCTATGCCACCACGCATCGATTTGGAACCGTGGTGGAGAACATGGTCTACGACCCCGAAACGCTGGAGATCGACTTTGACGACGACAGCCTGACGGCCAACACCCGCTGCGCCTATCCGCTGGACTACATCCCGAACGCCTCGGCCACCGGGCTGGGCGGGCATCCGCGTCATGTCATCATGCTGACCTGCGATGCCTTCGGAGTGTTGCCGCCGATTGCCCGGCTGTCCCCGGCGCAAGGCATGTATCACTTCCTGTCGGGCTTTACCTCCAAGGTCGCGGGCACCGAACGCGGGGTGACCGAACCCGTGCCGACCTTCAGCACCTGTTTCGGCGCGCCGTTCATGCCGCGTCGGCCGGAAGTCTATGGCAAGATGCTGCAGGCCAAGATTGCAAGACACGGCGTGACGTGCTGGCTGGTCAACACCGGCTGGACCGGCGGTGCCTATGGCACCGGGCAGCGGATGCCGATCAAGGCGACGCGGGCTCTGCTGTCGGCGGCGCTGGATGGTTCGCTGGCCGCGGCCGACTTCCGCCGCGATCCGAATTTCGGATTTGAGGTGCCGGTTGCGGTTCTGGGGGTTCAGGCAGGTCTGCTGGATCCGCGCCGAACCTGGGCGGACGCCGCGGTCTACGACCGGCAAGCCGCGCGGCTGGTTGCGTTGTTTGCCGAGAATTTTGCGTCTTTTCTGCCGTTTATCGACGCCGATGTGAAGGCGGCGGCTTTGGGATGACTTCCGCCAGACCGAAAGACGGCCCCCGGTGGACCACGCTGTTGACCCCGCCGGACGTCCTGCTGCCAGACAACTTGTCGCGGCGCGCCGAAGGTGCCCGCCGGGCGCGACATTTTAGGTCGCAGGGCGACCAGCCCGCGAAAGGATATTGCGCTGCGGCTGCAAAGGCGCTAGCCCGATTGCCACCCGATCCCGCCGCTGAAGGAGCCCAGCATGGCACATGACGGACAGACCCTGACCGCATACGCAGTCCTCGCCGACCTGACGCGGCGAACCGCATCGGCACTTTCCGAGGTAGAGGCATTGCTGCACGCCGCCCGCGAATCCTTGCGCGCCGACGTGACGGTCGGTGGCAAGGTTCGGGCGGATTTGCTGGAGATCCATCAGTTCCGCGCGCATGCCTTTGCGTGGCTCGCAACCTATGTCGAAGCGCTGCGACAGATGCAGGCCTGGGCCGTTCGACTGGAGGCCGAGGGGCGTCTGGGCGAAGTCGAGGCGCTGATCCATCAGATTGCCTATGGCGAATACCTCAGCCAGATCAGCGGCGGCATTGCGATGAGCCAGGGCGAGATTGCCCGGCTGGCCGATCTGGGTCTTGACCCGTGGTCGGGCGGGCCGGACGCGCAGGTCTTGATGGCGTCCGGCAACACGGCGCAGGTCCGCGACCGGCTGGTGGCCCTGATGCAGGACAATCTCGGCCGCGCGACCTTTGGCGCGACCGGGCTCGACGACGAGCTGGAAATGATCCGCGACCAGTTCCGCCGTTTTGCCGACGAGCAGGTGGCCCCGCACGCCCATGGCTGGCATCTGCGCGACGAGTTGATCCCGATGGAGGTTGTCCAATCCCTGGCGGACATGGGGGTGTTCGGCTTGACGATCCCCGAGGCGTTCGGCGGTCTGGGCCTGTCCAAGGCCTCGATGGTGGTGGTGTCCGAGGAGTTGTCGCGCGGCTATATCGGCGTCGGCTCGCTGGCCACGCGGACCGAGATTGCCGCCGAACTGATCCTGTGTGGCGGGACAGCGGCGCAAAAGGCGCACTGGCTGCCGGGATTGGCCTCTGGCGCGATCCTGCCGACCGCCGTGTTCACCGAACCCAACACCGGGTCCGATCTGGGGGCGTTGCGGACGCGGGCGGTGAAGGCGGGCGATGACTGGCAAGTCACCGGCAACAAGACCTGGATCACCCATGCGGCGCGCACCCATGTGATGACCCTGCTGGCCCGCACCGACCCCGCGACCACCGATTACCGGGGCTTGTCGATGTTTCTGGCCGAAAAGTCCCCCGGCACCGACGCCGACCCGTTCCCCACCCCCGGGATGACCGGCGGCGAGATCGAAGTGCTGGGCTATCGCGGCATGAAGGAGTACGAACTGGCGTTCGACGGCTTTGCGGTGAAGGGGGAAAACCTGCTCGGCGGTGTCGAGGGGCAGGGGTTCAAACAGCTCATGCAGACCTTCGAATCGGCCCGCATCCAGACCGCCGCCCGCGCCGTCGGGGTGGCGCAGAACGCTTTGGATGTCGCACTGCGCTATGCCCTTGACCGCAAACAGTTCGGCAAGCCGCTGATCGCGTTTCCGCGCGTTGGGGGCAAGCTGGCCATGATGGCGGTCGAAATCATGGTGGCGCGGCAGTTGACCTATTTCAGCGCCTGGCAGAAAGACCATGACAAGCGCTGCGACCTGGAGGCGGGGATGGCGAAACTGCTGGGCGCGCGGGTCGCCTGGGCCTGCGCCGACAATGCGCTGCAAATCCATGGCGGCAACGGCTTTGCCCTGGAATACCCGATCAGCCGCATCCTGTGCGACGCCCGCATCCTGAACATCTTCGAAGGGGCCGCCGAGATTCAGGCGCAGGTGATTGCGCGGCGGTTGCTCGATTAGGCGGGTTTAGCCAGACTTGCCTTATTAGCAGAACTCGGCTAATCTTGGCTATGGCACCGGACCCCTGGCACTTTGCGCGCACCGACGACGCCCGGCAAACCCTTCTGGCGCTGACCCGCGGACCCATCGTCGCCATGAGCCTGTTCGGGGCACGGCGCACCGGCAAGACCGAATTTCTGCTGCGCGATCTTGCACCCCTGGCCGTGGCCGAGGGGCACCGGGTGGTCTATGCCTCGTTCTGGCAAAGCCCGGCCGCCCCGCTTGCGGTTCTGCTGTATGAGTGCGACCGCGCCCTGCAGCCGCGCAACTCTCTGGAAAAACTGTCAAACTGGACGTCACACCTGCCGGTGAAGGCGAAGCTTGGCGGCCCGAACGCCGCGATCGAGGTTGATTTCACGGCCAGACAGAAAGCGCCGCCCGACGATCAGGTGTTGCTGCTCGACACCTATCTGGACCGTTTGTCGAATGCCCGCAGACCCGCCCTTCTGCTGTTGGACGAGGCGCAGGAACTGGCGAAGCATCCGCAGGGCGACATCATCATGGCGGCCTTGCGAACCGCGCTCGACAAGCGCCGCGACGGGCTGCGCTCGATGTTCACCGGGTCGTCGCAACTGGGGCTGAACAAGGTGTTTTCCGCCCGCGCCGCTCCATTCTATCGCTTTGCCACGCCGGTCAGCCTGCCGCCTCTGGGACCCGGCTTCGTCGATTTTCAGTGCGGGGTGTTTCGCAAGGTCTATCGGCGTCGGCTGTCGCGCGACGCTGCAGGGCATGCGTTCAAGCGGTTCAGGGGCAACCCCTTCATCTTTCGGCAATGGTTGAGTCTGCTTGGCTCGAACGCCGGCCTGACCGAGATGGATGCCGAGGCACGCGTGCTGCGCGACCTCGCGGCGCAGCTGGATTTCGACCGGGTGTGGATGAGGTTCACGGGCGAACAGCGCGCGGTTGCGCGGTTGCTTGCGGAGCGGGCGCATGGGTTGTTCGGCTCGGCGGCCGAGCCGCGCCTGACTGCGCTGATCGGGCAGGCCCCCAGCCCCTCGGCCCGGCAATCGGCGATCAGGCTCTTGCAGCGACAGGGCCGCGCCGATCAGTTCGACAGGGAATGGCGACTGGCCGACCCTTTGTTCGAGGAATGGGTGCTGGACCGGGCGCCCGAGGATTTCTAGCCATGAATAGCCATCACCGGCTAATCTCGGCGGGTTTCGGTCCGGCCTCCGGTCCGGGCTCCGGTACCGGCTCCGGGCGCATCGAGCCAAGGCGCGGGTGCAGACGATCCGATATCGCCCAGGCCGCGGCCAGACCTAACCCGGCGGCGGCAAACACCCCCGGCAGCGGGGCCACCAGCAGCACCAGCCAGGCAGCCCCGGGCGTCAGAATGCCGGACACATCGCGAAAGCTGGAATAAACCGCCGACATCTCGGTCCGCTCCGACGGTTTCACGGCCATCAGGAACGGCAGGCCCCCCACCACATCCAGAAACACCAGAAAGACCGCCGCCGTCATCATCAACCCCACTGTGCCCCACGGCCACGGGGCGGCCAGCGCCGAAGCCAGAAACAGCAATCCGGCAACCCCGAACCCCAGCCGCACCGACCAGCGGACCGACATCCGCCGCACCGCGCGCAGCATCACCGGAGCAGCGAACAAAAGCGCATTGGTAACCGACAGCGCGGCCCCGCCCACATGCTTGCCCAACCCGGCCTCGACACAGAAGATCGGCAGATAGACGACATAGACCCACCATCCGCAACTGCGCATCACCGCAAACAGCCACCCGGCGATCAGCCGCGGCTGTGCCGCAAACCGCCCCAGATAGGCCAGCGGGTTCAGCGCAGGCCCGCGCGCACGGCTGATCGCCTTGCCATTCCCCAGCCGCAGCCGCCAGAACGTGACCAGCAGCACCAGCGCGCCAAAGCCCGCCAGCAGAAACGGTGCCGGGGCCCACAGCTGATAAAGCCAGACGCCCAGCAACGGACCGATGGACCAGGATGCCGCCGAATACACCATCTGCGTCGACTGGCTGCGCCCCAGATCGGCGCGCGTCACATAATCGAGCACATAGGCATTCAGGCAGACAAACACCGTCACCGTCGCCATGCCGTTGCACATCAGCGACAGCAGCACCATCGCGGGGCTGCCGACCACCGCCATCGCCATGCCGCACAGATACAGCCCGCAGCCTGCGCTGTACATCCAGCGCCGCGGGACATGCCGCGTGGCCCAAGGCACCAGCAGCCCCCAGATCAGCGCCACGATCCCGGCGGCAAAATAGACCTGCGAGGTCACTTCGGCGCTGCCCATCGCGTCATAGACCACCAATGGCATCGCCGAAATCAGGGTGCCGCGCACCGCCGCGTCCAGACCCGCCAGCAGGGCAAAACTGCGCACTCCCGGAGCGGGGGCGGCGTCGAGGGCCAGCGAAAGGGGGTGCTCTGTCATCAGGTCACTCCGAGCCGCATTTGTGCCGTTGGAACCCCTGTGCCGTCTGCCCCGGTCGCGACAGGCCATGTCGCTTTAGAAGCGCCCGATCCAGCCGGGCTTGCCAGCACGGGGCAAGACGGTCCATGATCGACCCCCGAAAGGAGTACCGCGATGCGCAAGTTCATGGTTGTGCTGGACGACACGCGCGAATGCCTCAACGCGATGCGGTTCGCCGCGCTACGGGCGGCGCATACCGGCGGGGGGGTATTGATCCTGTCGGTGATCCCGCCGGAAGAGTATCAGCACTGGATGGGCGTCGCAGACCTGATGCGGGCCGAAGCGCGTGAGCGTATTCAGGCGCATTTCAGTGTGTTTGCCAAGTGGATGCGGGAAAAGCTTGGGGTCGATCCGGAACTGGTGATCCGCGAAGGCGACCCGGTGGCAGAGATATTGGCCACAGTGCGAGAGGACCCGACCATCGGTGTCCTGGTGCTGGGGGCGAGCCACGAAAAATCCGGCCCCGGCCCTCTGGTGACGCAGATGACCCGCACCGCCGGCACCCTGCCCATTCCCATAACCATCGTGCCCGGGGACATGAGCAAGGAACGACTGGAGCAGATAACCTGAGAGCGCGGTGCCCCACCCGAAGGGAGCGCCGCGCTCAGCAGATCATGGCGTCAAGGTCAGGGTGTGCCAGGTGCCATCAAGCGAGAGGCCCGTGATATCGCCTTTGGCCTTGTCGCCCTCATACAGGTAAACCGGCTTGCCTTCATACGCCCACTGCATCATGCCGTCGTTGCGCGCGACCTGGGTCCAGCCTTCTTCCTGCTTGTCGTCGGCCTTGCCGAGGAAGGGCATCCATTTGTCGGCGCAGTCCCCATAGCAGGTAGAAACGCCATCGACGTCCTTGTCGGAGTAATAGAGCGACATGCCGTCGGCAATGGACATCATGTCGGGCTTCTCCGGAGTTTCCGCCGTCTGAGCCTGTGCGGCGAGCGCCGAGAAAGCGACAAGCGCGGCGGTTTGGGCGATGCGATTCAGGATCGGGGTCATATTCGTGTCCTTCAGGTCGGGCGAAACCGAACTCTGCCCGCAAGATCAACCACGGTGCGCGCACCGTAGTCTTGCCGACCGTCCGTTTCACTGTGTCGGGCTTGTGTGACAGCCCTGCGGCCTGCCGGAACTAACCTGAGTCAGGTGCCGCATCACGACCGCGCGATGACCTCCAGGACAAGCCCTCGCCCTGACGGCGACCCAGCCGGGTTTGCCCGCGAACCGGCCTTGCATTTCCTGCATCCCGCCCTTGCACGACGAGACCGTTCTGCGGTGCAGCATTCGCCTATCTGACAAGTGCAAGACCAACAGGAGACCATCATGACCTGCATTCCCCCGCGTCCGATCCTCGCCGAAGACCCGTTGGCGTATTTCGTGCCTTTGGCTGCGCGCCCGGCGTACCCCTTGCGCCCGCTTGGCCCGATCAGCGCGATCGAACAGATGTATGCCTACTATACCGCAGAATAGGCGGGTAATTCGCAAGGCAAGCGGCTTGGGCGATCTGGAACAGTTCCAAACTTGACATCCCGCGACGCAGGGCGCATATCCGACCGGAATAGTCGGAGATAGCAAATGTTCATCCAGACCGAATCCACGCCCAACCCCGCCACTTTGAAATTTCTGCCCGGTCAGACCGTTCTTGATCTGGGGACGGCCGATTTTCCCAGCGTTGAAGCGGCGGACAAATCCCCGCTGGCCAAGCGGATCTTCGCAACCGGCGGCGTGACGGGTGTGTTTTTCGGCACTGATTTCGTGACCGTGACCAAGACCGAAGCGGTCGAATGGCAGCATATCAAGCCCGCCATTCTGGGGGCCATAATGGAGCACTACCAATCGGGTGCCGCCGTGATGGACGGCGACGCCACGGCGGGCGGGCATGCCGAACATACCGGTGAGCATGGCGATATCGTGCGTCAGATCAAAGAGTTGCTGGATACCCGCGTGCGCCCCGCAGTGGCGCAGGATGGCGGCGACATCACCTTTCACGGCTTTGATCGCGGCGTGGTCTATCTGCACATGCAAGGCGCCTGCGCGGGGTGTCCATCCAGCACCCTGACGCTCAAGATGGGCATCGAAAACCTGTTGCGGCACTACATTCCCGAGGTGCTGGAAGTGCGGCCGGTTGCGGCCTGACATCATTCTGGCGTTCGACACTTCGGCGGCGCATTGCGCCGCCGCTTTGCTGTCGGGCGGGCGGCTTGTGATCCAGCGGTCGGAACCGATGGACAAGGGTCAGGCCGAACGGCTGTTTGCGCTGTTGTCCGAGCTTCTGGTCGAGGCGGGGGTTGGCTGGCATGACCTTGCGGCGCTGGCGGTCGGCACCGGTCCGGGCAACTTTACCGGCGTCCGGATCGCGGTCGCGGCGGCGCGCGGTCTGGCGCTGTCGCTGGGCATTCCGGCAGTTGGGGTCAGCACGCTTGACGCCCTCGCCCTGTCGCTGCCGCGCCCGACGGTGGCGATCCTCGATGCGCGGCGCGATCAGGTCTATGTGCAGGTCTTTGGTGCGGCCCCCCGGCCGGCCGCGCTGCTCGACGCGACCGCCAGCCCCGTTATCGCTCCGGGCGCGACCTTTGTGGGCTACAACGCCCGAATGTTCGCCGAACGCTGTCGGGGCCGCGCGATGACCGCAGCCTTGCCGCTGGCCGAGGCGATTGCCCGGATCGCCCTGACCCGGCTGGACCCGCCACCCGCCCGCCCCGCCCCGTTCTATCTGCGCGGGGCCGATGCCGCGCTGCCCGCCGATCCGCCCCCGGTGATCCTGCCGTGATCGCACCGTGATCGCGCCGTGACCCCGGACGACATGGCAGCCCTGCATGCCGCCGCGTTCACCACCCCGCGCCCGTGGACCGCTTCCGAGATTGCGCGCCTGCTCGACAGCCCCCTCTGCTTTGCCCTGACCGCACCGGACGGATTTCTGATCGGGCGGGCTGTCGCGGACGAGGCGGAACTGCTGACGCTGGCCATTGCCGCCTCTGCGCGCCGACGAGGAACCGGCACCGCACTGGTCTCGCAGTTTCTCGCAGCGGCCCGGGCGCGCGGGGGTTACCGGGCATTTCTGGAAGTGGCGGCAGACAATTCGGCGGCCCTCGCGCTGTACGCCCGTGCCGGATTTCTGCCCGGTGGACGGCGGCCGGGCTACTACAACCCTGCCGATGGGCGACCGGTCGATGCCCTGATCCTGACGCGCAGGCTATTTGACTGAAAGATCAAAACGCCGGGGCGCAGGACGCAGATTGCTATTGACCGGCCTTGCCGGTTTGGCCCTAGATTGGCCACGAACCTGCCGCCCGGGCCAAGGCTTGCTGCGGCAAGGTGCCGTCAATAACACAACCGGGAGTTCCCTATGACCCTTCTGAAATCCTTCCTCGGTGCCACGGCTGCGCTGGCACTGGCCGCCGGTGCCGTTGCCGCCGATCCGGCACTGATCTACGATCTGGGCGGCAAGTTCGACAAGTCGTTCAACGAGGCGGCCTTCAACGGCGCCACCAAATGGGCCACCGAAACCGGCGGCACCTTCAAGGATCTGGAGATCACCTCGGAAGCCCAGCGCGAACAGGCGCTGCGCCAGTTGGCGGGTGCAGGCTTCAACCCGGTCGTGACGACCGGCTTCGGCATGAGCGATCCGATCGCTGCCGTGGCTCCCGATTTCCCGGACACCAAATTCGTGACGATCGACGGCTATGTGGACCCGGCCACTCACCCCAACGTGTTGTCGATCGGCTTTGCCGAACATGAAGGATCGTATCTGGTCGGGATGATGGCCGGCATGAAATCGACGACCGGGACCGTCGGCTTCATCGGCGGGATGGACATTCCGCTGATCCGCAAGTTCGGCTGCGGTTATGCGCAGGGTGTGATGGCGGCCAAGGCCGATGCGAAAGTCATCCTGAACATGACCGGCACCGATCCGTCGGCATGGAACAACCCGACCAAAGGGGCCGAGATCGCTCAGGCCCAGAAATCGCAAGGCGCCGACGTGATCTTTGCCGCCGCCGGGGGCACCGGGATGGGCGTTCTGCAGTCGGCCAAGGATCAGGGGATCCTCTCGATCGGCGTCGACAGCAACCAGAACCACCTGTTCCCCGGTTCGGTTCTGACCTCGATGCTGAAGCGGGTCGACGTCGCGGTCTATGACGCGATGAAGGCCGGCCCGGCTCTGGAAACCGGCGTGATGGGCTTGAATCTGGCGTCCGACGGCGTCGGCTATGCGATGGATGAGAACAATGCCTCGCTCGTCACACCCGAGATGATCGCGGCAGTCGATGCGGCAGCCGCCAAGATCAAGTCGGGCGAATTGAAGGTGCACGACTACATGACCGACAACACCTGCCCGGCGGCGCAGTTCTGATGACCACCCGGCCCGGTCCAGGGGCCGGTTCGGGGGCCGGTCCGGGGGCCGGTCCGGGGGCCGGTTCGGGGGCCGGTTCGGGGCGGCAGGCAACTGCCGCCCCCTTTGCCATCGAACTCAAGGGCGTCTCCAAGGCCTTCGGTCCGGTGCAGGCGAATCGCGACATCAACATCGCCGTGCCGCGCGGCACGATCCACGGCATCATCGGCGAGAACGGCGCGGGCAAATCGACGCTGATGTCGATTCTGTACGGGTTCTACCGGGCCGATGCGGGCCAGATCCTGATCAACGGCCAGCCCACCACGATTCCCGACAGCCAGAGCGCGATCCGTGCCGGCATCGGCATGGTGTTCCAGCACTTCAAGCTGGTGCAGAACTTCACGGTGCTCGAAAACATCATCCTTGGGGCCGAGGATGGCGCGCTGCTGGCCACCTCGCTGAGCCGGGCGCGCAAGGTTCTGGCGGATCTGAGCCGCGAATACGAACTCGATGTGGACCCCGATGCGCTGATCGAGGACCTGTCGGTCGGCTACCAGCAGCGGGTGGAGATTCTCAAGGCGCTGTACCGGCAGGCCGACATCCTGATCCTCGACGAGCCGACCGGTGTTCTGACTCCGGCCGAGGCCGACCATCTGTTCCGCATCCTCAAGGGCCTGCGGGCGCAGGGCAAGACCATCGTCCTGATCACCCACAAACTGCGCGAGATCATGGAGGCGACCGACAACGTCTCCGTCATGCGGCGCGGCACCATGGTGGACACGGTCGTGACAGCAGAAACCAGCCCAGAACGCCTTGCCGAACTGATGGTGGGCCGCAAGGTGCTGCTGGAGGTTGAAAAGCGCCCCGCGGTGCCCGGCAAGATCGTGCTGGCGGTGCGCGACCTGCGGGTGCGCGACGAACACGGGGTCGAACGGCTCAAGGGCGTTTCGCTGGAGATAAGGGCCGGGGAAATTCTAGGCATTGCCGGGGTGGCCGGCAACGGGCAGTCGGAACTTCTGCAGGCGCTCGGCGGCATCGCGCGGGCCAGCGGACAGGTCAGTCTGAACGGAACAGACCTGCCCCTGACCGGACCCGGGGCAAACGGCCAGACCCGGCGCGCCGCCGGCGTGGCCCATGTGCCCGAAGACCGCCAGGCGCTTGGCCTGATCATGGAATTCGCGGCCTGGGAGAACATGGCCCTCGGCTATCACCACGCGCCTGCCTATCAGAAGAACCGCCTGTTGATGGACAACGCAGCGATCAAGGCCGATACCGCCAGCAAGATGGCAACCTTCGATGTCCGCCCGCCGATCGTCAGCCTGTCGGCCCGGTCGTTTTCCGGCGGCAACCAGCAAAAGATCGTGGTCGCGCGGGAATTCGAAAGCAATCCCGATCTCTTGCTGATCGGCCAGCCGACGCGCGGGGTGGACATCGGGGCGATCGAGTTCATCCACAAGCAGATCGTCGCCCTGCGCGATGCCGGCAAGGCCATTCTGCTCGTCAGTGTCGAACTGGACGAGATCATGAGCCTGTCCGACCGGATCGCCGTGATGTTCGACGGACAGATCATGGGCACCGCCGACCCGGAGACGACCAACGAACGCGCCTTGGGTCTGCTGATGGCCGGTGTGGTCGGGCCGGGACCCGGCACCGGAAAGGTCGCCTGATGGACAAGATGCCGAAATGGGCCGATGTCCTGTTGGTGCCGCTGATCAATCTGATCATCGCCTTTGCGATCTCCGGTCTGGTCATCCTTGCCATCGGCGAAAACCCCTACGTCGCGATGAAGACCATGGTCACGGGCGCGCTCGGCTCGACCTATGGCTGGGGCTACACGCTGTATTACGCCACCAACTTCATGTTCACCGGACTGGCGGTGTCGGTTGCGTTTCACGCCGGCCTGTTCAACATCGGCGGCGAGGGGCAGGCGACGCTGGGGGGCCTCGGGGTAGCGCTGGTCTGTCTGTTGATCCCCTGGCCGCACTGGTCGCTGGCACTGGCGGCGGCGATGGTGGCGGCGATGCTGTTCGGGGCGGCGTGGGCCGCGCTGCCCGCCTGGCTGCAGGCCCGCCGCGGCAGCCATATCGTGATCACCACCATCATGTTCAACTTCATCGCGGCGGCGCTTTTGAACTATCTGCTCGTCAACGTGCTGCGGCCGGACGGCAACATGGACCCCGCCTCGGCCCGGTTTCCCGAAACCACCAACCTGCCGACCCTTGGCGAAATGTTCGCGGCGGTCGGCATCCCCTTTGCCAAGGGCACGCCCGCCAACGTCAGTTTTCTGATCGCGCTGGCCTGCTGTGCGGGCGTCTGGGTGCTGATGTGGCATACCCGGTTGGGCTACCAGTTGCGCGCCTTCGGCAGGTCGGAAAAGGCCGCGTTGTATGCCGGCATCAAACCGGTGCGGATCACCATGTATGCCATGCTGATCTCGGGTGGGTTGGCCGGCCTGATGGCGATCAACACCGTGCAGGGCGAGGCGAACCGGCTGCTGTTGAACTCGGTCGAAGGCGCGGGCTTCATCGGCATCGCCGTGGCGCTGATGGGGCGCAATCACCCGGTGGGGGTGTTTCTGGCCGCGATCCTGTTCGGGTTCCTGTATCAGGGTGGCGCAGAACTGGCCCTGTGGACCATGATCCCGCGCGAGTTGATCGTGGTCATTCAGGCGCTGGTCATCCTGTTCACCGGCGCGCTGGATGACATGGTGCGCAGGCCCGTGGAAAACCTGTTCGCACTGGCGCGGCGAAAGGCCAAGTGATGGATTTCGCCACGATCATCCAGATGCTCGATTCGACCGTGCGGCTGGCGACACCGTTGCTGCTGGCCTGCCTTGCCGGTCTGTTTTCGGAACGGGCGGGCATCTTCGACATCGGGCTGGAAGGCAAGATGCTGGCGGCGGCCTTTGCCTCGGCCGCCGTCGGGGTGCTGTCGGGGTCGGTATGGGTGGGTCTGCTGGCCGGGATCGGTGCCTCGATGCTGCTGTCGGTGATCCATGGCGTCGCCTCGATCACCTTTCGCGGAAACCAGTTGATTTCGGGGGTTGCCATCAACTTTCTGGCTGCGGGACTGACCGTGTTGTTGTCGCAAAGCTGGTTCGGTCTGGGCGGGCGTACCCCGGCGCTGGCGGGGCCGTCCCGCTTTGCCGAGATCACCCTGCCGTTCGCCGATGCCCTGCGCGGGGTGCCGGTGCTGGGGCCGATCTATGCCGACCTCCTCTCGGGTCACACGATCCTGGTCTATGTGGCGCTGGCGCTGGTGCCGGCGTCGGCCTGGCTTCTGTATTCCACAAGGTTCGGGCTGCGGTTGCGGGCTGTGGGCGAAAACCCGGCGGCGGTCGATACCGCCGGTGTCTCGGTCATCGCCATCCGCTTTGCCGCTGTGCTGATCTGCGGGGTGCTGTGCGGGCTGGCGGGGGCCTATCTCGCCAATCTGGCCGCGCAATTCGGGCGCGACATGACGGCGGGGCGCGGCTTCATCGCGTTGGCCGCCCTGATCTTTGCCAAATGGCGGCCGTGGTATGCGCTGGCCTCGTGCCTGCTGTTCGGGTTCCTGGATGCGGTGGCGATCCGCTTTCAGAACATCGACATCGGGGTGTTCGTGATCCCGGTGCAGTTCACCCAGGCCCTGCCCTACATCCTGACCGTGGTGATCCTTGCGGGCTTTGTCGGCAAGGCCATCCCCCCCCGCGCCGGAGGAGAGCCCTATGTCAAAGAGCGTTGAGTTGATCCGCGCGCGGGCGGGGACGGCTCCGGTGCGGCTGGGGCTGATCCTCGGGTCGGGGCTGGGGCATCTGGCCAAGGCGGTCGAGGGGGTGACGATCCCCTATGCCCATCTGCCCGGCTTTCCGCATGTCGGGGTGTCGGGCCACAACCCCAATCTTGTAATCGGCGATCTGGAGGGAGTGCGCGTCGCGGTGTTCGGCGCGCGCGAGCATTACTATGAAAACGGCAACCCGGCCGCGATGCGCCCCGCGCTGGAGGTCTTGCGCGAACTGGGGGCCGAGGCGCTGATCGCCACCAATGCAGCCGGGTCGTTGCGTCCCGATATCGCGCCGGGCGATCTGATGCTGCTGTCGGACCACATCAACTTTTCCGGCCTCAACCCGCTGATCGGCGAGCCTACGGATGCAAGGTTCGTGCCGATGACAGCGGCGCATGACCCGGCGTTGCGCGAAGGCCTGCAGGCGGCGGCGCAGGCAACCGGCATCCCGCTGCCCGAGGGCGTCTATGCCTGGTATTCCGGCCCGTCGTTCGAAACCCCTGCTGAAATCCGGGCGATCAGGGGTTTGGGGGCCGATGCGGTGGGGATGTCGACGGTGCCCGAGGTCATCCTTGCGCGGTTTCTGGGGCTGCGGGTGGCGGCAATCTCGGCCATCACCAACATGGCCGCAGGCCTGTCGGACGAGGCGATCAGCCACGCCCATACCAAGGCGATGGCTCCCTTGGGTGCGGCAAAACTGGAACGCATCTTGCGGCAATTCCTGCGCAATCTGCGATGACGCACCGCCGCATTTGACATCGCGGGCCCGGGGGCGCAACCCTTGGCCCTCATCGCCCTTCCACCGCGGCGGCGCAAGCCATGCAGTTATACCTTCCCATCGCCGAGGTTTCGGTCAACGCGTTCCTCCTTCTGGGCATGGGGGGCGTTGTCGGTTTCATGTCGGGAATGTTCGGGGTAGGCGGCGGGTTTCTGATCACGCCCTTGTTGTTCTTCATCGGCATTCCGCCTGCGGTCGCGGTTGCCACCGGGGCCAATCTGGTGGTGGCCTCGTCGGTGTCGGGCGTGCTGGCGCAGGTGCGCCGCCGGGGGGTCGACTTTTCGATGGGCCTCGTGATGCTGGTGGGCGGCATCATCGGGTCGGCGTTCGGCATCTGGGTCTTTGCGCAACTGACGGCGCTCGGACAGGTCGATCTGTTCGTTCAACTCAGCTACGTCGTCTTTCTGGGGCTGATCGGCATGGTTATGTTCCGCGAAAGCCTGGGTGCGCTGCTGGCGGCGCGCAAACCGGGGGCTGCCGGCGTGCGGCGGGCGCATGTCCATACCTGGGTGCACCGCATGCCGTTCAAGGTCAAGTTCCGGGCCAGCGGGCTGTATATCTCGGTCCTGCCGCCCGGCATGATCGGGGCGGCGGTCGGGTTCCTGTCGGCAATCATGGGGGTGGGGGGCGGGTTCATCATGGTGCCCGCGATGATCTATCTTTTGGGCATGCAGACCAAAGTGGTGATCGGCACCTCGCTGTTCCAGATCATTTTTGTGACGGCCTTCACCACGGTGGCCCATGCGGTGACCAGCCAGACGCTCGATGTGCTGCTGGCCCTGCTGTTGATCATCGGCGGCGTGATCGGGGCGCAACTGGGCGCGCGGGTGGGGGTGCGGCTGAAGGCGGAACAACTGCGCATCCTTCTGTCGTTGCTGGTGCTGGCAGTGGCGGCCAAGATCGCGCTTGACCTCCTGTTGCAGCCCGCCGAGATCTACTCGATCGCGGCAGCGGGGGCGGTGCCATGATCCGCGCCGTCCTGTTCTGGCTGCTGCTGGCCTGCCCCGCCCTCGCCGCCGGCGAAGAGCCCGCCCTCGCCGCCGGCGAAGAGATCGTGTCGGGTCTATCGCAGAACCGCGTGTCGATCACCGCGAATTTCGACGGGTCCGAGATCCTGATCTATGGTGCCGTCCGCCGCAGTGCGCCGCCCCCGGCGGGCGGGCAGCTGCACGTCATCATCACCGTCGAAGGCCCGACCAAGCCGCAGGTGATCCGTCGCAAGGAGCGCGTGGCCGGCATCTGGATCAACCGTTCGGCCGTCACGATCGACTCGGCCCCCAGCTTTTATGCGGTGGCCACGACCGGCCCGATCGAAAGCATCCTCAGCCAGACCGAAAACCTGCGCCACCGCATCACGCTCGACACCGTGATCCGCGCCGTGGGGATCACCGCCGAGGCGACCGACGCGCCCGATTTCGTGACCGCCCTCGCCCGGATACGCCAGAAAGAGGACAGCTACCGGCTGGAGGAGGGCACGGTGCAACTGACCGGCGAAACCCTGTTCCGCGCCGATGTCGTGCTGCCCGCGAACCTGACCGAGGGCAACTACCGGGTGCGGATTTTCCTGATCCGCGACGGTCGGGTGGTCGATGATCAGGCCCGGACCATCGGCGTGCGCAAGGCCGGGTTGGAGCGTATCCTCTACAACCTCGCGCATGACGAACCGCTTGCCTATGGCGCGCTGGCGCTGGCGCTGGCCGTGCTGGCCGGCTGGGGGGCGTCAGCCGCGTTCCGGCTGATCCGGACCTGAGGCTTTGACCGCAACCGCCGGAAACTGCAGGCCCAACGTCACCGCCCGCGTGACGTTCAGCAGCATCAGCGCCGCCCACAACCCGTGATTGCCGAACCCCGGCATCAGCACCAGCACCGCGACCGCATAGACCGCCACCGACTGCAGCGCCGCGCGGCGCATCTGGCGCGTCAGGGTCGCCCCGATGAAGATGCCATCCAGCATCCAGGCGGCAATTCCGATCAGCGGTGCCACGGCGAGCCATGGCAGGTAGGCTTGGGCTTCGTCCCGCACTTCGGACGAGGTGGTCATCAGGTCGATGATCGCAGGACCCGCCAGCCAGAAACCAAGGCCCAGCACCGCAGCCCCGCCGACCCCCCACTGGCTGGTGACGATGGCCGCACGGCGGGTGGCGGCGACCGCGCGTGCCCCGATGGCCTGCCCCACCAGCGCCTCGGCCGCAAAGGCAAATCCGTCCAGCGCGTAGGCCGTGATTTCCAGAAACAGCAACAGCACCTGATTGGCCGCCAGCGTGATGTCGCCGAACCGCGCCCCCAGAAAGACAAAGGCGGTAAAGCACAGTTGCAAGGCAACCGAGCGTACCATGATGTCGCGGTTCACGGCAAACATCACCCACAGCGCCGCGCGGTCGGCAACCCGGCTCCAGGCCGCCCGCAGCCCCGGTCCGAACGCATCGCGGCACAACCAAAGGCCCAGCGCCAGCCCGCTCCATTCGGCGATCAGCGTGGCCGCCGCCACGCCGGGCACCCCCCACCCCAGATGCAGCACGAACCACAGGTCCAGCCCGACGTTCAGCCCGTTCATCCAGACCTGCAACACCAGCACGGCCCGCGTCCGCTCGACGGCGATCAGCCAGCCGGTCACCGCGTAAAGCGCAATCGTCGCCGGAGCACCCCAGATGCGGATGGCCAGATACTGCCGTGCCAGCGCCTCGACCCCGGCCGAGGCGGGGGCCACCGCAAAGGCCCCGCGCAGCAGCAAGCCCTGCAGCGCCACCAGCGCCAGACCTGCCAGCCCGCCGATGATCAGGGCCCGCAACAGGATGGCGCTGCGCTCGGCGCTGTTGCCCGCCCCTTGCGCCTGCGCGGTCAGCCCCGAGGTGCCCATCCGCAGAAAGCCGAACACCCAGTAAAGCGTGGCCAGCACGACCGCGCCAAGCCCCACCGCCCCGATCGGCGCGGCCTGTCCCAACTGCCCGACCACGCCGACATCGACCGCGCCAAGCAGCGGCACCGTGGCATTCGACAGCACGATGGGCAGCGCGATGCGCAGCACCCTTGCATGGGTGATCGGCGTCATGCGTCAGGCTCGCCCTCGGCGGGGGGCATCAGGAAATGCCCGGTCGCCTGCGCGAACAGCCGCGCCCGGTTGTCCTGCCAGGCCTCGACCTGCACACTGGCATAGCGGCGGCCGGACCGGACGACCCGCGCCCGGGCATAGGCGTCGCGCGGAAGCCCGGTACGCAGGAAATCGACCGTGATGTCGATCGTCTTTGGCAGAACGGCCGGCGGTCCCGCCCCGCGTTCCATCGCCTCCCACTGGACCGACCACGCCAGTTCGATGATCGCGGCCACTTCCAGAAACGCCGCCGTCACCCCGCCATGCAGCGCAGGCAGGCCCGGATTGCCGATCAGGCTGTCGTCATACGGCAGAAGCGCCGTCAACTCGTCACCGCGCCGGTCAAACCGGATGCCCAGAAACCCGATGTAGGGCACGCCATCGACCAGATGGCGCAGGGCCCTGTCGCGGCGGTTCTTCAGTTGCGCCACGGGTTCGGGTGCCGTCATTTTGCGGCCCTCGGGCGGTCCAGCGTAAAGGCCCCCGTCCCCATCGCCACCGGGCGCGCCTCGTCTTCGTCATGCGCCGTCACCCGGACAAACGCGATCGACCGCGTGACATGGTGACATTCTGCGCGCGCCACGATGCGCTGGCCGGGGGTCGCAGGCCGCATGTAATCGATCCGCAGGTCCAGGGTCGCGGTGCTGGCCGGTGCCGCCGGATGGCACATCACGGCCGCCCCTGATGCCGTGTCCATCAGCGCCGACACCGCCCCGCCATGCAGCACCCCCGTTGCCGGATCGCCCACCAGCCGCGCGTCATAGGGCATTGTCACCACGGCGCGTCCTTCGCCCAGATCGACCAGATGCATGCCGAGCGACCGGGAATGCGGAATGGCATCAATGAACCGGCGCGCAAGGGTGACAAGGTCGGATGATGCAGGATCGGGGGCTGCAGGATCGGTCATGCCGGGCATAATGGCCGAAGGCCGCGCCGCCGCAAGGGGCAGTTGCACCGATAGGGTCTTGCCCATAGGCTCTGCCGAGGGAGGACTGCAATGCCTGAAACGCGTCTCAGCCTCAAAGAGATGTGCGCAAAGTTTGACGTGACCCCGCGCACCCTGCGCTACTACGAATACATCGAACTGCTGGCCCCCGAAAAAGTCGGCAGTGCCCGGTTCTATGGGGCGCGCGAAGTGGCGCGGATGACCCTGATCCTGCGGGGGAGGCGATTCGGGTTCAGTCTGGAGGAAATCCGCCAATGGCTGCTGATCTACCGCCAGCAGGGCACCCGGCGGCAACTGCAGGCCTGGCTTGCCCTCGCGGACCGCCAACTCGCCGATCTTGCCAATCGGCAGGCCGAACTTGCGTCGGCCCTGACCGACCTGCGCAGCCTGCGCGATGCCACGGCGGCCGACCTGACCCGTCTGAACCCCGAATGACAGACTTTTGTCCGCCGACCCGCTGCTCTGACGTCACGTTTAATTACGTTCGCGTCAAGCAATCTGGTAGGGTGTCTTGACCGGAAAGATTGCCGCCATGCCTCCCGCAGTGGACCCCCGCCGATGACCGCCCCCGATGCCTTTACCATCCGCCAGATGTGCGACAGCTTTGGCGTCACCCTGCGCACCCTGCGGTTCTATGAGCAAAAGGAACTGCTGTTCCCCCAGCGGCTCGGCACCCGGCGCCTGTACGGCAAGCGCGACCGGGCGCGTCTGCAACTGATCCTGCGCGGCAAACGCTTCGGCTTTTCGCTGGAGGATATCCGCCAACTGCTCGATATGTACGACCGGGACGGGTCCAACGAGGCGCAGTTGCAGCGCACCCATGACCTGGCACGCACCCGTCTGGCCCGGATGGAGGCGCAGCACGCCGAACTGGATGTGGCCATCACCGAACTGCGCGACCAGATCGCGCAGGCGACCACGCTGCTGTCCGGCTTTCGCCGCACCGCTGCCGAATGAGTTCTTGAGGGAGATCACCGATGCCCAGCTACCGCGCCCCCGTGAAGGACATGCAGTTCATCCTGCATGACCTGTTGAACATCACCCAAAGCGACGTGCCGGGCTACGCCGACCTCGACGCAAGTTTCACCCAGGCCGTGCTGGACGAGGCGGGCAAGGTCGCAACCCACGTGCTGTCCCCGCTGAATGCATCGGGCGACCGCGAGGGCTGCGTGCTCGAAAACGGCGTGGTGCGCACGCCCAAGGGGTTCAAAGAGGCTTTCGCTGCGATGAAGGACGGCGGCTGGACCGCGCTCGACTGCGACCCCGAATATGGCGGGCAGGGTCTGCCCTACATCATGGGCACCGCGGTGGGCGAGATTTTCGTCAGTGCGAACATGGCTTTCAACATGTATCAGGGCCTGACCCACGGCGCCTACTCGGCAATCCACGCGCATGGCACCGACGAACAGAAGTCAACCTACCTGCCCAAGATGGTCAGTTGCGACTGGACCGGCACGATGAACCTGACCGAACCGCATTGCGGCACCGATCTGGGCCTGATGCGAACCCGCGCCGAACCGCAGGGCGACGGCAGCTATCTGATCACCGGCACCAAGATTTTCATCTCGGCCGGCGAACATGATCTGGCCGACAACATCATCCATCTGGTGCTGGCCAAGGCAACCGGCGGGCCGGACGGCATCAAGGGCGTGTCGCTGTTCATCGTGCCGAAATTCATGGTGAACGCCGATGGCTCGCTCGGCGCGCGCAACGGCGTGTCGGTCGGCAAGATCGAAGAAAAGATGGGCATCCACGCCAACGCCACCTGCGTGATGAACTATGACGGGGCGGTCGGCTCTCTGCTGGGCGACCTGCACAAGGGCATGCGGGCGATGTTCACCATGATGAACGAGGCGCGGATCGGCGTCGGCCTGCAGGGTTATGCGGTGGCCGAGGCCGCCTACCAGAACGCGCTCGGCTATGCCAAGGACCGCCTGCAGGGCCGCGCCGTCACCGGTCCTCAGAACCCCGCCGGCCCCGCCGACCCGCTGATCGTGCACCCCGACATCCGCCGCAACCTGATGGACCAGAAGTCGTTCGTCGAAGGCGCGCGGGCGTTTACCTTCTGGGGCGCGCATTTGATCGACCGCTCGCACCGCCTCGATGATGCCGCCGCCGAAGGCCTGATTTCCCTGATGACCCCGGTGATCAAGGGCTTCCAGACCGACAAGGGGTTCGAGATGGCCGTGGCGGCGCAGCAGGTCTGGGGCGGGCACGGCTACATCGAGGACTCGGGCATGTCGCAGTTCGCCCGCGACGCGCGGATCGCGATGATCTACGAAGGCGCCAACGGCGTGCAGGCGCTCGACCTGGTGGGCCGCAAGCTGGCAACCGACGGCGGCAAGCATGTGCTGGCCTTCTTCGACATGGTCAAGGCCTTCATCAAGGACGCCGAACCCGATGAGCGCCTGAAATCCATCCTCGACCCGCTGGGAACCGCCTCGAAACAGATGCAGGCGGCGGGGATGTTCTTTCTGGCCAACGGCATGAAAACGCCGAATGCCGCGCTGGCCGGGTCGTATGACTTCATGCACCTGATGGGCCATGTCTGCCTCGGGCTGATGTGGGCCCGCATGGCCAAGGCGGCCTGTGCAGCCCTCGACGCAGGCACCCCAGACCCCGACTTCTACCAGACCAAGATCGCGACGGCCCGCTACTATGCCGCCCGCCACCTGCCCGCCTGCGCGCTGCATCTGGCGCGGATCGAGACCGGGGCAGAACCGGTGATGGCGCTGGCGGCCGGGGCGTTCTAAGCTGACAGAAGCGAAAGGGAGACGCATGCGCACAGGCTGGAAGCACAAACCACAGGCGACCGGCGGCTGCCAGTGCGGTGCCCTGCGCCATGCCGCTCCCGCCGGGCCCGCCAGATCGACCGTGTGGCCTTGCCGGATGCGCCAGCGCGCCACCGGCAACGCCCTTGCGCCGCTCCTCGACGTGCTGTCGGACACGACAGGCTGGTCCGGCACCCCCGCCGAATGGGCCTCGTCCGACATCGCCCTGCGCGGCTTTTGCAACATCTGCGGCACGCCGGTGTATTACCGCAGCACCGACACCAGCGAAATCATGGCCGACACCCCGTCGCCTGCGGTCCGCTTCCGTCCCGACGCCCCCTGCGCCACCGAACGCCGCCAACCCCGGCTTGGCCTTCTGCCCACCCTGCCCTTTCACCCCACCCCGGCCGGACCTGCCGTCACGTCGCACCAATCCCCGGAGTAACATGCCCAAGCGCTTCCGCCTGACCCGCCGGTTTCCGGTCGCCATGACCGAAGACGGCTACCGCCGCCTGAAACGTTTTGCCACCGAAGCAGGGCTCGACGAAGGCGAGGCGCTGTCCTTCCTGTTCGAACACTTCGACAGCGTCATCAACCAGGACAACCTGACCCACCGCCTGCGCCTGTTCAATTCGGAACTGGATGCCCGAAAAACCTGAAGCCACTTTCAGCTTGGCCCAAATATCCCACGGGGGTCCGGGGGTGTGAAACCCCCGGCGGCCCGTCACAAAGGACGACCCATGAAACTTCATTGCTTCGGCGAATCCGGCAACGCCTACAAATGCGCGCTGGCCCTGACCTTCACCGGCCTCGACTGGGAGCCCGTTTTCGTCGATTTCTTCCATGGCGCCACCCGCACGCCCGAGTTTCGCGCGATCAACGAAATGGGCGAAGTGCCGGTGCTGATCGATGGCGACACCACGCTGACGCAATCCGGGGTGATCCTCGATTACATCAGTTCCAAGACCGGCAAGCTGGGAGGCAAATCGGCGGCCGAACGGCGAGAGGTGTTGCGCTGGCTGTTCTGGGACAATCACAAATTCTCGACGCAGATCGCCGTCACCCGGTTTCTGGCGAACTTCCTGCCCGAGGAAAAACGCCCCCCCGGCGTGATCCCCTTTCAGCAGGGCCGCCTCAAGGCCGCCTACACCGTGCTGAACGACCATCTGGCCAACCGCCCCTGGGTGGCGGGGCCAGCGATGACGATCGCCGACCTGTCGCTCTGCGGCTATCTCTACTACCCCGAACCCTATGGCTTTGTCCGCGCCGACTGGCCGCATATCGACGCATGGCTTGACCGCATTGCCGCCCAGCCGGGCTGGAAACACCCCTATGACCTGCTGCCCGGCAATCCGTCTGACCGTGCCTGACCATGCTGACCCGCGCAGCCCTTCATGCCATCCACGGCTATCAGCGGCTTCTGTCGCCGCGAAAGGGTTACGCCTGCGCCTACCGGATCCTGCTTGGCGGCACCGGCTGCTCCGGGTTTGCCAGGCAGGCCATGCTCGAAGCGAGGCTGATCCGTGCCCTGCCGGCGATCCGGGCGCGTTTTTCTGCCTGCCATGACACTGCCAGAATTGCGCGAGCCCCGCAAAAGGAAGGGCGGGGCAAGCAATTGCGTCCGCGTCCGCGACGCCTGCGACTGTTCCGCCTGCAGCATCCTGCCCTGTGGTCGCCACGGCCAAGATGCGACACCGAATTGCAACTGCCAGCCCGATTGCTGCGGTTCCTGAGACCCGGAGGAGATCACCATGACCGAAGCCTATATCTATGACGCCGTCCGCAGCCCGCGCGGCAAAGGCCGCCCCGATGGCGCCCTGCACGAGTTGACCTCGGTGGCGCTGTCGGCCAAACTGCTGAATGCGGTCAAGGATCGCAACGGCCTGACCGGCCATGCGGTCGAGGATGTGATCTGGGGCAACGTCACCCAGATCGGCGAACAGGGCGGCAACCTCGCCCGCACTGCCGTTCTGGCATCCGACCTTGACGAAAGCATTCCCGGCCTTGCGATCAACCGGTTCTGCGCGTCCGGCATGGAGGCGGTGAACCTTGCCGCCAACCAGATCCGCGGCGGCGCAGGGCATGCCTATATTGCGGGCGGGGTCGAGATGATGGGGCGCGTTGCCATGGGCAGCGACGGGGCGGCGATTGCGGCCGATCCGACCGTCGCGATGAAAACCTATTTCGTCCCGCAAGGCATCAGCGCCGACATCATCGCCACCGAATACGGCTTTACCCGCGACGAGGCCGACCAGTTGGCGGTGGAATCGCAAAAGCGCGCCGCCGCAGCCTGGGCCGACAATCGCTTTGCCCGCTCGGTCGTCCCGATCCTTGACCAGAACGGCCTGCCGATCCTGCGCCATGACGAATACATGCGACCGGGCACCGACATGCAGGCGCTCGGGGCGCTGAAGCCCGCGTTCAAGGACATGGGCGAAGGCATGCCGGGGTTCGACAAGATCGCCCTGATGAAGTACCCGCATCTGGAGCGGATCAACCACATCCACCACGCGGGCAATTCCAGCGGCATCGTCGATGGGGCCGCCGCCGTGCTGATCGGGTCGAAAGAGTTCGGGCAGGCCCGGGGTCTGACCCCCCGTGCCCGCATCCGCGCCACGGCCAAGATCGGCACCGACCCCACCATCATGCTGACCGGCCCGGTGCCGGTGACCCGGAAGATCCTCGCCGAGGCCGGCATGTCGATTTCCGACATCGACCTGTTCGAAGTGAACGAGGCCTTCGCCGCCGTTGTGCTGCGTTTCATGCAGGCGTTCGACGTCGACCCGGGCCTCGTCAATGTCAACGGCGGGGCGATCGCCATGGGGCACCCGCTGGGGGCCACCGGTGCCATCATCATCGGCACCCTGCTTGACGAGTTGGAGCGCACCGGCAAGGGCACCGGCCTTGCCACCTTGTGCATCGCCAGCGGCATGGGGGCGGCCACCCTCATCGAGCGGGTCTAGGCGATGAAGAAGATGTCTGGCAACCTGCAAGTCAGGCGTTCTGCGGGCGGAAAGGTCTGATCGTGCCGAAACTCGATCTGGCATCGGCCCCGGTCAGGACCGGCAGCATCTATCCCTCGCCCTACCGCGAGATGATGGCGGGCCGGTCGTCCCTTCGGCTGGGTGAGGCGGGCGGCCTGACGCAGTTCGGCGTCAATCTGGTGATCCTGGCGCCCGGGGCCCTGTCCAGCCTGCGGCACTGGCATCTGCACGAGGATGAATTCGTGATGGTCACCCAAGGCGTCTGCACCCTGGTGCAGGATGGCGGTGCCACCGACCTGCACCCCGGCGATTGTGCCGCCTTCAAGGCCGGCGATCCCGACGGCCATCACTTCGTGAACCATACCGACAGCGAGGCGCGCTTTCTGGTTGTTGGCACCAAAGCGCCGCAAGAGGTTGCAACCTACGTCGATGTCGATCTGCAGGTCCGTCAGGGCGCCGGCGAGTCCCGGTTTTTCTACAGGGACGGCAGCGCATGGGAGGGTCCGCGATGATGATCGCCAAAGACCGGACCGACGCCTTGGCAGGCACACCAGAGCAGCAGCGCCCGTCCGATGCCAGCGGCCGCGCCCTGCAATCGGGCAGGGACGGACATGGCAAAGATTGCCCTTGGCCCGCTGACCCGCGACCCCGACCCCTCGCATCCCGTGCTGGGCGGCGGCACCGGCCCCTATGCCTGCCGTCTGATCGGCGATGCCGCGGGCCTGACCCAGTTCGGCGCGCATCTCGAGGTGCTGCCTCCGGGGTCGCGGTCGTCGTTTCGCCACTGGCACGAGGCCGAGGATGAAATGGTGTTCATCCTTTCGGGCGAGGTGGTCCTGATCGAAGACACCGAAACCACTCTGCACGCCGGCGAGGCGGCCGGGTGGCCAGCCGGCCATCCCGTGGGGCACTGTCTGGAAAACCGCAGTGCGACGGACGCGGTGTATCTGACCATCGGCACCCGCAGTCTTGCCGACCGCATCCATTACCCCGATCACGGGCTGGTCACCGACAAGGACGGCCCCGCCCGCCGTCACACCCGCCACGACCGCCCCGAAAGGCCCGACTGACATGTCCGCAACCGCAATTGCGCAAACCTACCTCGACGCCGTCTCGGGCATTGTCATGGCGAACGACTGGCAGGCCTATGTCGATCACATGAGCTGGCCCTTCCTGATGGTGACCCATGACCGCACGATGACGTTTGACGCCCCCGAAGATATCTGCGCGATCTTTACGGGGTTTCGTGACCTGCTGAAGTCGCAGCGGGTGACCGACTACATCCGGCTGGTGGAATCCGCCGAGCAGATCGACCAGGACCTGATCACCGCCCGCTATGTAACCCACCTGATGTCTGGCAGCGTGCGGATCATCGAGCCGGTACGGTCGGTGATCACGCTGCGCCATGAAGATGCCCGCTGGCGGGCCGCGTCGATCATCAATGCGCTGTCGAACTCGCGCTGGCCGCTGCTGTTGCCCCGCCGGGGCGAAGACCTGTTGTGAAAGGACCGAAGGATGACTGATTTCGCCTATGCCGTGGATGCCGATGGTGTCGCCACTCTCACCTGGGATGTGCCGGGCCGGTCGATGAACGTGATGTCGCAGGCGGGATTTGCCGAGTTGAACGGGCTGATCGACCGCGCTCTGGCCGATGCCGGCGTCAAGGGGGTGATCCTGACCAGCGGCAAGAGGGATTTCGCGGGCGGGATGGACCTGAACGTCATTGCCAAGATGAAGCAGGATGGCGGCGACGATCCGGCAAGGTCGGTGTTCGACGGCGTGATGGCGATGCATGCGATCTTGCGCAAGATCGAACGCGCCGGGATGGACCCCAAGACGCTGAAGGGCGGCAAACCGATAGTCGCCGCGCTGCCCGGAACCGCGCTCGGGATCGGGTTCGAACTGCCGCTGGCCTGCCACCGCATCATCGCCGCCGACAACCCGCGCGCCAGAATCGGCCTGCCCGAGATCATGGTCGGCATTTTCCCCGGCGCGGGCGGCACCACCCGGCTGGTCCGCAAGATGGGGGCGATGATGGCCGCACCCTTCCTGCTGGAAGGCAAGCTGAGCGATCCGAAAGCTGCCAGAACCGCCGGTCTGATCGACGAGGTGGTGGCCGCCGATCAGCTTCTGCCCCGGGCAAAGGCGTGGATTCTGGCCGCGAAAGACGCCGATCTGGTCAAGCCGTGGGACGAGAAAGCCTACAAGATGCCCGGCGGCACCCCCTATCATCCAGCCGGATTCATGACGTTCGTCGGGGCAAGTGCGATGGTGCTGGGCAAGACGATGGGCGTTTATCCGGCAGCCAGGGCCCTGCTTGCGGCGGTGTATGAGGGTGCAATGGTCCCGTTCGACGTGGCCCTGAAGATCGAAGCCCGCCAGTTCACCTCGGTCTTGATGAACCCGTCTTCGACCGCGATGATCCGCAGCCTGTTCATCAACAAGGAGGCGCTTGAAAAGGGGGCCAACCGCCCTGCCGTCGCCGATCAGAAGGTCGGCAAGGTCGGCATCATCGGCGCGGGCATGATGGGGGCGGGCATCGCCCATGTCTCGGCCCAGGCCGGCATCGACGTCGTGCTGATCGACGCGAGCCAAGAGGCGGCGGATCGCGGCAAGGCACACTCCGCCGACCTTCTGGACAAGAGCATCCAGCGCAAGAAGCTGACAGCAGCGCAGAAGGATGAAACCCTGGCTCGCATCACCGCGACGACCGATTATGCGGACCTGGCAGGCTGCGACCTGATCGTCGAGGCGGTGTTCGAAGACATGAAGGTCAAGGCCGACGTGACCGCCCGCGTCGATGCCGCCACCGATCCGGGCACGATCTTTGCCTCCAACACCTCGACCTTGCCGATCAGCGAACTGGCAAAGGCCGCAGTCCACCCCGATCAGTTCATCGGCATCCATTTCTTCTCGCCGGTCGACCGGATGATGCTGGTCGAGATCATCCGGGGCACGCAGACCAGCGACCGGGCCGTCGCCAAGGCGCTGGATTACGTCCGCCAGATTCGCAAGACCCCCATCGTGGTGAACGACGCCCGGTTCTTCTATGCCAACCGCTGCATCATCCCCTACATCAACGAAGGCATCCGAATGGTGGCCGAAGGCGTGGAACCGGCGCTGATCGAGAATGCGGCCAAGCTGGTGGGCATGCCGCTGGGGCCGCTGCAACTGGTCGACGAGACGTCGATCGACCTTGGGGTCAAGATCGCCAAGGCCACCCGACTGGCGATGGGCGATGCCTATCCCGACGCGGCAGTGGATACCGTGCTGTTCGCCATGGCAGACCAGGGCCGTCTGGGCAAGAAATCCAGCGCCGGGTTCTACAGCTATGATGCCGCGGGCAAGCGGACCGGCCTGTGGGACGGTCTGGCCGCCGCCTACCCGGTCTCGGACGCACAGCCCGACCTGACGGAGGTGCAGCACCGTCTGCTGTTCGCCCAGGTGCTGGAGGCGGTGCGCGCGCTGCAGGACGGTGTGCTAACCGACATCCGCGAAGGCGATGTCGGGGCGGTTCTGGGCTGGGGCTTTGCCCCGTGGTCGGGCGGGCCGTTCTCGTGGCTCGACATTCTGGGTGCGGAGCGTGCCGTCGGGATCTGCGATGGGCTGGCGGCGGCACATGGCCCGCGCTTTGCCGCGCCCGACCTGCTGCGCGACATCGCCACCCGGGGCGAGACGTTTTACGGCCGCTTTTCCGGTCAGAAGGTGGCGTAAGGCCGGGGCTGCAAGGCCGCCCCCACATCGGCGGCCATCACGCAGGCCAGGAGATGCCGGGCCTGCGGCGCGGTCAGCGGCGGGGCGGGCGGACCTTCGGCCCGCAGCACGGAGGCTGCGGGGCCGGGGCAGCCGAGCAGCATCCCCGGACCGGCATAGACCACCTGCCGCCGGTCGAACCCCAGCGTGACAAGCGCGGCCTCGGTCACCCGGCGGCGGGCGATCCCGCGCCAGCCGACCAGCGCCCCGGCGGGCAAGAGCACCACCGGATCGCCATACAGGTCGGCTGCCGCGTCAAGATCGAGCGCAACCGGTTGATCCGGCGGCAGCAGCAGCAGCCCATGCTCGCCCAGGGCACCGGCCGGCAGTCTGACCAGCAAGGCACAGGGCAGCACCGCAATCCGCCGCGTCATGATCGGCTGCGGCGGCGCATCGACACACAGCACCGCCTCTCCGACCTGCAAGGCCCCGGCGCGCACCCACCCGTCAGGCGTCGCGACCGGCAGTCCCGCTGGAATCCCGGTCGACACTGCCGCTTGCGCACACTGCCCCATCGCCCGCCCCTTGCTCGCAAGGCAGGTCTGCCGGGTTGCGCAGGCCTGACCGTGGCCCCGATCGGGCCGCATTGCGGCGTTTGCCTAAAAGGCGTCACACCGGGTCGTCAAAGCCATAGCCGAACCGCAGGATATCGGGCGCGCAGAGCGCCGCCAGACAGGCGGCATCGGCGTCGGAATAGAACGGTCGCCAGTCGCGGGGCCGGTCGGACGGGTTGACGCGGGCCAAGGGGGGCAGCCGGAACCCCAGATGCGCCTCGAACAGGGCCAGATCCTCGGGCAGATGCTCGGACCGGGCGTAAAGCGTTGCCCGTTCGATCCCCGTCGCATCCCGCATGTAGGCCGCAGCGGGCCACCGGCTCAGGGCGGCCATGATTTGCGGATGGTTCAGAAAGCTGCTGAAACCGGTGGTCCTGGCCAGACCGACGGCCGGATGCGCAAAGTTCTGCACCCGCAGCCAGTGGTAATAGCTGACCACCCGGTCCCACGGATTGCGCACCAGGGTCAGGTTGAAGAACGTCGCCACCTCGTCGCGCGTCACCAGCCCGTCGATATCGGCCAGCGTCGCGTGCTTCCACAACCGTCCTGCCGCCTGCACCCCTTGCAGCCGCCCGCGCCGCGCCCGCGCCTTGGGCGTATCGCCGATCAGAATGTCGTCGGCGCGTGCCCGGGCTTCCAGCGCCAGGGTCAGCGCGGTGCCGCCGGTCTTGGGAATATGGACAAGGATATAGTGCCGCCCCCGCGAGATGATCATGGGCACCGCACCTTCCATCCGGCCCGGCCGCACATGGCATCAGACCGGATTGGGCAACGGGCGGCCTTCGACATCGGCAATGAGGTTGGCGAGCGCCATCAGTCCCATCGCTTCGCGCACCTCGAGCGCCGCGGTGCCGAGATGCGGCAGCAGGGTGACGTTTTCCAGCGCGATCAGGGCGGCGGGCACCCGGGGTTCGAACTCGTAGACGTCAAGCCCCGCCCCCGCGATCCGGCCGGTCTGCAGCGCGGCGATCAGCGCGGCTTCGTCCACCACATCGCCCCGCGCGATGTTGACCAGCACGGCGTGCGGGCGCATCTGCGCCAGGGCTGCGGCGTCGATCAGGTGACGGGTGGCCGCGCCGCCGGGCACTGCGACCACCACGATGTCGGCTGCCAGCGCTTCGTCCAGCGCAACCTGCCGGGCCGGCATGTCAAGATCGGTCACGGCCGATCGGTTGTGAAACAGCACGGACATCGCAAATCCATGGTGGCACCGCCGGGCGATGGCGCGGCCGATGCGCCCCATGCCGATGATCCCCACCGACTTGCCCGTCATGTGCAGTCCCAGCATCTGCACCGGGCCCCAGCCGCCCCATGCCCCGGCGCGCAGCAACCGTTCGCCCTCGCCCGCCCGCCGGGCCGTCATCAGCATCAGGGTCAGCGCGATGTCGGCCGTGGCGTCGGTGACGGCGCCGGGGGTGTTGGTCACCGCCAGACCAGCGGCGCGGGCCGCCGCCACGTCGATGTGGTTGTAGCCAACCCCGAAGTTGGCAAGAATCCTGGCCCGGGGCTGCGGCACGTCGGCAAAGACCTCGGCCTGAAACCGGTCACCCAGCGTTGGCAGCACCGCATCGAAATCGCGCAGGGCCGCGCGCAATTCGTCGGGCGTCAGGCCAGCGGATTCCTCGTCGCGCAACGTCACGTCGAACCGGGTCCGCGCGGCATCAAGCACGCGGGACGGCAGACGCCGGGTGATCAGAAGCCGGTTCAAAACAACTTCCCCCCCAACGGAACCGCCTGCTCGGGCCCGATCAGCACAACCTCGCCCGCTGCATCCGGCACGCCCAGGACCAGCACCTCTGACAGCACCGGCCCGATCTGGCGCGGCGGAAAGTTCACCACGGCCAGCACCTGCCGGCCGACCAGGGCTGCGGCGGCGTAATGCCGGGTGACCTGGGCAGACGAGCGCTTCTCGCCGATCTCCGCTCCGAAATCGACCCACAGCCGGTAAGCGGGCTTGCGCGCTTCGGGGAAGGGTTCGGCGCGGGTGATCACACCCACCCGGATATCGACCTTTTCAAAGTCCGCATAGCTGATCATGCGCCAAGCTCCCGTCCGCGGTCCGCCGCCGCCTGCACCGCCCGGTTCATCAGGGGAGCAAGGCCGGTCTCGGCGTCCATCAGAACCGCCAGTGCCGCCGCAGTGGTGCCGGCGGGCGAGGTGACGTTGAGGCGCAGTTGCGCGGCCGTGTCGCTGGATCGCATCGCCAGTTCCCCCGCGCCGCACACCGTGGCACGGGCCAGTTGCATGGCAACGTCCGCAGGCAACCCCTGCGCCTCGCCGGCCGCTGCCAGGGCCTCGATCAGATGAAACACATACGCCGGACCCGACCCCGACACCGCAGTCACCGCGTCGATCTGGAATTCCCCCTCAAGGTCCACGACCTGCCCCACTGCCGCCATCAGGCTGCGCGCCAGCGCCGGCCCTTCCGATCCCGCGGCGGCATTGCCACAAATCCCGGTGATGCCGCGCCCGACCATGGCCGGAGTGTTGGGCATCGCGCGCACAACCGGGGTACGCACGCCAAACACCGTCTCGAACGTCGCAATCGAGGTGCCCGCCGCGATCGAGAGCATCAGTGTCGTGCCGTTCCCAAGCGACTGCAGCACCGGCAGCGCCCCCCCCATCATCTGTGGCTTGACCGCCAGCACGGCCACCGCCGGCGACGCAGGCACGCCCTGATTGAGATGTACATCCAGACCGCGCAGCCAGACCGACGGATCGGGCTCGATCACCCAGACCGACCGCGCCGGCACGCCGGCCGCCAACCAGCCCGACAGCAGGGCCGCCCCCATCTTGCCGCAGCCCAACAGCACCAGCCCGTCGCGGGCGACCCGTTCCAGCATATCCGCCTCGCTTTCGGACGGCAGGTTAGGCGCGCCCATAGGCCTCTGCAATGGCAACCTGCATTGCCTCGGCCGGGCTCTTGTTGGCCCAAGCAACCAGTTGAAACGCCGGATAGAACCGCTCGGATGCCATCACCGCTGCGGCAATCAGCCGGTCGATCTGTTCGGGTCCCGCAATCTGCCCGCCTGCCAGCAACAGGCCATAGCGCCAGACCATCAGCTTCTGTTCGGCCCAATAGGTAAAGGCGCCGGTCCAGACCATGTCGTTGCACCGGTTCAGCACATCGTAAAGCTGCCCCATCTTTTCGTGCGGCGGCTCCATTTCGAACGTGCAGATCAGGCGCAGGGTTTCGTCCTGCGGCGACCAGGCGAGGGTAAGGGAATAGGTCCGCCACTGCCCCTCGACCGCCATCGCGATCTGGTCATCGGTGACACGGTCGAACTCCCAGGCGTGGTGTTCGGCGAGCGTCTCGACAATGTCGATCGGATGCAGATCGTCGGTCGACATGAAATCTTCGGATAGCGACATGGCCCGGCCTCATTATGATGCCTCAGGTGGGGTCCTACCCACAATTGGCTGGGTGTCTAGCTAGTAACGACACAACCCTTATGCCGCACTTACTAGATATTGTGAATCGCGCAGGGAAGCCTGTAAAGCTAATTCTGTGTGAAGTTTCTGTGGATAACCGCTTGTGGCTGTGGCGTGACAGCAGAGTTGGCACTTTGACAGCCGAGTTGGCATCAATCGCTTTTTCGGGCGAACGGCGATCTGAGCGGCACGAACCGCCCGCCTCAAGCGTCAAACGGGCCGCGCCCTGTGCTCGCCTTCCGACAGACCTGCACCGTCCGGAGGGCGGCGGGTCACCGTCTCGGGGATCTGTCAAAGCCTCGTTCAACACCACCTGAAGCGGTGGCGCTCGCGGCAGGCAGGGCAGCGAGCGTTTGCGCAGCCACCTGCCTCGGCCGATCCGCCAGCGGAACGGTGCGCGCCCCGGCTTTGATCGCCTGGTGGCGTGGCTGTGCGCGGGCAAGGTCGGCGCTATGCTGTGCCCGGATGCATCGCGGCTCGCGCGGAATGGCCGTGACGGGCAGCATCTTCCGGAGTTGTGTGGGCTGCTCGAAGCCCGCGTCATCGACCACGATGATGTGTACAACCCCTGTAAACCCCATGACCGCCTGCTCTTGGGTAGGAAGGGCAGCAGCTACCCGCCCGAGCTGATGACAGAGGATCCAGCATCATATCTCAAGATCATCGGGCTGGCGGCATGGTCCGGCGATGTCTGGCGCTGACTGTTTCAGGAACCATCGGGAGGTGCCATGGCAACGCGCAGCGACTGTCGCAGGTCCGGCTGGCCTCTTCGGGTGCAGGAACGCATCGCCTCGGTCGCAGGATCGGCGGTGACGGCCATCCAGGCCGTCTATGTGCCCGCCGACGATTTCACCGACCCCGCCGTCACCACGATTTCCAGCCAAATGGATTGCGTCATCGTGCTGTCGCGGTCGCAGGCGGCCGGGGGGTTTTATCCCGCGATCGACCCGCTGGCATCGTCTTCGATGCTGCCGGACCCGATGGTGGTGGGCAAGGAGCACTACCAGACCGCCGAGGCCGTCCGTCAGGCAAAGGCCCGGTTTCGGGAACTGACCGACATCATCTCGCTTTTGGGGATCGAGGAGTTGGGCACCGCCGACCGCCGAATCGTGAAACGCGCACGACGGTTGCAGCGGTTCCTGACCCAGCCCTTTATGGTGACCGAGGCTTTCACCGGCACGCCGGGTGCCAGCGTGGCGCTGGCAGATACCCTGTCCGGTTGCCGCGCGATCCTGGATGGCGCGGCAGACGATTGGTCAGAAAGCTCGCTTTACATGGTCGGCACACTGGACGATGCGCGCACCAAAGAGGCCGCAGCATGAAGCTGAGGATCGTCATCCCGCTGTCAATTGTCGTGGACGAAGACATCGACAGCCTGCGCGCCGAGGATGACAGCGGCAGTTGCGGCATCCTGCCCGGCCATGCGCCGTTCCTGACCGCGCTTGCGATCTCTATCGTCAGTTGGCGCAAGGCAGATGTGGAGCGGTTCTGCGCCGTGCGTGGCGGGGTGATCACGGTGCCTTGCGCGGCAATCGACATTGCCACGCGCGAGGCGATGGCCGGAGATGACCTTGCCAATCTCGACAGTGAGGTGCTGGCCCGGTTCCGCGCGGATGCCGAGGAAGAGCGCGTCGAACACGTCGAAAGCCTGCGTTTGCAGACCAACGCCATCCGGCGGATGATCAGCCGCCTTCAGCCCGCTGCACATACCGGGGAATTCCGTTGACCGAAGATCTGCCACCCGAACCGGTCGAGGATCCGCTGGTCGGCGAGATCCGCAAACGCCGCGACAGGCGGAACCGCTGGCTGCGCGAGGGGGACATGTCGGTGGGCCGTCGTCTGGCGCAGATCGGGGTTCTGGGCTGGATATCTGTGGTGCCGGCGCTTGGCGGCCTGTTCTTCGGGCGCTGGCTGGATGCCCGTTTTGCGACCGGCATCTTCTGGACGGCCCGCGGTCTGGTGCTGGGGATTTGCCCTGGCGGCCGGACCGCCTGGAAATGAGAACGCGCGATGACATGGTTGCACTCGGGCCCGCTTTTGCTGTTGATCCCGCTGTGTTTTGCGGGCGGGCTTGTCGTGGGGGTTGGCTATTTCCGCGCCCTGCGCCTGACGACCGATCTGATCGTCGGCGGCGGCTCGCCGCTTCCGGCGCTGGTGCTGACAGCGGGGCGGCTTGCCGTTCTGGGTGCCGGACTGTTTCTGGCGGTTCTTGCGGGCGGTCCGACGCTGCTGGCGGCCTTGGCCAGGATCCTTGCCGCCAAGGCCCTAACTGTCCGCGACGCCAGAAGGATCAGCGCATGAATTCGCCGCTGAATGCCATCGTCCTTTTCCAGCTCGGGCCGGTTCCGATCACGCGGGCGGTTGTCACGACGTGGGGGATCGGCCATGCCGTCGCACACCCCCGGCATCCCGAAACTTGCCGACTGCATCACCAAAGCCATCTATCGTGCGGTGAACGCCGGAGCCATCCACCGTCTCGACGTCCTGTTCACCGGCTGGGGTGCCGGGCAAACGGCTGTCACCCGACAAACACTTTTCCCCATTGATCTGTCCGATCTTCCGCCCCCGCTGGCAGAGCGCCCGTTGACGCAGCTTTCCCTCGACAGCCTGATGTCCAGTCTCGATGCAGACTGCGTTCACGCGCTGGTCTGCAAGCCGGCCCTCCACGCCTTTGCAGCCGAGAACGAGGCCCGGATGGACGCGATGACGGCAGCGGGCAGCCAGATTGCAACGGAGCTTGCAACCTTCGAGGCGGCCCTGCGCCGGGCCCGGCATGAGGCGATCACCGCAGAGATCATCGAGCTTGGCACCGGGGCCGTCGCGGTGCGCTGAACGGCAACGGTCCCATCGTCCAGAGCGCGATCGCCGCTTCGTCGCTCATTCTTGCGCGACGCCGACTTCCTGCATGTCCCGGATCAGGCGCGCTTGACCGATCCGGCCGAAGCTGAAAACACTCGGGCTTTGCAGCAACCCGGATAGGCAAGCCCCATGAACCAACCGTCACCGCCCGGCCCGGCGCTGCTGCAGATCCGGGGGCTTACCATCGAGGGGCAGTCCGATGGCGGGTGGAGCACGATCGTCCGCGACATCGACCTGACGCTGCACCGGGGCGAGATCCTGGGGCTGATCGGGGAATCCGGGGCGGGGAAATCCACGCTGGGGCTGGCCGCGTTGGGCCATGTGCGCGACGGGTGCCGGATCACGGGCGGGCAGATCCTGTTCGACGGCACCGACCTTGTGACTGCGTCGCACGAGATGCGCCGCAAGCTGCGGGGTGCGCGCATCGCCTATGTCGCGCAATCGGCCGCGGCGGCCTTCAACCCGGCGCACCGGCTGATCGACCAGCATGTCGAGGCGCCGGTGCTGCATGGTCTGCGGTCGGCCAGCGACAGCGCCGAGGATGCGGTCGAGTTGTACCGCCGCCTGCGTCTGCCGAACCCCGAAGAGATCGGCTTTCGCTATCCGCATCAGGTGTCGGGCGGTCAGTTGCAACGCTGCATGACGGCCATGGCGATGGCGTGCCGCCCCGATCTGATCATCTTTGACGAACCGACGACGGCATTGGACGTGACGACGCAGATCGAGGTGCTTGCCGCGATCCGCGACGTTGTGCGTCAGTTCGGCACCGCCGCGATTTACATCAGCCACGATCTGGCCGTGGTGGCGCAGATGGCCGACCGCATCAAGGTGATGCTGAAGGGTGCCGAGGTCGAGGAAGCCGATACCCGCACCATGCTCGCCGCCCCGCGCGAAGACTACACCCGCAGCCTTTGGGCCGTGCGCCACTTCACGAGGCCGCTGCGCCCGCCGCCCGTGGCGGGCGCGGTGCCGGTCGTGGCGGTCGAGCATGTGACGGCAGCCTATGGCCAGACGAAGGTGCTGGATGACGTTTCCTTTGCCGTGCATGCCGGGCAGACGGTGGCGGTGGTCGGCGAATCCGGCTCGGGCAAATCGACCGCAGCGCGGGTGATCACGGGGCTTTTGCAGCCCGTCTCGGGCGGCGTGGCGTTCGATGGCAAACCCCTGCCCGCCGGGTTTCGCCAGCGATCCCGCCAGCAGTTGCGGCAGATCCAGATGATCTATCAGATGGCCGATACCGCGCTGAACCCGCGACAGACGGTGGCAGAGATCATCGGGCGGCCGGTCCGGTTCTATCTTGGCCTGAGAGGCGCGGCGCTGCGACAGCGGGTAGACGAGTTGCTGACCCAGATCGAGATGGAGCCTGCCGAGTTCCGCGACCGTCTGCCGGGCGAATTGTCGGGCGGTCAGAAACAACGCATCGGCATCGCCCGTGCATTGGCGGCCGAGCCCCGCGTGATGATCTGCGACGAGGTGACGAGTGCCCTGGACCAACTGGTGGCTGAGGGCATCCTGCGCCTGCTGGACCGGTTGCAGCGCGACCTTGATCTGGCGCTGATGTTCATCACCCACGACATCGCGACGGTGCGCGCCATCGCCGATGAGGTGGTGGTTATGCAGTCGGGCCGGGTGGTCGAGGCCGGGCCCAAAGCCAGCCTGCTTGCGCCCCCGCATCACCCCTATACTGAACTTCTGCTGTCCTCGGTGCCCGAGATGGACCCCGACTGGCTGAGCCAGTTGCTGGCTGCGCGCGGGGCCGAGGGACTGGGCGAGGCGGCGACGGCACGGCTGCGGTGAAGCCGGTCAGGGTGTCTGCACGCCGTCTGCTGCAGCCATCGGGGACGCGCACCCGACCGAGCATGCGCCCGACATGGGCCGGGGGATGGCTCCCCGGTCCGAAAGCTCTGACCGTTGCGGCGAACCGTCAAAGAGCGGGCGTCAGGATTGCAAAAGCCGGATCGCGTGCCAGCACCTTTCCGGGACGCGCCCCGGTCGAGGCGCCCTCGGCCCAGGTGACGCGGCCATTGCAGATGACGGTGCCGATGCCTGCCGCCGCCTGACGCGGGTTCACGAAGGTTGCGCTGTCGATCACGCGCGCCGGATCGAACAGCACCAGATCGGCAAAGGCCCCCGCCACCAGCCGCCCCCGCCCGGCCAGCCCGAACCAGTCGGCAGGCAGCGATGTCATGCGCCGCACCGCCTCGGCCAGCGAAAACAGCCCGACGTCTCGGGCATAGTGCCCAAGAACCCGCGGGAACGTGCCCCACAGACGGGGATGGGGATGCACGTCATGCGGCAGCCCGTCTGACCCGATCATCGTGTGCGGATACGCCAGAATCGCGCGCACGTCGGGTTCGTCAAGCTGGAAATAGATGGCCCCTGCCGGCAGCACCCGGTCCGCCGCCTCGCGTTCGGTCACGCCCCAGTCGGCCGCGATATCGGCCAGCATCCGCCCCGCCTGATCGGAATTCGATGTGCTCCACGTCACCATGATGCGCACGCCGGGGGCAACGCGGCCCGGGTCCAGCGTCTTGGACGAGGCGTTGTAGGGATAGCAGTCAAGGCCAATCGGCGTGTGCCTGCGCGCCGCGTCGATCATTTTCAGCGTCATCGGGCCCTTGCCGAAATTGCCATGCCCCGAACACTGGTGATGCGACAGGATCACCGGTGCCCCCGCCCCCTGCCCCAGCGCGAAAACCTCGCGCAGCGCCTCTTCCAGCCCACCGAAGTAGTTGCGGTGGTGGCAGCAGTAGATGCCCCCCGCCGGGGCCACCCGCGACGCCAGCGCCAGCACCTCTTCGAACGAGGACTGCACGCTTTGCGGATAGTCGAGCCCGGTGGAAAACCCGATTGCGCCCTCGGCCAGAGCTGCATCCACCATGCCCGCCATCGCCGCAATTTCGGGCGCGGTCGCCGCGCGGTCGAGCCGGTCCATCACCCGGTGGCGCAGCGTGATGTGCCCGACCAGCAGCGCCGCATTCACCGCCGGGGGCGCATCGCCCAAGGCGGTCACATAGTCGGCAAAACGGGCAAACCGGAACCAGCCTGGATCGTAGCCCAGCAGGTCCAGCGGCGGCGGCGGCTGACCTTTCAGCAGCAGGGGCGCAAGCGACACGCCGCAATTGCCTGCGACCAGCGTCGTCACCCCCTGCGAGACCTTGAACGGCATGTCCGGATGCGACAGCAGCGCCCGGTCGTCGTGGGTGTGCACGTCGATGAACCCCGGTGCCACGGCCAGACCCGCAGCCTCGATCACCCGGCCGGCGTGGTGCGGCAGATCGGGGCCGATGGCGGCAATACGGTCACCGGTCACCGCCACATCGCCGACAATGCCGGGCGCGCCGGTGCCATCCAGAATGGTGCCTCCCCGGATCAGGATATCGCAGCGTTCGACATGCATGGGGGGCCTCCTGTGTTGTGAGATTAAACGCGGGGGTCGGGGTGTTGCGCCGCCCAATGCCGCGCCAGATCGCCCCGCCTGCAGACCCAGGCCCCGCCGCGCTGCGCGATGTGGTCCAGAAAGCGGTGCAGCGCCACGATGCGGCCCGGTCGCCCGATCAGCCGGGCATGCAGGCCCACGGTCATCATCTGCGGACGATCCGCACCTTCGGCGTGCAGACAGTCGAAGGTATCGCGCAGATAGGTCGCGAATTCCTCCGCCACCTGATAGCCGCCGTTCGACCGGGAAAACCGGCTGTCGTTGGTATCCAGCGAATAGGGGATCAGCAGATGCCCGGGATGGTCCGGCGACCAGTAAGGCAGATCGTCATTGTAGACATCGCTGTCGTAAAGGAATCCGCCGTGTTCCACCACCAGCCGCCGGGTCTGCATCGAGGGCATCCCGGCATAATAGCCGATGGGGGCCTGCCCGGTCAGGTCCACCACCTGCCGCACGGCGCGGGCGATCATCTCGCGTTCGGCCACTTCTGACAGGACCGAGAAATCCAGCCATCGCCAGCCGTGCAACTGGATGTCCATGCCAGCGTCGATCATGGCGCGCAGGGCCAGCGGGTTCATCTCGGCCGCGCGGCCCACCAGATTGACCGTGGCCGTCAGCCCCCGGTCGGTGAAGGCCCGCAGCAGCCGCCAGTACCCGACGCGCGCGCCGTATTCGTAGCTCGATTCGATGTTCAGATCGCGCGCGCCAAGCCGCGCTTCCACCGCCACATCGGAAATGCGCGCCTCCGACCGGTCGTCGCCCTCCATCACGTTCTGCTCGCCGCCCTCTTCGTAGTTGATCACGAAGTTCACCGCGATACGGGCATTGCCCGGCCAAATCACGCTGGGTGGCGTTCCGGCATAGCCGATCAGATCACGGGTGGGAATGGCGTTGACCATGGGCGGCTCCGGTGCAAACCTTGGGCTGGGGCAGCCTGCGCGCGGGCTGGCGGGCCGTCAACACCTGTTCGGGGGTGCCAGGATGACAGAGGCGGAACGGCTGGTGCGTCGGATGCTGGCGGCGCTTTTGCAGGCAAGCGCGGATGCACCGGGGGTGACCCGCGACGCCTATGGCCCGGGCGAGGCGGCGGCTCATGCCATCGCTGCATCCGAGGCGCGGGCGATGGGGGCCGAGATCGCAACCGATGCTTCGGGAAACCTGTACATGACGCTGCCCGGGGCCGACCGGGCGCGGCCTGTGTTCCTGACCGGCTCGCATCTGGACTCGGTCCCCCATGGCGGCAATTTCGATGGTGCGGCGGGGGTTGTGGCCGGGCTGGCGGCCATGGCGGACCTGCGGGCGCGCGGTGTTGTGCCGCCGCAGGATCTGACAGTGGTGGCCTTTCGGGCCGAAGAGGCCGCGTGGTTCCCGTTGTCCTATCCGGGCAGTCTGGCCGCCCTCGGCCGCTTGCCGCCCAAAGCGTTGCAAGCGAGCCGCGCCGATACCGGGCGCAGTCTGGCCGATCACATGGCGGCGGCGGGCTTCGATCCCGGTGCGGTCGCGCGGGGGGTGCCATATCTGGTGCCGGGCCGGGTGGCAGCGTTTGTCGAGGTGCATATCGAACAGGGGCCGGTGCTGATCGGGCGGGGCTTGGCCTTGGGGATCGTCACTGCGATCAACGGCGGGTTCCGCCATACCGCTGCACGGGTACGGGGTGAATGGGCGCATTCCGGGGCCACGCCCTATGGCTATCGCCGCGATGCGGCGCTGGCGTTGGCCGACCTGATGATGCGCCTGCAGGGCTGGTGGGCGATGCGCGAGGCTGCGGGCGAGCGGCTGACCGTCACCTTCGGCTGTGTGGCCACCGACCCCGCGCTGCATGGTGGCAGCCGGGTCGCGGGCGAGGTCACCTTTGCGCTCGACATCCGCGCAGGCGCGCAGGCCACGCTGGACCTTGCGGCCCGAGCGCTGCGGGACATCGCCGAAGGCGTGGCAGCCGACCATGGCGTCACCATCGACCTCGGCCCCCGGTTCGATTGGGACGCGGTCGCCTGCGATCCGGCCCTGGTGAACCGGATGGCCGATGCGGCCACCGCCCTGAGCCTGCCGCATCTGCGGATGCCGAGCGGCGCAGGCCATGACACGGCAGCACTTGCGGGCGCGGGCATTCCGGCGGCCATGATCTTTGTGCGCAACGCCAACGGCAGCCACAACCCCGAAGAAGCGATGGAGGCCGCTGATCTGGACTTGGCCGTAGCCTTGCTTGTGCGCCTTGCGGAAACACCGCGCGACGTGCCGCCAGATCAGGCAAGACTGGGGACTGCTGCGGCTCAGACGCCTTTTGGGGTGCCGGTTTCGTTGCCTAAGACCCCAATTAATTTATGGACGTCCTGCTTGACGCAACGGGAACCCGGTCCGTAGTCTTGGTTAGTCCACCCTTTACCGCAAGGAGCGCACATGGCCGACAAGCATGACGGAACGCCTTCCCCTTTCGCCGAACTTCGCCCGTCCGACCGCCAGACACTCCTGACGATGGTGCGACGGGGCGCCAGTCGGCGCGACGTTCTGGGCTGGATGATGGGCGCAGGGGCCAGTGCCGCCTTTGCCGGCTCGATCTTTTCTGGCGCCTCGATGGCACATGCCCAGACGCCCAAGCGTGGCGGCAAGCTGACCTTCGGCGAGGTGGTGCACGGCCCCGACGACTCGCTCGATCCGCTGCTGGTATCGTCTTCGACCGATTTTCACCGGATGCGGATGTTCTATTCCTCGCTGACCCGGCTGACCGACAACCTGACCGCCTCGCCCGAGATCGCCGAAGAGTTCGTGCCGAATGCCGACGCGACGGAATGGACCTTCAAGCTGAAGCAGGGCGTCGAGTTTCATGACGGCAAGACTTTGACCGCCGATGACGTGATGTACTCGATGAACCGGCACCTTGGGGCCGAAACGGCCTCGCGCGCGAAATCGCTGGTGGCCGATATCGAGCGGTGGGAAAAGGTTGGCCCCTACGAGGTCAAGGCGATCCTGAAAACCCCGAACGCCGACCTGCCGATCGTGCTGGGGACGTTCCATTTCAAGATCGTGCAGGACGGCACCACCGACTTTTCCAAGCCCATCGGCAGCGGACCGTTCAGGGTGGCCGAATTCGTACCCGGCATCCGCGCGCGGGGCACGGCATTCGAGAATTACTGGGGCGACGGGCCCTATATCGACGAGATCGAGAATTTCGGCATCCCCGACCCTGTGGCGCGGATGAATGCCTTTCTTGCGGGCGACGTCGATGTGATGCAGAATGTGCTCCCCAATGCCATGGCCTCGGTGTCGGGCACGCCGGGCAAGCGGATCATCGCGACGGAATCGGGGTCATATGTGACCATCGCGCTGCGCCGCGACATGGCACCGGGCAGCAACGACGATCTGGTGATGGCGTTCAAATACCTGATGGACCGCCAACGCCTGCTGAAGGGCACATTGAACGATCAGGGCACACTGGGCAACGACCAGCCGATCAACAAGGCCTATGCCGACTGGTCGCCCGACCTGCCGCAGCGCATGCTCGATCCCGAAAAGGCCAAGTTCCATTTCCAGAAATCCGGCATCGGCAGCACCACGATCCCGATCGTCGCCGCAGAGACGGCCCCCGGTGCGCTGGAACAGGCGCTGGTCCTGCAGCGCGAAGCGCAGGCGATCGGGATGAATATCGAGGTTCAGCGCGTCTCGACCGATGGCTACTGGAGTGCGGTCTGGCTGGTGGCCCCGGTCTGCGTCGCAAGCTGGAACATGCGGCCAACGGCCAACATCCAATTGACGCTGGCCTACAAATCGGACGCCAACTGGAACGAGACCCACTGGAAGAACCCGATGTTCGACGATCTTCTGATCAAGTCGCGCGCCGCCACCGACCCCGCGCAACGCAAGCAGATGTACCATGACATGCAAGAGCTGGTGTCGAACGAGGCAGGCTCGGTCATCCCGGTGCACCGGAACTTCATCGACGCGGCCAACGACTATGTAAAAGGCTTCACCAACGTCCCGCTGGCGCCTTATGGCGGCGTCGAGGGGCCGGAGTTCTACTGGATCGACAAGGCATGACATCACCCGGCGGCAGGCGGTGCGGGGGGGATCGCGCGTGATCCCCAGATTGATCCTGCGCCGCCTGCTGGTGGGCATCGGCACGCTGTTCTTTGTCTCGCTGGTAGTGTTTATGGGCACGCAGGTCTTGCCCGGAGACGCCGCCCAGATCCGCCTCGGGCAGGAGGCGACGCCCGAAAATGTCGCCGCTCTGCGTGCCCGTCTGGGGTTGGACCGGCCCGTGCATGTGCAATATCTGACTTGGCTACAAGGCTTTGTGACCGGAGATCTGGGTCTGTCGCTTGCCAACGAGGCACCGGTGGTCAACATGATCAGCGCGCGCTGGTATAATACCGTCGTGGTTGCCGCCTTGACCGCAGCGGTCTCCGTGCCGTTGTCGGTGACGCTGGGCCTTCTGGCGGCGATGTGGCCGGGAAGCGCGTTCGACCGCAGCCTGACCGTGTTCAATGTGGGCCTTGTCGCCGCACCGGAGTTTTTCGTGGCAACCTGTCTTGTCGCGGTTTTCGTGCTGTCCCTGCACCTGGGGTCGGCGGTCGTGATCGGCAGCGCCGAGGGCAAGGGGCTGTTCCAGCTTTACCAGCATTTCATGTATCCGGTTCTGACGCTGGCAATTGTCACCTCATCCCAGATGATCCGCATGACGCGGGCGGCGCTGTTGAACGTGCTGACCGCAGCCTATGTCGAAATGGCGATGCTCAAGGGCGTGCCGCGCCGTCGTCTGGTCTTGCGCCACGCGTTGCCCAATGCGGTGGGGCCGATCGTCAATGTCATCGCGTTGAACCTTGCCTATCTGATTTCAGGCGTTGTGGTGGTTGAGGTCTATTTCAGCTATCCGGGCCTCGCCGTGCTGATGGTGCAAGCGGTGCAGACCCGCGATTTCATCGTGGTACAGGCCGTAGGGATGATGTTCTGCGGGGCCTATGTGGCGATCATCATGCTGGCCGATATCGTGGCCATCCTGTCCAATCCGCGCCTGAGGTATCCGCGATGACGGCAGCGCCGAAGCCCGCTGTATCCGCCACGTCGCGCGGTAAAGGACACAGTCGTCTGACATGGTTCGGCCGGGTCGGTGCTGCTATCCTGATCTTCTGGGCAGTGGTGGCTGTGCTGGGCCCTTTTCTGGTGCCGCTGGGCGAAAACGACCTGCCGTTTCCCGATGATTACGGATCGTTTCAGGCTCCTCGCCCGGGCGCATGGCTGGGCACCGACAGTCAAGACCGCGATGTGCTGGCGCGGATCGTCTACGGGGCCAGCCGCACCCTGGGGATTTCGCTCATGGCCACGCTGCTGGGCTTTCTGATCGGGGTTGTGGGGGGCGTCGGCTCGGGGCTGATCGGGGGCCTGACCGATGTGCTGGTGGCGCGGTTCAACGATGCAATGATCAGCCTGCCCACGATCATGCTGGGCCTGATCGGCATCGCGGCCTTCGGATCGTCCATCCCGGTTCTGATCGTCATCACCGGCTGCCTGTTCGCGCCCATTGCGTTCCGTCTGGCGCGCGCATTGGGGATGGAGGTGATGACGCAGGATTTCGTCGAGGCAGCCCGGCTGCGGGGCGAGGGGTTGTGGTGGGTGATCCGGGCCGAAATCTGGCCGAACATCTGGCTGCCGCTGCTTTCGGAATTCGGGCTGCGGCTGATCTATGTGATCCTGTTCGTGTCCTCGCTCAGCTTTCTGGGTCTGGGCATCCAGCCGCCCCGGGCCGACTGGGGCTCGATGGTGCGCGAGAATATCGCGGCCCTGCAGTTCGGCGCGTCAGCCATGCCGGTGCTTGCGCCCGCCATCGCAATCGCCAGCGTGACCATGGCGATCAACTTCATCGTCGACGATTTCACCAACGGCGCGGGCCGCCGCCGCACTGCGCGGCGCTAGACCATGGGCTTGCGCCCGGTGCCGCAACTGTCGGGTGTGGCGGCATATCCGTTGGCCGATCTGGGCGGCGCTCGGCTGTTGTCGCTGGCCCAGAACGAAAGCGCCTGCCCCCCCAGCCCCCGCGCGGTCGAGGCGGCGCGCGCCGTGCTGGCCGATGCCGCCCTGTACCCCGACCCCGATTGCTCCGACCTTCGCGCGGCCATCGCGGGGGTGCATGACCTGCAAGCGGGCCGCGTTCTGTTCGGCGCAGGGTCGATGGAGTTGATCGCGGCGATTGCGCGGGCCTATCTGGGGCCGGGCGACCGGGCGCTGATGCCGGCCTACGGCTATATGTACTTCGCCACCGCCGCGCGACTGGCGGGCGCCACGGTCGATCTTGCGCCGGAAGCCGGGCTGAGCGTAGATGTCGCGGCGCTGCTGGACCATGTAACCCCTGCCACGCGGGTGGTGTTCGTGGCCAACCCCGGCAACCCGACGGGAACACGGATCGGGCGGGCGGACATTCTGGCGCTGCGCGACGGGCTGCCGGGCGATGTGCTGCTGCTGGTGGACGAAGCCTATGCCGAATTCGCGCCGACCGACCCCGTGTTCGATCTTGTGACGCGCGGCGACACAGTGGTCATCCGCAGCTTTTCCAAGGCTTACGGACTGGCGGGGTTGCGGGCAGGCTGGGGTCTTTTTCCGGATGACGTGGCGACCAACGTGCAGAAATGCTTGGCTCCCAACGGCCTGACCGCGCCCACGCAGGCAGCGGCAGCCGCCGCGATGCGCGATCAGGTCTGGATGCGCGCGACTGTTGCCACCACCGCCGGACGGCGAGACCGGTTCCGCGACAGGCTGCGCGCCCTGGGCCTGGACCTGCCGGAAAGCCACACGAATTTCGTGCTGATCGGGTTCGGGTCTGACGATGCCGCCACCCGCACCGATGCCGCCTTGCGCGCTGGTGGCCTCGCCCTGCGGGGCATGGCGGGTTACGGGCTGCCCGACCGGCTGCGCGCCACTGTCGGCGCGGAAGATGCGATGTCCCTTGCCGCCGAAATCATCGAAGGAGCCCTTCGATGATCCGCATCCTGCTGCACGCCGCCGATCCTGCACTCCTGACCCCCCCCGTGCAGGCCGCAGCCCCGGCCGCAACCGTTATCGGCTGCGACAGTTACGCGGCCCTTCCGGGCATGGTGGCCGACCTCGCGCCCGACATCGTGTTCACCATCCGGTTTGCCGGAACGCCGGGCTTTCCTGCAGCGGCGCTGACCGGGCCGAAAGGGCCGGGCTGGGTTTCGGTGGGCGGTTCGGGGGTGGATCATCTGGGCACTTGGGACGCGGCGCGCACTGTCGTTACCAATGCCGCAGGCGTTGGCGCCGATCAGATGGCCGAATACGTGATCGGTGCCGCACTGCATTTCCGGCTGGACGTGCCGGGGCTGATCGCCGACCGCGCGGCGCAACACTGGCGGCGCGACCGGGTGATGCGGCCCCTGCGCGGCGGCGTCGCGCTTATCATCGGGCTGGGGCGCACCGGACAAGCGGTGGCCGACCGCGCCCGCGCCATGGGGATGCAGGTGATCGGGGTGCGCAACACGCCCGCGCCGATGGACGGGATCGCTACGGTGCATCCTCCGTCCGAATTGCCCACGCTGTGGCCGCTGGCCGATCTGGTGGTGGTCTGCACGCCGCTGACACCCGCAACGCGCGGCCTGATCGGAAAGGGTGCAATCGCGGCCATGAAACGCGACGCGGTGATCGTGGACGTATCGCGCGGAGAGGTGATCGACGGGCAGGCGCTGGCAGCGGCGCTGAAGGCCGGGCATCTGGCGGGGGCCGCGCTGGACGTGTTCGAGACCGAGCCGCTGCCGCCCGGTCATCCGCTGTGGACCGCACCGCGCACGTTGATCTCGCCGCATTGTTCCAGCGTGTTCGACGGCTGGGAACTGGCCACGATCGCGATGTTCTGCGACAATCTGCGCCGCCATCAGCGGGGCGAGCCGTTGGCCAACATCGTGCAGCCCGCGCGCGGTTACTGACGGGTCAGGCCCAGATGCGTGCGCACCTCTGCCGCCGTGGCGGGGGTGGCATCGGCACGTGACATCACGCCCACCGCTTCATCCACCAGACGCGCGTTGGTGACGGGGTTGCCGTGCCAGAGAGGATGATCCTCGATCCCCGTGCGCAGGCCACCCCCCGCCTGCACGATCAGCGGTGCCAGCGCCCGCTGCCCGGCATCGCCCTTGGCCGATGCCGTCCAGAGCGTGCCGGGGGGCAGCAGGTCCAGCATCGCCTCCAATGCCTTGGGCCGGGCGGGCGCGCACCACAGCACGCCGAACCCGATGCAAACGGGCGTGCGGTCGGGCACCGCACCATCGGCCAGCATCTGTGCCGCCAGCGCCATCTGTCCCAGATCGAACACCGTCAATTCGGGCCGCACCCCCATGGCGCGCAGCAATCCCGCCGCGCGGTACAGCATGTCGGTCGGCGACAGGAACACCAGCCCGCCGTCGCCCCACGAGAAACTGCCGCAATCCAGCCCGGTCATGTCGGCCCGCGCAGGGGCGAGATGCGCAAGGCGACGGTCGGCCGACAGGATCGCCGCCGCAGCCGCCGGGTCGATGACCGGGTCGTTTAGCGCCACGGGCAGCGTGCCGCCCCCGCCCCCGGTGAAATGGATCAGGACCTGATCGTCACGGTCGCGGATGCGGTCGGCCACCTCGACATACAGCCCCACATCATGCGCGCCGCGCCCGGTGTCAGGGTCGCGCACGTGGATATGCACCACAGCCGCCCCGGACCGGGCCGCGGCCAGCGCATCCGCGGCAATTTCGGCGGGCGTGATCGCCAGATGCGGCGTGTCGGCGCGGGTCAGGGTGCCGCCGTTGACGGCGCAGGTGATCCATCTCATGCCTCGGGCCCCTCCTGCGCCAGCAAACGGCCATGGCCTGCCGCCTGTCGATCAATCACACCGTCCTGCATCACGATCCGGCCCCGGCTGACGGTCATCACCGGCCGGCCTGTCATCTGCAACCCGTCCCAAGGCGTGAAATCCACGCGGCTTTCCATATCGGCATGGCGGACGGTCCAGCGCGCGTCGGGGTCCCACAGCGCAAGGTCGGCGTCGTATCCGGGCGCCAGCACACCCTTGCCCCGCAGCCCGAACAGGCGCGCGGGTGCTGCGGCCGTCACCTCGGCAAAGCGTTCGGGGGTCATGCGATTCGTGGCTATCCCGCCCGAGAACACGGCGGGCAGCATCGTCTGCAACCCCGGAATACCACCCCCGAAGGCGTTGAACGCCATTGCCTCCCCCGCCCGTGCCCGCGCGATGGCCGCCATCCGGTGACTGGGCGAATGGTCGGAGGACACCATCTGCAACCCGCCCTGCGCCAGCGCATCCCACAGCGCCTGACGGTCGGCCTCGTTCCGCAGGGGCGGCGCGCACAGGAACTTTGCGCCGTCGAAATCCGGGCGGGCCAGATCGGCGGCAGTAAAGCACAGGTAATGCGCGCAGGTTTCGGCACTGATCGCCACGCCACGCGCCGCTGCCCGCGCCACCTCCGCCAGCGCCAGGGCACCCGAGACATGGTAGACATGCAGCCGCGCCCCCGTCGCCGCCGCATAATTGGCGACGCGGTAAATCATCTCGGCCTCGGCCGCCTGCGGGCGGGCGTGGGTGTGGCGGTCGAGCCCGTGCCGCCCCGCCGCCAGTTCCGCCGCCATTGCATGGCGCACCAGCGCGTCATCCTCGGCATGCAGGATCGCCACCATCCCGAGTGCTGCCGTGGCCGACAGGATCGCCAACATCTCGGGATCGGTCAGCGCATATCCCTCATAAGTCGAAAACATCTTGACCGACCGGAACCCCCGCGCAGCCAGCCCCGGCAAGGCCGCCAGCGTCGCGGTAGAGCTATCGGGCATCTGGACATGCACGGCATGGTCGATCAGCGCCGCGCCCCGCGCCGGGGCCAGATAGGCCGCCAACCGCGCCGCTATATCGTCGCCCCGCGCCGCCATGGATTGCGGGATCACCGTCGTCGTGCCGCCTGCCGCTGCGGCGCGTGTGGCGGTTTCCCAATCGTCAGGGCACGGAGCCTCGCCACTGACCGAGGCCTGGGCGATATGACAATGGCTGTCGATGCCGCCGGGCAGCAGCAGGCGACCGCCCGCGTCGATCTCGCGCGCCCCGCGCGGCAAGCCGGGGCCGATGGCCACGATGCGCCCTGCATCGGCCGCCAGATCGCCGCGCAACCGCCCTGCGGGTGTCACGATCACCGCATCGCGGATCACCAGATCATATGTCACGTCCTGATTTCCTGATGTTTTTCCATTTTCGGACAGATACTTATGTGGTAGTGGCGAGATGCTTTGAGCGGGGGCACCTGATGACGCACTGGGGACGCAATTTTACCGGATACGGGCGCCGCGCGCCGCACATCAGTTGGCCGGGCGATGCGTTGGTCGCGGTCAATCTGGTGATCGTCTACGAGGAAGGCTCGGAATATTCGCTGATCGAAGGCCATGGCCGGAACGAAGGCTGGGGTGAATACGCCTTTACCGTCGAGCCGCCGATCCGCGATCTGGGGACCGAGACGCATTTCGAATTCGGCAGCCGGGTGGGCATCTGGCGGCTGGCGCGGATGCTGGACGATCTGGGCGTCAAGGCCAGCATTTCGGCCTGCGCGCTGGCGCTGGAACGCAATCCCGAGGTGCCTGCCTGGATGAACGAGGCCGGGCACGACCTGCTGGGCCACGGCTGGCGCTGGTTCGAGGCATTTGCGCAATCGCGCGAAGAAGAGCGCGAACATCTGGACCGGGCGGTGGAAAGCTACCAAAGAATGCTGGGGTACCGCCCCATCGGCTGGAACCAGCGGTCCTACCCATCTGTCAACACCTTTGATCTGCTGGTTGCCGAAGGCGGGTTTCTGTACACTTCGGACCCCTGCAACGACGAGGTCCCCTATTTCGTGCCGGATGGGCAGGGCGGGCGGATGTTGGTCATGCCCTATTCCAAGACCTTCAACGACAGCCGGTTTCTGGTATCGCCCGGCTATGCCAACCCCACGGACTTTGCCACGGACGTGGTCGCGGGGATGGATTACCTTATGCGCGACGCGCAGGAAATCGGGCCGCGCATGATGACGGTGGCGGTGCATGCGCGCTGGACCGGTCAGCCAAACCGCGCCTCGGGTCTGCGGCGGATCATCGAACACGGGCTCGCCACGCCCGGCGTGGCCTTCCTGCGGCGGGACGACATGGCGCGCCATTTCCTGGCGCATCACGGGGATCTCGGCGTGATGGAGCCGCAGATCTGATCTGTGTCAAGCGGCATGTTCGGCAGCCTCATGCATCGCCGCCAAAAACCGCGACACCTCGGCCAAACTGTTGTAATGGCTGACGGAAACGCGGATACAGGACCCAAGCCCCAAAGGCCCCAGAATATTGCCGCAGTAATGATCGTTCAGCCGGATATGCACCCGGATGCCCCGGTCCGCCAGGAACGACACCAGCGCAGCGGACTCCATTCCCGCCAGTGTGAGCGAAACCACCCCTTCGCGGTCCGGGTTGTCGGTGCCCCCGATCACCATCACGCCCGGCATTTCGGCCAGCCCGCGCAGATTGCCGGTGCCGTGCGTCATCGCCCCCAGCAGCGCCTGTTCCTGCGCGTGGACCGCATCGGCCGCGGCCTCGATCCGCTGGCGGCGGTCGGTGGCGGGCGTGAACTGCGATCCCATCCAGTCCAGATAATCCACCACATCCGAAAAGGTCGCATAGGCCCCCGAATCCCGCGTACCCTGTTCCCAGCCGGTCGATGCCCCGCCGATCACGGTTTCCCTGGTGCAGGCGGTCAGCCGGTCCGACGCCCAGCCGACGCCGTAGCCATGACGCGAAAACACCTTGTAGGGCGATACCGCATAGCCGTCCGCATCCAGTGCCCGCAGGTCGATGCGGCCGTGGCTGGCGTGCTGGATCCCGTCCACGATGATGTAGCAGTCGGGCGCCGCTGCCCGGATTGCGGCGGCAATCGCCTCGACATCCACCGAAATGCCGGTGACGGGCGAAGTATGCACGATGCTGGCCACCCGCAGATCGGGGGTGATATGGGGGCGGTAGGCGCCAAGACCCACGGTTCCGGTCGCATCGTCGTGCAGCGCCAGCAGATGCGGCCGCCCCGTCACCTCGGCCCAACGCGCCATGGC
>Ga0105044_10000069_pt1 | contig 101113 bp, 96 predicted proteins | sample MAT01_FD_78092 | JGI IMG/M metagenome (GOLD analysis project Ga0105044, IMG submission 78092) | Freshwater microbial communities from Lake Fryxell liftoff mats and glacier meltwater in Antarctica - MAT-01 | ecosystem: Environmental > Aquatic > Freshwater > Ice > Liftoff microbial mat | place...
CCACCGAGAACGACTGTTTGACCGTCCCAGACGATCGCCGAGGTGACAACTTGACGCGTACGCAGACGGGGCAACGGAAGAGTTGCGGACAATGGGAGGCCAACGGTGTTACCAGCGACGGATTGCGCTTGGGGTACAAACGCTCCCGGGTCGTCGTAACCGACGAAATCGGTAACCACAGGGATCATAGTCATTTGAATCGAAACGTCGTCAGCTGAGACGTAAGGAATGACGTTAAACTCCGGTCCAAACGGGATTGTTTGGGTCACGTAATTCAAGGTCGGTGCTACACCGCCACCACCGTTATTCACGCCATTAGCAGCGTTGCCTGCTCCACCGCTAGCGGTCTGCTGAAGATCCACACTAACCACAATGGTTCGGACGTCCGCTGTCACAATCTGGGCCTGACGACCGCTTAGGGTTGTCACTTTCGGCGCTGCGAGCAGGTCAACCCCTTCGCGTTGCTCGAGCGCGGAGATGGCGACTCGGAACTGAGGATTTGTGAGAATACCAGTAATGGTGGCTACCGTCGGGATTTGGGTTTGGTTGCGGTTACCGTCAGTGTAGGTGGTCCTCAACCCTGAGGTAAGTCTTCCGTCCGTTACCGAAGGAGCGGTCGTTGTGTCGACGAAGTTATCCGGAACTCCCGGGACTCCAATCGAGGCAGGCACGCCGGGAAAGGTTCCATATGGGTTCGCTGCGGTACCTGAAGTTCCTGGGCTTCCCATTGATGGGGCCGTTCCAGGTTGGGCCCCTACTTTTCCATTACCAACTACCCAGTTTCCAAACCACCACTGAAAGCCTAAGGCCTTGGCGTCCGATTGAGTTACTTCGGCGAATTTGGCCTCAATCTCAACCTGTGGCGGGGCTACGTTGAGCGTTTCAATTGCTTTCTCAATAATATCGAGATCCGACAACGTTGCCCGCACAAAAAGAATACCGGTTCGATCGTTGAAGAAAAGCGCCTTTTGATTGGCATTGGGGTCCAGCGGCTGGCCATCGGGTCCGATCTGCTGTTGCTGTTGGATGCCGCCACCGCCGCCTTGGGCAGCCTGGCCGGGGATGATGGTGGCCGGGAAGTTCACACCGCAAGCGGTGAAGAATTCGCGGACCATGATTTGCACGTTCGCCATTAGGTTGGTCCGAGTTACCGCTGTGAGTCCAGCGCCACCCTGACCACCACCACCACCACCACCACCACCACCGCCACCCCCCCCCCCCTCGCCCCCACCCCACGAGGCTTCAACGCGAGGCACGGTGAAAATTCCACCCTGACCACCACCACCACCGCCACCACCGCCACCACCGCCACCACCACCGCCACCACCACCAGTTTGGAGGTCACCGAAAGGAAAGCCGATAACCGACTCCAAACCCTGCTGGAACGTATTCGGATCAACCCGGAAGGTACGAGTATAGAGCTGGGGCGACTCCGACAGGCGTTGAGTGAAGACGATTGCGTAATCTTCAATCGAATACTTCAGGGGCCGTTCGGCAACTTTTGCAATTGCGTCGATTGCATCGGCCAGTCGGATGTTTCGCAACCCAGGAGTTAACCGGATGATTACACTGTTGAGGTCGACTGGTTCGGTCGGAGCTGCCGGGATTGGTGCTCCTGTGTTGGGGTCGATTTGGGGAAAAAGTGACGGAGCAATCACGTCCATCGTTGAATTGATGATGAAATTCAATCCACGTTTCTCGGGATCGCGGGCACGTGCCTGTTCGTCGAGATACTTTACGACTTCACTCAAGGGTACTCCGTCGAATTTGACTTCATTTAGAACGATCCGATCGAGTTTGTTTTGAATCATCTGTCGGCCCGCACCTGTGTAAACCAGATTGGTTCGGGCGAATGGATTTGAGTGAGGAAGATTGTTTTTTCGGGGAGCCCAAGCTTGCTCGACCTCAAGGAGCATTTCCCGCGTGGTCATTTTCTTCACTTGGGCCGAACGGCCAAAGCGAGCCTGCTGGATCAATTCGAGGTAATAGTTTGCCGTCCGATTTTCTGGTTGGAGGTCTTTAGCTTGGAGTAATATTTTTTCGGCCTTATCCAATTGACCCGTCTCGTAAAGCAGCTTGCCGTCATTAGCCAAAGTAGAGGCCGCGAGGTCTTGCTGTCTGGCTGCCGGAATCAGCGCCAAAGCTTCTTCCGATGGCAATTTACCGACTAGGTCGGCAAGCCGCTTATCATTTTCCGCTTTGAAACTTAGCGCAGCGGCATTCGAAGGATCTACTCTGAGCGCGCGACTCACTTGAACATTCGCTTCCCGATAATCACCGCGGCGCGAGGCTAATAAACCGAGGTCCAACCGCGCAGCCGACAAGCCGATTCTGACCTGGTTACGCTCCGTTTCGGCGGCGGCACCGAGTTGATCGGCGAGCGTCCAAGCATCTTCATAAAGCTTGGCAGCGGCCTGATAATCCTTCGCGATACTGGCCGATTGAGCGGCTTCAATTGTTTTGCGCAGCAGGATTTGTTTTTCCTGGCGACGAACAGACTCTTCTTCGGCGACCTGGCTCGGCGACTGGGAAAGGGCCGGCTGGACGGCAGCGAAGAGCAGCAACAGGCTGAGGAGACGAGACAGTTTCAACATGGTACTAGCGGTTGGAAATCGAAAAATCGAAGAGACGTCTAGTTAGAAGACAATTTCACAGTCGTGCGGATGCCGTTGGGCGCTGAAACTACAAGTTCATCTTTAGCAATGGCAACAATCTTGTAAGTGGTTCCAGTCAAGACAAGATTCTCATCTGCCCGTTTGCTTTTGAAATCGCGGTTTTCGAAACGGACATCGGCTTGGTAACCCATCACTTTTTCAAAAGGTTTATCCTTAGCGAGCGTGACGCGGTCGCCACTAACGAGCTCTATTACAACTTCACCTGAGGTGTCTTTCGCACCGTGCACTTCGTGAAGCCGGAAAAAATTGTTCTTGGTCCCTTCGGTGAGGGACAGCGTCACAGGGCGACGATCGCTCAACTTCTTCGCGTGCTGCTGCTCGATCCTAAACTCGTAGCGGTAAGGATCGCCAATACCGGTAGGACTCAGGTAAGTGATGCTCAAATTGAGCGGACGGGTTATCAATAACTTAAGAGCTGTGTTTAGATCACGCCGTGGATCTGGTTTAGGAACGCCGTCCGCACCTCGAATCCATCGAATTGGATTGAAGACATTGTGTTCTCCCGAGAGGTCCAAAACTACCGGCTTTGAAATCTGTTGGACTGCGGCGAGCGCATTCGTCAGGTCCACCGGTTGTAGCTGCTTCTTGTTGCCGCGAACTCGTGTTTGCAACTGCTGCTCAAGCGATTCCTGAACTTGGCTCACCGTCTGAGTCAACCAGAACGCCGCAGCCGCGACGACTAGTAGGACCACACTGAGGATGATCTTCTCGTAGTGCTTCTTCAGAAATTCCATGAGGTCCAGGAAGAGAGAATTTGCGGGCGCTGGCTAATTTTCGGCATTTGCCGGGGCGATGGTCCGTGCGGGTTTATCCGTCGCCTGAGGTAAAACTTTTACGAGCTCGATACCTAGGGTTACTCTTAATGGTTTTTCCTCGAGCACCACCTCACCAGGTCGGTTGGCCGTAGCGGGCGCGACTTGGGGAACTGCCTGCTGCGGATTATACCGACCACCCAAGCCGAAACGACGGCCGAGTCCAGGGTCCATTCCGTAAGGATTAGCCCCCGGTGCAGTCATCCCCACTAGTGCGCTTCTCGACGTTGTTTCGAGGTTTCCACGTTCCACATTTAAACTTTTAACAATCAAACTATCTGGGGATTCGACCAACCCGGTCAAAACACTTGCCAACTCTTGACTAAACCCTTGAATCACAACCTCATAGGGGTATGTCACCGCTCCTAAAACGGAATTCGTGGAAATTTTCTTCGTCAGTAATTGACCGGTGCCGCCGGTTTCCGTGGATCCAGCAGGTGCGCGCTTGATCGACACTAGCGAAGGCACTTTGGCCTCGAAAAGGATGTGGCAAAGGGTCTGTAAATCACCCAGCTGAACGGCCAACGGAACCAAAGTGTTGGCCGGCAGTTGAAGTTGTTTCCGCTGTTCATCGAAAGTGAACCCGTAGGTGGCACTTGTACCTTTGTCCGGGAGTTTGACCCCGGCCCGGTCCGCTTCGCGGGTCAACTCCGTGATGGTTGCTTCTAAATGCGATTTAAACCCGGCGGTATCTAGACCTTCAGGCTTGGACACTTCCGTGAAATTCTTCCGGGCCTCTTTAATGAAGGTCACGACCCGAGCTTCCTCGTCCTGGGCCAACTTTATGTTAGCGGCATCAGGAAAAACCGGTCTTTGGATTAAACCATCCAATTGCTCATTCTTGGCCTGGAGTTCCGCCTCTACACCATCGGCTTCACTCTTGGTTCCCAAAAGGTACCACATGCCGACACCCACCAGCACGACCGCGACAGCGAGGCTGATAACAAAGCCGAAGTTCTTTTTTACCCACTCCATATCAAAGTTTGATCGGGCGTTTCAGTTTCACCTTGAGAGGGAAGGAGAACGACGTTGCGTTGTCAGCGATCTGCTCAAGAGTGCCGGATAGCTGGGTATCCTTCTCATCGAAAATCTCGCAACTCTTCATCGCCTTCTCGACCGCGTAAGCAATTTCGCTGTTGGCTTTGGCATTAAGATTGACCGCCCTAATGGTGAGATTAATTACCGCAATCTCGTTGGTGGAATTCACCGGCGCCTTGGCTTTAGGCTTGGCTGCCTCTCCCCCTTCGGCCCCACCTTCAGCTCCCCCTTCACCTGCTGGTCCGCGAGGGACTAACCCATAACGACGAGCCAGAATTGGATCCATCCGATAAAAGTTTACGGCACCGCCACCCTCCTCCGCTGCTTCCTCTTGGACAAGATCTTTTGATGGCTCTGTCGACAGAAGCGTGTCGATCCAAATCCCAACTGGAATGCCAAGCTTCTCCTTCGTTTCCAATTCCGTGGCTCGGAGAACCCCCCCCAGCCGACCTATGATCTGGGTCCAAATCAGCCGATCTTCAATCCAACTTCCAATCTGGGACGCTTCATCCGTAACATTCTTTAGGCGCCCTTCGGCGGCCTCTAGTTGAGCCTTGGTAGACTCCAGCGGCTGCAATTGGATGTCGATTTTCGCGAGCCCGTCCCTGCGGACTTCCGCTACCCGGGAAAAAAACCAACCCACCGCGAACACGCCCAAAACGGCGGCGTACGCGGCAGCGATTAGGAACGGTTTCTTCGCATTGAATTGCTGACGAGTGAGGGATGCCCTTGGCATCAAATTCAACTCGACTGGGCACTGGGCGACATTCCTTAGACCGAGACCAATCACCTCGCCAAATTGAGGTGCGATGACTTCGAGCTGGGCAACGTCGACCGATGGATCGATTTGGACGTTTCGGAAAGGATTAAAAAACTCAACAGGTAAGTTTAGTTTTTCCTCAAAGAACTGGGCGGCGTAGGGTAACAGCGAACCGCCTCCGCAGAGATATACGCGGACTGGGGTTCCCCCACCCTGCTGGGTCCGGTAGAATTGGATGGTCTGATTAACCTGGAGATGGAGCCGGGTCAGGACATTGCGAGCCACTTTTGACACGGCGGCAATCCGTGGGTTATCAGGTTCCTCGTAGGCCCCACCTAGACTCACAAACCCATCGCTGATTTTAAATTTCTCGGCCTCGTCGAATCGCAGCTTACTTTCGGCGGCGAATTCTTGAGTGATGGCATTTGCACCCACATTGACGCTGCGGGCGTAATACTTGGTTGGTTCAAAAAGGAGCACGTTGCTCGTTTTCGCGCCGATGTCGATGAGCAGGCTGCACCCTTCCTGGTCGGCGTAGTTGTAGCGAAAGGAATTAGCCAGGGCTCCGATCGACGCGTCGACGACCTGCATCCGGAGACCCGAAGCTTCACCTGCGCCGAAGATTTGCTTTTCAACGACATCCGACTTGATGGCAACTAGCAGTACTTCGAGCTCACCATTGGCGCTGGTCCCAAGGATCTGATAATCCCATGCCGTTTCAGCCAAAGGGAACGGTACGTTCTGCTGAGCCTCGTATTGAATGATCTGGGTGACCTTCGAGGTGTCAACGGGTGGAAGTTTGACGAACTTCGAAAAGACCTGGAAACCGGGCGCGCACAGATTGACATCTTTTGAAGTGAAACCACCTTCAGTCAGCAATTCGGATAGCGCTTTTTTCACAACGCCCTCGCGAGCGGCGTCCTGTGATCCGGCGAGGCCCAGTGGCTTCAGGCCATAACGTAAGAGCCGCAGTCCGCCGTTCTCGGCCGGCGCAAGTTCCGCGATCTTCAGGGTTCCGGCCCCGAAGTCTACCGCCAGAAATGTGTTCGACGTTTTGAGCATGATGACGCGTGTTGGACTGCCAACCCGCCAAAAAAATTGCCTGCAAGCGACAGCCCGCAGGCGAGCGATCTTGGCTAAGGCGACGGCCTACGTAAGAAATGCGAGAGGGCCGGTCAAACACAAAAACCCCGTCAAGAGGGAAAAAATTACAGATGTTTACATTGAGGCGCCTTCTGATCACGCTATTAGCTCCGGCGGTTCCATAGGAACATGCGCTCTCGCCCTGCCCGGCCTGGAAAAGATCGAGGAAGCCAATGAATGACCAGTTCAAACTCCTCTTCGAACCAGCCGCGCAACTCCTCCAGCGTCACCCCGAAGGGCGGGCCTTCTTCGTCAGCTGGTTGCAGGTAGTTGATCGACAAATAGTGCCCCCCAGGAGCTAACGCTGCCTTAACCGATCGGACATAATCACCACGTCGACCTGGGGGAATCGCACACCAAAGCGTGTGCTCAAAAATCCAATCAAACTGCCCTAATTGGCTGGGTTTCTCCAAAAAATCAGCCTCTTGAAACGTGAGCTTCTGTGCCCCATCAACTCGTTCCCTGGCCTCCCTAAGGGCCCTCGGGGATAGGTCAATGCCGATAACGTTACAGCCAGCCCCAGCCCACGCTCTGGCATCGTGACCCCGGCCGCATCCCGGCACAAGAATCCGTCGCCCCACAAGATTCGGGCGACCTGCCAGAAAATCTACCAGGCCCGGAGCGGGTTCACCCTTGTCCCAACGGGTGTCGCCCACTTGATAGAGTGCGTCCCAGTCAGTTGACCGCTCAATTTGGTCCCCGACCGAGAGCACCCGAGCCGCCGTAACCTCGGCCAATGACTCGACGGCGAGAGCCGGGGAATGCTTCAGCAACTCCGAAAGGGGTACACCACCCGTTGCCACCGCCACGCACCGGGCTCTGATCGCTCGGGCACATTCAATGTCCGCCTGAGTGTCGCCGATCACCACGACCTCGCGACCAGAAAGCGGGCGGCCCAAGTGAAGGGAACCCCGCTCCAGAGCAATTCGAGCCAGCTGATTCCGGCTTTCATGATCATCACCATAGGCACCCAGGTCAAAAGCCTCGGCCAGACCGTGAGCTTCCAGCTTCAAACGGGCACCCAGACGGATATTGCCAGTCAACAGTCCCACCGCAGGCCCCTCCGGAATTCTCCGAAGTGCTTCCAATAGTTCGCGCACACCGGGACAAATCTCCCCTCGTTGTCGGTGCAGTTGGTCGTCCAAAAAATGCACATAAGTATCGAGAAACCGAATGACCTGCTCCGGGGAGTCGGGAAGTTCATTGATCCGAAAAAATTCTCGAACCAGAGAAACATCGGTCCGTCCCTGAAACTGAAGCCGGTGTGTCCCGCCAGGCCGTCCGAACATGAACTCGGCTGCTTGGGCAAACGCTCGCACCCCCGCACCACCGGTTCGAATCAGGGTTCCATCAATGTCGAACAATACGAGCCGAGTTCTCACCGACCCGATCGTTCCGTAGGTTCAGGCTTTTGTCGATGAGCCGGCAGCATCTAAGCCTCGGCGAACAATTTGACGCGCCAGTTCGACCAGAGTCCGATCCCAGCGCAGGTCGCCAAACCGCAAATCGGGCACCCCGCTCTGCTGCCGGCCCACCAACTCTCCCGGCCCTCGCAACTGGAGGTCCGCCTCCGCGATTTCAAACCCATCCCCGGTCTTCTCCAAGACCTTCAACCTCGCTTCTGCCTCAGGGTTGCGTTCGTTGGCGATAAGAATACAATACGATTCGTGCGCACCTCGGCCAATTCGCCCACGAAGTTGATGCAACTGCGCCAACCCAAACTGTCCTGCCTCTTCGATTAGCATGACCGTCGCATTGGGAACGTCGACGCCCACTTCCACCACTGTCGTCGCTACCAAAACGTGCAAAAACCCCGAGCGGAATTCGTTCATCACCGATTCCTTGTTTTCGGCCCCCAACTGACCGTGCAAAAGGCCCACCCGGTTGGGCAGAAGCTCCTGTTGAATGCGACGAAACTCACTCGTCACTGCTTTGACGTCATCGTGCTCTGATTCCTCGACCCGCGGATAGACCACAAATGCCTGACGCCCGGCATCAAGTTGAGCCCGGATAAACTTCCAGACTTTGGGCAACGCCTCCGGCGTCCGCACATAGGTTCGGATCCGTTTCCGACCGCCCGGAAGTTCATCGAGCACGCTAACATCTAGATCGCCATAAAGGGTTAGCCCGAGGGTGCGGGGGATGGGTGTCGCCGTCATTACCAACAAATGAGGGTAACGTCCCTTGCGAAGCAGTTCCTCGCGTTGAGCAACTCCAAACTTGTGCTGTTCGTCAATAATGACCAAACCCAGCTTTTCCGGGGTGAAGCCAGTTTGAATCAACGCGTGTGTTCCTATGGTAATTGTTGGGCGCGATCCTGGGGCCTCTTGGCCTTCGCCCCACGGCAACTCATCCCGACTGTCGGTCTTCCGGCTGCCAGTGCGAATCTCCACGGTTACTCCGAGCGGATCGAGCCAACGGCGAAAATTATGGTAGAGTTGCTCGGCCAGAATCTCAGTTGGCGCCATCACGACGACATTGAATCCACTCTCCAGAGTCATTAGAGCCGCCCCCGCTGCCACCAAGGTCTTGCCCGATCCGACGTCGCCCTGAAGCAATCGGCGCATTGGAACCCGGCCTCCCAAATCCGCTCGAACCTCCCGAAGAACCCGTTGTTGCGCACCCGTCAAGCTGAAGCCCAATCGCGCCAGGAACGGCCGCATCCATCGGTTATCACCCGAGCAAGGTAACGCCCGCGCCTTGGCCTCCAGTCGACGGCGGCGGCGCTGGATGGCAAACTGGAGTTCGATGAATTCGTCCAAGGCCAACCGTTGCCGGGCGAGATCCGCCTCCCAGAGTTCCTTCGGGAAATGAACCAGTCGAAGGGCTTCGGCCGCTTTGGGAAACGGTCGAGCCTCCAAAGAAAGTTGGCGCCCCCCAGGCTCCATCGCCGGGCGAACCGTTAATTGGTCCACCGCCAGTTCCGGATGCGGTTCCAGAATCAGGCCCGCGAAACGTTCAGTCACTTGCCAGGTTAGTCCTCGCAGAACTCGCTGCGTTAATCCGTCCGTGAGTGGATAAACCGGCACTAAGCGGTTAAGATGGACGTTCTCCTCCTCTCCCGGTTGGACTTTTTCCGTTTCCGGATGATCCATCGTGCGCGGGCGAATCGCATTGACCCGTCCAAACACCAGCAAATCATCGCCAACCGCAAACAAACGTTCCAAGAAAGGCAAGTTCCACCATCGGCAATGAAGCCGCGCGGAACCATCATCAACGATCAGCTGAAACACGGATTTACCGCTGCGAAAGCGGTTGACGCCAAGAGCCACAACCCGCCCCCGGATCGTCACATTCTGGCTCAAGGCAAGGTCCTGAATGCGACAAACCGTTCGCCGATCTTCATAACGGCGGGGCGCATGCAGCAAAAGATCCCGCACTGTCTGTAGCCCGAGCCGAGCCAGGAGCTGCAATCGATCCGACCCGACGCCCTGCAGCGCACTGAGAGGCGAGTCCAAGCCTGCCGTTACGGGAGGATTGGTGGCCCTGAGATCAGACTGCACCAGACGAGTCTGGCCTGAACTCTGGCCGGTAGCCATGCCTGAACTTAGTGAGTCGCTCCGCTTCAAAAACCCACCGTCAATGGCCTCAGCGGCACCTGACAATGATTGACAGAAGCCACGAAACGACAGGTAGCCTCCCCGATTTCCATTCGTTCTCGACGTTGCGCAAGATGCGGGCAAGCCGGGAACTCATTTGGTTTCGTTACTTGGGCAATAGCTCCTGCGCGGCCTTGCTGGCTGCATCCGTAGCCTTCTCCGCCGCCTTACTCGCGGCGTCCGCCGCTTGATTGACCGCCTTGCCGGCGGAATCCGTCGCACCTTTCCAAAGGTCGGCCGATTTCGCCTTCACCTGATCCATCAATTGGGATAGTGCGGACTTCTGCTCGGCGCTCAAGGAGACATTGCTAGCGAGCGACTGGATGGAAGCCAGGGCGCCAGCGTAGTCAGCGGACTTAACCGCAGCAGCGATACGGTCCCATTCAGTCTTGATCGTTCCAGTAGCCGATGCGAAGGCGTTTTCGATTTTCGAAAGGTCGACTACCGGAACGTTTTCGGTGGAGTCACCGGAGCTTCCAGACTTTTTATCACCCTGGCCACAGCCGATTGGAGACAGCGCCGCGGCGGCGATCAGAACAGTGAGTGCAATTCGTGGATGGTTCACAAGAGTCATTGGGAATTTATGAGGGATGGGCCTATGGCTTAACGAAATGATAATTGAATATCGAAACCCATCGGGTCAACCCTACAACAACCAACTCACGTTCCGAATTTTTCCCGCAAATATTCTCGGCTTCGGTGAGCGATTATCTCAGGACCTTCCTCGAAGTCAAAAACCTCCACTGATATAGTTCCTTTATATCCCACTGAACCAAGAGCGACCGCTATCGGCCCGAAATCCACGTCACCGAACCCTGGACCTTTCAAATTGCGATCATTGGCGTGAAAATACGCAAACCGGTCGCGGACCGACTCAATGATTTCCGTTATGGGCCGGTTCTCCGAGCACATGGCCTTCACGTCCAGCATGATTTGAAATGCTTTAGAATTCATCGGCTCGGTCAACGCAAGAGTGTCCGTCGCGGTGTTCAAGAAATTCGTTTCACTCGGAGCCAGTGGCTCCATGCAAATGGTCACACCCGCACCTTCGGCGGTTCGAATCGCCGCTGAAAAGGTCTCCTGGGTCCAACGGATTGCCTCGACCAGGGAAACCCCGGGAAGCAAGTCACGACGCTTGGGCGAACCAAAAATAAGGAACTGACCGCCTATTTCAGCACAAAAATCCACGGCTGCCTGCAAGTATTCGCTCGTCCTGGCGCGGACTTCTGCGTTGGGGTGATTAACATGAAACCCTTCGGTGTGAGCGAGGACCCAATGGATTCCGGAAACGGCTAATCCAGCATCCTGGGTTATGCGCCGAATCTCCGCTCGCTGACCCGGAGAAATATCAGTGATCAAGGAGGCAAAGGTGAACGGGGCTAATTCAACAGCCTCATAACCCGCCTCTCGGGCGTACGCACAGGCACGGGCAAAAGGCCAATCCTGAAAGATCTCATTGCAAATCGCAAAGCGCATAAGCGGAACCTATCCGGGAGGCCCGCCAGGCCGAAGCGGGAAGTGAACCTGATCCGTCCCTACCGACCTCGGTGCTCAAATTTTTCGTCCAACAACCCACCCCATTTCCATCCTCCGAAATCCAACCGGCATGTAACTGGCTAAACTTTAGTGTTCTCGCGTGCAAAACCGAATTCTGAAAAATGACTATTCCTTCCATCGGAAGCGCCTTTCCCACGTCGGCCCGCCTACAAGCCAAGACGACGACCAAGCCTACCAATTTTCTCTGCCTCACTCCGCTCGCTCGCTCAGTTTTTTTAAGGGGAGATTTTAACCAATGGAATCCAACCAGCTTGCCCATGAAGAGACACATTGACGGTTCCTGGCAACTCTCGGTCCCGCTCGGCCATGGCAGTCATTTGTACCAATATTTCGTAGATGGCCAACCCGTGAACGATCCGCGCGCCCAAGGTCTGACCCGTAACAGCAAGGGTGAAAAGGTTTCGATGATCATGATTAGTTGAACCCGAGGGAAGCCAACTGGGAAGGAAACCGGCGACGATTCGAAGGATAAACAGTCAACCCGACACCTGGGCGATAGACTCTCCTGCAACCGTGATTCCGGCGGCCCGCCGCTCAGCAAAGAACGCCTTCAACAGCTGAATAGCTTCGTCCCCGCGCACCCCCCCGGCGATTTCGCAGCGATGATTCAAGGTAGGAAACTGCAAAACGTTCATGGCTCCTCCTGCCGCCCCTCCCTTGATGTCGGGTGCGCCGAAAACTACCCGGGCCAACCGGCAGTGAACCAGGGCACCTGCACACATCGGGCAGGGCTCCTTGGTAACATATAAGGTGCAGTCGGTTAACCGCCAATCGCCCCGCGCCGATTCGGCCATCGTCAGGGCCAACATCTCAGCGTGAGCTGTCGCGTCATTCAACAACTCGACCTGATTGTAAGCCCGGGCGATTACCCGCCCTTCGCGCACCACCACGGCGCCCACGGGAACTTCGCCCTGATCGTAGGCTTTGACAGCCTGACGCAGCGCTTCCGCCATGAAGTGGAGATCTAACTCCGATTGCTCAATACTGTTCATACGAGTTGAACCGGCCGCGATTCCTCCAACGTCCAAAGATTCGGGCCATTGACCTGACAGCGGCAATGGGCCGAAAAAAAACCCCCTCGATGCCGCCAAAACAGCGGCCAAATCTGCTCGGCATCGGTCACGGGCAAGGGCAAAGAAGCCAGCCTTTCACGGGTAATGAAGGCGAATTCACCTTCCCGGTGTGGCGGAGGCAACCGAACTAAACGCGGCCCAACTTCAAACAAAAACATCAGCCAATGGGTGGTCCCTTTGAATCCATGTTCGCTGACCAATCCGGTGAATCGCAGGTCCCTGGGCGCGAGCGTCAACCCCATTTCCTCTGCTCCCTCTCGACAGGCACACGCATGCGGGGACTCACCGGTTTCGACTTCCAGCTTGCCACCAGGCGGTGACCAGAGCCCGAGATTGGGCTCCTGAGCCCGGCGCAGGAGAAGCACCTCGTCAGCCTCATTAAAACAATACAAAAGGGTCGAAATTCGATGGGGCAATCCAGCCACTGTGTGAGGGAAACAGACGGCGTCAGCCGCAACAAGTCTACCGGAAGAATTGGAGTCGAACGTCCGACCGCTCAGGGCAGAAACGAACACACATATTCGCATTGGCCCGACGACACGCTGATGTCGAATCCGGAGTGAGCCGGCACCTCGAACCGCGTTCCCGCCGCGAATTCAGACTCCTCCGCTTGCCCGTCCACCTTCACCTGGCACCGTCCGGCCACGATCTCCATCCTTTCCGCGGCATTAGTACCAAAGTGAAAACTCCCAGGGAAAATGATCCCCAACGTTTTGCGGGAACCATCGGAGAAACGAACGGTGTGACTCACCACCCGTCCTTCGAAGTAAACATTGGCCTTGGTAACAACCGTGACGGCAGAGAACTCATCAGGCGCAGACATCCGGAGGATCATCTCAAAGCAAGTTGCGAGAGGGCAAGCCGACACTCCTCACAATTCGACAACTTCGAGCCATCCCTCGCTTCCAAACTCCTCCCGGAATCTCGGCTCAACCGCACGCGCCAAGCGAAGCTCCGAGAACAAGGCAAAGGTCGATGAACCACTACCCGACATAAGCGTACCCAAAGCTCCCTGGTCGCACAAAAACTCCTGATAGAGCCCAAGAATCGGAAACTTGCGAAGCACGGGCGCCTCCAAGGAATTGTACCAACCCGATACCGCCTTGGGCACATCCAGATCAGCGAAAGCCCGGGCGACGGCCGCCGCCCGCCCGGGAGTTCCGTTTCGTTGGGCCGGGAAATCTGACAGCTCGCGAAATGCCCAGGGCGTCGGAACTCCGAATCCGGGGTGAAACAAGAATAGCGCCATACCTTTCAGAGCAGTAAAAGCCGGCAAGGGCTCGATCTGTTCACCCCGGCCAAATGCCAGCGCTGGATTCGACTGCAGAAAGAAATTTACATCTGAGCCCAAACCCGCCGCCAAGGTATCCAACTGCAGTTCCGATAACGGCCGACCGAATAGATCGTTCAAACCCAGAAGGGTCGCCGCCGCGTTAGCACTACCCGCGCCCAGACCAGCAGCGATTGGTAATCGCTTGTCGAGATGGATGCTTACCCCAGAGTTAAGTCGGGCCGCCTCGAACCAGCGGACCGCCGCCCGATTAACCAGATTTGTTCCATCGACAGGCAAGTCGGGCCGGGAACAGGTCAGCGTGATTCCAGTAGCCTTCGCCTCAAAGGTCAACTCATCGAACAGCGGAACCGGGAAGAAGAGGGTTTCCAACTCATGAAACCCATCGGGTCTTTGTCCCAGGAGACTCAGGACGAAGTTGACCTTGCAGGCGGACTGGTGGACGACAGGCATAAAAAAGGCGCGCCAACCCAGGTTGGCGCGCCTCAAAGGCTCACTGACGCGTTAGTTAGACAGCGGATTGAAATCGGAACCAGCGATGAACGGAAGGACTCCGCCACCTTGAAATCCGATGTAATCGTCAGCACCATAGCCTAATCCAGCCGCCATCTGCGGCTTAAAACTATCCGGGAACACCGGCTCAGAAGGCTGAATTAGAGGATCCGTCGGGATCGGGAATGTGAGGATGTCAAAGGCACCCACTGCAGTCCTCTGGATCATCCGCGAAATACCGTGCACGTAGCCATAACTCTGGGCGACGACGGGCCCATCAGCCAAAAAGGTCTGTTCTGTGGATCGGGTAAATTCACCCCCGCGAATTGGCTCGATCACATTGGCGATACCACGACCCAGTTTCTGCTCCATGCTGGTGCAACCGGTCAGAAGGGTCACCGCCCCAATGGCGGCAAGCGTAAAAGCAGTTTTAACGGAGGCCATAACAGTAGTGTTCGCCAACAGACTAGGGTGATGGTTTACAGTGGCAAGCATGGATTTATTGAAGTCACGTTGAGGTACCGTCCACGGGCTTCGGAAGGGCATCCTTTCGCTCCCACCATCGCGCAATCAAAACACTCAACTCGTACAGCGCGTGCAGCGGCAAAAACATCATTAACATGGTCAATGGATTGCCATCGGGGGTGATAAATCCAGCCAAGACCAAGCCCGCAACCACCCAGTACATCCGCAAACCGGACAAACGTTCGGCATCGAGAATGCCCACTTTGACGAGCGTCAGCAAAACCAGTGGCAGTTCAAAGGCAATGCCCATTCCAATCATAAACCAGCAGGTGAAGCCGATATATTCCGTCGCCCGCCATTCGTCGGCGGAGAAACCCAGCCAATTGGAGAAGCTTACGGTGGTACTCAAGGTAACCACCAACATGACCAGATAACAAAACGCCACACCCGTGAAGAATAACAATGTTCCAAAACCCGCGGCTCGATAAACGAATCGCTTCTCGTGCATGTGCAGCGCCGGCAGAATGAACTGCCCTAAAAATAACAGGATAAAGGGCGCACTTAGTGCGAAACCTCCGTAAAGGCCGATCTTGATCGCCACGCTAAACCCCTCAGCCGGCCCCAGCGTCTTTAGGTCAACCTGCATCCCATACGTCGCGGCGACCGGAGGATTCGTGTCGGGAACGACGGCAAGAACGAGGTTGGTCCCGAACTCGATCGGCGTGAGCTTGAGATAGATGTTCTGATTCGTCGGAGCACCTACAAAAGGAAAATCCACCGCCCTCATCCGGGACATGACGTTGGTTCCGAGAGTGATGACGACCCGTGCCTGATCCGTGGTTTGGACCTGCTGGGCCAGGGTCAATGGCCAGGTTAGGAATTTTACGATGTAGGGACTCGCACTGAGGCTACCCAGCACCCCCAACGCAATAGCGATGGCGCACTTGACGAGCGTCCATCGCAGATCTTCCAGATGTTCGAGGAAGCTTTTGACGGGTCCGCCGTCCTCATCTTCTTCGTGCTCCGGAGGTAAAACCTCCAACTCGTCGGCCATGCCCAGGGGAGAAAATCAGAACCCGGATCAAGCCTTCGGTGAGAAATCCGGCCGGGCAGATTGAGCCAAGGAGTCAGGCACTGGTTTCGGGGTCGGGGGCGGGGGCGGGGGCGGCGTTCGCTCCGCCTCATCCATAGCCCGATGCAACTCGTCTTGAACGTCGCGGGACGCTTTCTTGAACTCCTTGATGCCTGATCCCACGCCCTTCATTAATTCGGGAACCTTTTTGGCGCCAAACAGGACGAGAACCACGACGGCGATCACTAGGATCTCAGTCGTTCCCAGCATGGCAAAAATCGAAACACTCATGGAAATCAGGTTGAAAATGGACAATTAAGCCGCGCGACCACCAGGCGGCTCCTCGTCTTTGGAGGCCTTCTTGAACTCTTTGATCCCCGTTCCCACGCCTTTCAGCAATTCGGGGATCTTGCGAGCGCCAAACATAAGTACGACCACCCCGAGGATGATCAGAATTTCAGTCGTCCCCAACATCGCTATAAGCGGGTGGAAATTGGATGAGTTCACGGAACGAACCTAGGACTGCCTGAACGATGGGTAAAGGGACAAATACGGACTCGGCAATTCAATGTATCCGTTTCCTGCCTCAAAAAAAAGCCCCGCTCAAAAGCGGGGCCTCAAGAATAGATTGCTGTTATTGGAGGCCACTGGGCGGTAAGAGCAGCACGAAAACCCCGCGCCGATTCTGGGCGTACGCTTCCTCCGTGGTCCCAAACTCAGCCGGCTTTTCCTTGCCGTAGCTGATCGTGGTGACGCGATCACCACTGACCCCCGCTGCCATCAGCTTTTCCCGAATCGCCAAAGCCCGTCGCTCACCCAAAGCTAAATTGTAATCTGGCGTGCCCCGCTCATCACAGTGACCTTCTACCAGAAGAGCATCCGTGGGATGGCTCTTCAAATAGTCGGCGACCTTGGTGATGTTGGCCGCGTACTGGGACTTCACGTTGGACTTATCGAAGTCGAAATAAACAGTGTCCAAGGCAAACATTTCCCGGTTTTCCAGCTTGTTCCGGCTATCCAATCCCTCGTTCAGCCCGACAAATTCGACCAAACCAGCACCCGTGTTGGCGTTCAGGTCCGTGCCACCCACGCTACCGTCCGGACCCCCGAGGCGACCAGCGCCCGGTGAGGTGCCAGAACCATTCAGTGGCACGTCACCGGTGGGGGCCGACGACCTCGTCTGACCGGCCGGAAGGGGGGTGAGATTCTTAGGTTTCTTGGAACAACCAGCAGCGCCCGCAACGAGGGCAACCGCAACGATGAATAGAGCAGCTCGGGACAGAAGGGACTTCATATCAGCCTTGGTATCGGGGGGTAGTTATCTGGCCCAACTGGGCTGGGAGCAACTGCCCGAAATTCGGGACAAATCCTTGACGTGTCGAGAGGGCACGTCAAGCAGCGACAGACGCCGTTCCACACCCACCCGACGGGTAAAGACCAAGGTGCGCGAGTTGGGAGACCACGACGGATCCTCCCCCGGGGCGATCGCCTCAGCACTGCCGCCCGTCGCTGGCATGACGTAGATCGTGAACTCGCCCGCTGCCCGGGTGAACGCGATTTGCTTGCCGTCGGGCGACCAATCCGGCTCGGTGCATTGGGTCACACCTCCAGTATTCAGTCGCTTCATCGTGCCGCCCGACGCAGGCAGGGTGTAAAGCGACGGCCGTCCACTCTCAGCGGATGTAAAACAAAGGGTCCGCCCATCCGGTGACCAGCAAGGGGAGGCTTCCAGTTCCTTGGTCTTCGTCAATTGTCGCAAATCAGTCCCGTCCACATTAGCAATCCAAATGTCTGGGCTACCACTCCGGCTGAGCACCATCGCCATTCGGCGCCCATCCGGCGAGACAGCCGGACTCGAACTCGTTCCCGGGAAGGAAATCACACGGGTCCGGTCGCCGGAACGTAGGTCCTGCAGGTAAATCTCCGGACGGGCCGCCCGGAATGAGGTATAAAAGAGCCTTAGCTGACCGGGCACCCAATTTGGTCCGAACGAAATGGAATTGTCAGCGGTCAAGGCCACTCCGTTGGCGCCATCGTAATCCGAGGCCCAAACTTCCGAGACTGTTTCGCCCTTGGCATTGCGCTGACCGGGCAGATTCCGGAACGCGATTTTCGTTTGAGCGATTCCCGGCAATTGCAGCAGGGATTTCACCACATCATTCGCCAGCGCATGAGCCTGGGCTCGCGTAGAGCCTCCGGGATATGCCCGCGAAAAGATCGCTTGTTGCGAAGTGGCATCAGCCAAGGTTCCCCGAATCTCATCTTGAGCCGTTCCAGACAATTGATATTGCGGCTTGGCCGAAGCGAGGTCGAATCCCACCACGTAGAGGTCGAACTCCAGGATCTTGCGGACTTCGTCCGGAAAGCCCGAGATGGCAATGGGGATTACGCGAACGGTCTGACCACGGATTTCGACACCACTGTTGTCAGATTGAGCTGCAACCGAGGTTGCGAACCGAAGCGCCGATACGGCGGCAAGGATACAAGTAAGAAAACCAGACTTCATAGGGACCCGGGGGCTTCGAGCACAAATTTCACTGGGACAACCAGACGAGGCTCTTTGAATTCATCCGGAAGAGGGCGCAGTTTGCGATGACGGCGGAAAACTTCCTCCGCGGAGGCATCCAACGAACGGATGCCCGAGGAACGCTTGATCTGAACACCCAAAACCGTGCCATCTCGGGCGATGACGATTTCAAGGCCAACCCATTCCTGCTTTTGACTACTGCTGGCGGGACGCCGCCATTGCTCGTACAAAAACGTCTGTAGCCACGAGGTGTAGGGCGCATACGCCGCCCCACCCAAACCGGGCATTTCGATCTGCGTGGAACCACCTACATTTTTCGAGACTCCAGCGGCCGCACCTGAAAGACGAGATGCCAATTTCTGGACGGCCGCCGAACGCCGTTCATTAGCTTGAGCCGCTGCGGCTGCGGCTTCCCATGATTCCCGCGCTTCGCGCGCCTTACGTTCGACCTTTTGCTTATCCACCGAACTGAGCGTCCGCGTTTGGGTGCTAACTTGTATCTTGGCCGGCGAAACGAGGGCGGGCTTGTCGGCTTTTTTGGCCTGATCAACATCCTGCGCTTTGACCGTCGGCCGAACTTCCTTAGCGACCTCAACTTTGCGCTCGGGTCTCGGCGGCTCCACCAGTTTGACCGGCTCCACTTTCTTGGGTGGTTCGATCGGCTTGGCCACCTCCACCGGTTTCACTTCCGCCTTCGGAAGCGGAGTCGGCGGAAGCGGAGTTGGGGCGATTTCCTTTATTGGCGGCGGGGTTCCTTCCGTGGCCGCCAGGGGCGGTGGATGCGGCGTTCCCCCGCCGATCTGGTTGCCCATGGTCAGTCGCAAATCGGTGGGAATGATCTCCAAAAATGGAACGTCGGGCTGAATGGCCTTGCGAGCAGCCATTCCACCAACCACGAGCACCAACACCAACACCGCTGCATGTGCGGTCGTGGAGCCGATCAGGGCGCGTTGTTGGGTACGATCCATGGCGTTATCGGCCGGCCGGCGGTTCGGTGGCAATGTCGAAGCGAGTAATCCCGTTGCGCCGACAGATCTCAATCACGTTCATCGGCAGCTCGAATTTACCACCCGCGTCCGCCCGGATTCGTACAACCAGATCGGAATTGCGGCGGTACTCATCCACCAGGCTGGTTTCGAGAACGCGCAAATCCGTCCCCAAGGATCGTCCGCGCAGCGAATAAACCCCGTCGGGTCGAACCTCCACGAGGACGACATCGTCGGGCTTTGCCGACGATTTGTTGGCCCCTCCCACCGGCAGGCGGAGGTTGATTGACTGCTCCATGAGCGGCGTGGTGATGATAAAAATGATCAGCAACACGAACGCCAGGTCGAGGAGCGGCGTGATATTGATGTCATTCAACGTCACTAAGGAATTCCGTTGGGAAAAACGTCGCATGTTGCTTCAGGGTTGTTCCCGTCAATCGTTGTGAGATTGCCGCCGACTCAACTTGCTCATTCGTCTTTCAAAAACTCGGTTTCCATCCGCGAGGCCAAGGATTGAGCGAAGTTGTCGAGCTCAACCGTGTGCACCCGCAGAGTGTGAACAAGCCAGTTGTAGCCAAACATGGAGGGAATCGCGACCAGCAGGCCGGCGACGGTCGTCGCCAACGCGGCGGAGACGCCCGGAGCCATCACCGCCAAATCGGCCCGTGCTCCCGCCTGAGCCGCAAGGGCCACTCCGCCGAAGGCATCCATGACTCCCCAGACCGTTCCCAAAAGTCCCAGAAACGGAGAACCGCTCACAGCCACCGCCAACAAAACGAGGCCAGACTCCAAACGCAGGGATTCGCGAGCTACCGAGCCTTCGAGCGAACGCTTCACATGCTCCATGCCCTTGAGGGTGACAAACTCCTTGCGTGTGCCATCAGGACCGCGCAAGTGAGCTTCCAAATCGGTGCACCCGTCCAGGTATACCGAAAACAGCGGACATCCTTGGACCTGCAGCTTGCGATCAAAGATCCCCAACACCGATTTCTGCTGCCGGAATTCCGACTCGAAATAGTGATTCAGACGGCGGGCACGGCGCATTTGTACCGCCTTGGAAGTCATCACGGACCAGGCGAAAATCGAGAAGATCACCAGGATGACGATGATGGCCTTGGCCTCAGGCGTGGCCTGATCCCAAATATAGGTCAAGGTGAAGCCGCCCTGGTTCGCGGCCAGCAGGCCGGCTGTATAATTCATCGTGGTTCCGTCATCTCAAATTCATCCAACGCGCGGAAACCCTTTAATCCCCGCCACCCGGCCGGTCAAAACGTTTCCCCATTACACCGCGCGAATTGCTGGAACAGACGCGGATCCACCCCATCCTCTTCGAAGCACTTCAGCGGTCCCGTCGGCCGTGATATTCGAGGAACTGCCGATGAGCGGCCGGATTCTTTCGCCAAAACTCAACCAGCGACTCAAAAACCTTGAGCGTTTGCGGCCGAAGATGGTGCTCAATGTCTTCAACATCCTCCGCGACCGTCTCGGGCTCCAGCCCTAGCAACTCCAGAAGTTCACTAAGCGTGCGATGGCGCTGCTTGATATGTCTCGCTACGGCCTGCCCCTCCGTCGTCAGCGTGAAACCGCGGTACCGCTCGTAATTCACGTAACCCCGCTTCGCCAAGCGTCGGACCATATTGGAAACCGTGGAGCGATTTAGCTCCAGCGCTTCGGCAATGTCGGTCACCCGCGCATACCCCTTCGCTTCCACCAACTCCTGAATGCGCTCGAGGTGGTCCTCCGTGGACTCCGAACGGCGCAAAGCCTCGGCGCGAGCATGAGCTTTCGACGGCATCCGAATCGCTTAACAGGAACCGACGGCCGCCGCCAAGCCCGCAGGGATCAAACTGGCGTAAATGTTTGATGCATAAAACAAATTGTTTTGACGCATACTTTTTCGTGGGATAGACGTATCCCCTGTGAATTCGGTTCTGCGCTCATGAAGGTTCGCCCCTTCCATCTCCTCCCGGTTGGCCTGCTGTTGCTTCAGGCCGGGAAGAGCCTGGCTAATCCGGCCGCGACGGCGGCCCCCGACAAACGTCCGTACACTCTGTTTCGTCCGACTCCTCAAGAGCTGCTCCGGCCCATGAGCACGGACCGGCCCGACAAGACCGAAAGCCCATTCACGGTGGATGCCGGCCATTTCCAAGTGGAGCTGGACCTCGTGAACTACACCCATGATCAGGAAACCGAGAACGGCGTTCGTTTGACGACCGATGCCTGGGCGATCGCTCCCCTGAATTGGAAGATGGGTCTAGCGAACCGTGTCGATTTGCAGGTCATCATTGGGTCGTTTAATCATCTGAGGATCGAGGATTCAACCCAGCAACCGGTCGATTCGCGCTCCGGTTTTGGTGATGTGCTGAACCGTCTCAAAATCAATCTTTGGGGTAATGACGGCGGCCCAACCGCTCTGGCGCTGATGCCGTTTGTGGCTTGGCCCACCAGCCAAAACAGGCTGGGTGTGCCGAAGGTCGAAGGCGGCTTGATCATTCCGTTCGCCGCCGAACTTCCAGCTGGCTGGGGCTTGGGGATGATGACTGAAGTGGACTTCGGACGAGAGGACGCGTCCGGCCAAGTAGCCGCCGCGTTCATCAATACCGTCACCTTCAGCCGTGAGCTCTTCGGCCCGCTGAGTGGTTATGTCGAATTCTTCAGCGAAGTCAGCACCGCGGACAACACTCCCTGGATTGGCACGTTGGATTTCGGACTGACCTATGGTCTGACCGAGAACCTGCAACTCGACGCGGGGCTCAACTTCGGGGTGACCCGATCTGCCCCGGACCTAAACCCGTTCCTTGGGCTTTCCTGCCGCTTTTAAATCTCATGACCCACGTTTTCATCCATCGAGCTCCCCGCGACCCACGGCCGGTTTTGACCGCGAAGGATGCGCGGCACGGGATCCCCGGTCGCGGCACCTTGGCCCGCCACCTCTGGCGCAGCCTGTTTTCCCTGGTCCTCCTCTGTCTCCTCTCTGGCTGCGGCAAACCCACCGAGCACGCGCCCTCCGCCTCCGACCGCGGACCCAAGCGAATTCTCACCACGTTTACGATCATCCAGGACATGGCGCAGAACGTTGCTGGAACCAACGCCATCGTGGAATCAATCACCAAGCCCGGGGCGGAGATCCACGAGTACGAGCCCACGCCCTTGGACATCGTAAAAGCGCAATCAGCGGACCTGGTTCTCTGGAACGGCTTCGGCTTGGAACGTTGGTTTGAACGGTTCTTTAGCAGCGTAAAAGACGTACCCGGCGTGGTGCTCACTGAAGGAATTCAACCCCTCGGCATCGCGGAAGGGCCCTACAACGGCAAACCGAATCCACACAGCTGGATGTCACCCGCCAACGCCATCATTTACGTCGAGAATATCCGCCGAGCTCTGGCCCGCCTCGACCCAGCCAATGCCGCCGCTTACGACGCCAATGCCGCGGCGTATACCCGCCAATTGCAGGCCGTCGACGGTCCGCTCCGTCAGAAACTCGCACAAATCCCAACCAACCGGCGTTGGTTGGTAACCAGCGAAGGCGCCTTTTCTTACCTAGCTCAGGATTATGGCCTCAAAGAACTCTTCTTGTGGCCCGTGAACGCGGACGAAGAGGGCACCCCGCAACAGGTTCGAAAAGTAATGGACCTCGTCCGCCAAAATCAAATCCCAGTTGTTTTCAGTGAAAGTACGATCAGCGACAAACCCATGCGGCAAGTAGCCCGCGAAACGGGCGCGCGTTACGGCGGACTGTTGTACGTAGACTCACTAACTCCGGCCGACGGACCCGCCCCCACCTACTTGAAACTGCTCGAATTCAACGCCGAGACCATTGCGCGTGGATTCGACTCCAAGTAACCGCCCATGACTCTATCCGCCAGCCCCGCTTCCACCCTCGACCTCACCGTCGACAACGTCACCGTCACATACAACAACGGCACAGTGGCCGTTCGAGAAGCCAGCTTTCGGCTTCACGCCGGCTCAATCTGTGCTCTCGTCGGAATCAATGGCAGCGGCAAGTCCACCCTGTTCAAGACCATCATGGGATTCCTGCGACCGTCCCAGGGATCGGTTTCCATCGCAGGACACTCCATCGCCAAGGCCCAGAAACGCAACTGGGTCGCCTACGTGCCTCAAGCTGAGGAAGTGGACTGGTCCTTTCCCGTGAGCGTTTGGGACGTCGTCCTGATGGGTCGGTATGGCTACATGAATTTCCTCCGCATGCCTCGGGCGGAAGACAAACGATTGACCGAAGACAGCCTGCGCCGGGTCCAAATGTGGGACTTTCGCGACCGGCAAATCGGCGAACTCTCCGGTGGACAGAAGAAACGTGTGTTTCTCGCCCGGGCATTGGCGCAACAGGGTCGCGTCATCCTCCTGGACGAACCGTTCACTGGCGTGGACGTCAAAACCGAGGCGGCCATCATCAGCTTACTCCGTGAACTGCGGGCCGCCGGCCATATCATGCTGGTTTCCACCCATAATCTCGGCTCGGTGCCCGAATTCTGCGACCATGCCGTCATTATCAACCGAACCGTGCTGGCAGCTGGCCCCATCGCCGAAACGTTCACCGAAGCGAATCTGGCACGCGCCTTCGGCGGAGTCCTGCGGCACTTCCGTTTCGACCGATCCACCGTGCAACCACACGACTCCCAAAAAATTACCGTCCTAACCGACGACGAGCGTCCTCTAGTTTTCGGGAAAGACGGGCATCTCGAATTCACCGAACGCCAGGAACACGAGGATGTGGTCAAGGCCCGTACGCTGCCTGAGGATGAGCAATGATGGAAACGCTGCTGACACCATTCCACTACGAGTACATGGTGAAGGCGATCTGGGTCAGTGCCCTGATCGGCGCGGTTTGCGGTCTCTTGTCCTGCTTCGTAACCCTGAAAGGCTGGTCCCTCATGGGGGATGCCTTGTCGCACGCCGTCGTCCCCGGAGTCGCCTTGGCCGCGCTAATCGGCCTTCCGTTCGCGGCAGGAGCATTCTTTGCCGGATTGTTGGCCGCTACGACCATGGGCTTTCTCAAGGCCCGAACCGAACTCCGAGAAGACGCAGTCATCGGAGTGGTGTTCACTACGTTCTTCGCTGCCGGACTGCTGATAATTTCTCTCCGGCCCACGGGAGTCAGCCTCCGCACCATCGTCTTCGGAAACATCTTGGGAATCTCCAATCCCGACCTGAAACAAATCGCGGCCATCTCGGTGGTGACGCTGACGGTCTTGGCCTTGAAATGGCGCGACCTGGTCCTGTTTTGTTTCGATGCGAATCAAGCCCGATCCCTCGGTCTGAACACGACCCGGTTGCATTTCACGCTCCTGACCTTGCTTGCCGCCACTGCGGTTGCCTCACTGCAAGCAGTCGGTGCCTGCCTGGTGGTGGCCACACTGGTGACGCCCGGTGCCACGGCGTATCTGCTGTCCGATCGGTTCGGACGAATGATGTTCATTGCGGGAGGAATCGGCGCCAGCACCGGCTGTTTCGGTGCCTACTTGAGTTACTTTCTCGATGGTTCGACCGGCGGCTGCATCGTAATCTTGCAAACGCTACTTTTTCTCGTGGCGCTCGTCCTGGCACCGAAGCATGGCATGCTCGCCAGCCGGACCCAGCGACGATTGGCCGTCCAAGGAGGAGTTACATGAACTGGGCCACCCCGTTTCAGTACGACTTTATGCTGGCGGCCCTGGGCGTGGCCGCCTTAGTCGGGGCCGTTTGTGCGGTCTTTTCCTGTTTCTTGGTCCTCAAAGGCTGGTCCCTGCTCGGGGACGCCATCGCCCACGCCGTTCTACCAGGCATTGTACTCGCCTATGTCGCCGGCCTGCCCCTGGCCCTCGGGGCGTTCGCCTCAGGACTGCTCTGTGCCGTCGGCACCGGGTTCATCAAAAACAACAGTCGCGTGAAGGAAGATACGGTGATGGGGGTCGTCTTTACCGGTCTCTTCGCCCTGGGACTGGTTCTCTTTACGAAGATCGAATCCGATCAACATCTGAACCACATTCTTTTTGGCAGCCTTCTGGGCCTTCCCCGGGCCCAGATCATTCAGACCGTGGTGATTGGTACGCTAACCCTAACGACCACCCTGCTGCTGCGGCATGATCTGCTTCTGTTCTGCTTCGACCCCGGACACGCCCGCAGTGTGGGGCTGAATCCTAAAGTACTGAACTATGTGATGTTGATCTTGCTGGCCTTGACCATCGTGGCCTCGTTACAGGCGGTCGGCGTGATTCTGGTGGTGGCGATGCTGGTCACGCCGGGCTGTGTGGGATTCCTGCTGACCGATCGTTTCCCGCGAATGTTGTGGGTAGCGGTCGGAACGGCGGTTTTCGCCAGCGTAACGGGTACCTATGCGAGTTTCTTTCTCAATGCTTCGACCGGGGCCTGCATCGTCTTGACCCAGTCGGGCGTGTTCCTTGTGGCACTGGTGTTCGGACCCAAGCGAGGGCTCCTTGTGGCCCGACGTAGCTCCAAGCGAGGCGAAGATCTTGGTTTGGAAACTGGCAGCGCGACCAAGTAACCCACCTGGTGGCCGGCCCGAACCTTCCCCCCTGAGGAATCACAGGCCTTTTAGGTGTGTCCTTTCGTCTTCTTCTGATAATCTTCCCCTTGAATGTCATTTAGCGCTCTTGGCCTTGAGGCCAGAATTTTGAAGGCCGTGCAAGACGCCGGCTACACCGAGCCCACCCCGATTCAAGCCGCCGCCATCCCGCCCGCACTCGCCGGACACGACCTGATTGGGGTCGCCCAAACCGGCACGGGCAAGACGGCTGCATTTACTCTACCGATTCTCAGCCGCCTCGCGACCACGGCCACGGCGGATCGGCGACGCGGCACCCGCGTGCTCGTACTCGCCCCGACCCGCGAATTGGTCGTCCAAATCGAAGAGAACGTCCGCGCCTACGCCAAACATATGCCGTTGAGCGTGGCCACCATTTTCGGCGGTGTCGGCGAACAACCACAAATCCGGGCGCTTCGAGCCGGGGCAGATGTGGTTATTGCCTGTCCGGGACGTCTACTCGACCTCGTGGGCCGCCGGTTTGGCGATTTCAGTGGATTGCAACACCTCGTGCTCGACGAAGCGGATCGCATGCTCGACATGGGCTTCCTGCCCTCGATCCGACAGATCGTTCGCGGACTGCCGAAGAATCGCCAGACCTTGATGTTTTCCGCCACGCTTTCCCGCGAAATCGAAAGCTTGACCCACGAATTTCAGCGGGCTCCCAAGACCATCCAGATTGGCCGTCGATCCAACCCAGCGGAGACCGTTACTCAACTCGTTTACGAGGTGCCGAAGCACCTGAAACCCGCGTTGTTGCTCCACCTCCTTCAGGACCCCAACCTAAACATGGTTCTCGTCTTTTCCCGCATGAAACACGGAGCCGATCGAATTGCCCGCCATCTCGAGTCCCGGGGCATCTTGACGGCGACCCTCCATTCCAACCGTTCGCAGAGTCAGCGACTCCGAGCACTCAAGGATTTCAAGTCCGGCGCCGTCCGCGTTTTGGTGGCGACCGACATCGCCGCCCGAGGCATTGATGTCGACGGCATCTCCCACGTGGTGAACTACGACTTCCCCATGCATCCAGAGGATTACGTCCATCGCATTGGCCGTACCGGTCGCGCGCATGCCGTCGGTGACGCGATCAGTTTCGTCTCCGCCGAGGATCATGACGAACTGCGTACCCTGGAGCGGTTCATTGGTCGTGGCATTGTGCGTAAACGTGCGGAAGGTTTCGATTATCAAGCCTCCGCTCCTTCCCGGCCTCCCATGGACGATGTGCGCAGCGGCCGTCCGGCTCCACGGGGACCGTCTCGCGGACCCTCACGCGGACCTACCTCAAATTCGGGCTCAGCACAGCGCCGGTCCGATCCGCCCCAACGTTGGCGGCGCTAGTTCGGGCGATTCGCGCTCGAGCCGTTTTCCCAACAGACTTTCGGAAAACGGTACTGTCAGGGGGAATCAATTCCAGGTTCGCTCGGAACATTATTTCCCATGCAAGGCGTTCTTGGGGCCGACCCATTTTTGGGGCCCTGTTGGTTCTGGGTCAGGTTCTGACGACATTACCGAACGACGCGGCGGATTACTATCCGCCGCCCGACGCCGCCGGCGGATGGCGCACCCTGACCGACTCAAAATCGATCCGGAAGCGCGCTGGAATGGATCTCGGCCGACTGGAGAACGCGTACGAGTTTACCCAGCGTTGGTCCCAGAACGGCGGGCTCCTGGTGGTTCGGCGCGGCTATCTCGTGTTCGAACGTTACTTCGGGCGGGCGGGACGGATGGTAAATCCCGACATGGCCTCCACCGGCAAAGCCTACACCAGCATCGCCTGCGGCATTATGCTGGAGGAGTTCCGTCAGAGAATTCCCGACGGTCTCGACACCAAAGTCTTCACCGAGGTTTCCTGCCCGAGGCCCTTCCTCTTCATGATCCGCGTAAGGCAGAGATTCGCCTCGGCCAAATTCTCTGCATGACGGCCGGATACTGGGGTGAAGGCGGTTCACCAACCGGCGTCATCGACGGAAAAGTCCAGTCCTTGAAGGCCGTACCGGGCCAGAACATCCGTGACCTCGACCAATCATCCCTTCGAGTCCCGCTTTGGACGAACCCAGGTGCGGGGTATTCCTACTCATCACCGGCACCTCACATTGCGTCCATCGTTCTCCGGCGCATTACCAGGATGGATCTCGCCGACTACATCAACGAACGCCTCGCCAAACCAATGGGTTGGGGTGCGTGGGTCTATGGCCTACATCGGGGTGACTTCACCCTGCCTCACGCCAACGGCGCCGGGAGCATTGCGGTCCACGCGACGGACGTGCTCCGGTTTGGTTATTGTTTGCTTCACGAGGGCAAATGGAATGGGCAGCAATTAGCACCCAAGGACTACCTAGCAAAGTGCCATCAACCCTCGCCTTACAATCCCCACACGCCCTTTAGCCTCCAATTCGAGCACCACGCCGATGGCCATGTAGCGGGGGCACCGCGTGATGCCTTTTACAAATCCGGAGCCGGCGGTTTCGGTATTTTAATCGTCTCCTCGCTCGATCTCGTCATCTACAAACTGGGAGGAAACAACGGCCAATATGACCCAGCGCTCACGGGACTCCCTCAACCGCCCGAGGTCGATCATTCCCGTGATCAGTGGACCCCGCTTCCTCGCATGCCGTTTCACGAAGGCAGCCTAGGGGGCGATGATGGACTGCGCCGGGTTCTGGAAATGGTCAGCACCGCCGTAATGAATTGAATGAAAGCGCCGGCCCGCAAGCTCCGAGATCAAGGAGCACCGCGACGACGAATGCCCAAGACATTACCCACCGGACGCGGGGCTCCGTCGTAGATCGGATTCCGCGGGCGATTGAGAACTCGTCCACCCGATCCCGAATCCGCCACGACCAACGCGGTGGAAGCCCCTCCATCCATCCGAATAACGTCACTCGCGCCAAGCCCTCCCATCAGCTCCGAAGCCTCCTTGGGAGTAACTCCTTCGCTGTAACCCGGTTGTTGGCCGTCCACCACGAGCCAGTACAACCACCGCCGATCCGGGGACAAACCGACCAGGGTCGCCGCATCCAGAACGCTTGCATCCCCGACGTTCACTCCAGCTCGGCGAACAATTACAAACCCACCCGCCCCAGCCCGCACCTCACCCGTCGGCATTCGCCCTTGGAGCAAACGGAAAACGCCATTGGGACTGACCACCAGGTTATCGAGATTGCCGACCGGTTCTGACCAACGTTCACCGTCGGTAACAGCCAAGCCCTGCAAACGGGTGGACTGGCCAGGAAAAATCGGGGTCGGCGCGAACGGCGTCGCATTCAGGACCGCTCGCAGCCGATGTTCTTTCAGCCAGGTCATTGGCCATTCGGCGTGCGTTTCACCACCCCCGGCATAAACGGCCCTCGGAACGACGAACTCCAGCTCCGGATTGGTCAGATCAATCCGCAAGGCATGACAGCGAAGAGTTCGAGGTGACGCTAGATGGGCTCGGGAATAGTCAATTCCTGGTTCCAGCATCTGCCAAGGTTCGAAATTTGTTCCCACTGCCGGCCACTGCTCCAGCCACCGGGGACCACGTAAACCGCCAGCCCGGGCCCAGGCCAATCCTGCCGCTACTGTCACCAGCATCACCAACACGAGACCCGATGCCACGCGCGGCCAAGGATTCCCTGAACGACTCGAGCGGCTGCGACGCTTCCGATGACTCCGTGGGCTTCGACGTGAGGTAGGCTGCTCGGGTTCCGACATGGTTGCTGGACCCACGGTGACGCGTTCTCTGAGTCAGAAAAACATCATTTGTCACCAACCCTCCACCGGACCCCGCGGCACTGGAATGGCCGTGCGAGTCGTGCTCGGAGGTCCCTCCTCCGGTTCCCGCTCAAAACTGGCCAGCATCGGCGCTGGTTGGTACCGCGGCAGAAGTTCTCCCTGTTCATCGCAAAACTGCCCCCGCCAGCGAAGGTATCGTTGGAGAATCTCTTGGAATTCAGTCCGCGAACTCATCTGCACCACACGTTTATTGAACTCCGCCACCGGCCCAAACCGCTTCGCATACCACGGCGCTACCTTGCGAAACATGACGCAGCCCAACGCTTCCCCAAAGACCTCAATCATCAGGTCCAGATGCCGGGAAAGAATGCGAACGCGCTCTGCAAAGGGGGGCTCCGGACTTCGTTCTCCTGAATTCAAGAACTGTCGCGATCGCCGAAAAATCCAGGGGTCGTAAAAGGCTCCACGACCGATGCTCACCCCGGCGCATCCCGTCTCCCGAATCATCATCGCCGCCGCCTCCGGCGTCGTCACATCCCCGTTGCCAATCACCGGAATCCGCTTAGCCGCCGCCACCACCGCGCGAATACCCGCAAGATTCACCGTCCCGCCAAATCCCTGCTCCCGGGTTCGACCATGCACAAACACCGCCGCGATTCCGGAATCCTCCAACGCGCGGGTCAAATCCGGCGCGGTGAGATTGTTATCGTCCCAGCCTAAACGCATTTTGGCCGTCACCGGGATTTTGACCGCATCCACCATCCCCCGCACCAACTGGGCAGTCCGCCCCAGTTCCGTCATCATCGCCGATCCCCCGCCCACCCGGCAGACCTTCTTCACAGGGCAACCCATGTTAATGTCGACCGAACGGACACCCAGCGACTCCACGTGGAGTGCTGCGTCGCGCATCTCCTCCGGGACCGATCCAAACAACTGAACCGCCAAAGGGCGATCACGTTCGTTGGACTCGATCAGTTTTAGGGCTTTCCGATTCCGTTCCAGCAGTGACCGAGCATTAACGAGATCAGTCGTGCAGAGATCGACCCCACCAATCTCCCGGACCACCAGCCGAAACGGCAGGTTCGTATAACCCGCGAGGGGCGAGAGGAACAGGTTGGAACTCAGCTCAAGTGAGCCGAAGCGGATCATTTCAACAGCCTAGCAACACGCCTGGGATTGTCAGCGGCGGACTCAGGGAACGGTTCCACCGACTCCCGTGCAGGAGCAGCGCGCGCACGATCCGAAACAAACGCACCCTCAAGGCTCGCATTCGCCCGACGCTGTCAGTGGATCCAAAGTGGATTCACTCTGCTCCCCCAGGAACCTCACCGACCGGATAAGTATCTGGGGTTCCTGGCTAGAGATTTCGCGACCGCGGGTTGACGTGAGGGGACCGCTACTGGATAAACGGCAGTCGCCCAAAATTTTTCACCGAAGAGTCCGCTCATGAAAACTGCCTCCCATCTCCGGCCAACGGCTCGGCAAGGGTTTACCCTCATTGAACTTCTGGTGGTGATTGCCATCATCGCTATTCTCGCCGGAATGCTGTTGCCCGCGCTGGCCAAGGCCCGCCTTAAGGCGACCGGCATTGCCTGCCTCAGCAACCAGAAACAGCTGATTCTCGGCTGGGTCATGTATTCCACCGACAACAATGATCGGTTCGTCAATTTTCAGCAGCAGAAGAATGCCACTGGAGACATCCCCTGGCGGTACGACCCGCCCCCGAAGATGCCGGTCTTTCCGGCGGGGACCACTTCGGAAAAGAAGATCCAAATGGTCATCGAAGAGGGCTTTAGGCAGGGCGCTTTGTTCAAGTATGCGCCGAGCCCAGGAATCATCCACTGCCCGGGAGACGCCCGAATCAAACTGAAGGCCAACAAGGGTTACACGTATGTCAGTTTGTCCGGGGTGGGCACCATGAATGGAGAAGTCCGGGAAATCTACCGGCAGTCGGCCCTCAACAATCCGAGTGAACGGTTTGTTTGGATTGAAGAGAACGATCCTCGCGGTGAAAACGTCGGCTCGTGGATTATGAGCCAGGGCGATTACAAGAACGATTTCAAGGGAGCCTCCTTGGTCGACTCAACGGCCAATTTCCATGGCAATGCCAGCACCTTCAATTTTGCGGATGGCCACGCCGAATCCAAGAAGTGGGTCGACGCGGTGATGATCAAGTATTCCGCCAGCATGGACCCGAACAAGTTCGGCAGTTCCCCCAACGACAGTCGTGCGCCCAACGACGTTCGCTGGTTGGCTCGACGCTATCCGTCCAAGGTCAATCCTTGAACTGACACCGACAGGCCGCTTCGGCAGTCCGCCCTTTCTGAGTAAGCCTCGGAGCGGACGGGAGCGGACTGCCCAGGCGGCGTCCTCCTGGCCCAGCGCCGCATCAAGGACGCGAGTTGGCCGGCTTACGGGTCTTGGTAGGCGCCTTCGAGGACGTTCCCGATTTAGCTGCGGGTTTAACCATTGGCTTGGAAGCAGGCGCCACGGCGGTGAAAACCACTTCGCTCGACCAAATATTTCGGGCCGCCACCAACGCGCCAGCCCGCACGGAATGAGTGCCGGCGGGCAGGTTGGCAATCGTGAACTGCCAGCGGCCGTCCAAACCCACCCGCGTCGGCTCACCGATCGGCTGAGCGTACCAATACAGTCGGACAATTCCGCCAGGTTGGGCTAATCCTTCGATCACCGCCGTTTGTCCGATGGTCAATTCCGCTCCCGCCAAGGGTGATAGGATCGTGGTCTGCATGACCTGCGCCGGAACTGGTGGCACGGTCCGGTTCCTTGTGACAGAGCGTGCCGGGAGGTAAGTGATCAACAGGCCGACCACGATCATCAGCGCGGGCACCGCCAGATGAGCCGTGTCAAATCCCGGAACCCAATAGCGCGGCCGACCTTGAACGAAATACATAAGTGACGCTCCTTACCGGGGTCGAACCGCCTTCAACGCCGCCAATTCCGCCGCGAGCTGATTGCGTTTTCGGGTCATGATTTCCAGCTCAGCCGCCAAAGAATCGTTGGATGCCTCGTCAGGTTTCCCTGCCCGTAACCGTTCGAGTTGCTTTTCCAACGCCTGATGCGCCCGAGAGGTGGCGAGCAGTTCGGCTTCCAGTTCCACCGCTTTGCCCTGCCAGTTGGAACTGGATCGCTCCTGCTGACGCACCTGTTCGCGCAAAGCGGCCAGCTCACCAAGATCCCCGACGGGGGGTGCCGCGGCGAGGCGCTGCTCTAATTCCTTCTCCAAGGATTTTCGGGTCGCCTGGGCCGCGGCCAGATTGGCTTCCAACTGGGCGGCCTTTGCCTTAACGGCAGCCAATTCCTCCGAAGCTTCGCCCATTTGGGCCGTCAGTTGCTTCACCTCTTCGATCCGGGCCTTAAGCTTCTGTTCGGTCGCACTCGACCCCGCCTTGGCATCGCTAGCCGACGATTCCAGTTTCTTGAGTTTGGCGGTGAGCGTGGACTCATCCTCTTCCAGCCGGCTACGAACCTTCCGGGCGGCCGCGATTTCTTCCTGGGCCCCTATGAGCGCTCCCCGAACCTCACCCAACGCTGATTCCGCATCGGCATGGCGCCGCATGGCCGCCTGCAAATCCGAATCGAGGGCCTCGCACTTGGTGGCTTGGGCGAAGGCTTCCGTCTCCAGGTCGGGGAGTCGTGCTGTGGCTGCATCAAAAGCCGCTTGAAGAGCCACCAAGCGAGACCTCAGTTGCTCGGCAGCGCCTGATTCCGTGGCCCAAGCCGCTTGTTGTTCCGCCAACAGGAGCCGTAATCCCAATTGCTCGCCCGCCAAGCTGTCCCGCTCCGAGGCGGCGGATCGGGCCTCGTTCTGCACGGAGGCGAGTTCGCTTTCCAACGTCTTCTGCACCGTAGCGAATTCGGCCTCCTGGTCCTCGGCTATCGTCAATTTAGACCGAGCCGCGGATAACAACGATTCGGCCAATGTTCGAGCTTTCTGCGCAATCTCGAGTTCGCCGAGCTTCGCCTTGAGCTCGCTTTGCGTCCGGCCGTGAGCGAATCGTTCGGAGTCCAGCTCCTCACCCCGGCGCCGCGCTGAAGCCCGGGCATCGGCCAGCGGGCGTCGGAAGAAAAATACCTCGAGCATCCATTCGACAAAGAGGCCCAGTAAAAAGGCCAGGAACAGCCAAAGTACCGGGTGTTGGGCAACAGAAATGTTCATCGGTGAACCACGGAACGTGCGTGGAGGCTAAAGCCCACGGCCCCAGACACGCAATTGTGACGTGGGGAAAGTACTGCGGACTCCGACGCCCGCTCCGCAACCCATCGTGGTTCCTCTTTGAGTTTTCGACGGCGAACTTCGAGCCTGCGCCAACGCTGATGTCCACCGAACTCACTCTGCGCATTCTGTCCGGCTCGGCCCTGTTCACTCTGCTCTTTGCCGCCGGGCTGCACCTGACGCCAACTGAGGTTTGGATTGCGCTCCGGAACTGGCCGCGCCTGGTGGGACTACTCGCGGTCAATTTTCTGGCGGTTCCCGCCCTCACATTACTGGCGGTCCATCTTTTTCAAATCCCCCCTACCCTGGGCCTGGCGATGGTTTTACTCGGGGCGGCTCCCTTCGCACCGGTCGTCCCGGTCTTCACCCGGCTCGCGCGCGGTGACCTAGCTCTGGCGGCCGGCCTTACGGCGGTCTTCCCACTGTTTTGCACGTTTCTCACTCCCCTCGTCTGCCGAGCCTCGCTGCTGTTCCTACCGCCCACCGGTGAACTTAAGTTCCAGACTCTTTCCATTCTGGCTACCCTCTTGGCCACGGCCACGGCCCCGCTGGCGCTGGGAGTGGCCGCAGGTCAGCTTTTTCCCGGGGCCTCGCGGCGCATCCTCCGACCCGCAGAGATTCTTTCGGAGACGGTGGGAGCGATCTCCCTGACCTTTGTCGTATTCTCGGAGTTTCGAACCGTTTTTGCCACCGGCTGGATCCCCGTGCTCGCCATGGTCCTGCTCTGCGAAGCCTCCCTGTTGATGGGTTACTGGCTGGGCGGACCCTCCCCCTCAGCCCGGGTCGTCACCGGCCTGGGAACGGCCAACCGAAATATTGCCTTAGCCCTCTTGGTGGCCGCCGACAGCTTTCCAGGTTCCCCGGTGATTCCCGGAGTCGTCACCTATGGACTACTCCTGATTGTCATGGGCGTCCTTCACGTTGGCCTCTGGCGACTGCTCGCCAGAACGGCTCGGCCGGCCGCCGGACCATTAATTTTTTGACCAGCCTTGATGTGGGCTTCGCCTTTGAATACGGCGTTACCGACCAGCCCGACATCTTCAATACCCGCTACACGGTCGACGCGATTTGGCGCTTTTAAGGCGCCCAAACCGAGCCCACTTAGCGGGCTCGGTTAGTCAGGGCCGCCTTGCCGATTTCCGTAATGACATCCCAAGCTGGCCCAGGGAATTTGTGCATTCCCACCATTACCTCCTCGAACGCGTCAAGGAACCAATTCACATCTCCTTCATTAATAACGAAGGGGGGAAGCAACTTCACCACATCGATCGCATGTCCCGCGACTTGCGTGATGATGTGGTGTTTGTTCATTAGTGGCATCACACACGCCTGGGGAAAGAGGCTCTTGTCGAGCCCATGACAGATACCCCAGGCCGTCTTCAGGGTGAACGAACGCGGTGAGCCGAACTCGATTCCAATCATCAGTCCGCGCCAACGAACTTCCTTCATGAATTCGAAGCGCGGAATCATCGCCTTCAGCCCCTCACCCAGCAGATTCCCCATGCGCTCGGCATTCTTCATCAACTGCTGCCGCTCCAAGACATCCAGCGCGGCCAATCCGGCAGCCATGGCGAAATTTCCCTGACTGAAGGTCGAGCTGTGCACCACCGAGCGCTGCATACTCGAGAAGACCTTGTCGTGGATCCACTTCTTACACAGGACCGCAGCCACCGGCACAAAGCCGCCGGAGAGAGTCTTGGACAAGACCACGATATCGGGGTCTACCTCAGGCCCGTCGTGTTCAATGGCGAGGAACTTTCCGGTCCGCCCCAGGCCGGATTGCACTTCGTCATCAATAAAGATCGCGCCATATTTCCGGCACAAGCGCTGGGCAGCCAACAAGTAACCGGGTGACCCTATGTACACGCCTTTGCCCTGGATGGGTTCGACCACAAACGCGGCCACGTCACCCCGCTTTAATTCCCGCTCCAAGGCCTCCAAGTCGTTGAAATCAATCATCCGACAGCCGGGCAAATAAGGTTCGAATCCCGCCCGAAAGCTCTCATCGCCGTTCACTGAAAGCGCCCCGTACGTCAGGCCGTGGTAGGCTTTCTTACAATGGATAATGCCTGGTTTTCCCGTGGCGCATTTCGCGTATTTGATCGCAGCCTCAACTCCCTCGGCCCCTGAGTTCGCAAAAAAGACCATATCGAGGGTATTGGGCATTCGGCGCTTCAACTCAGCCGCGAGCAACCCGGATAATAACGGCGCCTCCATTTTTACCAGGCTCGGGTATTCGGAGTTCAGGAAATCATGAAGGACGCGGCGGACGTCGGGGTGATTGCGCCCCAAACCAAACACTCCATAGCCCGACAACATGTCGAGGTACTTGGTTCCCTCGACATCCCAGAGATAGGATCCCTCCGCTCGAATGTAACAGTGGTCAAAGCCGATCGTCTTGAGTGTCTTGACGTTCGACGGATTGACGTGGTCGGCATGGAGTTCGTAATTGCGACCCTGGTGCTCTTTGAGCAAGGCCACAATGTCGAGCCCGGCCCGTGGAGCAGCATCGCCTTCAGTTTCCATCAGCATGACACACCTATCATCGCGGCTTCTGGGTCGGGCAAGTCAAGCATCCCGCAGGTGAACCCCGAATTGGCCGGGAAAGGTTCGTTTCTTACTCCGCGCCTTGCTCACTCAAGTTTGCAAGCGGTAAAATCTGCACCGCAACCGCCGTAGAACTGTGCGCATCGCGTCACGTTGGCGGTTTTTACCCAGTCCCAAGACCGTCTAAAGCCCTTCTGGCCGCAAAAATGGGATTGGCACCGTCTATGCGTCCCTCGCAAATCGTGGAAAGAGCACTGACCAACGTTCTGCGAAGGAAAGTGCTACCCTCCGTCCCGGTCATCATGGTCGGGGCAAGTTTCCCACCCCCCACCCCGAACGCGGTTGGCGAACAGGCTGACCGTGCCTCCTCGTGATACTCCTGGCCCGGCGGCCTCTCTTCCCACGGGCCGCCGGGTTTTCTCCTCCTGTCGATTCGAGCCGACCGGAGTTTCGACGAAGGTAACAGCGAGGTTTTGACGCGCCGAAGCTGGCGTCGCAGGCTCCCAGGCATGCGTCCCTGGGTATTGAGCCTCTTCCTGCTGGCCTCCCTCGTCATGTCCACACCCGCTTCCGCCGCCGAAACCATCCCCTCCAACGAAGACGAATCCAAGGTCCCGCCTTACACCCTGCCCAATCCCTTGGTCAGCGAGCTAGGCAAAACCATTGATAGCGCGGGCGCCTGGCAGAAGATTCGCCGCCCGGAGTTACTCGAATTGTTTCGTACCCACGTCTACGGGCGGAGCCCGATCAGCTCGACTGAAGCGACTCCTTCCGTCATCAGCACTGAAACCAGGGCTTGGGGCGGAAAGGCCACCCGAAAACTGGTCCGGGTACCGTTGACCGCCAGCCCACGGGGTCCGGCCCTCGAACTGTTACTTTACCTGCCGAACCCCATCGGCGGACCGGTACCCGTCTTTCTGGGACTCAATTTCGACGGTAATTACACGGTTACCTCCGACCCGGGTGTTCCCCTCACCACTCGATGGGTACCTAACCGGCCGAAGAACGGAATTACCAATAACGTCGCCCGGGAGTCCTCACGCGGTTCCGAGGCCAAGGCCTGGCCAATTGAGCGAATCCTCGAGCGCGGCTACGGCCTAGCCACCGTGTATTGCGGTGACATCGAGCCGGATCATCCGTCGGGTTGGAAGGACGGCCTCCGAGCCGCCCTCGCCCCCGAGGGCACCAATCATGTATTCGCCGCCGATGAATGGGGAGCCATTGGAGCCTGGGCCTGGGGGTTGAGCCGGGCCTTGGATTATCTTGAGACCGATCGCGCGGTCGACGGCCAGCGAGTCGCTTTGCTGGGGCATTCCCGCCTGGGCAAAACGGCCTTGTGGGCCGGAGCCCAAGATTCCCGGTTCGCGGTGGTAATTTCCAATGAATCGGGCGAAGGCGGGGCTGCTCTCGCTCGGCGCTGGTTCGGTGAAACGGTTTGGCGCATCAACACCAGCTTCCCCCACTGGTTCTGTGGTCGATTCAAGGACTACAACCAAAACGTCACCGCCCTGCCGGTCGATCAACATGAGCTCATCGCCCTCGTGGCCCCACGACCGATTTATGTGGCCAGCGCCGAAGAAGATCGTTGGGCCGATCCCAAAGGCGAATTCCTCAGCGCCTACCACGCCGAGCCGGTTTACGCGCTTTTTGGAAAGGCTGGCTTGGGCGTCGCCCAACAACCGCCCGTGAACACGCCGGTCGGCGGCACCATCGGCTACCACCTCCGTTCCGGAAAACACGACCTGACGGCTTACGACTGGGAACAATACCTGAACTTTGCCGACCGCCATCTGAAGTCCGGCGCCCAGTAACTGAATGCCGAATGCCGGCGAGCTGAGCCACCCGCCGACGCCCTGGGAAAGCGGTCACACTTCCCACCTACTCCCAGGCGCAAAGGCTCTGGACATAGGCCGCTGAACCGTCCCGCAACCAGCCATCCAATTGGGCTTGATCCTTCAGCTGCTGACCTCGCCGCCGAGGTACTACCACAAAGCGGGTTTCGATCTCAGGCAGTGCCGTAAGGTCACTCCAAAGCTTCTCGAACTGCGCGACCGGAAAGACATCTTCCTGGCCGTGGCCCCACCGTTTCTTCACCTCCTTGAGGGTAACGTAGGTGGGCAATTTGGTGGCCAGCCCTCGGATCGCTGACGTGATCTTTTCGCGAGCGCGGTCTCCGGCGAGAATATCCTCTCGGGTAAGCCCCAAGACCTCCAAGAACCGGTCGAGATGAATCCACGTGGTCATGGAGTTGTAATAATTCAACCGGAACTCGTCCTCCTCCCGCGGCATGGCCAACCCTTCGACCAGACGGGCCCGACCATTCACCCGCGCGAGCCCACCCCCACGATCTTCCAACCGCCGGGTAATAACCTCGAACGTCAGGCAGGCGCCGCTCTCTATATGCTGTCCTAACATGACTGGATCCGCATCCGCACCCAGCGTATCGATGTTGTGCAGGAGGAGGTGCTGCAACTGCGGACGCTCGGCCAGCAGTCGGGCGAGCACCCCATTTCGGAGCAGATTCGGCAGCTCAAAAAAATGCCCAACGGGGTGGAGGCATTGCAGCGGGACGTTTTCCATGTAATCGCTGCCTTCACCCGCCGCGCGCGCCCAGTTGATCAGGGCAGCCCGGAGACTGTTCCGGACCTTCTGCTGTTGGATATCGAGCACCTGCTGCGGCATCTCTTCCCACTGGAACCTCAGGTCGCGTTCCGTCGGGATGAGGCGCAGCCCCACGCTTCGGCCCGGCGAGAGCAGCAACGAGCCTTCATACCCATAGTTGCCGACGCGTTGGAGGAAATCTGCAGTTGGCTGGTGGGTGGCATAACTGGTCGTCACCAGATGTGGCAGGGACACGCCGTACATCCGCGAAATGCGGCGCGATTTGGCCAGGTGCGTTTCCAGAAAGGTGCGGTGACGGCCTGCCAACTTCGCGTACGGATGCAAGGCCTTGCAGGTTCCCGCACCGCCAGTCCAACGCGACCCGGCCCCGGCCGCCAGCGTCACCACCGCCACTTCCCCCTTGCGCAAAGCCGCTTCTCCACACTGCCGATGCCCCATCAAGGTTAAGGTTTCCGCTAGCTCCGTCACGTCCCCAGGCGCCACGTCTTCGATTTGGGTATCGGCCCGCAGACGGTTCTGGGCCAGTCCGATCCGGCCTTCCTTCAGATCAGCCCGGATCTGCTCATGCTGAGCGCGATCGAATCCGTTTTGGTCCAGCAATTCGTTCACGGTCGCCGCACCCGACTGGTCCGATCGACCTCGCGGCAGGAGCACATCGAACAAGGTTTGGACCATGCCCCGCAATTCCGGCTGGTTCCGGGCTGCGACGCCGAATTTGTCGAGCTCAGCCCGCCGGACGGGGGTCAATTCCCGACGATCCGCCCGCAACAGGGCGGGAATGGTCAACGCATAATAGCCCGGCGGCATCAAGGCGGCCGTCCCGCTCAGGAGATCAGCCACCGTTCCGTGTTCGTTGATGGCGTAATCGAAGACGACCGGATCCATGGCGAATGGCAAGGCCTGCTGCAATTCCCGCTTGGTCGCCAGCATGATCTCCCGCAAACGCGCCTGCGCTTCCACCTTACGCTCCGGGGCAAAGATGAACCCCATGCCTCCGCCCGACATACCCCCCAGCATCCAAAAACCCCAAAAATCCCCGCCAAATTCACGCTCACAGTTCGCAATGATATGCTCCGTAAACGCCGTCGAAGCCCAAGGAATGATAATCTGGATCGGTTGCCGGAAGTTCCGCGTCGTAGCCGCCCCCAACGCCCGGATATCTCCCCGACGTAATGCCGAAATGATCTCATCCAGAACTCCGAGAGCTTCCTGACGTCCCTGCCATTCCGCCGCGCTCCTCAAAAGGTACTTCTCGGTGACCATTTCGAGGATCGGGCCGACGTTCTGGGCCATCCCGCCATGCACTACCACCAGCGAATCCATCAAGGCCTGACGGGCCGATTCGGGAATCTCCTCACGTGAGAACACATGGTGCGCCGGCATCAATCGCCCCCGGGAGATAGCCAGTTCAGGATCGCCTTCTGACGCGGTCACGCCGGTGATGAGCTTGATGCCCGGCCAAACGCCGCCGGAGTCCTGCCAGCCACCCCCTGACCCCCCCAACCACTCACCGAGCAACGCCCGGGCGAGCACGATCCGCCGATCGGATTCCGACAATGGACCCGTCAGGCCGGGAACGGTGGGCACCGCACCCAACCCCACCTGATCCCCACTGGTTTGGCCGGTTGCCCGCATACAGGCGCTGATCAAGGACCCCAAAAGATTAGTGCTCACGGCCAAGCGCGATCCTTTGGGGATGTCGTTAACGCTCGAGACAATTTCGAGTCCGCGTCCCGGACCCACCACCTGGGAAAGCAAGTCCGCCAGGGATTGCCCAGACCCTTCGATCCCCGGCGGTACAATCCCCGAAGCGATTACCGCCGCCTTGAGCAATCCCAGGTGATCCTTCGCGAAATCAAAAACATCGCTCAGGGAACTCAGATCGGCAGTGGCTCCCAGATCCACCGAAGTCAGGCGCAAAACCGGCTCGTCTATGACCCGCAGCCACGCGCTGACCGGTGGCCGGGGCGCAGCATCCCGCCCGTGCACTCCCAGGTCGACCGATATATTCAGGACCTTCGCCCCTTCCGGGTAATCCATCCCCAGGAAGAAAATGTCCGACCAGGCGGAATGAGTCAGATCCATCCGGACGGGCGTCTGCTCTCGCAAAATCGGATAGGTGCCGTCTTCCGCCCGGCGCAACAGCTCAGGGCGAAGGCGTAACGGTTGATCCGCCGGATGCCCCATGCGAAACATCCATTGATTGCCCCGAACCGTCCGCACGCTGCGTCGGACCTGATCCGCCAAGGTCTGGAAGGCCAACCGATGATACGCCGCTCCCAACGCTGAACAGAGCCCATCACTCGGTCCGACCTCCGATTGGATCCCCAGGAAGGTATCGATCGCCTCCTCAAATCGGCGACTGAGCAGTTGCTCAAAACCGTGGAATGGAATTAGCGGCCCCTTCGCATCGCCGAGCGTACCCGGCAAATGAAACCGGTGGAGGGCGTACAAAAAGAATAAAGCCCGCACCCGTTCGTAAAGATTCTCCGCCTGTCGGCGAAAGGCATCCAACTCGGCCGCCGCCGCCAGCAATTCTGCCCGCGTGGCCGTCGCACAGCGGGTGTCGAGCGATTGGTTCCGGGTCGCGGGATCGTCGGAGGTAATCAGGCAAAGCAAACTCTCCATAGCGTAGCGGACGAATCAGGCCGTATCCGCACCCTACCCGTCAACGACACCCACTTTGAACTTCGTCGGGTTCTGTGCCCCAGCCAGGGCCTCCCCCCGCACCTAGTTGGCTCAGTGCTTGCTTATTTCACGAACGTAAACCATTTGTTCTTCACACTCTCCCTATGGAACGGGTTCCTACCAGTTGTCGGCTGTCCGCCTTGTTGCGGTGGTGCGAGGATCAGGGCGCCTCTGACCTCCATCTTCGGGCGAACTTCACCCCCATGGTTCGTATCCATGGACGCCTGCAACCCGTTCCCACCAAGCGCGTCGAGACGCTCGACGATACCGCTCTTCATGGCTGGCTTCTGGAGGCGTTCTCGACCGAATTGGTCGCGCGAATCATCAGCCAGCGCGAAGTCGATGCCAGTTTCTACCACGGTGACGTCCGCTACCGGGCCAATTTCAGCAAACAACGCGGCGTCCAGGCCTGTTCGTTCCGACTCGTCCCCCAGCAACGGTTTCGCCTCGAAGAACTGCAACTGCCCGATACCCTCGCCGAATTGGTACAAGAACCGCGAGGACTCATCCTCGTGACCGGTCCAACGGGTCAGGGCAAAAGCACCACCCTGCGGGCTCTGTTGCAGCAAATGAACGAGACCCAGGCTCTTCGCATCATCACGATCGAAGATCCGATCGAATTCATCTTCACCGATGCCCTCTCGCATTTCGAACAGCGCGAAGTAGGCCTCGACACCGCCTCGTTTGCCGATGGCATCCGCAATGCCCTGCGCCAGGATCCCGATGTCCTCTTCGTTGGTGAAATCCGTGACCGGGACAGTATCTGGGCCGCCATGCAGGCAGCCGAAACCGGACATTTAGTACTGACCACGTTGCATGCCGATTCCGTCGCCCAAGCCGTCGGCCGCATCCGTGAATTTTATCCCGTCAACGAAAAGGACAACCTCAGCTCCCTCCTGGCCCGTAATCTCAACGCTATCATCTGCCAGCGTTTGATTCCCAACGTCGATAACACTCGAACTCCTTGCCTGGAAATCTTGCGACGAGATGCCGGCGTCCAGGAGGCGCTGCGAAACCACCAATTGCCGTTGCTCACCGGCATTGTGGAATCGGCCAACTTAGTCGGGATGCATTCGTTCGACCAGTATCTGACGGAACTGCTCGCGGCAGGAATTATCACCGAGGAAACCGCCCGTTCCTACGCCGTAAACCCACATCGGTTGGACCTGACCTTGCGCGGGATCGTAACCAATCAGAGCATTCTCGCTCCTGATCTGGATCGCTAACCTCTTACGCCCATGATTCTCCTCCTCCTGCGGATTTTCCTGACCGGAGCGTTCTTCTACTTCCTCCGGTTGGCCGCCAGTGAGGCTTCCACCAACCTCGAACAAGATGTGGTGAACGCCGGACGCTTTGCCTTGGCGATTTCCCTGGGGTTTGCGGCCGCGGTAACTTGGGCCCCAGTCTTCGGGCAGACGATTGCGGGCCCGGTCACCGGCTTGATGACGGATGGTTCGGTATCGGAGGACAACTCTTGGTTTATCCGACTGGCAAAGCGGTGCGAAGCCCGGGGCCGACGGGGTTTGACGGCGTTCCTGTGTTTTATTGAGGGCGTCCGGCGACCGAATTTGCCGGCGGCTTTCGTGCTCGGCCTACATAACGCCCGGCCAGGTTCGTGGCTCGAAAAGGTGTTCGCCCGGGAAGTCTGGCAGTTCAACAGCGTCATCAACGCCCTGGAAGCCCATAAGATCTTGGCCCTGCGGCACGACGAGCGCCCCCAGCTACATCCCGTACCGGAAGTGAATCTAGCGTTGCTCGCGAATCTACGGGAACCCCACCCGGAACCCGAAATCCTGCCGGTGCCGGTCGCCCCGCCCCGCCCGCAGTTGCAGCGGAACCACCGAATCCGGCTCTTTGCCGGGGCGGATTCCTGCGTAGAAGGAGATGTCTGAGCATGTTCAAGGCCCTGCACCGGTTGGTTCAAGGAATCCTGCTGCTGCTGCTGGCGGGTGCGCTTTGGCTCCTTTGGGAGCATCGGGAGCGGGGCCGTCCCTTAGTGGATCTGTATGTGGCCTGGGAAGGAGCTGGATACCATCGGCCCGATCCCCTGCCGCGCAGTCGAGGAACCGTGACCCGGATCGTCGAAGAGAACGTCGTGGAGGTTCTGGACCGGGAGGGACGGACCTGGAATGTGGGTTTGAACGGACTGGGCGCGGTCATGGGCGATGGACGCGACCCGGTCCGGCGGCGGTTTGCCCTCGCCACGCGCACGAACCTGACCGAGCGACTGATCGGACGGCCGGTGGAAATGGCGTGGGTAACGACCAATGCCAATCGAACGGCCTTGGGGTTTGCCTACTTAGGGACCAATTACCTGAACCTCGCGGTTGAGTTAGTGGAGACCGGGCGGTTGCGGTGGATCCCCGAGGACACCCGCATGCTGCCGTTGCTCGAACAGATGCGACTGCGCGGAGCAGACCGACGGGCGCGGATCGAGAAAATTGGCCTCTGGGAACTCGACCTGAAATTCGCGTCGGTTCCATAGGGCTTCTCTATTTTCCGGCCGCCTTGGCCGGAACACGTTCTACCGCTTTTTCCACCTTTTCCGCCTTCTCGACCGTTTCGGTCTTCTTTGGCTCCGGGTGAGCTTCCAGCCAGGCCTTGGCTTCCTCGTTCCCTCGCTCGCCGGCCAAGACATACAGCCGCCGGGATTCCTTGGGATCGGCCACCACGCCCTTGCCTTCCTCGTACCGTTTGGCGAGATCAAATGCCGCGTCGGCCGAACCGTCTTCAATCCGTTGCTTCAGAAAATCGACCACACGCTGATCCACACCCACTTGAGACTGTTGATTTCGCTTTTGGGCGAGTGCCGCCGCGGCCGCGGCCTGGGCTTGAGTGCTGGCCTGCGGATTGGCCACCACCACACTTGACTGGCCAGGAGCGGCCGTCGCTCCGCCCGTGGCTTTGTCCAAAGACTTCCTGATGCGTCCGACCGACTGGGCCGTGGCCACTGAAGCATTTACCCAGCACGCGCACACCAGCGCCAAGGCGAGAGAAGAGGAGGAATTCATGAAGGATGAGATTATTATAGCTGAAGGCGTGCCGCTTGGATCGGGTTATTCGGACAATTCCCGATTCATACAGGAAGAGGCCGCCAAGTACCGGAAGGTTACAGAAAGCGAGCCGCCCACCTGATTGACAGGTCCGCACCGCTCCAAACAACCCATAGGCCGCTCGCTCCGCGCCTTGCTCAGTCACCGCATTGGAACGTCGGCCTCATACGAAAAGATGACGGCGCGGCCAACTCGCTCGGCGGCGCTGACTGGAAGGAAAGGAACTCGGGCGTCTCCAACCGATGTTTCCCGGCCAAGGCTACCCGGATCAGATGCTTTAGTTCCTCCCGATTCCGCGACCATCGGAACCCATTGAAGAACTCCAGGGGTTCAAACTGAGTCTTGTAGAGCGCCGATTCGTGGTAACAGCTACCCAGGTAAAGGTAACTCACACCCGCTTGAGCGAAGTGTTCAACCGCCCGAGTCATCATGGCCATCCCCACGTGCCTCGCTTCCGGCGCAAGCGAATAAAACGCATAGTAATAGAACGCCAAGCAAGGCGCTTCGAGGTAGAGCAGAACCGTACCTAGGTCCGCACCAGTAATCCCGTCGGTGAAGTGGAGCAGGTGGGTCACCACGGCCGCAGCCATCAGGCGATCCAGTCGCTCACCCGACATCACTCCGCAACCAAACCGGGCTTCCGCGAAGGCCAGCCACGAGGCGCGCCGGATGGCTGAATACTCGAAGGCAGCGCGCGGAATGAGCTCGACCCGCATTGAGGAGGCCAACCGGAGCACCCGACGGTTCTCCGAGGTCGCCTTCCATTCGGACAAGGGCACCCGAATCTGGCGGACCAGATAAAACCGATCCACCGCCGGTGTGCTGGGAAGAAATCCTGCAGCCAACGCGTCCGCCGGAGTCTCACCCGGTTCGAGGAAACCCCACACCACATAGGGGTAGACGTAGTGCAGTGGATCCGGTACCGCCTCGGAAAAGAGCAGCTTCATGGCATTAGAGGCCCAGATAGACCCGCGGCAAGCGAGCGCGCCACCCTGTGAGCACCTCATAACTCACACTGCGTTTCAGAGCGGCCAATTCATGCGCCGTGATTTCCAACTCCCCCTGCGTCCCTAAAACCACGGCTTCGTCACCCACCTCAGCCATCGGCAGATCCGTCAGATCAACCATGAGGGCGTCCATCGTGACACCACCCACGATCGGCAACAGCCGGCCGTGAACAATCACTGATCCTTCATTACGCAACCGCGGGTAACCATCGCCATAACCCAGCGAAAGCACGCCGATCCGACTGGGGCGCTCGGCCTTCCAGCGCATGCCATAGCCCACCGTGTCGCCGGGCTGGAGTTCCTGCACCGCCGTGATCCTGGCCTTGACTGCCAGGACCGGGCGCAGTCCAGGGAGCCTTCGACACACGGACGACGGAAAAACGCCCTGGGCCAACAACCCGACGCGTACGAGGTCAAAGTGGGCATCAGGCAAGTCGAGAAAACCACCCGAGTTGCAGTGGTGGATCCGCTGGGGTGCAATCCCAGCGGTCCGCAAATCAGCGAGGCATTGTTCGAAACGTGCCAACTGGGTTCGGGCGAATCCCTTCTCCAATTCGTCACTCTGCGCGAAATGACTCAGGGCGCCGGCAAACTGGAGTCCGGGCAACTCCGCGAGTTGGCGACTCCAATTCGCCGACCCGCGCCAAGGGAACCCATACCGGTTCATGCCGGTGTTGACCTTGATATGGATGGACACCGACTGACCGCGCTGGCGACCCAAGCCAGCCAACTGCTGAGCGATTTCGACCCGACCCACGCACGGTTCCAAATCCAGTTCCAGTACGTGCGGGAGTTCATCCGGCAAGCGTTCACCCAAGAGCAGAATCGGCGCGTGGATACCGGCCTCGCGTAGCTGGGCGGCTTCGCTCAGTGTGAAAACGGCAAGCTGATCAGACCCGTTCGCAAGGGCCACCCGCGCCGCGGGCACCGCACCAAGTCCATAAGCGTCGTCCTTCACCACATACAACAGTCGGGTGGAAGCGGGCAGTTCGGCTCGAATGAGCCGAAAATTTTGGGCGAGAGCGGCCAAATCGACCTCGACCCAAGCCGAACGGGGTCGCGCTAGGATCCCACTCACTCGGTTCCCGGGGGCCAGAGGGATTCGCCAACATCAGTCCGGAAGTAACTCCCTAGTGAATGGAGTCGTCGGATATTCTGGTAGGCGGTGGTGATCGCCCCCTTCAGCGTCTCGGACAAGGCCGCAACGTCCCCGAGTCGATGGCCGGTGGCTTCCAGGAGTCCATCAGTCCGCGCGGCGACCTCCTGCCACCAGACGTCGCAGGTGAGTTCACCGTGCACGGTGACGGGGACACGGGGACCCGTGAGTTGAGTGAAGGGATAGCCATAACCGGCGAGGGTCAGGTTGCAGCCGAACTCTCGCCCAGGGCGCCAGCGCGGCGTCAACGATTCATCCCGCGCACAGCGCAAAAAGGTTTCCCGGGGGTTGGCCAGCATACGCGCAATCATCGGCCCACTCGTGACGCCCAGACGGACGTTATATTCGAGGACGTGCCAGCGATCTTCATGACGCATCGCTGTAACCTGGACCGGGCCATGAAAATTGACCTCCCGAAACCACGACCGAAGCGGCGTCAGCGCCTCCCGCACGAGTCCATATTTGTCATCCGTATCCCGTTCGACTAAGCCACCGAGCGGCGCTCCCGCGACAATGCCCAGATTGCCATCAAAGGCGCGTTTGTATTCCTGATTGGTCACGAGCGGATAGATCTCCCCGCCGCTGACCAGAGCGATGTGCCCGGCCTCTCGGCGACCCAGGTATTCCTGCAAAAAGATTCCTTCTGAATCATTGAGTTGCGGCAGCCAAGCGAGGGTTTCCTCCACCGTTTCGCACACGATGGTGTGAATCGGACTGGTGGGGGAACAGAGCGGATTCTTAAGCACGAAGGGGCGCTGCTCGCGGCGGACCAGCGCTTCTGCTTCAGCCCGGGTTTGAACGAACCACGAACGCGGAAAGGGCACCCCCAAGCGCAGACACAGCTCGCGGGCAAAATCGCGTTCGCGTTCCAACCTCAAGCCTTCGCCAGTCGGACAGAGAATGGGTGGGTTGAGCGCGAGAAACTCGGCGGTCCACGGCTTCAAAGCCCACTCAAGCGACATGGGGATAATGAGCTCGGGACGTACTTGGCGAATTCGCTCGCAGGGATTCGGCGCTTCCTCAGCCGACCAGCACGGACCTTCCAGAAGCGGACCATAGTGCCCGTAGTCCCGCGTGAGATACGCCGAGACCTGCGCGCCGTCCTCGCGTAACTGGCGCATCAGTGCCTGAGTAAACGCGCCGATACCGAGCAGCAGCACTCGGTTCGTGTCATCTGAGGTAATTCCCATGGAGCCGAGCAAACGTTAGAAACCGTCGACCGGGAGGGAAAGGTGTTTCGGTGCGATGAAGGTGCCGCGGGCATTCCTGCCTCCCGGACCGCAATCATTCCTGCCTGCGTCGGCGAATCTGGAAGAAGAAGGTTGGAAAACCTGCATTACTGCCGGCAGGATTGCCTGCGGTAGTCAGCCATCGCCCCTAAGAGCTTGTTGTACCACGATCAATCTGACAGCAGAAACCGCAGGTCATCCAAGGTGAGACTTTGCGCGAATTTTTCCTCGCCCAGGATGTCATTCGCCAACTGCGATTTCTGCCGTTGCAACGAGCGAATCTTCTCCTCGACCGAATCCTTGATGAGCAATCGGTACGCAATGACTTTTTGCGTTTGGCCGATGCGATGGGTTCGGTCGATGGCCTGCGCTTCCACGGCGGGATTCCACCATGGATCAAACAGCACGACGTAGCTCGCGGCCGTCAGGTTGAGCCCGAATCCGCCCGCCTTGAGTGAGATAAGGAAGACGGCCGTGCCTTCGTGCGCCTGGAACTGGCGGACCAAGTCGCCCCGCTTCTCAGTGCCCCCCACCAAGTAATACGTCGGCCATCCGCGCGCCGCGATGGCGTCCTTGAGCAGATCGAGCATTTCGACGAACTGGGAGAAAACGAGGACCTTCTGCCCTTGCTCCATTAATGGCTCCAGCGTTTCCATTAAGGCTTCGACCTTGGCGCTTTCGGCCGTGGAATCGGGTTTAGTCAGCCGCGGGTGACAACAGATCTGACGCAACCGCAGTAGGGACGTGAGGAAGTTGAAACGGTGTTTTGCCAGAGCCGCCGGCGTATTGACGCGCAGCAACATCGCCTGGGCCCGTTTCAATTCCGCGCGATAAAGCGTCTTCTGTTCTCCCTCGAGTTCGCAGAACAGATCCTCTTCGATCCGATCCGGCAGATCCTTGGCCACTTGTGATTTGGTGCGGCGGAGGAGGAAGGGACGAACGCGAGCGGCCAGACGCTGGCGAGCCAGGGTGTCGCCTTTGGAATCGAAGAGTTTGGCAAACTCCGCCCGGCTGCCGAGAGCGCCGGGCATCGCAAAACTCATGAGACTCCACAGGTCGAGCAGTTTGTTCTCAATCGGCGTGCCGGAGAGCACCAGTCGGTGCTGCGACTTAAGTCCGCGCGCCAATTGCGCCGTGATGCTCGTGGGATTCTTGATGTATTGCCCCTCATCGAGAACCACCGCGCTAAAATCAATCTTACTGAGGCTTTCACCCGCGATGCGGAGCTGATTGTAGTTGATGACGTGCAGGTCCGCGGTGCCGGCGAGCGCGGCCAGGTCCTTGACCTTCTCGCTGCGCCAAACCGCGACCTTGAGATGCGGCACAAAACGTTCGGCCTCGGCCCGCCAGTTGTCGGTCACTGATTTCGGGCAGATGACAAGAATCGGGGAGATTTTTGCCGTTTGATTCTCGGTGGAGGATGGAGCGGGTGTCGGACTGTCGGCGTCAGAAGCCGTCTCAACCGTTTTCTTGCGCCGGGATTTGCCCGCGATCGGCGCGGAAAGTGCCGTGACGGCCGCGCCTCCATTAGCCATAGCCTGTTCCCGCAACCAGGCAATCCAGCCCAGCGTTTGCAGGGTCTTTCCTAGCCCCATGTCATCGGCGAGAATCCCGCCAAAGCGATTCGCCGCCAGGTAACATAGAAAATGGTAACCTTCCTTCTGATACGGCCGCAGTTCGGCCTTGAGAGTCGTGGGAATCTCCGGGGTGACGCGGGCCTGGATCTCCACAGCTCGCCGACGAATCATCTCGTACTTCTCCTCGCCAACGAAGGTCCGGGCCGCGACATCTGCCAATTGCAGGGCGTGAAACCGTTGGGCTTCGCTGGTGAGTTCGTGCGGATTAATCCCCAACTTCGCCAGCTGGGCATCTTCCTCGACGGAGAGTTTGAACTCGAGCTTCCGCCAACCCTTGGTCCCGAGACGGACCCACTTACCCCGGGCATCCAGCAGGGCCTTGATTTCCTCAGCACTGAGTTGGGTGTCAGTCACATCAAGAATGACCTTCAGGTCGAACCAGTCCATACCAGCCTCGATCACATCAAGACGCAGACGGCCAGCGACGGTGGCGTCTTTAAACGAACCCAGTTCTCCCCGAAGTTCCAGACGGATGTGCGGCGGAACACTGGCCAGCCACGACATGAACTGGTCAGGAAACCGCGCCGTCACGCGCATTAACCAGCGTTGACGGGCGAAATCCCATTTGAAGCCGGCGGGCTCCAGCAGGCGGGGTAATTCGCTCAGCTCACTCCGATCATAGGTAACCAATTGCTCGACCGATTCAGTCAAGTGGCCGGCGTTGGGGGGTGTCAGCTTAGCATCCATCCAGCTGCTGCCATTCCAACGTTCGCCGTAAACCCCGTCCGGTGCCACCGCGAGGGCATCAAGGACGGCGTATTCCGTGTCGTTGCCAAAGGCGATGGTCCTTAGTTCACCCTGAATCACGGGCACCAACGAAACGCTTTGCACTCGCTCAGCAATGCGCGGAGGCAAAGGAACACCCAGATACTGCAGGAAGCGAACACCGGTGGCGCCCTCAAGTGACGGCGCCGGAATCGGAGTCTCAGCGGCGGGGTCCAGCACCCGATCCTCCACCGGCGGTCCCTGCCACAGGGCGTCGGCCGTCAGATACAGCGTGGGCCGGCCTTGCAAGACGACGAGTGTCTTCGGGGCAGGCGATCCATCCGGCTGTACCAGCCGCAAACGGTAGTCGTCGCCTTCATCCACCGCCGCATCCAAACGCCAGCGCAGAGGCTCGGCGGGACGTCGCAACGGTTCGCCGTCCGCGCCCACAATGAAGGACTCCAAGGCCGGCAGACGCAGAAAACGATTCAACAGTCGACGCGTCTGCTGATCATGATAGAGCAGGTTGATCTGGTAGCCATAGCGCGCCCGTTGTGCGAGCGGCTGCCAGAGCAGGGCAACCTCCGGAGCGAGCTGTTCGCCATTCTTCTCATCAAAATCCCGAAACTTGCCCGCCTTGATAAACGTCCAGTCGAGGGCGCCGGGTTTACGAAATTCGACCAACGCTTCGGTTTCAGTAAACCGCAGACGAAGTTCAACCTCGTCGGCCGATTTGGCGTCCTCCGACGGACCGAGCTGGAGGTTGTTGAGCAGCGTGCGCCACCGTTCCACATCACGCGCGCGTCGCCATTGCAGAACGCGCTGCTGCAATTCCGCCAACTGGGTGATCGGGCGCAGGAATTCAGGCCACTTCAGATCCCGCTCATCGGCAGCCAAGGCGAGGTAGCGCCAAAATTCGAGCTCATCTTTGGGGACAGTCGGCCAAAGGTCGAGTTTCTCCCAGGTATTCCCCGTGAAACGGAACCCAAGGGCGAGGAAATCGTCACCCGTGATGATGGGTTTTTCCCGAAGTCGAGCGAACCGTTCTTCGATCTTCCGGACAAATTCCGCTTCGGCCCGGGAAAGGTCGCGTCCCAAGGCACTAGCGGCCTGGCGGGCGAGCTCACCCGAAGCGGTGGAACCTGTGGCTTCGATTCGCTTCTTGCGCTTGCCGGCGCTGAGACTGCGGGCCGACGCCGTGCTCTGCTCGACCAGCAAGGCGAACATCATCCCGGCAGCGTGTTCGCAACCACCCCCGGCGGGACAGGAACACATTTCCCACCACGCCTTGCTCTCGCGATCGTACGAAAGCGTGGTCTGCAAGAGGGTTTCCCCCTGGATATCGGAGACGTATTCGTGGCCGGCTTCGACGCACCGTAGTTCCTGGATCGCGCCCTGGGCCTGAAGTTCCTCGCCCCGTCGGCGCGTTTCAGGCGGGAGCTCTTTGAGAAAAAGCTGGGCAGCTGCGGTATCGAATTCAGCAAAGTCCCCGGGTTCCATTTAGGAGCTGAGAATAAGGGAGGAAGCCGGGGCGACAAGGCGCACGGTGATCCGCCAGCAACTCTTTGGTCCTTCCACACCCTGCGTTCAGCGAGGTTGCTCAGCCGATTCGACCCCGACCGACCGACCATCGGGACCCTGAAAACTGCCGCCAAGCGCCTCATTCACGCCAGAAGACGGTGAATCTGAGCCCCCAATGGCCCGTCGACCCAATCGTTCCGTGAGAAACGACGGCGTCACCAGGGGGAGTCGTTTTGGCCCACTCTCTCCGCCGAACTTCCTCCGCTTGCCTCGGTGCCTTCATCTTTCGGCCTTCACACACCTCGTTCCGCGACCGCTCGTGCGTGTCGGCGCAATTCCCGCTGCCGTAACCACAGAAAAATGACCGGGGTCACAATCAGGATGTGCACCAGGGAACTGACGCTGCCGCCAATGACCGGGGTGGCCAACGGCTTCATGACCTCCGCTCCGGCCCGTGTGCTCCACATGATCGGCAAGAGACTGGCGATGGTTGTTGCGACCGTCATCACCTTGGGTCGAAGCCGCAGACGAGCCCCGGATTTAACCGCGTCCATCAAGTCAGCCGCCGAAAAGGCGAGGCCCCGTTCCCTTCGTTTCTTTTCCAAAGCCTCCTCCAAATAGACCACCATTACCACCCCCGTCTGAATCGCGATGCCGAAGAGCGAGATGTAGCCGATCCAAACGGCCACACTAAAGTTGTAGCCCATCAGGTACTGCAGGAAAACGCTCCCGCTGAGCGCGAAGGGAACCGCCAGGATCACATGAGCCGCCTCTTTAGCGGAGTGATAGACCAAATACAGGAGCAGAAAAATAATGAGCAACGACACCGGGCCGATCAGTCGCAGCGTTCGTTCAGCCCGGAGAAGTTCTTCGTATTGCCCGCTGTACTCGATGGTCATGCCGGCAGGCAGGTTCGGGACAATGTCTGCGTTAATCCGGCGCCGAACCTCCTCGACGAACCCGCCGAGATCACGACCTTGTACGTTGGCCTGAACGAAGACCCGAAGTCGCCCATTCTCACTGGCAATCTCGTTGGGACCCGTGGTGCGATGAATCTTCGCCACCTGCCCGAGGGGAATCATCATTCCGGTCGGAGTACTCACCAAGATTGAACCTAAGCGGTCCAAATCATCCCGCTCCGCCCGCTCCAACCGCACCTGAATGGGCATCCGCTGCCGTCCCTCAATGGTGGTGGTTACGTTTCGACCGCCGATGCCGACTTCAACGGCATCAAGCACCGCCTGGGCGCTTAGTCCAAACCGCGCCAGGGCCGGTCGATCGACTTCAATTTCAAGATAAGGTTTCCCCTGGACCCGACTGGGCGCAACCCCAACCGCGCCGGCAATCGTCTCGACCACGCGCTGGACGGCGAACGCCTGCTGTTGCAAGGCATCCAAATTGTCACCAAGAATCTTCACGCCGAGTTGCGCCCGAATGCCGGTGGAAATCATGAGGACGCGATTCTCAATCGGCTGAAGGAAACCGGGCACATAGCCAGGAACTGCCGTGAGAGCCTGGGAAAGATCGTTAACGAGCTTCTGTCGGGTCACACCGTCGCGCCAGGCCGGGTTACGAAGGGTCCAAGGGATCGGGATAAATCCCCAAAACCGCCGATGTGAAGTGAGGTATTCCGGTTTAAGAATTATCGTCGTTTCAATCATTTCTACGGGCGCCGGATCCGTGGCTGTTTCGGCACGGCCAAGTTTTCCAGCGACACTCTCGACTTCGGGGAACTCACTGATGACTCGATCTTGCCAGGCCATGATGCGCTTCACCTCGCTGAGGGCGGTCGAGGGAATAAGTACCGGCATAAACAACAGCGATCCCTCGTTGAGCGGCGGCATGAATTCCTTACCAAAACCGGTCACCGCGGTAATTAGTCCGGGCGGAGCACCCGCTCGGGTCAGTGAGTCTCGAACGGTACGGGGCAAACCCAAAGCTAGGACCAACGCCCCGGACAACAGCACCACTGCAGACGTCAGAATGGTCCGCGGGTGATGCAGCGACCAATTCAGCGCCGGTTCATAGATCTTCAGCAGAACCCGCATAATCCAGTTGTCCTCTTCGCGATGAAACGGACCTCGGACCAACAGGGAACACAGCACGGGCACTAGGGTGACCGCTAGAAAGGTGGCGCCCAGACAGGCAAAGGTCTTCGTGAAGGCGAGCGGTCGGAACAATTTTCCCTCCTGTCCGCCCAGGACGAAGACCGGTAGGAACGCGAGAATGATGATCGCCATCGCAAAGAAGATGGGCCGCCCCACTTGCTGGGCGGCCGCGAGGGTACACGCAAGGGTTTCGGCGGAAGTCAGCCGTGGAGCAGTCGTCCCACCGCTGGATTCACAGATCGCCTTCTGCTTCTCTTCCTCCGCCCGCTCACAATGCCGAATGACGTTCTCGGTCATCACGATTCCGGCATCCACCAGGACGCCAATGGCAATCGCAATGCCAGAGAGCGACATGATGTTTGAGGAAATGCCAAACTCATTCATCAAGATGAAGGAGATCAGAATCGAGAAAGGCAGCGGGATCGTGACAATTAGGATGCTGCGGAAGTGGAACAGGAAAAGAATGTGGGCCAAGGTGACGAGGATGATTTCCTCCACCAACGCATCCTTGAGCGTCGCAATCGTCCGGGAGATTAGATCGCTACGGTCGTAAAACGGACGCACCGTGACTCCAGGAGGAAGACTGGGCGCCAGTTGCGCGATTCGTTCCTTAATCCGTTCAATCACCGCCATGGCATTCTCCCCGGTGCGCATGACCACGACGCCACCGACCACTTCACGCCCGCCGACGTCAAGGCTACCCCGCCGATAGTCTCCGCCGATCTCAATTCGAGCCACCTGCTTCAAGTAGACGGGCGTGCCGTTGGTCGCTTTGAGCGCGATATCTTCGAGGTCGGATGGACCCTGGACGAGGCCGACTCCACGCACGACAAACTCCATACCATTCTCATCAATCGTCTTGCCACCGACATTCAAATTAGCCGAGCCCACAGCGGAAAGAACATCCCCTAAGGTCACGCCCAATTCGCGCATTCGGAGGGAGTTCACCTCGATTTGATATTGCCGAACAAAGCCGCCGAGACTGGCGACTTCGGCCACCCCGGCAACCGAGTTCAATTGATATCGCAGGAACCAGTCCTGCAGGGAACGAAGCTGCCCAAGATCGTAACCGCCTCCCGGAGACTTATTGGGATCAACGTCGAGATAATATTGGTATACCCAGCCTAGTCCGGTGGCGTCGGGCCCGAGTTGTGGAGTCACTCCGGCAGGCATCAACTGGCTGAGGTAATTCAACCGCTCCAGAATCCTCGAGCGGGCAAAGTAATTATCGGTCTCGTCGGTAAAGATGGCCGTGATCAGCGAGAAGCCAAACATGGACGTGGCGCGCACAGTTTTGACTCCAGCCAACCCCTGTAGATTGGCCGAAAGCGGATAGGTCACCTGGTCTTCGACCTCTTGCGGACTCCGCCCAGGCCAATCGGCGAAGACGATTACTTGGTTTTCGCTCAGGTCGGGAATGGCATCGACCGGAGTGGCGAATAATGCTTTCCAACCCCAGCCGAACAGCAGCAACGAACCGCAGAGAACGAGAAAGCGATTTCGCAGCGCCCATTCAATGAGTCGATTGATCACGGTCGGACCTCCGTTCCGCAATCGATCATCGCCGCCCCAAAATAGGGATTGCGAATGGGTCCCCCTAGCTGAAGCCAAGCGGCCCGCGTGGGAGCGCCCGGAAACGAACGCCGAGTCATCGGGCACTCATACAATTTGAGTCCCGCAAATTCCGGCAAATTCCGGAGCGCGCGTCCAAGGTCGACCAAACTTTCGCTAAGCGGATGGAATTCTTTTCGCGCCGAGGCGAGATCAGGCGCCGGGTCCAGATGACTCTGCCGAAAGAGGACCCCAATCCGCTCCTGCCAGGTGCCCGCCCCTGCGAATAATCGGTTCAATTCAGCGGAAGCCGCATGCATCTGGGAGGCCTGCTCGTTGAACTGCGCGAGAGAATCCGACGAGAGACTTTCCCGGATCGAATCGGCCCGCGTGAGATACAGTTTAAGCGCCTGAAGTTGCGTCGGCGTCAACGGCTCCTGAGGCAACGCGGCCACCGGCGAGTCGGTCGCAGGCGGCTCGGCCGGATGACTCATCATGTTGAGCTGGGCCTGGCCGTCGAGCAACAGAGCTCCTTGAGAGACCACTCGCTCGCCTTCGGAGATTCCGGAGAGTACTTCGACATCGACGTCCCCCCGCTTTCCCAGGATGAGTTTCCGCGGCTGATAATTCCCATTCGACAGCTCGACGTAAGCCAGGGGTTGACCGGCATCAAGAACCGCACTTCGCGGCACGGTCAACGTTTCAGCCGTCTCCGTGCGGACCCGAGCGGTACCAAAGATCCGATGCCGAATGAGCCGCTGAGGACCGTTCGGAGTATCGATCAGAGGATTGGGGAGTTCAACGCGGATGCGGGTGGTGCGGGTCTCCACATTGAAGTTCGGGTCGATGAACTTAAGGACATTGGTCAACGTATAACCCGGCAACGACGGCGACGTAATCTCCACGTTCTGGCCCGGACGAAGCCAGGGTAGTTCGTCCTCATAGGCCTGGAGTTGAACCCACATTGTCTCGAAGTCAGCGAGCTCGAAGAGGGGCTGTCCGGCCGTGACTGTCTGACCTTCGTAAATATCCCTCCCTACCACGGTCCCACTCATCGGCGAGAGAATCTCCACGTGCAGATTCGTTTCCCCGAAGGTGGCGGGCAGCTTTTCAATTTGTTCCGGCAGCAATCCCAGTTGGAGCAGGCGAGAAGCGGCCGATGACTTGATCAGACCCGCACCAGCGGAACTACTTTCGGGAAGGGCGAGGTATTCTCGGACTGCCGCCAACAAAGTGGGACTGTAGAGCAACGCCAACGGTTGCCCGGCTTTAACTTCGGCGCCGATGTAGTTCACGAACAAGCGATCCAGCCGACCCTCTGCGTAGGCGCTCAGAACACGATGCCGGCTGTCGTCGTCGTCAATCGTGCCCGCTAATCGTACCGTGCGAACGAGCGGCTTGCGGACGGCCGGAACGGTCTGCACGTGCGCGACGGTGATACTATTGGAATTTAAGGTAACCAGATCAGACGAGGCGGTGAAGCCGGTGTCTCCCTCGAACACCGGGGCCAGATCCATCCCGCAGATCGTACATTTCCCGGGCTGATCCGACTTGATCCAGGGATGCATGGAGGACTGGTAATAAAGAATCTTTCGCTCAGTCGATCTGTGGGCGGAGGTCGGAGAAGGTGAGGACTTCCAGGACCGGGCGAACCAACCGCCAGCGCCAGCCAGACCGGCGACGAGCAACAGGGGAAACAATCGGGAGTTCATGAGAAGAACGGGGTTCAGGTTCAGGGAGTGGTCGTGCGGGGTTCGGCGTCGGTCGGTTCGGCTGGGAGCGCGTCAAGCATTTCCAGGGCTTCGAGATCACCGAGTCCGCAGCACAACACCAACTCGGACAAGGCAGTCCACTGCTCGGCGACGGCGCGAGAAAACTGGAACCGGGCGGCGAGAACGGTCCGGTGGGATTCCAGCACATCACGGAGATCACCCCGGCCGGCCGACCACTGGGCCAGGGAAGCGCGGTAGGTTCGTTCTGCGCGCGGCAAAATTTCATCTCGATACAACAGGGCTTCCCGGCGGGCGATATCGAGGCGCAACGTGATATGGTGAATCTCCTCACGAACTGCGAGTGCGGTGTCCGCTTGGTCGTCCTCTGCGGCCCGCAGACGCTCACGATCCCTCGCTAAATCCTGGCGGAATTTATTCCGATTCCAGAGCGGCAAGTTAACGCTCAACAAAAAGGTTCCGCCGCGAAAGTCGCCATCGCCTCCGTATTGTCGACCCTCAACACCCACCGCGAGATTCGGGCGTTGCGATCGGCGGGTGGCTTCCACCACGGCTCCGGCAGTGTTCCGTTCCGTCGCCAGTACGCGCAGGCGGGGTTCGGCCCCGAGCGCCAGTTGAACCAAACGATCGTTGTATCGAATCGGCTGGGCGGGCTCGGGAAGTTGGAACCTGGGCAGTGCAATTTGCGGATCGCGTCCGAGTCGACGGTTAACGACCGCGAGCGCTTCCAATTCTCGGCTTCGCAGATTTTCCACTTCGACTTTGCGCTGCGCGAGTTCGGTTTGCAGACGCAGGACTTCAACCTGAGTCGAGGTTCCGGTGCTGAGCCGACTTTCGAGATTGCGCGCGATCTCTTCAACCCAGGCTTGGTCCACTTCGGCAAGTTCGATGGCTCGTCGGGCCAAAGCCGCTTCAAAAAGGGACACAGCCAGATCCCGCCGGAGTTCCTGGAAGCGGGCATCGGTCCGGGCGGCTTCGGACTCGGCTTGCGCCTGCGCCACCGCCCGGGCGGCCGTCTCCTTACCGAGTAGCGGCAGCGATTGCTCAACGCCATAGACCAGGTTGCCTTCTTCAGCTGGATCCATGCCCTTAGCCCCGTAAACGGAACCGCCCATCAGAAACCTGGGATCCGCAAACCGACGCACTCCTTGAACGTTCAAGGTGGCGGCCCGGGCTCGCGCCTGAGCCGCGCGCAACGCTGGGTGGTTCGTGGACATGACCGTCGCCCACCGGTTGACGTTCTCCGGCGAGAGGATCTGCACCGGAACCGGGGAAGACTCGCTGGCCCGTCCAGGCGACCAAAGGCTGAACAAAGAGGCGGCCCCAAGAATCAGAGAGGCACTAACCGTCCCACCGTAACGGCAGGAAAATGGGATCTTCATAACTCATTGCAATACTAAGCTTTCGAGAGGGCGCGGGCAGACGATAGAGGACAACGATGGCCCGCGCCGGGCACACGCCGTCCGTCCGCAATGAGTTAGTCAGAGGAGGAGGGCAGCGTGCCTAAGAAACAGAGGCACGTCACCAATCGAAGCCGTGGAGTGTCCGGGCTCGGCTGCCGGGAACGCCGATCGAAGGTCAGGGAGGGGCAAAGCCCAGAGGGAGGAAACCAGCGCGGGAAGCTCCAGTCCCAGCCGGACTGGATTGACCGGAACCGGAGCCGGATTGATCGGGTGTCCGGCGGAGTTAGCAGGCGTCAGGCAGCATTTCGCCGAGCAATGAACGGCCTCGCTGGGCGGGCAACACGGGGTGGATTTCGCTGGGATGCTGACCCCCGCCAGAAGTGAAGGTGCCCCCATGAACTGGACCACGAGGAGCAGGACGCTCAGCAGCATGGCACCATAGGGTTTCATTGGGGCGGGAAAGGAAAGTGAGCGGTTACTTCTTTTTAGCCTTGGAAGCATCGGCGAGCTTCTTCAGGTACTTATCCGAGTTCTTCGTAAAGTCTTTGTTGCAGCTCTTGCAGCACATCTTGATCTCCTGGCCCTTGTAAGAAATCACGAAAGGATCCCCCATCTCACCCAGCTTTTCATCGGAGACAATACAGGTGTCGAGCGTGTACGGCTTGTCTTTGGCGGCGGGTTTGGCTTTTTCGTCACCGAGTGACACGGGGACCAGAACAGCAGCCGATAGGGCCGCGATGAGGGAAAAAGAAAACGGTATGTTCATAGACTCCAAACCAATTTAAGCCAAGGTCGGACGATCGGCTAGTCTGGAATATTCGGAGAGGGAAAATCTGAGGACGCTTTAGGCCCAGAAAGTGTCCTGCCCTGGCCGTCGATCCCCTTATTCTTTCTCCCAGTGCCACTCCGGTAACGAAGACGGGGCGCCGATTCGCTCGGCTGAGCCGACGCCGGCCACCGTCAAAAGACCCACTTCCCCAAGCCCGAAGGGTTTCAAACAGGCTCCTAAGTCAGCCGGACTGTGAATCGCAAGGCGGCATGATCCGACCCGTCGCCGGTAATAACTTCGCCGGCGACGGCTTGGACTGGACCCTTGAGCCACACGTAATCGATGCGCTTAACCGGTGCTTCGCTGGGATACGTTTCGCCCGCACCCTGTCCCGCCACTCTCCAGGCATCCCGAAACTGCTCACTCAGGCGGACGTCCACCCGACTGCCTGGGAGGTCGTTAAAGTCACCACAGAGGATGATCGGAAGCCGACCGTAAACGGCGACCGCCGATTCGATGTCGGCCACGCTCGCCAGTCGTTCGGTATCGTCGGGCCGGTGATCTAGGTGCGTGCTCAGAAAAACCGCTTCAGCCCCCTCCACATTCACGACGGCTTGCAACAGTCCCCGCGGTTCACCGCCACCGATGGGGCGATAGTGCAGGTTCGTCCAGCGTTGCAGCGGGAACCGAGAGAGAATGGCATTCCCGTACTGGCCACCCTGAAACGCATAATTGTTGGCGAAGAGCGCCGTCATTCCCGTGAGGTGACCCAATTCCTTGGGTAGATCCCGGCCCCCAGTTCGGGCCACGCCGCGGTCAACCTCCTGCAACGCCACCAAGTCGCTGTTCGAATCGCGAATCAGTTTGGCAATACGTTCCAAATCCAGGCGTCCATCCCGTCCCTCCCCGTGGTGAACGTTATAGGTAAGCACTCGAATTTCTCGACCCTTCCTCACCGGGGTTGATTGAGTAGAGCAACCGGCCACGGTTGCGACGGTCGCCAGGGCGAGGCGGCGGAGGAACTGATTGCGATTCACACTGCGCAGAGTCTCGGGAAAATGCCCAACTGGCAACCCAGAGCGTCGGGTCACCGCTTCTTCGCACGCCAGACCCACGCACAACTGCGGAATTCAGTCGACGTAAGCGAACTCGTTGAGATTGAGCAGCGCCCGGCAAAGTTCGGTCAGGCTGCGCTGCTCAGCGAGGTGCCGACAGAGCTCCCGTTCTTCGGGTGTTGGCGGACGTTGCAAGGCGATGCGGAATGCGCGGCTTACTTGGGCGGGGAGTTCCCGTCCGGCCTCCCGTTGCACGCGCGTAGCAAAAGCCGCGGCCGCTTCGAGTGCCAAGGGTGAGTTTAGCAACGTCAACGCCTGCGGAGCCACCACGGAAATGGTTCGTCGAGCGCAGGATACCGAGTTCTCGGGCAGATCGAACGTCTCCATGAACGGGACGCGGACGGTCCGCTTTTGCACGAGGAAAATGCTGCGCACGTTCTGGTCAAGCTTGGGCGAAGGGTACCACCCTTTGGTCTTGGTTTCGTTATCGTCGAGGAACGCCGGATTGGCCTGGAGAATGTCCGCCGGCAAGTCTGGCCACACCGGCGGTCCACCGGGTGCCAATTGGAGTAAACCCGCAGTGGCCAGCAGGGCATCGCGAAGTTGCTCGGCGGAAAGGCGCCGCGGATTCTGGCGCCAGAAAAGGGAATTGCTCGGGTCGGCCAACGCTCCGCTGCGGAAACCGGAGGTCGAACTGCCGGGTCGATCAGCGCGGTCATTAACGGAACGTTGGCAATAGGTCGCACTGGTCACGATGAGCCGGTGCAATCGCTTCAGCGACCAACCGCGAGCCAGGAACTCGCCGGCGAGCCAATCGAGTAGTTCCGGATGCACAGGCCGTTCCCCCGCCAGCCCAAAATCGTTGGGCGTCGCAACCAGGCCGCGACCGAAATGCTGCTGCCAAACCCGATTCACCCATACACGGGCAGTCAAAGGATTCGTCGGCGAGGTAATCCACTCGGCCAAGGTAAATCTCCGGCCCGTGGTCTGGGGATTCGCGCCAGCTTGGATCAGGGCCGGATTCGGATCCAGCGCCGAGAGAAATCCAGGCTCCACGGGATCACGCGGCTGTTGGTGATTTCCCTGAAACAGAATGCGGGTCACCGGAGGAGCTTCCTTGGCATCGGTCATGAGCAGGCCGTGCTGGAATCCCTGGCGCTGCTTCTTCAGCTCCGCGATCGCCTGCTCCAATTCCTGGCGCGCTTGCTGCTCTCGCTCGGTCAAGGCCGCCTTCACTTCCTTTTCCGACGGCTCGGTCTGTTCGGTTAACGCCTTAACCCGGGCCTTCACGTCATCAGCCTGCGGCTCTTGGGGAAGCTCCAAGAGCGCTCGGGCGGCGGCGGACAGCTTCGCTAACCGTTCGTTCCGGAGGCGTGTCTTTACTGCGGCCAGCAGGTTCTCCCGCCGGGCTTCCAAAGGCTGCAACCGGAGGTCGATCGTCTCGTTATGACGGTTGATACCCGCCTGTTCGACTGATAAATCCAGCGGTAAATCATCGGCAAACCTCACAGGTTCGAAGAAGGCTCGAATCCGAAAATGATCCGCCTGCGACAGCGGATCGTATTTGTGATCGTGGCAGCGACAGCATGACAAAGTCAGCCCGAGGAAAGCGCTCCCCGTGGTTTCCACCAAGTCTGCCATCAGTTCAGCGCGACTGCGCTCGGCTTCGTTGAACAAGGGGGCTGCGTTGTCATGGGGACCTAGACGAAGATAGCTCGTGGCAATCAGGGCATCCTGTTCCGCGGCGTCTAGTGGCGGACCGGACAGCAGTTCGTCTCCGGCCAATTGTTCGCAGATGAACCGGTCGAAGGGCTTATCGGTGTTAAAGGCGCGGATGACGTAATCGCGGAAGCGCCAGGCTTGCTTCCGAAACTCATCCCAGTCGAAGCCGTTACTGTCGCTGTAGCGGATAACGTCGAGCCAAAGCCGGGCCTGATGTTCCCCGTAACGCGGCGAGGCCAGCAGCCGATCCACCAGGCGCTCGTAGGCACCGGACGCGGTATCGCCCAGATAGGCATCCATCTCCGCCGGGCTGGGCGGCAAGCCGGTGAGATCGAAGGTCAGGCGTCGAATCAAGGTCCGGCGGTCAGCGGAGGCGGAGGCTTCAAGTCCATGTTCGGCCAAGGTCGGGGCGATGAAGCGGTCGATCGGATGAGACTCGGAAAGCATCTTGGTCGATGAAGGCGATGAAGGCGGAGGAACGATCCGAAGGGGTCGGAACGACCAAAGATCGAGGCGTTGCCCTCCGAAGATGCGGGTAATCGGATTACGCGGATCAGACCAAGCATCGCCGAGGCGTTCACCCGCGCTCGAACCCGCTGACGCCAGGGTCGCCGGACGGAGTGGTGTCGCCACCCACGGCACCCCGTCTCGGATCCAGCGCTCGAGAATGGTGATTTCTGCCGGTGCCAATTTCTCCTTGGGCGGCATGGCCAGGTCGGCCTTCAGATGCCGGACGGCCTGAAGCAGCAGAGACTCGGCGGGCTGTCCGGGAACCAGGGCCGGTCCCGTCTCTCCGCCCTTGAGCAACGCTTCCCGGGAATCCAGGCGCAGGCCTCCTTTGACCTTTTCAGAGCCGTGACAACTGACGCAACTCCGGTCCAGCAACGGTTTGACGCGGTCGAGGAAGTGTCGGGCAGGAGTGTCCTCAGCCCGCAACACGGCCACTCCCGTCAGAAGACTAGAGAGCACGAGTAAGGCGCGAAGGATCACGAGAGAACTATTCTCCTGATCTCTCTCCGTGGGCAAAACCGATTTTCGTTTCGGACGGCCGCCCGGTCTTCGGATCAGGCAAAAAACTTGAGCTTCGCCACCAACTGATCCGTGGCTGGCTTGAGGTAGTTACCAATTCACTCCAAAGCTGCCCGCATCAGATACACATGAGTTGGCGACGACCGCTCGTCCTGTCCCGACAGCGAGAGGAAATAGGTGCCGTCCGCCGGCAGTGTCAGCTCCAATACAGGATCGCGGCCCGCGACGTCATCGCTCCGGAGAAGCACTGCGCCTCGGAAATCATGCAAGGTTAAGGCGGCATCAAGGGTAGATCCGAGGCGCTGCGCCCAGACTTCGACGCGCAGCGTTTGGGTCGCCCTTCCTTCCAGGCGAAACACGGCGACGGTGCGGGGATTCTCCAACTGTCCTCGCCCAAATCGGCCCAAGGGAAGTTGAGTGGCTTCCCGAAAGCCGTTGGCCGGCTTCAACTGGGCTTCGAATTCATCCGCCCCGACCGCGAAAAGAGGCAACGGGCGGCTTTCCCCCAAGGGTGACACGGCGACTAGGAAGAGGTTAGTTCCCGCTTCCAGGCCAGCCGGCGTCACCAGTTGGAGTGCGGTTTGCTGATCACCCACCTGTCCCGCTTTGAACCGCTCCGGCACGGCAACCTCGTCCACTTTCCCAAGAATCAGTTCGTTGGTCTGTCCGTCCGCTACGAGACGGAGCTGGGTCATCTCTTTGAGCCGTTGCCCCCGGACGAGGATCGCGTTAGTGACGCCGCGAATAACTCCCGGGGGTAAAGCGACCACCAACTGCGGCGGGGCCGGTGGATTGGTTTCCTTCGCTTTCTCGGCCGCGCGTATTCCGGGGAGTCCCAGCAGCGACAAACCCAGGGCCAGCATCCGCAGGCCGCGGAAAAAATGGTCCGCGGGAACATCACTCATAAGCCGAACGTCCCTCACCCGCACACCGCCTTCATCGTCTCCGGATCTACACCTTGTTCCCGACACCAGTCGGCATAAGCAAAGGGCGAAATTTCACTCGGCTTGATTTCGCTCCGGCCGCCCCAGAAGACGTTGGTATAACTGATCTCAATCCCCGCCTCGGCAAGATGGCGATCGATCGCCGCCTTATGCGCCAAGACCATCTCTTTATCCGTGCCATGGGCCACCCCCATCACGTTCACATTGCGAAATTCCGGGCCTCCTTCGCGCCAGTAGGCGTGCGTCATGATGTGATGCCGACCCACCTCTCGTCCGGCGTCGAGCTCGCGGCCCAGCGGAACGGCCCAATGGAACAGCGCGTTGAACTTGGTCACCCGTTCGCCCGAGGCCAGGGTCTTAACATGCTCCAAGAAGGTGCTGAACCGACCAATGACTTTGCGGGCATTCAGAGCCTCGGCGACTTCGAAGAAGACCGGTAACGACACCTCCGCCTCGGCAGCCCGGGCCTGCCAGAGATCCGGCCCCAACTCAGCTGGGGCAAACTCGCGCTTGAGCGCGGTCAACACGCGCCATTCGAGCTCATTAAGCTGCGTGACTTGAACTTCCACCGCTTCGGCCGGTTCGTCGGCCCGACTGCCGGGCTCCATCCCCCGTCGACGCACATGACCGACTCCCAAGGCAAACAGCCGTTTGGCGGGCATTAGGCGAAATTTCTCAGCGCCGATTAGCCTCGCCAACAGGGTCGCGTGCTTTTCCAGGGAATACCCTTGGGGAACCTTGAGCGTGGTCCACAAGCGGTAATTGGAACCGGGCGTGGCGGCATCGGTGGACCGAATCACGACATGTCCGCTGAACGGGTCCTTTTGAAAGAGAAATTCAAAGGCGGCCTCAGTCTTTTCGAGCGGCACCTGCCAGGCGCAGAGCGCTCCGTCGGCCAGATTAGTAGCCAAGAGAGTTTGGCGAACCCGGCGGATGGTCCCTGCCTCCAACATGGCCCGAATACGTTCTGTGACCGTTTCCGGCGCGACCCCGGAAAGATGGCTGATTTCCTCCAAGGGATCCCGTGAAAACCCCTGAATCCGATCCTCACTCACGGCCAGGATACGGGCGTTAATGGGATCGGTTGTTTCCACCGGCGCAGGAACAGCGTTCATGAAGAGGGTCAGCGTGGCCGACCGGCCCCCAAGTTCAAAGGAAAAGGGAGCCAGCGAGTGGATAGCACCTCAACTCTTGTCATTCTCGCTTTGTCCCGGAGGTCTGGCTTGGCATCGTGCCCGCATCTTGCGCGAGCGCTGGCAGAAGTTCATTGAGGAAGCGGAAACGTGGTTGCTGGACGTCATTTTCGAACAACGTCCCGGAAAAAAGGCTGCGGCCGTCCGCTTTTTGCTGCTGTCGTTATCCAAGGTGTTTGCCGGCGCGGTCAAGTTGCGGCGGGTCCTGTACAACTTCCGGATCCTGCGCGATGCCACCTTGGGTGTGCAGGTGATCGCCGTAGGTAACCTGACCGTAGGCGGAACAGGTAAGACCCCGGTGGTGGAGAAATTTGCGCGGGCCTTGCAGGACGCCGGACGCAAGGTGGCGATTCTATCGCGCGGCTACCGTTCACGGCCCAAACCGCTTTCCGAACGCCTAGTGGACAAGCTGTTGTTGCGGGAGGACACCACGCCCCCGCGAGTCGTCAGCGACGGACATTCCCTGTTGCTCGATTCGGAATCAGCGGGCGACGAACCTTACATGCTAGCCAGTAACCTGCGGGACGTGGTGGTGCTCGTGGACAAAGACCGCGTGAAAGCTGGCCGCTATGCGGTGGAGCGGTTCGGGTGTGACACGCTCCTGCTCGACGATGGGTTCCAGTATTGGCGACTCGCCGGGCGACGAACCGATGTGGTGCTCGTGGATGCTCAACAACCGTTTGGGAACGAACATTTACTTCCGCGGGGCACCTTGCGCGAACCTCCCTCTCACCTGGCGCGCGCCAATGTGATCTTTCTCACCAAAGTCAACCGGAGCTCGCCCGCGGCCGACGCCCGGATCAATGAGTTACGCGCACGGATCCGCCGCCTGAACGAGCGAGCCGAACTCGTCGAATGCGTCCACCACCCGCTCTATTTTGAAGATGTCTTCACCGGCGAGCGCCATGGCCTGGAGCGCCTGAAAGAGTGCCCGATCGCCAGCCTAAGCGGGATTGCCCAGCCCGAAAGTTTCGAGGCGAAACTCACTGAACTCGGAGCCCGGCTCGTCCTGGCTCGACGCTTCGCCGATCATCACCGGTACAGTCAGCAAGAAGTGCTCGACGCCATCAATCGAGGCAAAAAGCGCGGAGCCGAACTGCTGGTAACCACCCAGAAGGACGCCGTTAGATTTCCCAAAATCGACCGCCGCGATCTGCCCATCTATTTCATGCGCGTCGAAATCAAAATCATCACCGGCGCCGAGGGATTTGACGATGCGGTCCGGCGCATCTGCTTCAAGTGAACTGGCTCCTCTATCAATTTGGACGGGCGTTCATTGGACTGATCCAAGCGCTCCCGTTGGATCTGGTCGCCCGGATTGGCCGGGCCGGCGGAGGGTTGGCGTGGTATGTAGACGGACGTCATCGCCGGGTGGCACTGTCAAACCTGGAGCGCGTGTTTGGCCGGGAAAAAACGGCGGATGAGCGCCAGGAGATCGCCCGCGAGAATTTCCGGCGACTGGGGGAGAATTACCTCTGTGCTCTCAAGACCGCCGCGATGTCGACCGAGGCGTTGCGGGAGCGAGTTCAGTGGGTGGGGTTGCACGAGACGATGCCGGCGGATGCCTGTTCGGCCGTGGGCGTCATTGGTCATTTCGGCAACTTCGAGTTGTACGCTCGGATTCGAGATCAATTACCGGGTTGGTCGGCGGCGACAACCTACCGGGCATTGCGTCAGCCTGGCTTGAACCGGGTGTTTCAAGCGGTGCGCGAACGCAGCGGGTCTCTCTTTTTCGAGCGGCGTTTCGAGGGCGAACAACTGCGCCAAGCCATGGCGCGTGGAAAGGTTCTGCTCGCCCTGCTGGCGGATCAACACGCTGGCGATCGCGGCGCCTGGCTACCCTTTCTGGGAATACCGTGTTCCTGCAGTACGGCCTGCGCGGTTCTGGCGCTGCGTTACGACGCTTACCTGGGTTCGGCAATCTGTTTTCGGACCGGCCTAGGCCGCTGGCGAATCGAGGTGGGCTCGCTTATCCCAACCCGTCATCCCGATGGCACACCACGGGACGTCGTCGAAATCACGAAGGACACCAATGCCGTGCTCGAGGCAGCGATCCGGCGGGATCCGGCCAATTGGTTTTGGGTGCATCGCCGCTGGAAACCCCAGTCCAAATACCAAGCGACCCGCGCCGCCGGCGCTCCCTCGGACTCCGAAAACTGACAAAAACCTTGTGTCGCATATGGGACAAAAGGTTGTCGCCACATTCCTTTGCACTGAATTCTCGGTTGTTCGAAGACTTGAGCGGATCCGCCCTCTCTTATGAGCTTGTCCGACCAAACCCGGAAAAACGCCCTGCGGATTCTGGTCCGCGGAGTGAACTGGCTAGGGGATGCCGTCATGACGACGCCGGCCTTGCTGCGTCTGCGAGAGCGGTTTCCCCAGGCAGAAATCACGCTCCTAACTCCGTCCAAACTCGCGGGACTTTGGCCCGGGCACCCTGCCTTGGACCGCATCCTGATAGTTGAGCGGCGAGAAGGAATGGTAACCGTGGCCCGACGCCTCCGGGCGGAACGGTTCGATCTCGCAGTCGTTTTCCCTAACTCCCTTCGGTCTGCCCTGGAAACCACTCTGGCCGGAATTCCTCGGCGGGTGGGCGGTCGCTGGCCTTGGCGGAACTGGCTGCTGACCGAGCGAGTGGAACCGGGCGGGAATGTGCGACGCATGCGCAAGCGAACGCTTCCCGAAATCCAGGCGCTCATTGCTGGAAAAGAGGTCAGCGAGCCCCCACCCGACGAACGGTCCCATCAAATGCACCATTATCTGCGAGTGGTGGCGGCGCTGGGGGCGGATCCGAATCCGTTACCGCCCCGTTTGACCGTTACTTTACCTGAGATTGAAGCCGTGCGGCTGAAACACGGGTTCCGACCGGGATCGGCCTGGCTAGGAATCAATGCCGGAGCGGAATACGGTCCGGCCAAACGTTGGCCCGCCGATCGTTTCGCCGCCGTCGCGGACGCCGTGCGCCAGGAATTCGACTGCGGCATCGCCGTTTTTGGCGGATTGGGTGATGTGGCCCTGGCTGAAGAGCTCTCCGAACAACTGCAGACGGCTGCCCCCACGCTACGGGTCTTGGCCGGCAAAACCTCACTCCGTGAATTACTCGCGGCCCTGGTGTGCTGCCGGGTACTTCTGACCAACGACACGGGACCGATGCACGTCGCCGCGGCGTTATCCGTGCCGGTAGTGGTCCCGTTTGGCAGCACTTCCTCGGTGCTCACCGGTCCCGGACTTCCGGGCGATTCGCAACACCACTTGATTCAGTCCAATGTCCCGTGTTCGCCCTGTTTTCTACGGACCTGTCCCATCGATCTGCGTTGTCTGCGGGGCCTTTCAGTTGAGCGCGTGCTGGCCGAGGTCCGGCAGGCGTGGCGTCCCGCAAAATCGCCATAGGGCTCTCAGTTGGGCAAGGCCGCCGGCGCCGGCTTTCGTTGGGCGAAAAAGAAGACCGCTCCCAAGCCCGTTCCGAAGCCCATCCCGTAAAGCAGCCCCCAACCCATTTTCGCCCAGGTGCCAATCTGCGCCTTGCTCAGCGCGGGCGACACTTCGGCAGCCTCCGGACGGGTCAGCCAGGCCATCAGGATTCCACCCAGAAAATAGCCCGCGGAATGGGTCAAGAAGAGCAACGGCCCCGTTCTCCCAGCCGCAGCGAAGGATCCCAGGCGCCAACTGATCCACAGCGCAAAGGTGAGACTTCCAGCCAACGATCCCAGCCATTCACCGAGACCCAGACCCAGAGCAAACCAGGCGCTACTCCACACCACCGCATAGGCCAAAAACGCGGGCACGAATAGAGCGTAAAAGCGGGCCAACCGATGAACGCCTCCGAGCAGCGGGTGCAACAACAGTCCAGCCAGGCCGACGAAGACCAGCGCGGTGGCGGCATACAAACCGACTTCACCCACCCGGGTATAAAACCAACGTCCGGCCAAAGCCCACACCGAGAACCCGGCGAGGCTGACGACAGTGAACCCTCCACATCCAATGGCCAAAGAACGGCCGAGCGAGGGAGGATTGCGCAGATTCATCAGGATTGAGATCGGACAGCTACTTCCGTCACTTAAAGCGAATGGCGACGGCAACGATGGAATTAGGCGGGAAAGTCGGCTGCTGATCCGAGGCGATCGGATCTACCTGAACGGAGGAAAACCGTTTTTGCGGGTCCCAAACGACATACATGGCGTGGGCTCCAAGATCGGCCGCCGCCTGGCGGAGTTCCTGATCAATTTCCTGCCAGCTCGCTCCTTTCGAGGGCTCGATGATGATTTCGCCCACCTTTTCATGGGGCCGATGGGAAGCCCAAGGGATCAACTGAACCCGGGCACCGTCGGTGCTGGCGAACTTGGCGACCCCAGGTTCGGGGTGGCTCCTCGTGGTCGTGCAGCCATTCCCCAGGATCAGTCCGAAGGCCAGTAAGGAAAACAGCCGGAGATTTGGGAGAACGTTCATAAACGGCGGGGTAATGGGATCGAAACTCGGATCCGGGCGGAAGATGAAAATCGGTGAATTCACGCAACGCCCCACTGGGACGGCGCCACCTCGTGGCGCTTTGACTTCGATGACTCCATCCGTAGGCTGACGGCCTCATGCGTCTACTTCGGCATACTGATCCTGATTTTGCGGCGCAGCTTGAATTATGCGCCGCCGCGTCGAGCTTGTTCGATCCGGCAATTGAAGAGAGGACCCGGGCAATCGTGGATGCGGTACAGGAACGAGGGGATGGCGCCCTGATCGAGTTCACCCAGCGCTTTGACAACGCCACCCTGACCCCGGAACAGCTTCTGGTCACCACGGCTGAACTGATGAACGCCGCGCTCGTGGCCGATGAGGGATTACGCACCGCGGTGACCGAAGCGCACCGAAACATCGCGGCCTTTGCCCGCCGTTCCCTGCGGCGCGCCTGGCAGATGACGAATTCGCATGGCGCGGACGTTGGCGAAAAATTCGACGCGTATCACCGCGTGGGGATTTACGTTCCGGGCGGCACTGCGCCCCTGGTTTCAACGGCCTTGATGACCCTCACGCTGGCCCAGGTAGCGGGGTGCGGGGAAATTGTGGTGTGCACCCCGGCTGGCCGCGATGGAACGGTGAATCCAGCCCTCCTATTTGCCGCCAATTTCGCGGGGGCAACGGAGATCTACCGGGTGGGTGGAGCGCAAGCGATCGCCGCGATGGCCCTCGGGACGCCGACAATCCCGCGAGTTCAGAAAATCTTTGGTCCGGGCAACGCTTATGTGGTCGCGGCCAAGCGCCTGCTATTTGGCCACGTCTCCGTCGACCTCCTACCTGGGCCGAGCGAGGTTCTGGTGCTGGCCGATGATTCGGCGGACGCCGCCCTGGTCGCGGCGGATTTGCTAGCCCAAGCGGAGCATGGCTCCGGCTTCGAACGGATCTGGCTGGTGACCCCGACCGGTCGCCTGCTAAAGGCGGTGGAACGAGAGCTGGCCCGGCAGTTACCCAAATGTTCCCGGCGAGCCCTTATTGAACCGAATTTGAAACGGAATTGCTGGTTAATCCAGGTCGCCGATCTGGAGTCCGGCGTGGCGCTGGTCAATCGCTTGGCGCCGGAGCACTGCCAGGTGATGACCCGGAAGGCGCGGGCGGTTTCCGCGGGCATTACTACGGCTGGAGCTATTTTCCTCGGACCCGATTCGCCCACCGTCCTGGGGGATTACGTCGCCGGGCCGAGTCACACCTTGCCCACGGGAGGCGGCAGCCGGTCCTTCGCGGGATTGACGGTGGATCAGTTCCAGCGGCGGACCAGCGTCGTCGAATACCGTCGGCCCTCCTTGCGCAAAGCCCTGAAGGCGGTGCAGAAGTTTGCGGCTATGGAAGGACTCGATGCGCATGGCCGGTCGGCGCAGATTCGGGTGAAGCCTTGACGGCCGTCCCAGTTCGATTTGGTTTCTCCGATTAACTTTCATGTCTCGTTCCTCTGCCCTCATTCGCCCGCTCGTCCGGAATTTGCATGCCTATACGCCGGGTGAGCAGCCTCGCGAGAAGGGTCTCATCAAGCTAAACACGAACGAGAATCCCTACCCTCCTTCGCCCCAGGTTTTGGCAGCCACCCGGGCGGCCGTGGACGAACGCCTGAGACTTTATCCAAGTCCAACGGCGGACCGGTTGCGGGAGCGCTTGGCCCAGCACCATGGCTGTGCGCCCGAGCAAATCATTGTGGGGAACGGTTCAGACGAACTGCTGGCTTTGGCCGTACGGGCGTTTGCCGAACCGGCGCAGGAGGCGGAACAACTGAATCCGCGCTCCACCGTCCAGTATTTCTGGCCCAGTTACTCGTTGTATCCGGTGCTCGCGGCCACCCACGGCGCAGGCGCCCAGGCCTTCCCGCTGAATGCCGACTTCTCCTTACCCTCGATACGCGAACTGAAGCGCGATGGCCGCTGGGAATTTCGGGCTGCCCTCACCTTCGTGACCACCCCCAATGCGCCCAGCGGACGGGGTTATTCCACGGCGGAATTGGACACACTTTGCGCCGCCATGAAGGGAGTCGTGGTATTGGATGAGGCGTACGTGGATTTCGCCCAGGAGAACGCCCTGGAACTGGGCCTGAGGCACCCGCACGTCCTCATTTCCCGGACCTTTTCCAAAGCCTACTCACTTTGTTTTCAAAGGGTCGGCTACTTCATTGGAAATGCCGAGCTGATCGGGGCGCTGCACCAGATCCGGGATAGTTACAACGTTAATGGCTTGGGCCAGGTCGCGGCCGAAGCCACGCTGAAAGATCTCGCGTACTCCCGGCGCAATTTCTCGCGGATCAAGGCGACGCGGGATCGGTTGCGGCGGGAATTAAGCGGGCTGGGTTGGGAAGTCTTGCCCAGTCAGGCCAATTTTCTCTTGTGCCGGCCGACCGGGCGTCCGGCCGAAGCGTGGCTTCAAGCATTGCGGGAGCGGAAGATTCTGGTCCGCTGGTTCGCGGCCCCGGAACTGAGTTCTTATTTGCGCATCACGGTCGGCCGTGAAACCGAGGCCTCGACGCTCTTGAAAACAGTACGAGACCTCCAATAAGCCGGCGGAGACTCAACGCTCACTCCACTGGCCAAACGAGGTCAACCGTTTCCCCCCCGAAAGCGCGAACCCCAGGCGGAAGGCTCACCAGGAAGGGCAGTCCGTACTCAATGACGTTGCTGCTGGTTCCCCGGGGCAGCAGTTCGGGCAAAATGGGCTCCAACTGCGTACCCACGGCCAGAACGCGTCCCAATCCGGTCTCGCGTCGGTGCCCGCGGGAACGGATCTCCACCGGCATGTTGGTCCGGATCTCGAAATTGAGGGGCTGACGGAGGTAAGCCACGATTCGCTCCGCTTGATCGCCACTGAGCGAGAGGAGGAGTTCCCCTTCCGTGACAGTTTCGCCCGTACGACGATGAACGACGGTGACCACGCCATCGATCGACGCCACCAAATTGACAGGGCCCAGTTGACCTTCGAGAACACCCAATTCGCGTTCCTCGATTTCCAAAGCGGCCCGAAGAGCGGCGGGAGCTTCCTCTTTTAGTTTGGACTCTTCGGACGTGAACCGGCCAATCGCTTGATCAATATCAGTAACCAAAGCACTTCGCTCCCGAATTTCGGCCGCCAGGCTTTCAAAATCACGCCGGGCTACATCCAATTCAGCAGGTCGGGCGAAACCATCCGGATCGTTTTGAAACCTTTCCTGCCGCTCTAGTTCATTTCGGAAATAGTCCTTTTGCGTCTGGAGGGTAGCGAGTTCAACTCGTTGATTCATCCAGTCAAGCCGAAGATTGAGATACCCAATCTCATTGTTCTGCTGCCGAAGCCGGGCATCCAAGGCATCGCGAAGATAGCCAATGCGGGCGCGTCCGAGAGCCAATTGGGAAGCCAACACGAGAGAATCCACAGGCTGGATCTGCCCGATCGATTGACCGGCGGTGACACGTTCCAGCAACCCCACGCTCAGGATCACAATTCGGCCCGCCTGAGGTGCGGTAACAAACGTTCGAACCGGCTCGACCTCGCCCACCATCGAAGAAGGACCGACGTAGGTTCGCCAGCTAACAACGGTCAAACCCAGGACGAGGGTGAACGTTACGAAGGGCAGTACCGCGATTCTCAGTTCGCGGAAAATCACCCGGGGCGGTGAGGGGATGCGGGGTAATTTATCCATCGATCATACCTCCGATTCCTCCTCCGCCTTGAGGCTGGTTACCCGCGAGACTCCGGGGAACGACTTCAGCTCGGACAAAAGTTCATCCACCCGCTCAGAATCGCGCAGAAGGAGTCGGTAACTGAGATCCGTCCCATCATAACCCACATTGGATCGCTGACTGGCAACCAAGGCCCGACGGGCATGTCGATCGAGTAATTCCACCAAGTCCTTAAGCTCCGCCAACGGACGCCCCCAATGGAGATTCAGCACCAGATCGTAACGATGCCGCGAGCCGAACTGGGTCAGGTGCAGGTACAACATCAAGACGGCAAACACCAACGTGCCGATGATGGCGGTGGTGTACTTCTTGGTGCCATTGGCCATGCCCATGGTGATCGAGGCCAAAATATAGGCGGTATCGAGGGTATCGCGTAGGATGTTGCGAAATCGGACGATCGCAAACACCGCCATCAGCCCGAAGGCGATCAACAGATTGTTGGCCATCACGATCATCACGACAGCCACGATGAGGCCGAGGACGATCAGCGCATTGACGAAGGACCGAGAATAGCTGAGCCCGCTGTGACACAGCATGTAAGTCCAAGCGATCACATGCCCGCACAGAAACGCGAGCATCAAGCTCAAGAGCATTCCATGCAGGTCATCCGGACCGGTCCCAAAGTCACCTCGCAAGAGCCAGTTTCCCATGCCGTTACGGCACTATGCCGCCATTAGAAATAGATTGTCGAGTTTGGCCAGGCGGGCATCGCGCTGAGCGGCAGTCGACGGATTGACTCGGTGGAAGCAGGACGAAGCATTTTGGTAAAAGTAGTGTTCACCCTTTCGGACGATTCCATCGGCGTACTTGGAAGCTGACCCTTGTCGCAGGTTGAAAATGCGGACCAATTCCTTGAACCAGTCAGGAAATCGGCCGGTAAACTTGAGTTCTAGAACCACCAGGCGACCGAACACAGTGGTCGGATCGTCCAACTGATCGGTGAAGCGGGCCACAAACTCGGGTGAAATGAGGACATTTCGGTCCATCGTCACGCGGACCGAATTGTCATGAACACTGATCCACGCCTCCCGTTCGTAGCGGACATGGGCCACAGGGTGAGCACAATGGCGGTTGCTGAGTTCAACGAACCGCTGGAGAGCCACCAACTGACGGGGATCGCCGGAAACCATTTCCGCCGCCGTCGGCAGATGCCCCGCGAGCACAGCTTGAACGGCTGGCCGTTTGACCCCGCCGCGTTGCTTCATGATCGCCTCATTCATTCGGCGTTTGATCTCGAAAAACACCGGTGCCTGGGCGTTGTCCTCGTAGAAGCGTAAGCGCAGTTTATACCGATTTTTGTCGCCGTTGATGGTGCCCCAGTAAATGGCCAGGTCGTTCGAATCGAGGTACAGGTTGTGGATCGTGTAGCTCAGGTCCGCCCGTTTGGCCCCGTACTCGTCGAGCTCAAGGTAAGAACGCACAAACTCTCGCACCGCGAGGGCGACTTCCTCCGGGACGACATACTTCAGCTCCCAGCGCTGCAATTGCATCCGGTCATCACCCATGGAAGAAAACTTGGCTCCTTAAGCCGATCGCCAACGCGTTAAGATGACACAGGTTTGTCACAATTCGTTCAAGCTACAGATTCGCCGGTCCGTAAATTCCAAGTAATAGGAAACGGACTAAGCAAAGCACACCGCGTGCCGGCAACCAATTTTTTTGTCGCTAGAAATGCCGCCCTGCCGCCTCGAGCGAGGGCTATTTCGCCAGTCGGTGCCACCCCTTGGGTCACGGCCAATCGTTCGCTCGAGTGTTCAACGGCAGTTTCCGCTGAAGCCGACGAAGATCATCAAGGTCCCCATCCGGTCGAGCGGGCTGGCCCCATTCGACAAAAATCTTCGGCCCTTGCCACCGCCAACGTTCGGCATGGCCATCAACAAAGGCCAAATTGGCGCCGCGACGATGGCGCTCGGCCGGCAAATCCACCCACCGATCCGAATAGGGACCCCCATCGTTGGGTTCGATCCCAAAGGTCGCGTCCACGATGCCATGCTCATGGGTGTCGATGTAGCTAAAGACATCGGAGGCCGAGGGACGACTGGCTTCAGCGAGCGTTTGGGCTGCTCCGTAGGCCAGATCGCAATTCAGCCAGACGTTCAGATTGTAGCTTCGGGTCCGCGGCACGGCGTGTCCTCGTTCACTGCTGAAAATGGTGGTTCGGTCGGCCGGGCAACGGAAGACCGAGGTGGTTTTAAGATACGGAAAGAGCACGCTCGCCAGGAGATTCGACGTCGTGGTGTCGCGCGTGACATCACCCGGCGCCCAAGACGAATCGGTGATGATAGGGGTATTGGTGTCGCCCACCACAAACGAGTAACTGTTGGGCGGAAGCCAATCCTGATGATCCGCCACATAGGTAAGCGAGGCAAGCTGGAGTTGGCGCAGATGATTGAGGCAGGCGGTCCCCAGGGAGGACTGTCGAGCCTGGGACAAACTGGGAAGCAGCAATCCCACCAAGACCGCGATGATCGCAATGACGACCAGCAGCTCAATCAGCGTGAAACCGCCGAGAGGACGTCGGATTTGATGCGTTTCCGGCATTTTTTGACGGCGTCAAGTCGAGAAGACCACCCAATACAGTTAGAGAAATTTGATGGTTGTAGGATGGCGTCAGTCTGCTGATTTGGCCACCCTGGAATGTGTTTGCCTGCCACTACCGACGCACCATTCGCCTGCGGGCACCGGTGGCATCGGCGTTCGCCTTCCATCTTAATCCCGCCAATCTGCGTCAGATCTCCCCGCCTTGGACACCGGTGCACCGCGTTCAAGTCCCCGCCACGTTTGCGCCCGGAGCTCAGCTCGAGGTAGAGGTCCGCGTGTTTGGCTTCTGGCCGCAAACGTGGAAGGTGGAAATTAAGGAACTGGCCGCCCCTGAACGACTGGTGGATATCGCTCTGAGCGGTCCGTTTCCGGCCTGGCGGCACACGCATTCATTTCGGTCGGTCGGAACGGAGACGGAAATGACCGATCAAGTGGACTACGATCCGCCGCTCGGCTGGCTGGGTCGGTGCCTGGACCCGTTGGTCACTCGACCCCTGCTGGCGCTGATGTTCCGTTTCCGTCACAGACGGACCAAAGCACTCTTGGAATCGGCTGAAGAGCCGCTTCAAAATCCAAATGAGCACTGACCTCAAGCCAAAGGCGCCCGCTCGCGAAACCAGGGGGTGCTTTGCTCGTAGGCATGCGCCACGCGAAACATAGTCTCCTCACCAAAGGGTTGGCCGAGGATTTGGAGCCCAATGGGCAATTTGGGAGCACGCGTGAAACCGCAGGGAACACTCAACCCACAGATTCCCGCCAGGTTGCAGGAAATCGTGAAGATATCACTCAGATACATCTGCAACGGATCCCCTGACTTCTCCCCCAGCTTGAACGCAGCCGTCGGCGTCGTGGGCGACACGATGGCTTCCACCTGCTCGAAGGCTTTGAGAAAATCCTGGCGAATCAGGGTGCGCACCTTTTGGGCGCGCAGGTAAAACGCCTCGTAATATCCGCTGCTCAAAACGTACGTTCCTAGGATCACGCGCCGCTTTACTTCGGGACCAAAGCCGGCCCCGCGGGTCCGCGAGTTCAGTGCCTCCGGATCCGGTCCCGCCACTCGAAGTCCATACCGTACGCCATCGAAGCGGGCCAGGTTCGCCGAGGCTTCCGCGGGGGCGATGATGTAATAGGTAGCGGCGGCAAAATCGCTGTGGGGCAAAGAAACCTCAACCAACTCGGCTCCCAGTGATTCCAATTGTCGGTAGGCCGCCTGGATCGCCGTCGAAACCTCGGGATCGAGTCCACCGATGTTGAATTCCTTCACCACACCCAGTCGCAATCCTCGCAAATCACCGGTTAGGGCCCGCGCATAGTCCGGCACCGGACGCGGCACGCTGGTCGAATCCTTCAGATCATGTCCGCTCAGCACGCTCAGTAAGGTGGTGGAATCCCGGACGTCTTTGGTAAAGGAACCTATTTGGTCGAGTGAACTGGCGAACGCGACCAACCCAAAGCGCGAAACCAATCCGTAAGTGGGCTTCAGGCCGACCAGGCCACAGAGGGCGGCCGGCTGCCGGATAGAACCACCGGTGTCCGAACCGACGCTGGCAAAGCACTCACTCGCGGCCACCGAGGCGGCGCAACCGCCCGAGGAACCCCCGGGAATCCGGGTGGTGTCCCAGGGATTCAAAGTCGCCCCGAAAGCGGAATTCTCGGTGGAACTGCCCATGGCGAACTCGTCCATATTCAACCGCCCGAAAACCACCGCCCCGGCCGCTTTCAACCGTTCGACCACCGTGGCATCGTACGGAGAGATAAAACCTTGGAGAATTCGGGAACTGCAGCCACAGGGTTGACCCCGATGACATAACACATCCTTGAGCGCCACCGGAACCCCAAGCAGCGGCTTCTCCGCGTGGGAAACGCCGGACCGGAGCTGCTGGTCGGCCGCCCGAGCCTGGCCTAGGGCATCAGGCACATCGTAGCTGAGGAAGGCTTTGACCTCGCCATCCACTTGGGCGATTTGATCGAAGCAAGCCTCCAGGGCCTCCTCGGCAGAGCATTCGCGCCGCCCGAGCCGGCCGGTGAGTTCGGAAATAGTAAGCTGACGCAGCATGGACGGAACGAATTGAACCAGCACCGGCCAGCGGGTGCGACGCCTTTTCTTAGAGGGGTGAAGGAAGGTGCCCCCAAAAATGTCACCCCAATGTCACCGTGCGGCACCAGACCAATCAGGGGATTGCCCGCCACAGTTCGGGGTGTCTGAATGATCGATCCAGGGAGCTCGTCAGACCCTAACCACAAGAAAATGGATACTCGTCGTCGCTTCCTCAAATCGCTGTTAGCCGCCCCGGTTCTCGGTGCGGGGTGCGCTCACGTTGATTCAAAGACTGGAATCCATAAGGCGACCACCGGAACAGTCCCCGCCTACATCGCGCCCCCAGGAAGTCCGCGCCGAATCATCCACCTGGTCGCCGATGGCATGAGCTCGGGAACCCTGGCCTGTGCCGACCATTATTCACAAATTCAGCGCGGACGACGGCTGACCTGGTTTGAGATGCTGCGCCGCGATGACGTCAGGGTGGGCGTCATGGACGTCCGATCCCAAAACTCAATTGTCACGGATTCCTCGGCCTCAGCCTCAGCCTGGGGCAGCGGAGTTCGAATTCCCAACGGCAAGGTCAATCAAACGAGCAAAGGCCGGCCGTTGGTAACTTTGTACGAACTTCTGGGCGAAGCCGGTTGGAAACGCGGCTTGGTTACCACCACTGAGATCACCCATGCGACCCCAGCCGGATTTGCGGCCTGTGTCAAAAGCCGCGCTGACGCCGAAGATATTGCCGCGCAATATTTGGAGCGACGGGTAGATCTTGCCTTGGGCGGCGGGCGCAAGTACTTCCTGTCTGACCAACGAAAAGACAAACGGGACCTGAGAATCGCCTTCCGGGAGGCGGGCTATGCCGTCTTGGAAACGCCGAAAGATCTGGAAAAGGCACCGTTGGATCAGCGGTGGATCGGTCTATTTTCCGCCGGGCATTTACCGTTCCTGGTGGATCAAAAAGGCGGCCTGACCCAGGTGGATCCCACGCCACCGCTGGCGGATCTGACCCGCGCCGCCCTGCGGAATCTGGTGAATTCCGAACGGTTCATTCTCCAAGTCGAAGGCGGCCGTGTGGACCACGGTTCACACAATAACGATGCGGCGGCGGCCGTCTGGGAAATGATCGGTTTCGATGAAGCCCTGGACGTTTGTCTCGAGTTCCAGCGGGAACACCCCGACACTTTATTGGTGATGACCACGGACCATGGGACCGGAAATCCGGGTTTGAATGGCATGGGTGACAATTACGGCCAGAGCTCCAAACTGTTTCGAAATGTGAGCCGGATGCGGCAATCGTTGCCGGAGATTATTTCCCGACTGCAACTGGCCGAGACCCCGGCCGCCAAGTTGGCCGTGCTGAAGGAATCAACCGGATATACGCCTTCGACACGGCGGATGGACCAGCTTCAGCCCTTTCTCCAGAAGAAGGGTTATGCGTTGTATGATGGTTTGAATTCGGAAGTGGGGGCCCTCGGCCAGATGTTGGGCAATCATTTGGGCGTGAGTTTCACCAGTACCGCACATACTTCGGATCATGTCCCGGTGCTGGCGGTCGGTCCGGGTGCTGACCGTTTTCGGGGCTTTGTCGAGAACACCGAAATCTTCGACCATTACGTCGAGTTTGCCGGCATCCGCTTTCACAACCCGCAGGAATCGCTGTTGGCCGCCCAGGAAGCCTTCCTGGGCGGGTTCGACTCCGCCATGCCGCATCACGTCTGACGTTCACTTAGAACCTGCTTGGCGAGAGTCATCAACCGCCGGCCGGAAACGCGGAGACCCAGGCGGTCTCGCACCAGATTTGGCCGATGTCGGATGCCGGCTCGGAAATCCCCGGACAACACCCGGACCTCATCCAAGGTGGTAGTCCGAGCAACCTCTCCCAGCACCTGCAGATCGAGCGTAAACCAATCGGGGACCCACCGGATCAACCACGCTGCGATCACCCGGTACCCTCTGGGAACGCAGCGCACGAACGCCTCCCGTTCAAACAATTCAGGAGCGACTCGAAAATTGCGAGCGAAGGCGTTACGGAACGAGACCGTGGGATCATCAAATGACATCTAAGCCGAAAGCATGCTGCGCCCTTACCGTTGAGGGTCAACGGTACTTGGGTGACGAATTGGGGACGATTGAAAAGGCGCTGAATCCAATTCTCCGGACTGGAGCTCGCAAATGGTTCTGCTTTAAATTCAGCCCGAACAAATCATTATGCGACATTTTCAACCACTTCCCTCGGCCATCGCATCAGCGGCCCTACTAATTCTCGGTCTCGCAACCGGATGCTCAACCACGCCAAACCCGGCCATGAGTAGTGAGGAAATCATGGAGGAAGGCTTCAAGGGAAAGACCTCCGTCGCCGCTCGCTTGAGCGAGAACATGGGAACTCAGGCCGAAAAGGTGCGGATGGTCTATCTGACCCAGCAACTCGCCCTGAACAAGCCTACGAAAGGCGATACCGCGAGTTGGGCTCAGAAAACGTCGGAACTGAATCGGGCGGCTGTCGCTTTGGAGTCCAATGCGCCTGACTCCCTGGTTTCCTGGAAGGCCGCCGCGGATTGCAAGAAGTGCCACTCCATGCACAAGCCGGACTAAATCACGGCGGTTTTACTTGATACGTTTGAGTGACCAATCGGGCCGGTCGGCCTGATTGGACCAATGTTGCATATCCTGCAATTCGCGATGGTTCATCGCTTCGACGTGACCGTCGATCATACCGGTCACCGCCCTTTGAGTGAACCGGGGATGCACATTCCCCCAAGCCTCAGGCCCATCTGCGGCACTGAAATCCTGCGACCAACGGCGAGCCATGAAATAGGGTGATTTTACCTGATAGAATCCGTTGACCACTTTCCCTTCGAACGGTCCACGAGCAGAGGCAAAGACGAGTAAGTTATCGGGCCGACGCACATCCGACGTGCGCACAGCACAGAATTCACCAAACCGTTCAAAGGCTCGAGGTTCAGGCGGAAGTTCAAGGTCGTCGCCCCCGACAAACGTGGCGTTGATGCCCAGCGAAGGGAACACACTCGCCGCATAGGTGCCAATAAACGGATCCGTCATCGCCTCGAACTGCCGTAGCAAAGGGGCATTTTCATTTGCATACATCACGCCAAAGTTCTTCCCCAGCCAGGGTGCCAGTCGCCAGGGATACCGACAGTTAATGGGATGCGGAACCGGAGCGCCGGACCGATCAATGGGCAGGGGCTCGTCGGGCAGGAAGTGTCTATAGCCCTTCAACACCCGCTCCTGGTGATCACCGGCATACAGGGTCCAAGCGAGCATCAGCTGTCGGGCGGAGGAAATTTCATTGACCTTTTTGGCCTGCGACTTGGCCTTACCGAGGGCCGGCAACAAGAGCCCAGCGAGAACCCCGATAATGGCAATCACCACGAGGAGCTCAAGGAGCGTGAAAGCGGCCGAGAGGGCCGGAACACGACGGCTTGGAACGAATCGAACCACGAATGTATTATACCCATCCCTTCCGAGAGGGCTTCTGCTATTTTGCCAAAGATTATCGCAAAACTGTCATTGGAAGACGACAAATTACATCCTATCCAATTGAATGGGAGTTTCTTAAGTAGTTTCGATTTAGACCGAAGCGCCGCTGTAACCGGAGGCGAACCTCACCCGTCTCCTGAATTGAACTGATATGAACACTTTGACTCGATCCTGGGTTTCGACCCTGAGCCTGGCAGCCAGCCTCTTCCTGCCGGCGATCCTATTGGCCGAAGCCCCCGCGCCAAAGCCCCCCGCGGAATCCTCCGCCGGGGCAAAGAAGCGGCCCGACCGCCCAGGTGGGGATCGCACCGACGCCATGCGCGAGCAGCGCGACGCTTGGGTCAAAGAAATCGGCGCTTCCGAAGAGCAGATGGCTAAAATTCGGGAGGCGATGAAAGCTCAGTCCGATCAGGCCCGCGAATTTCGCGCAAAAACGGATTTAAGCAACGAAGAGCGGCGGGCCAAAATGCTCGAACTGCGCGAGGGGACGTCCGCCAAAATTAAGGGAATACTTACTCCAGATCAGTTCGCCAAGTACGAGAAACTGCAGGAGCAACGGCGGGAACAGATGTCCCGAAGCGAAGGACGACGTCCGCCGCCAGGTGGACCCAAACGGGACGGCACCAAGCCCGACGCGAGCAAGTAATTCAATTGGGGGCAGTAACCTGAGTGATGACCGAGCGGGCGAATTGCCCGACCGGTTTTTTGTCGCGACACATCCGTAGTTTCGGTTCGAACAGGGTTTCCTGGTTAAACATCCGGCTCGGCGTCGAGCCAGTCCATTATGCCCACCGGTCTCGAACAACTGGGCGAGCAACCGCTAGCGAACCTGGTCGCCTTCCTAGCCGCTGGCACCCAGCAGCATTGAGGTGGCGCGAAAGGGGAAGGGCGTTTGAGCTGCGAATCGCGCAGATACGAAAATCCCCCGCTTTCCGCTTCCCCCTTCACCCTCCGTCCCCCGCTAGACCGGCATGAAGGGAGGCTGCTTGACGGCGGAGACCAAGAGTGGGCCAATGATTTGAACTCGGAACCTGTGAATTCTACCATAACTCTTTCCCCCGATTGTGAGTGTCGCGACCGCAGTACCGCACTCAGCATTTTCGGAGCACTCACGGTCCTCTGCGGCGGCGCGTGTGTTCTGCTGATAGCCGTCATGGTCTTGGGTCAGGCAATGGCGCCGGCCGGAGCCAAAGGACCCACTGCAACCCAAACTCTGGTGCCCGGCCTGGTAATATATGGGGGCCTGGCCGTGGTTTTGGTCTCGCTGGGTATCGGCTCGATCATGGCCCGCCGATGGGCCCGTGCGCTGTTGCTCATCGTTTCCTGGAGCCTAATGTTGCTGGGAATTTTGGGAATCGCCTCGTTGGCTTTCGTGATGCCGAAAATGCTGGGGTCATTCCCAACCAACACTCCGGCCGGGCAACCCGCACTTCCACCCGGAACACTTCAGATCATCCTCACCGTCACACTCCTGATGTTCGGTTTCTTCTTTGTTCTGTTACCGGGAGTCGGCGTCCTGTTTTACGGGAATCGCCACGTCAAGCGCACCTGTGAAGTGCGCGATCCCCAGCCGCGCTGGACCGATCAATGCCCACTGCCGGTTCTCGCGGTCAGCCTGTGGCTGGCGGCGGGAGTTCCCATGATGTTACTCATGCCGCTGGCCTACCGATCCCTCCTCCCCTTTTTTGGTGTGTTCCTCACGGGCGTGGCCGGAACGGTGGGCTATGGCGTACTGGCAGCCATCTCGGCTTGGTCAGCTCGGGCGTTCTACCGTTTGGACTTCCGCGGTTGGTGGCTCATCGCGGGTTCCTTCAGTCTGTTCACCGTGTCCAATATCGTGACATACTCGCGACACGACCTGATGGAGGTGTACCGGCTGATGGGCTATCCGGAAACGCAGATTGAGCTGATGAAGCAGATGAGCTTTCTCAACAGTTCCACGATGAATTGGGGTATGGGTCTGTTCTTGGTCCCGGTGGTGGCATATCTGATTTATTTGCGGCGATATTTTCGGGCGACCGCCTCGGTCTAAATTCAGGTTCCATGGTCTTGCCGATTGACTCTTCATCGGCTTCGACGCATCCAAAGAGTGGTCCATGAAAGCTACGCCTTCTTCTTGGCGCCCGAGAGTCCGCTTCACTCGGTCGGGGTTCACGCTGATTGAGCTGCTGGTGGTCATCGCGATCATCGCCATCTTGGCAGGGATGCTTCTTCCCGCGCTCGCTCGGGCTAAATACGCCGGCATGCGCAGTTATTGTTGGAACAGCATCCGGCAACAGTACCTATCCCAACTGCTCTACTCTTCGGACAGCCGGGGGAAATTTCCGACGCATGCGGACGGCAGTCCCGACTATCATCGGACGGGCGGGAACAAAGACAGTATTGTCACCCTCCTGAAGGGAAAGTACGTGCCCAACACGGCGATCTTGATCTGCCCAATTACTCGAAAATCCTTTGGCCGGACCTGGCTCAACTACGAGAGCATGGCGAACTTCGCCGACAAGAGTACGAAGGATTACGGCGGCTGGGACACCACGGCGGCCAACGTCTACACACCGTACATGTGGTTCGCGAATTTCACCGCCAGCCCCGCCATGAAGTTCCTCAATGGCGCCGGCAAAGTGGATGTCAACGACACCACCTCCGAGCCGGCTTGGCCGCGGACTGAGGAGGAATGTGAAAGCCGACGGGCCTTCATCACCCACCGGGTTAGCGATAGTCCGGGCGCCGCCCTCTGGGACGTGGGACATCTCGGAAAGTTTGGCCAGGGGACCCAAAGCAAACCGCTCTGGGCTTGGTCCTCGACACCCGACCAGCCCGTCGGTCAAGCGGATGGCTCGGTGATCACCCGGCCGAAAGCGCAGGTACGACCCCGAGCTAAAGGAGGGCCGTCCGCCGACACGGTTTATTACTACTGAGCATCGGTCGGCGAGCCGCTCCGCCGCCGACACTATCTCTCGGTCCCTCAGATTCCTTCCTCCCTCCGACTCTTCGGTTCGCCCCAAGGCAGCTCCCGGTTAGCTCCCTACATCTGACGATACCGAAACCCGCGCCCGACCTGGTAGAAGGGGCGTCGGTATGAAATTGTCACTTCGACGTCAGGGCACAGGGCTCGGTTTCACCCTACTAGAACTCCTCCTGACCCTCGTCTTGATCGCAGTGTTGGCGGGCTTGTTACTGCCCGCCTTGGGTCGGGGTCGAGCCAAGGTTCAAGGGGTCGGCTGCCTGGCCAATCTGCGCCAATGGGGTCTGGCCACCTTCAACTGGGCGGCGGAGAATTCGGATCTTCTACCGCAGGATGGCACTCCCAATGGGCGCTCGCGTAACGAGGGATGGTATGTCGATCTACCGCGAACCCTTGGGATTCCCCCGTATCACGATCAACCCTGGCGCACCAATCCGCGGGTCGATCCCGGCCGCTCACTTTGGATTTGTCCGGCCAACCTGCGTCGAAGCAATTCGAACAACTTGTTTCACTATTGCCTCAACCAACACGTCAACGGAGCTGGCAGCGGCAATCAGATTCCACTGGGAATGCTGCCGGCACCCGTCCGGACGATCTGGCTTTTCGACAATGGACGCCTGGCGGCGGTGGCCGGGCCGAACAACGTTCACACCAACCTCCACCAGGGTGGAGCCCAGTTTTTGTTCCTGGACGGGCACGCTCGGAGATATCCCAACACGGCTTACTGGGACTTTTCGGCAGCGCGCAGCCGACGCGATCATTCGGAGCTGCGCTGGGATCCGTTTGAGTGAAAGGCTCGGGCAATCGAGGAGCCACCGAAAGCCCGGCACAACCTGGAGGCAGGTTGAACGTCGGTAGTGCATTTTATCGGTTGATCCAGCCTCGACGACGTCACCTCAGATTTACCCGTCCGCGTGGAACTCTCCGTGACGCTTTCCTCCGGCGGCGGTCCAAATTAACGTGGTCGCCATGGCTGAACTTCGGGACACCGTGTCCCCCGCTACTGCGTCCTCCGGACCTCCGGAGGACGTGACTGCCCTTCCGCCTGATTTTTCGGCTCTGTACTCCGCCCATTCCCAGCCGATCTATTATCTCGCCCTGCGTTTGTTGGCGGACCCACAACAGGCCGAAGACGCGACTCACGACGTTTTCGTCAAGGCCTTCGGAAAAGTTGCTGAGTTCCGGGGCGACGCCGAGATCCGGACCTGGTTGTACCGCATCACGCTCAATCACTGTTCGAACCTGCGCCAACGTTGGTCCGCCCGGAATATTCACACCACCCTAGACGAGGCCAGCTTTGATCACCTGGCGGGTCCGGCCGATTCACCCTTCCGCCTGCTGGAGACCAAGGAACTCGGTCAACGAATCCAACAAACCCTTAATTCGCTGCCGGAAGAATACCGACTTCTGCTCCTGCTCGTGGCGGACGAACAACTGAGCTACGAGCAGGTCGGACAACTCACTCAACAAACGGCCGATGCGGTTCGCGGCAAACTGCATCGTGCGCGTCGCGCCTTCGCTGCCGCCTTCGCCAAAACAGCCTGATCCGATGAAACCTGACCCCATCCTACGCCAGACGACTACCGAGAAACAGGTCGAAGAAACCATCACGGGCGAGACGCAGCAGGTACGCGCCGAGCAAAAGTTCGTTTCGGCCGAAGAGCTGTTGCGACACGACCGAGCACAAACACCGGTGCCGGAGGCGCTGGCCCAACGCCTGGCGGCAACGGTAGGTCAGACCGAACCCGGATCGCCCCCCTGGTGGAGACGCTGGCTTTGAACGTTCACGAGGCCCAGACCTCCAGGCTGGACTACCCGACGTTCGAGCCGGCGCCCGGGTTGCTGCCGGAACTCGGCCAAATCGAGGGAACTGCTCGTTCCGCAGTGGCCCGTCAGCGGAGCGAGCTCGCTTGGCAACATCTCCGCCAGTGCACGCTCTGTGCCCATCGCTGCGGGGTAAATCGTCTGGCGGGGGAAAAGGGACCGTGTCATGCGGGCACTGAAGCTCGGGTTTTTCACGCGCAGACTGAAGTGAGTGATGAACGTGAGTTGGCTCCAGTCTTCGCCGTTTCGTTCAGCGGCTGCGACCTACGCTGCGACTTTTGCAACACCGGCCGCGAAAGCTGGAATCCCCAAGCCGGGGAGCCTGTGGTGGGTCTCAACTCGCACTTCTCAACTCTCAACTCCTTGGCAGTTCGAGCGCGGCACGCTCTCACTCAGGGCGCCCGCAGCATCATGATCCTGGGGGGCGAACCCACCGTTCATCTTCCGGCCGCTTTGGAGTTCGCGGCTTTGTTGCCTGACGATGCCCAACTTGTGTGGAAGACCAACGCGCACGGCACCGCGGAAGCCCGAGCGCTGCTCGCCGGTGTCTTCAACGTCTGGCTGGCGGACTATAAGTTTGGTCAGGACACCTGTGCCCAACGGCTTGCCCGAGTCTCGAATTACACACCCATCGTGCAGGAAAATCTGCGCTGGGCCGCCGACCACACTACGCTCATCGTCCGACATCTACTGATGCCCGGTCATGGTGAGTGTTGCTGGCGACCATTGGCCGCATGGCTTGCCGCGGAACTACCCGGCGTGAAGGTCAGTCTGCGCACGGGTTTCTGGCCAGGTTGGTTCAGCACGCGGCACCCCGAACTACGTAAAACGACATCTCAGTCCGAAGAAGAACGCGCCTTCGCCTGGGCACGTGAATTAGGCCTTAACCTCATCTCGTGACTCCCTTACCTCCAACGCTCGTGTCGTCCGACGGACCGGAAGTGCCGATGGCCGCGGCGGTCACGTCCGAAATCATGCTGCTCCCCGATGGCCGAATTCTCGCCCACCATTTGACCCCTGAGATTGCCGCGTTGCTGAATTCTGTCGCGGGCGCCTCGACTGCACCGCAGGCGCAAAGTCCATCGCCCTCTGCGGACCGGAGTCCGCAAGTTCCTCAGGATTGAGATCCCCGCGGAATCCTCCGTATTGAAACGAAGTTTACTTCCCCTTTCCCCATGACGTTCTCCTCTGAAATCGAAGTTCTCATCCGAGCTCGCTATCCCATCCTTTATATCCAGACCGCCGAGGAATTGCGCGTGCTGCCCATCGTGATCGAGATTGCGCAGCGTCGAGGCAAGAAGGTCTTCGAGTGGGCTCATTCGACCGGCCTGGTCCCAGCCGGGACCAACATCCAAAGCCAGAAAACCCGCAGTGCCGCGACGCGCGATCCAGTAGCCGCCCTGGATCAAGTATTGGACCAGGTAGAGCCCGCGATTTTTGTCTTTAAGGACTTCCACCCGTTCCTAGTGAAGTCGAATTTTGCGGTTATCCGGAAACTTAAGGATGTCGCGCTGCATCTGAAGAACAGCTTCAAAACGATCATCCTCATCTCGCCGGTGGTGGAAATCCCGGTGGAACTCGACAAGGAGGTCACGCTCCTGAATTTCCCGCTGCCGACCAAGGAGGACCTCTCGGGGTTGTTAGATCGGATTCTCGCCGATCTCCGGGAACTGAAACAGGTGCAAATCGATCTCGACGACGCTGGCCGGGAGCGACTCGTTCAGGCCGCTCTGGGTTTGACGCTGGGGGAAGCAGAAAACGTCTTTGCGAAGATTATTGTCAAGGATGCCCGCTTGAGTGGCGACGACGTGCACGAGGTATTCGCCGAGAAGCAGCAGATCATTCGCAAGAGTGGGCTGCTGGAATATTACGCCAGCCAGGAGACGTTCGACAACGTGGGCGGTCTGACGGTTCTGAAAGACTGGCTCAACAAACGATCGGCCGCGTTCACCGCCGAAGCCCGCGCCTTTGGTCTGCCGGCACCGAAAGGAGTACTACTGCTGGGCGTGCAGGGATGCGGCAAGAGTCTTTGCGCCAAAGCAGTATCGGCACTCTGGCAACTTCCGCTGCTCCGCTTCGACATGGGACGCATGTTCGGCAGCCTGGTCGGTTCCTCGGAAGAAAATGTCCGCCGCGCCATTGCGGTCGCGGAATCCGTGGCCCCAGCGATCTTATGGGTAGACGAAATCGACAAGGCCTTCGCGGGTTCCGGCGGTGGCGGTGCCAGTGACGGCGGGACTACGGCGCGCGTCTTTGGAACTTTTCTCACCTGGCTCAGCGAGAAGACGGCCCCCGTCTTCGTGGTAGCCACCGCCAACGATATTTCTCATCTGCCGCCGGAACTTCTGCGCAAAGGTCGGCTGGATGAAATCTTCTTTGTGGACCTACCCGCCGAGCCCGAGCGACGAGAAATACTGGGCGTCCATTTGCGCAAACGCGGTCGGCCCGTGGAACAATTCGACCTTACCGTATTGGCCGGTGCCGCCAATGATTTTAGCGGCGCAGAAATCGAGGAAGCGATCAATAGCGCCTTATATGAAGCGTTCTATGATCATTCGGAATTGACCCAAGCCCATGTCCTCGCGTCGCTCCGCCAAACCGTCCCCCTGGCCCGAACGATGGATGAACAGATCAGTCGTCTGCGGACCTGGTCGGAAGGGCGTTCGCGAAATGCCAGTGTGGAGCGAGCCCCCGAAGTGCAGGACCACCGCCGGAAAGTGGAATTGTAGGAGGCGCAGCGTACCGCAGACATTCGAGTCTTCGGTACCGCAGGTTTCCCAACCTGCCTCCCCCAGCACCCCAAGGGCAGGCAGGAATGTCTGCGGTACGGCTAACTCCGTCTCAACTCTCAACTTTCCCCAACCGCCGCCACCGCAGAACCGGCTCCCGGGCCGTTCGTGATTCCGCCAAATCCACAGCAAACTCAACGAGCCAGTCGTTGGCCGCATCGGGATCAACCAGGATTTGTTGGACGACCCACGTCTTCTTGTCCTCCGAGGGGACAACGTAAGTGTGCCGGGAATTGCGAGCCTCAGGATCGAGACACAGATACTGGTGTCCCTCGTAATAGGCCTTCAACGCCTCGGCGAGACGGAATTCGAGTTTCGGTTCCGGCACTTCCCCAACGGTCGACTCGACCTGGACCCCCGCGGCGGCAGCCTCGAACTCCTCGTTCGCAAGTCCGCGTAGGAAGGTGAAAATTTTGGTTCGAACCGCAGCGAGAAACGCCTTGGGATCGCGTGTGATATCTTGCGCTGCCTCTTCGGCGCCAGGGGGCCGCACTTCGGGGGATTCTCCTCGGGGCTGGTACTCCGGGTTGCGGAGCTTCTCCCATTCATCGAGCAGGCTGGAATCAACTTGGCGCAGCATCGCGCGCAAATACGCTTCCATGTCCCGTACGGCATCGGTTTTGGCGGTCTCCGGGACGGTCTGCGACAAAACTTTATAAACACTGTTCAGGTGTCGCAGGAGGACGCCTTCAGCCCGCTGTAGTTCGTAAATCTTGATGTAATCGGCAAAGGAACGGAACTGTTCGAACATCTCCCGGGCGACTGATTTCGGACGGATATTTTCCTGTCCAACCCAGGGATGCCGCGCGGCCCAGGCATTGAAGGTCTCGTAGATAAATTCACGCCGGGGTTTCGGATACTCGAGCTTCTCCAGTTCTTCCATGCGTTGGTCGAACTCCATTCCCTGCGCTTTGAGTTCGGCAACCTTCTGCCCTTTCAACTTGTTCAATTGCGAGCGGAGGATGACGTCCGGATCCTCCAGAATCGCCTCCACCAGCGTGATCAGATCGAAGGCATAATCAGGGGCTTCCCGATCCAGCAGCGGCACGGTGTCGAGCAGGAAGAGCGACAAGGCCTGGTTCAGGGAAAAATCCTCCGGCAGCGCCACATTGATACGCAGTTTTGGACCCGGCTGATCCGGCCCGGAAATGCCGATGATCTCGCGGTCGACCAGCGAGCGGAAGAGTTGCCAAGCCCGGCGGGTATGGACCTTCTTCTGATTGGGTGATTCGTGGGACCCACGAATTAAGTCGCGTAGAGCAGCGCAGCCGTCGCCTGGACGACCGAGCACATTCAGCAACATGGCGTGCGTCACCTGGAAGCGGGAAGTGAGCCGTTCGGGCGGGGCGGTCTGGAGTCGCTCGAACGTTTTGCGATCCCAATTGACGAAGTTTTTATCGGGAGCCTGACGTTTGACGACTTTTTTGCCGTCGCGTTTTGCCTTTTCTTCGAGCTTCAGATTTTCGACGACGTGCTCCGGAGCCTGAGCCACGACCCAGCCCACGTTATCGAAGCCCTTACGCCCGGCCCGTCCGGCGACCTGATGGAAATCGCGAACGGAAAGAATGCCGACCTTTTGGCCGTCGAATTTGCAAAGGCGCGTGAAGAGAACCGTGCGGATCGGAACGTTGATACCAACGCCGAGGGTATCGGTTCCGCAAATGACTTTGAGTCGGCCGCGTTGGGCCAGTTGTTCCACGAGAATTCGGTATTTGGGCAGCAATCCCGCATGGTGCAGACCGATGCCATGGCGCAGCCACTTCTTGAGCTCGGGTCCATAGGGACTGCTGAACTTGAAACCCTCCAGCGCACTAGCGACGGTGGCTTTTTCCTCCTTGGTCGCGACGTTGATGCTGGTGAAATCCTGGGCGCTTTCGGCCGCATCGGCCTGGGTGAAATGGACCACGTAAACGGGTCCTTTTCCATCGGCAAGTAGTTGTTCCAGCGTCTGCGCCAGGGATGTTTCGGCGTAGGAAAATTCGAGCGGCACGGGTCGAGTGCCGGACTTCACGATGGTGGTGGGGCGCTGGTTGAGGCGGGTCAACTCGTCCGCAAAAAACGTCGTGTCACCCAGGGTGGCCGACATCAACAGAAACCGCGTTTGCGGAAGCGTTAGCAACGGCACTTGCCAAGCCACTCCGCGATCGCGATCGGAGTAGTAATGGAATTCGTCCATTACCACGTCGTGGACTTTGGCCGCAGGGCCGTCGCGCAGCGCAATATTGGCCAGGATTTCGGCGGTACAGCAGAGAATGGGAGCGTCGTGATTGACCGTGGCGTCACCGGTGGCGAGGCCGACGTTCTCCGGACCGAATTCCCGGCAGAGCGCCAACCACTTCTCGTTGACCAGCGCCTTGATGGGACAGGTGTAAACCGAACGGCGGCCTTGGGCCAAAGCCTGGAAATGGAGAGCGGCGGCGACCAGCGATTTGCCGGAACCGGTGGGCGTATTGAGAATGACGTTCTTGTTCTCGTAGAGCTCGAGAATTGCCTCCTCCTGGGCGGGATAAAGTGAAATCCCCTGAGCGAAAACGTAGTCGAGGAACCCGCCGAGAAGGGCGTCATTGCCGGTCGATCCAGCCTTTACCAGTTGATCGTAGAGCGTCACCGCCCCTAGGAAGCCACGAACTGAGCGAGAGAGCACGGGTTTGGGTCGAGGAAATGATGCCTCAACGGCTCAATTCGGACTGCAGCAGTGTTTGCCTCTCAGCAGGGCTTGAAGGGCGAAGAGGGCAGGACCACCCACTGCCTACAACCTTTTGTCGCATATGGGACAAAAGTTGATCTTGATTAAAACGCTTCAGAAGTCAGCTATCGGCTACGGGGATTTCGCTTTGTCCTCGCCGCCGCCGCCGCACGTGCCCGCCACCGCGAAGCACTCCTCGCACAGTTCGCGGCCTTCAAAGACAAAGGCGCCGAAACGACCGCAGACATCGCAGGCCGTTTCGGCGGAACATCGAACCGGTTCGGAAGTAGCCACGCCCGAAACTGCCGGGCGAAGCCGGGAAGGCAATGGCGAAGCGCAAGCCCGGTGGTTGGTGCGGGCCGGGGATGATGCTATGACTTCCCCGTGTTCACTGGATCGTCGTCCACCCTGGTCGCCTCGGTATCGGCAAATCCCACGTCGTGGGCGATCTCCATGGGTTGGCATGATTTGCTGTTCGCCCATTGGCCGGTGGATCCTGGATTCTTGAGCTCACTGTTGCCGCGTACCGATCCACCCCTTGAATTGGATCTGCGAGAAGGTCAGGCCTGGCTGGGTATCGTCCCCTTTCGCATGAGTGGAATTCGGTGGCGCTGGTTGCCACCCTTTCCCGGAACCCACGCCTTTACCGAGTTGAATGTTCGCACTTATGTTCGCGCGGGTGGGCGACCCGGAGTCTGGTTCTTCAGCCTCGACGCCGCCTCGAAACTGGCTGTGCGCCTGGCCCGGACCACGTATCATTTGCCCTATTTTGACGCAGCCATGCGTTTGGAAAATGCGCCAAACCCAGGACGGATTCGGTATCAAAGCCGGCGAACCCACGCGGGTGGCGGCACTGCGGAGTTGGACGTGACCTACGGGCCGACGGGGAATCCTTTCACCGCCCAACCGGGAACGCTCGAACATTGGCTGACCGAGCGCTACCGACTCTTCGCCGCCCATCCTTCGGGTCGATTACGGCGGGGAGAGATTCAACATCGGCCGTGGCCTTTGCAGGCGGCTAGCGCCGAGTTTAACACGCTCAATATGACCCGTTGGCTGGGTGTGGAGCTTCCACCTCAGGAACCTCATTTGTTGTTTGCCCGAGAGCTCTCGGTCAAGGCCGCTCCGTTGGTGCCCGCCGGCATGGACCCACGATGAGCCGGGAATCTGCGGAGGGCCTCACCCCCGGCGACCCGCGGGTGGATCTCGTTGGAAGCGGTCCAGGTTGCGGGCGCGACTGACGGCGGTGTCGTAGCTAATCAGACACCGCGTATAGAGGTCGTGCAGGCAATTATCCATGAGCACCTGACCTTCGCGGGCGCCGGTTTGCATGATGTTCGTCAACTGGTGCAGTTGATTGTCCCGGATAACAGCCCGGACGGCATTGGTCGTGACGAGGATTTCATGCGCCAGGACGCGTCGACTGCGATCAAGGCTGGGCAACAGTTCCTGGGCAATGATGCCCTGTAGAGAGTTGGCTAACTGGAGAATTACCTGCTTTTGCGCGTTACCCTCAAAGACGCCAATCATTCGCTCCACCGCATGACTTACACTGGGGGCGTGCAGCGTCGCCAATACCAGGTGGCCCGTTTCCGCAGCGGTCAGGGCCGTGGCGATCGCCTCGTGATCGCGCATTTCCCCGACACAGATGACATCCGGATCTTGCCGCAAGGCATGCATCAGCGCCCGATTGAAGGATCGAACATCCGTCAGAACTTCCTGCTGCACCACGATGGCCCGTTGGTTCAGATGCACGAACTCAATCGGGTCCTCGATCGTCAGGATCTTGCAGCGCCGCTCACGATTGATGAGGTCAATCATGTAGTTGAGCGTCGTGGTCTTGCCCGCGCCAGTAGGACCGGTGACGAGGATCAATCCGTTAGGTTTGCGGGCAAAATCATCTACTCGGGGCGGCAAGGTGAGTTCTTCTCGAGTAGGAACGCGTTCGCCACAAAACCGGCAACTCAGCTCGGTGAAGCCGTTGCGCTTGTAACAGGTAACCCGGATGCGGCCCGCGATCTTGTGCCGGACCGAAATGCAGAGTTCCCAATCGTGCTCCAGTTTCCGGTGCTGCAATTCGTTGAGCATCGACTCCGCCATCGCATGACACTCAGCACCCCCGAGCGCATCCGCATCGGCCAGGATGATTTCGCCGGTGACACGGAAAGCTGGGGGTACACCGGCAACGAGGTGCAGATCGGACGCTCCCGACTCGTGGGCTTGGGCAAGCAGTCGATCGAGATAAGGGTGGATTTGCGGTGAGGATGAGGCGCCTGGCTCAGCGCTATCTGAAAGGTCGGGGGCGGCGGCGAAGCGGTTCATGGGAAAGTCGAGTCTTGCGGCGTCAGCGGAGGAGTTCGCGAAACTTACCAAATGCCGTGTGCAGGATTCCTCGGCGGCCGAGTTGTAGCAAGCGATTGCCCACTTCCAGCGAGTCCGGCTCCAACTGTTGCGCCTGGGACCAAGAGCGGCGGGCACTGTCAGGCAGTCCCAACGCCAACTGGCAATCGCCCATCAGGAGCCAGTTGGCGAATTGGGCCGCGTCCTGTTCAGCGGCCATCTGGGCCAGCTTCAGCGCCGCGGCGAATTGTCCGTAATAATGGCGGATACGCGCACCGAGCCAGGCGACAAACCAATTGCCTACGGCCAGGGAACAGGCGCGTTCAAAACAGAAATCGGCTCGTTTCTCTTTCCGCGCGAGCAGCACATCTCCCCGGGCCAACCAAACGTACGGCGTATCACCTCGTTCTTCGAGACTGGCATCGGAGAAGGCGAGGGCCGTATCGAGATCTCCCAGCCGTCCCAGCGCGACGCCTTTGGCCGCGAGCAGTTCCGGAGCGGAGGGAAAACGTTCCAGCGCCTTATCGGCCCAGACCTTGGCCTCACGAAATTCCCCCAGCTCAATTAAAGCGCGTACCTGTCCAGTCCACGCCCCGACACTATTCGGATCGTATTCCAGAACGCGGGCGAAGAAACGGAGCGCCGGTTCGAATTCAGCCCGACCGAAGGCCCTTTCCGCTTCGGCGAACCAGTGACCTCCGTCGCGTTCGCGGTTCGTCTCTAGCCGGGAATCGGGGAATTCTCCTTCAAATTCCAAATTTCCGAAGCGGCTCATGGGATTTTTTGATTCCGGAAAAACCAGCTTCGAAAGGGACGACCTATCAAGCTGCTTTCCGGAACTTGGGCGAGCTGAAAGTAAGCGTCGTCCACCACACCCCGGTCAACGTTCATGATGATGCGTTCACCTAACACCGGCCAAATGAACCGCGTCTTCGGGGCGACGCGCAGTTCTCCTACGCTCGGCATTTCCGGACGGCGAGGTTCTGACGTTCCATTCACCCGCAAGTCCTCCGGTCCAAACTCGACTCGATCGCCGGGAAGACCCGAGAGGCGACCCAGGGTCGGCCCGGCCGCAACCCTGACCGAGCCATAGGACTGTTGCTCCACCCGGTAAGCGACCAATTCTCCCCGGACGAGGGTTCGTGGGTCGGTCGCCGCGTTGATGATGAGAATCTGTTCGTTCAACTGTACCGGTTGAGCGAGGTACTTTTGGAATAATGAACTGGCCGGCCAATAGATAAGGGCCAGGCAAGCGAACCAGAGGGCCAGGGGAATCCAGATCCGCTCCCAAAGCCCTAGGGGTGGGGCCTCGGGGTTGTGCTCCCGTTCCCGGAGCACCAAGAATCCCTGCCCACTCGAATGCGCCGAGGCCATCGCGCCCAAAGCCCAACCCGTAATCCAAGGATTGCCGAGGAAGACGACAAAGAGCAGCAAGCCGGCGAACCAACCGGCCAAACTAGCCCAAGCCAGTTTCGGGCGACCGAGCAGAGCGTAAGCATACCCCGGCAGTATCAGGGCCAGGAGCCACTGTTCGGCCGGAATGCTGAGGGCGGAAATCCCGAGGGGAAGGCGGTTAAACCAGACTTGAACCCGTATGACCGCTCGATCAAGGGGAACCGCCAAACTGCGCGGCACCGCGCGGTCTTTGGCCCGGGGCGGATAGTAATTGGAAGGCGGAGGGCGCACTCGGGGGCGGGGGAGAATCAGAGCCAATCGCTTCGAAGTCCGTCCCGACAGGAAAAGGTTCAGTGGTGTTGCTGACCGTGCAGCACGACTTCCTCATCGGGTTCGTAAAATCCACTGGTGTGACGCAATTCCTTGGTCTGACCCACGATCTCTTCGAACAGTTTCAGCGCCTCCAGGCATCCCTTGCCCTTGAACCCGTCCAAATGGATTTCCACCTCGCCTGAGGGGCTGATGGTGATTTCGTATTCGCGCAGTTTCATAAAGGCGCGTTAGTTCTGCCAGTGGCGGACGGTCAACCGGATGGCCTGATTTTCATCCACCGTTTCCTCCACGAGATTCATTCCGCGACCGGATAGCTCCGTCTTGAGCTTCTGCAGGACGTATTGCTGGACCATCCGGCCGCCGAGCTCTTCCCCGATCGCCCGCAATTCCTCCTCGGTGTGACCTTCACCGGAGACACAGAAGGTGGCGCGCCCGCGGGGATCCCGAGCAAACACAGCCGTGAAACCATCCCGGGTCAGACGAATCTGCTGGTCGCGTCCGAGCGTGCCGGTGACGACTTCACTTTGCGGCACTTCCATCTCGACGATGCGAGGGCCGGTTTCGCGGGCGTGGCCCTGGTTCAGGGCGTGGTGTGCTTCATCTAAAACGGTAAAGCCCAAATGGGCGGCGGCGGACACCACCGCGGCGCTGATAGCAGGCCAAGCGGCAATGACGACCGGGGTAAGGACGGCGACGGCACTCATAATCGATTCGTTGTTTGCTGCAGTTTGGACCGAATCAAAGCCCGGTCGTTTTGACCAAGTTTGGGCCACTGATGAATTGGCTCGGAATCCGGGCGCTTCGTCCGGTTCCGACGACGGCGCAGTGAGACCAACAAGAGAACGAGAGTAAGGGGGATTAGTGCTCCCGGCAGAAAATCCAGTAAGGCGCCCACTATCAATGGTAGAAACAGCGCTCCGCTGATCACCAGCAGCACGGCACCAACGAGCCCCCCTACGGGGCCTCCATGGCGGAAGGCGTCAGAAAACAAGCGCAGCATGTGACGCTTGTTTCGACCGTCCAGAGGCAGCGGACTCACGCCATTTATTTTTGGCGAGAGAAAGAGGGCGGGGCGCGGGAAGGCCAGCGCGCCCAGCCGACCGCGAACTACGAGCTGGGAGACGCCTTTTTCAAAATGGCATAGAGATCGTCTTTTAGCCGCAAGCGCTTTAGCTTGAGCTCCTCCGTCCGGACGTCACTGGCGGGATCGATTTCTTCTTCGATTCGAACGATGGCCTTGTCAATCTCGTGGTAGTCGTCGAAGAGATGCCGAAAGTGCATATCGGTGGTCTTCAGTTCGTGAATCGTCGCCCGATGCTCGGGAAATTCATGGATGAGCGGATGATGGAGTTCAGGGGTCATAGCGCAAATTCGATAATCGTGGTCGATGAATCGGTGAACTCGATCAGGAGACCTAGCCCGCCGGAAACGGTCTCTCCGGGATTTGTCCAACACGGGGCACAAATTGCGCTGACCCGGGAGTAAAGGTCGCCTTGCGGAGGATCTTCCCGGCAGATTTCCGGTCGATGAACCTCCAAAATCCGCGGTTGCTCCGTTGCGGCGCTTTGCTCGCCATCAATCTGCTCTTCCTCATGGTCTGGGGCTTTGCGGGATTGGGAAAACTCCAATCGGGCATGCCAACCTGGTTTCCGGACAAGTTTGGCGCGACGCTTCTGGGACGGTTTCCTGGATTGACGGCCTCCTTTTGGTCGCTCGCCCTGGTGGAAGTGCTCGCCTTTGCCCTGGCCCTGGCCGCCTTGCTGCGAGGTGAGTTCCTCGAGCGCCGATCCGTGTGGTTGCTGCCCTGGATGCTGGTGGTGAGCCTCTTTCTCTTTGTTCAGCTTAGTTTTGGGCAATGGTTGACGGACGAGTTCGGGGGCACGTCGATGTTGTTCTCCTATTTCACGGGAACGCTTGTGGCGTTAATGTTCGTGATGACGGGGAGTTCGTCGCCGAATTCCCCGAAGTAAAGCGAGTCGACCCAATGCGATTGAACGCATTTGAGCTTTGAGCTTTGTCCCTTGAAGTTTCTAGGATTGCGCCTCGCATGTCCTTACCGAAGCCCGCTCCGTTTGATCTGTCTGCTTGGGTAAACTCCCGGTCTAAGGCCGTTGACCGGGCCTTAGACCGGTTCCTGCCCAGGCGTACCAGTCGGCCCGCCACGATTCACCAATCGATGCGCTACTCCCTGTTTGCCGGGGGCAAGCGTATGCGTCCGGCCCTGGTTCTCGCCGCAGCCGAGGCGTGCGGTGGAGAGGATTCCGAGGCCATGCCGCTGGCCTGTGCTGTTGAGTGCATCCACACCTACTCTTTGATCCATGACGATTTGCCGGCCATGGACAACGACGATTTCCGACGCGGAAAACCCACCAATCACATGGTGTACGGGGAAGGCATTGCGGTGCTGGCGGGGGACGCTCTGCTGACTCAAGCGTTCGAAATTGCGGCCCAAGCCCGTTCCTGGCCACGTTATTCCCATCGCGATCTCGTCCTGGAAATTGCCCGTGCCTCGGGTTCTTTGCAGCTGATTGCCGGCCAGGTGGCTGATTTAGAAGGTGAAGGCAAGGAACTGTCGGTGGCTCAACTTCGCTACATTCATGAGCGCAAGACCAGTGCGTTGTTGTGCTGCTCCGTTCGGCTCGGGGGTATGAGTGCGAACTGTACGCCGGTCCAACTGAAGGCATTGACGGATTTTGGGTATCATGTCGGCCTAGCCTTCCAGGTGATCGACGACATTTTGGACGTCACCCAATCCACCGAAACCCTCGGCAAGACCGCGGGTAAAGACGTCACGGCCCAGAAGGCCACCTATCCGCGGCTGGTGGGTCTCGAGAAGTCGAAAAAAATCGCCGCCCAACTCACCGCTAAGGCGTTTGCGGCGCTGAAACCGTTCAAGGGCCGCGCCCCCGCTTTGGAAGCGCTCGCCAAATACCTGCTCGAGCGAGATCGGTAACTTACCCGTAGCAGACGACGTCAAGACTCCCTCTACTCCCTGCACGCCCGGTCCGCTCCCACGTCCCGGGGATCGAGTTGGAGCCTCTCCTCCTCGGTTGCTACAGCCGAGGAGAACTGGAAGGGGCCTGCGGCCAGAGGGGGCTGCGGTACGGGTGCATGCTGGCATTGCGGCTGCTGTTTCCAAGTACCTCTCCTACTCAGTTCCACTAGCCAACGGCGTGGATACCTCAAACTATGAAACACCCACTGCCGCTTGCTCGCCTCCTCGTGATCACCACTCTGCTGGCCCAAGCCGCCCCGGTGAATGACGACTTCGTCTCCCGTCGGGCTATTCCCGTGGGGATTCCCGATTTCGGTTCCACCCGAGGCGCCACGGTGGAACCGGGCGAGCCTGATCACGGCCTGGGAAGTGACGTAGCTTCCCTGTGGTGGACCTGGACCGCGCCAGTCCGGGGCGAGTGGCTGTTGCTAGGGACCGACTCTCGCACGGGGGAAATTTATACCGGCAGCCAACTTAACCGGTTGGTTCCCGTGTCTTCAACCGAAGTGACGTTAGCGGATGAGCGGACTGCCCTAAGATTCGAGGCCACGCTCAGGACGGCCTACCAGTTCGCGCTCAGCACGCCGGTCGCCCAACCCTATGATTTCAAAATTGAAATCAGTCAGGCACCCGCCAATGACCGCTGGGTGAGCGCCATTCTCCTCACCGGATCCAACTTTGTGGTCAGCGCGACTAACTCATTAGCCACCGTTGAGGCCGGAGAGCCTCCTCCCTCCGTGCGTGGATCCCTCTGGTGGCGTTGGTTTGCCTCCCAAAATGGACTCCTCCAGATTGAACCCAAAGGACGGCTCGATATTTTCCGGCTTAGACCGGGGATACCGTTTGGGCTAACTCCCTTGGAACTCGTGCCCCCCACGTTCACCAACCGATTCGTCGTGGTCGAGAAGGGCAATAATTATTTCCTGCGGGCAGCCTCTCCGCTGAGCCAGTACGCCGGGAATGTCAGCTTCAATCTCAATCTCCTTCCGCAGGAACCCCTCAAAGGCGACTGGTTTCCGGTCGGCACCCAACCCGCCAGCCCGTCGATCCACCGGTGGTTCACGCAATCAGCCGTCGTGCACGAAGGGAACGATGCGGCCCAAAGTCGCGGAGCCTCGTCCGAAGTCGGGTTTCAAGTTACCGGACCCGGAACTCTGTCCTTCTGGTGGAAGGTTTCGTCCAATCGGACCAATGGCTATTTGCGGTTCCAGTCCAGCCATCGTGACATCACGCTGTTTAATTCCCACCCGGTCGCTCGGGCCGCGGTCGCGCCGACCGCCTTGGGCTCCCCAGTGAGCCTCTCGGGTGAAGTGGATTGGCATCAGTTGGAGTTCCGACTTGGCGCGGGAACTCATGGCCTGCGGTGGTCTTACTCCAGCGTTCCCGCTACGCGTAAGGGAGCGGATGCGGGTTGGCTGGACCAGATCCAGTTTCACCCGGATCCGATCTTGCCGTTCAAACTTTCCTTCAATTCCACCCAAGTGGGCACCCGCCAGTTGCTAGGTTCTTTTGCCGACAGCCGACTCTTCGTTCTGCAAGAATCCAGCGACCTGCAGACCTGGTTTGGTGTGCAATCCTTCGTGAGTCAGCCCGGAAAACAGGTTTTGGCGGAAGCTCGAGAGGAAGCTCGGCCGATATTTTACCGACTGGTCACGCCCTAGTGTAGTGTCTTGCAAACAGCTGGAGTTATTTTCCCTTTGTTTTGCGCATTCTTGGGCGCGTGCAGCCGGGCTTGATGGCCTCCAGGGTTTGCCAGCAACGACTCAGCTTCTCCACGATTGAATCCACTGTCGCCGTCCACACGAACGGCTTGGGCTCGGTGTTCCATGCCTTGAGGAACTCGTCGATCGCCTCCTTCAGATCATTCACACTCACAAA